>Ga0335083_10012319_pt1 | contig 10241 bp, 11 predicted proteins | sample Lox_Sample_42_FD_206716 | JGI IMG/M metagenome (GOLD analysis project Ga0335083, IMG submission 206716) | Soil microbial communities from Loxahatchee National Wildlife Refuge, Florida, United States - Lox_Sample_4.2 | ecosystem: Environmental > Terrestrial > Soil > Wetlands | place: USA...
GGGCGACCTGCTGCGCGCCTCCGCACACGCCGAGGCGCTCGCGGCCTACCGCTTCGATGCGGCCGGCCTGCGCGCGTACTGGGGCCGGCTGTCCGATACCGACCGCTGCAACCCGAAGGTCGCGCGCGCGGGTGCAGCGTCGTTCCTCGCGCTCGGCGGCGACCGCGAGGCGGCGGACATTATCGTGCGCTGCCTCGAGCGCAACTGGGATCCCGACCTCGCCGTCCTTTACGCGCAATGCAGGACGGGCGACTCGACCCGCCAGCTCGAGACCGCCGAACGCTGGCTCGTCGCGCACGACCAGGACGCCACGCTCCTCTACGCGCTCGGCGTGCTGTGCGAGCGCGAGTCGCTATGGGGAAAGGCGCAGACCTACCTCGAGGCGAGTCTCGCGCTCGACGATCATTGGCGCACGCGCGTGGCCCTGGGCGAGCTGTTCGCGAAGCTCGGTCGCAGCGAGGAGGCCAACGCGCAGCTTGCGGCCGCGCTCAAGCGGTCGCTCGCGGAGCTCGAGCGAAAGACTACGGCTTGAGCGCGAATACGACGATCGCGTCGTCGCGGTAGACGGGCGCGCCGAGCGCCTGCTCGATCGCCGGCAGGCAGCCCGCGACATCCGGCCATGGCACGTCCTGCCCCGGTGGTGTGGACCACGGTCGAAGATGCATCACGAGGAAATCCGCGCCGGTCGCCTCGCGGCGAAGCACGCTTTGCAAATGGACGAAGTTCGCGAGCCGGATGCCTTGCGCGCTCTCCGGGTATTCGCCGAAGTCGCGCACGCCGCACAGCGGCGTGGTGAGGCCGATCTTGACGTTCTGCCGGTGCACTTGCTGGTACCACGCGAGCGGGTTGAAATGCGATTCGAGCCGCCACGGCGCCTCGATCAGCGTCAGCGATCCCGCCGGTGCGCGGGCGAGCTCGCGGTAGAACGCCGGCACGGGCTCGTCGGGGCGCAGCGTCACGTACGGGTTGCGCGCGTCGTCGTACTCGAACTGGTAGCGCAAGTGGCCCGTGAACTGGTTCGGCGCCGCAAGCTGCGCGGGCAGCGGCCCGGCCGCCCACCACGCAGCCGCCACGAGCGCGATGCACGCGGCATGCAGCACGCGGGAGCGCATCGGCGTCAGCGTGACGAGCCCCTCCGCGGCGAGCAGCAGCATGAGGGGGAGCACGGGCACGAGATAGCGCGCGAACACGATCGGGTACTGCACCCAGTTCGGCCGTGCCGCCACGATCGCGAGCGCGCCGCCGCCGGTCACGACGAGCACGTAGCCTGCGAGCAGGCGGTCGCGCTTCCACCATCGCGCGATGCCGACGGCCGCGCACAACAGGAACGCGAGCGCGATGGCCGCGTGCGCGGTCCCGGCGAGCACGAGCAGCGTGCGCCAGGCGCTGTCCGCCGTGACCGAGTCGACGCCGGCCTTCGCCGTGAACATGAACCAGTCGTTGATCAACGGCGGCAGGAGCGCGATCGCGAGCGGGACGGCGGTGACGAGGCCGAGGCGAACGAGGCGGACCAGCGCTGCGCGGTCGGCGCGCGCAACCGCGCCGAAATACACGAAGGGCAGGAGCGTGAACGCGAGGCAGATCATGTGAAGGTAGCCGCCGATGAATGTCGCGACGACGTACGCGGTGGCCCACCCGCGCGAGCGCCCTTGCCCGCGCCACCAGCGCTCGAAGGCGACGAGCGCGACCGTCGTCGTGAGCGCGATGATCGCGTAGGGGCGCGCGGTGCGGCTCACGTAGACGAGCAGCGGGGAAAGCGCGAGCAGCACGGTCCAGGTCGCGCGCACCGCGGGCGCGGTCCAATCGCGCACGAGCCACGGTCCGGCCGCGACGAGGGCGAGCCCGGCCGCGAGCATGGGAAGGTGCATGCCCCACTCGGTGATGCCGACGGTGTCGTAGAGCGCCCGGAAATACACCGTCAGCGGAATGCTGTAATCGGCGTAGTCGAGGTGCGTCACGATTCCGAGCAGATCCGAGCGCAGGACCTTGTGCAGCGCGTGCCACTCGTCGTCGATGACGATCTGCGCCCCGATCTGCTGGAAGCGCAGCCAGCATCCCGCGGCGAAGGCGAGCGCGCCGAGCGCGAGCCACGCCCACGTGGCGCGGCGCGTCACGCCGACAGCGTCGTCGCGACGGAGGACGCCGGCAGCTTCCACTCGGGCTCGGTCGAGAAGATGCGAGGCGAGGCGAGGCGCCAACGCCAGAGACGATAGGCCACGCTCGTGCGCAGCACGCCGAGGCCGTACGTGACCGAGCGGCGGAAGCTGATCTGGCTCGCGCCTTCGAAGTAGCGCGCCGGGCAGGAGATCTCGCCGATGCGCATGCCGAAGGCGAGCGCCTGCATGATCATCTGGTTGTCGAACACGAAGTCCGACGAGTTGGCGCCGAGCGGCAGCGTTTCAAGAACGCGGCGCGAGAACGCGCGGAAGCCGGTGTGATATTCGGACAGGCGCGTGCCCGCGAGAACGTTCTGAAATGCCGTGAGCCAGCGGTTGGCGTAGTACTTGTAGCGCGGCATGCCGCCCGCAAGCGCGCTCTTGCCGAGCATGCGCGATCCGATCGCCACGTCGTACACCCCGGAGGCGACGAGGGAAGCGAGGGCGGTGATGAGGCGCGGCTCGTACTGGTAGTCGGGATGCAGCATCACGATGATATCGGCGCCGGCGGCGAGCGCCGCCGTGTAGCACGTCTTCTGGTTGGCGCCGTAGCCTTCGTTGATCGCGTGGCGGATCGGCGACAGGCCCAGGCTCTGCGCGACCGCCAGCGTCGCGTCGTCGCTCGCGTCGTCGACGAGGAGCACCGCGTCGACGACGTCGTGCGGGATCGCGCGGTAGCACGCCTCGAGCGTCCGCTCGGCGCGGTAGGCGGGCATCACGACGACGACGCGCTGGTTGTGCAGCATGGGGCAGCTAGGGGCGTGCCTCGGTTTCCGCCGCATACGTGAAGCTGTCGGCGAAGAACTCCTCCGGCGGCAGCCCGCACCGCTGCGTGAAGTCGCGCTTCGCGGCGTCGATCATGGCCGGCGCGCCGCACGCGTACACCTGGTAGCCCGACATGTCGGGAAAGTCCTGCATCGCCGCGAGATGTACGAAGCCCGTGCGCCCGGGCCAGCGGTCCTCGGGCCTGGGTTCCGACAGCACGGGAATGTACGTGAAGTTCGCGTGCTCGGTCTGCCACTTGCCGGGCATGTCGGGAAGATACAGGTCGGGGAGCGAGCGCGCGCCCCAGTACAGCACCATCTCGCGCGGGATCCTGTGATGGAGCGCGTGCTCGATGATCGCCTTGATCGGCGCGAAGCCGGTGCCGCCGGCGACGAAGATCATCGGCTTGTCGGAGGTCTCGCGCAGGTAGAAGGAGCCTAGCGGGCCTTCGAAGCGCAGGATCTCGCGCCCCTTGTATTGCGTGAACAGCGCGTCGGTGAAGAAGCCGTGCGGAATATGGCGGACGTGCAGCTCGAGCAGCTTGTCGTCGTGCGGAGGTGTTGCGAGCGAGAAGCTGCGGCGCTTGCCGTCCTTCAGCAGGAAGTCGATGTACTGGCCCGCGAGGTATTGCAGGCGCTCGTTCGCCGGCAGCTTGAAGCGCACGATCGCGACGTCGGGCGCCGCCTTCTCGATCGACTCGATGCGGCAGGGCAAGCGCTTGATGACGATGTCGCCGGCGCGGCGCACCTCGCGCACCTCGATCGCGACGTCGGTCAGCGGTTTCGCGCAGCAGAAGAGCGCGTAGCCCGCGCGCTTGTCCTCCGCGGTAAGCGTGGAGGCTTGGTGCGCGCCGTAGTCGACCTCGCCCGCGAGCACCTTGCCCTTGCAGGTGCCGCACGCGCCGTTGCGGCAGCCGTAGGGCAGCATGAGGTCGGCGCGCATCGCCGCCGTAAGCACCGTCTCGTCTGCAGCGCAGGGGAACGAGTGCTCGCTGGGCTTTATGGTAATCTCGAACGTCATTGAATTGAGCCGATGGTGCGCGTCGTCGCGCGCAGCGCAGGAAGGCGATTGATCAGGGTCCTGTTGGTCGGATGCGGTGACGTGGGGCTGCGTGCCGCCTCGATGCTGCGCGGCCGGGCGCGTGTCGCCGGGGTGGTGCGCCGCGCCGACGAGGTGCCGAGGCTGCGCGCCCACGGCATCCTGCCGGTCGTGGCCGACCTCGACGATTTCGGTTCACTGCGGAGGATCGCCTTCGCTCCGTTCGCCGTGCTGCATTGCGCGCCCCCGCCCTCGGATGGCCGCGACGACCCGCGCACGCAGAGGCTCGTCGCGGCGCTCACGCGGGCGCGGATTATACCGCAGCGCTTCGTCTACATCTCGACGTCGGGCGTCTACGGGGACTGCGCCGGGGCGCGCGTGCCCGAAACGCGGCCGCGCCGGCCTCAGACGCCGCGCGCGCGCCGGCGCGCGGCCGCGGAGGACCGCCTTCGCGCGTGGGCGGCGCGCAACGGGGTTCGGCTCGCGATCCTTCGCGCGCCGGGCATCTACTCCGACGCGCGCCTGCCGCTGGACCGCATCAGGCAGGGCACGCCCGTGCTTTCGCCCGACGAGGACGTCTTCACCAACCACGTCCACGCCGACGATCTCGCCCGCGCCGCGGTCGCCGCCATCTTTCACGGCGGCTTCAATCGCGCGTACAACGTGACCGACGACGCCGAGATGAAGATGGGCACGTGGTTCGACACGGTCGCCGACGCCTTCCACCTGCCGCGTCCGCCGCGAGTGTCGTGGGAGGAAGCCGAGCAGCGCATCGCGCCCATGCTCCTGTCGTTCATGAGCGAGTCGCGAAGGCTCGCCAACGCGCGCGCCAAGCGCGAGCTGCGCCTTCGGCTCGCGCATCCCACGCCACAGTCGCTGCTCGCGGTGGTTGCGCCGCGCTCGCTCACGAAGCAGTTGCCGCTCGCATTGTGAGTTCCACGGGCGCCCAACCCGTAGTGCGCTCGCTGTCGCTCAAGGAGCGCGTGGACTCGTACGAGCGCCTGGTGCGGCTCGACAAGCCGATCGGCATCCTGCTCCTGCTCTGGCCGACGCTGACCGCGCTGTGGTTCGCCTCGCACGGCGCGCCGACGTACCGCCTGCTCCTCGTGTACACGCTGGGCACGGTCACGATGCGCTGCGCGGGATGCGCGTTCAACGATTGGGCGGACCGGCGCTTCGACGCGCACGTCGAGCGCACCGCGGGGCGCCCGCTCGCGCGCGGCGAGATCGCGCCGTGGGAGGCGCTGGTCGTCGGCGCGGGGTTCGCGCTCGGCAGTTTCGCGATGACGCTTCTCGCCACCAACCGCCTCACCGTGCTCCTGGCGTTCGTCGCCCTCGCCATCACGATCGCCTACCCGTTCTTCAAGCGCTTTTTCGCGTTGCCGCAGGCGTTTCTGGGGATCGCATTCTCGTTCGGCATCCCGATGGCGTTCGCCGGCGCGCTCGGCTTCGTGTCGGCGTTCGGCTGGTGGCTCTTCGCGTTCAACCTGTTCTGGGTCGTCGCCTACGACACCGAGTATGCGATGGTCGACCGCGACGACGATTTGAAGCTCGGCCTGCGCACGTCGGCGATCACCTTCGGTCGCTTCGACGTGATCGCCGTGGCCGTCTGCTACGTGATCTATTTCGCCGGTATGGCGTGGCTCGGCGGTCGGATTCCGATGGGCGAGGCGTACTGGACCGGACTCGGCTGCGCGGTCGCGCTCGCGCTCTACCACCTGTGGCTCATTCGCACCCGCGATCGCGCGCGGTGCTTTCGCGCTTTCCTCAACAATCACTGGCTGGGCTTGGCCGTGTTCGCCGGCGTCGTTGCCGACTACGCGTGGCGCCAGGGCGCATGGCCGCGAGCGCTATGAGGCGCTCGGTTGCCGCGCTCGTCGCGTGGTCGGCGGCCGCGGCCGCGCTCCCGCCGCCGGCGCAAGTGACCTTCCCCTCGCTCGACAAGGACGTTGCCGTCAACGCGCTCTACTTCCGGCCGCCGCAAGCCGCGGCGGACGCGCGCCTGCCGCTGGTCGTCGCGGTGCACGGCTGCGGCGGCATGTGGAGCGCGAGCCCGAGCCGCCGCGGCGAGCTCTCCGAGCGATCCATCGCGTGGACCGAGCAGCTGCTCGCCGACGGCTACGCGGTGCTGTGGCCCGACAGCTTCACGCCGCGCGGGCGCCGTTCCGTGTGCCTCGTCAAGCGCGGCGAGCCCACGATCACTCCGGTCACGCGGCGCCTGGACGTTCTCGGCGCGGTCGCGTTCGCGGCCGCGCAGCCGGGTGTGGACGGGTCGCGCATCGGGCTATTGGGCTGGTCGCACGGCGGCAGCGCGACGCTCGCCGCCATCAACGGCAAGGACGCGGAAGTCGCGCGGTTCTTTGCCGCGCCCGGCGCGCCGCCGGCGTTGCGCGCCGCCGTCGCGTTCTATCCCGGCTGTGGCGTGTCCCTGCGCATGGGCGACCGGTGGTTGCCCACGCCTCCGCTCGCCATTCACATCGGGGCGCTCGACGACTGGTCGAACCCGCAACTGTGCGTCAAGCTCGTCGACTCGGCGCGCGCGCGCGGCGCCGACGTCGCGCTCGCCGTGTATCCGGGCGCGTACCACGACTTCGACGTGCCGCGAGGCACGGTCAAGATGTGGAAGGACGTGACGAGCGGCATGCATCCGGACCAGGGCGTGCATCTGGGTCCCGACCCCGCGGCGCGCGCCGCAGCCGTCGCCGCAGTGCGTGACTTCCTGCGCGAGAAGCTCGAGGAGAGATAAGCCATGAATCGCAGATTCGAAGGACGCGCCGTTGTCGTCACGGGGGCGTCGAAGGGCATCGGCTTCGCGTGCGCGCAAGCCTTCGTCGGGGAAGGCGCGCGTGTCGCGATCGTCTCGCGCAGCCGCGACAACCTCGACGCCGCGCTGATCAAGCTTCCGCAAGCCGTGGCGATCGCCGCCGACCTGCGCGACCCGCGTGACGCGGCGCGCATGGTCGACGAAGCCGAAGCCGCGCTCGGCCCCATCGACGTGCTCGTCAATTCGGCGGGCGCCGCCAAGCGCCACGCACCCGACGAGTTGACCGCGCAGGCCTGGCGCGACGCGATGGACGCCAAGTTCTTCAGCTACATCTATCCGACCGACATCGTGGTGAAGCGCATGGCGGCGCGCGGCCGCGGCGTCATCGTCAACATCATCGGCATGGGCGGCAAAGTCGCGCAGCCGCCGCATCTGGCCGGCGGCTCCGCCAACGCGGCGCTGATGCTCGCGACCGCCGGCCTCGCGGCGGCCTACGGCCCCAAGGGGGTGCGCGTGAACGGCATCAATCCCGGCGGCACGCTCACCGACCGCGTGCAGGCGGGGCTCGCCGTCGAGTCGCGGATGACGGGGAGACCGGCAGCGGAGCTGCTCGCGCAGGCGCAGGCGAAGATCCCCTTGCGCCGCCTCGGAACGCCGGAGGAGGTCGCGAAGGTCGCGCTGTTTCTCGCCTGCGACGACGCGAGCTACGTGACCGGCGCGATCGTGCCGATGGACGGCGGCGCGGGGTCGGTGACCTAGTGCCTTATCGCGACCTCCGCGACTTTCTCGCGCAGCTCGAGGCGAGCGGCGAGCTGCGAAGGGTGGCGCAGCCCGTCGATCCGAGGCTCGAGATGACCGAGCTCTGCGACCGCGTGCTGAAGGCGGGCGGTCCCGCGCTGCTTTTCGAGCATCCCAAGGGCGACTTCCGCGCGCCCTCGGGCGACACGATTCCCGTGCTCGGCAACCTGTTCGGGACGCCGCGGCGCGTGGCCCGCGCCATGGGAGTTACGGGCGACGACTGGCGCGGCGCGCTGCGCGAGATCGGGCGCCTGCTCGCGTTCCTCAAGGAGCCTGATCCGCCGAAAAGCCTGGTCGATGCGTGGCAGACGACGCGGCCCGTCTTCATGAAGGTGCTCGACATGGCGCCCAAGGAGCGGCGCTCCGGCCCCTGCCAGGACGTCGTGTGGGAGGCTCGCGACGTGGACCTCGCGCGGCTGCCCGTGCAGACCTGCTGGCCGGGCGACGTGTCGCCGCTCATCACGTGGGGCCTCACCGTCACGCGCGGCCCGAACAAGAAGCGGCAGAACTTGGGCATCTACCGCCAGCAGGTGATCGCGCCGAACAAGCTCATCATGCGCTGGCTGGCGCACCGCGGCGGCGCGCTCGACTTTCTCGACCATACGCTCGCGCATCCGGGCGCGCCGTTTCCCGTCGCGGTCGCGCTCGGCGCCGATCCCGCGACGATCCTCGGCGCCGTGACGCCGGTGCCCGATACGCTGTCCGAGTACCAGTTCGCGGGTCTGTTGCGCGGCGGCCGTACCGAAGTGGTGAAGTGCCTGTCGCACGACCTGCAGGTACCCGCCACGGCCGAGATCGTGCTCGAAGGCTTCCTGATGCCGGACGCGTCCGATGCGAGCGGGTACGAGACGGCCGCCGAAGGTCCGTTCGGCGATCACACGGGGTACTACAACGACGTCGAGCGCTTCCCCGTGCTCACCATCGAGCGCATGCCGCTGCGCCGCGACCCGATCTACCACTCGACCTACACCGGCAAGCCGCCGGACGAGCCCGCCGTGCTCGGCGTGGCGCTCAACGAGGTCTTCGTGCCGTTGCTGCAGAAGCAGTTTCCGGAGATCGCCGACTTCTACCTGCCTCCGGAGGGCTGCTCGTATCGCCTGGCGCTGGTCGCGATGCGCAAGCAATACGCGGGGCACGCGAAGCGCGTCATGTTCGGCGTGTGGAGCTTCCTGCGCCAGTTCATGTACACCAAGATGATCGTCGTGACGGACGAGGACGTCGACATCCGCGACTGGAAGGACGTCGTGTGGGCGCTGACGACAAGGGTGGACCCCGCGCGCGACACGCTGATCGTGCCCTCGACGCCGATCGACTACCTCGACTTCGCCTCGCCGGTCGCGGGCCTCGGCAGCAAGATGGGCATCGACGCCACCAACAAATGGCCTGGCGAGACGAGCCGCGCCTGGGGGCGGCCGATCGCGATGGACGAGGACGTGAAGAAGCGCGTGGACGCGCTGTACCGGGAATTGAAACTCTAACGCATCCGCCACGCCCGCCACACGCGGATCACGGTGGCGATGGTCGACAGCGTGCGCAGCGCGCCGCGCATGCGCCCCGGGCCGAACAGCGGGAGCGCGATGCCGATAAGCGTGGTGGCGATCGAACGCGATGCCGCGCTGCGCTCGGCGGGCGCCGGCGGCGCGACGATGCGCCGCGCCGAGTGCCACGCCAGCAGCGCCTGCATCCGCTGCAGGTCCGATTGCGCGATGAGCCGCGCCTTGCGCTCGGCGAGGTCGGCGTCGCGCGTCATGACGAGGGCGGCAGGTTCATCGTGCGCGCCATTGCCGCCCGGTCCTTCTCGAGCTCGGACACCGTGGCCGAGAACGGCGTAGGCGAGGTGCGCGCCACCTCGGCGCGCCGCCACAGGAGTCCGCCGCCCACGACCGCGAAGAACGCGACCACGCCCAGGATCGCGGCGAAGCGGTACGTATCCCAGAAGTACACGATCACGGCGCCCGCCGCGAAGAGGACCGCGAACAGGAGGCAGCCGATCCCGGCCAGCAGCAACCCGATCTGCTGCCCGACGCGCGCCCGCTCTTCGGTGTACTCGAGGGTGGCGAGCTCGAGGCGCGTGCGCAGGAGGCCCAGCAGCGCGTCGGCGAGGCGCGCAAGCGCGCCTCGCAGCGTGTCGCCGGCCGGCGGGACGTCGGCCATGGTCCGGTGCGGCGGGCTAACGGCGATTCATGAGGAGGCCGATCGCGAGGCCGACGCCGGCCGCGATCCCGATCGCCTGCCACGGGTGGTCGTGCACGTAGTCGTCGGTGTAGCGGGCGGCCGCCTTCGCGCGATCGACCGCCTCGCCCTCGAGCTCCTGCAGCTTGAGCTTTGCTGAGAGCAGGCGCGCCTCGACCTGCGAGCGCAGGTCCTTCGCGCGATCGCCGGTCTCCTTGCTCGCCTTGTCGAGCAGCGACTCGGCTTCGGAGAGCACGGAGGAGAATTCATCGACGAGCTTGTCGCGTGCGCTATCGGTACTCATGACGGTATCCTCGAAGGCAGATGATCAGTGTGCGAGCGATCCGCGCTGCGGACAACGCGGGGAGGCCATTATAGCCAGCGCGCCGCGCCTGCGGCGCTTTCCGGCGGCCCGCGGCGCCCGGGTCGTCGCAGCGGGCTGCCGCTCGTCCAACCGGTATTGACGCCACCTGCCGCCGGCCCCATCTTTCGCGGCACGGGCGCCGACGCGCGCCGATTCGAGGAGACTTGGCCATGGCCGATTTCCC
>Ga0335083_10012320_pt1 | contig 10241 bp, 9 predicted proteins | sample Lox_Sample_42_FD_206716 | JGI IMG/M metagenome (GOLD analysis project Ga0335083, IMG submission 206716) | Soil microbial communities from Loxahatchee National Wildlife Refuge, Florida, United States - Lox_Sample_4.2 | ecosystem: Environmental > Terrestrial > Soil > Wetlands | place: USA: Florida...
AAATGCGCCGGGCGCCGCCGCCAAGCGACGCCCGGCGCAGCGCATCTGATACGGCGAACGCGAAGCGAAGCACGCTTTCAGCGCGCGACTTCCACGCCCACCAACATCGTCAGCTCGTGCCGTTCCCTCACCCACGCGCCGATCTTCTTGCGCTACGCGACGGTCGATAACGTTCAGCCAGCCTTATAGCGCTCGAGCCAGTGTGCGTACGGTGCGGGCAACGTCCATGCCGCACGCTCGACGCCGAGCTCCTGGGCCGCGTGGTACGGCCAATGCGGATTCGCGAGATGCGCGCGTCCCACCATCACGAGGTCGAGCTGCTCCGAGGCCACCGTGCGCTCCGCCAGCGCAGGCGTGCCGATCCCCCACGCCGACGACACCGGCAACCCCGCCGCCCGGCGCACCTTTTGCGCGATCGGCGCGAGGAACGCGGGTGCCCACGGAATCTGAGCGGTGGGCGTCGAGAAGCCGACGCTCACGTTCAGCATGTCGAGCCCTTCGCGCCTGAAGCCCTTGGCGAGCTCGATCGATTCGGCGAGCGTCTCTTCATCGCAGCCGTCGTACTCGATCACACCGAAACGGGCTGTGAGCGGCAGGTGCTCCGGCCAGACCTTGCGAACCGCGGCCAGCGTTTCCAGCAGGAAACGGCTGCGGTTTTCGAGGCTGCCGCCATACGCGTCGTCGCGCTGGTTCGAATGCCCGGAGAAGAAGCTCTGGCCGAGATAGCCGTGCGCAAAATGCAGTTCGAGCCATTCGAAGCCGGCGTCGAGCGCGCGCTTCGCCGCGGCCACGAAGTCCTCGCGCACGCGTGCGATGTCGTCGAGCGTCATCGCTTTCGGCACCTTCGGCAGATGCGCGCCGAATGCGATCGCGGACGGCGCGATCGTCGGCCAGCCACGCGCGTCGCCATCGGCAATATGGTCGTCGCCTTCCCACGGGCGATTCGCGCTCGCCTTGCGGCCTGCGTGCCCAATCTGAATGCCGGGCACGGCGCCCGCCGCCTTGATCGCCGCGACGGTCGGCTTGAATGCCTCGGCCTGTGCGTCGTTCCACAGGCCGGTACAACCCGGCGTGATGCGGCCTTCGGGCGAGACCGCCGTCGCCTCGACGATCACGAGGCCGGCGCCGCCGCGCGCGATCTGCGCGTAATGCACGTGGTGCCAGTCGTTGATCACGCCGTCGACGGCCATGTACTGGCACATCGGCGGCACGGCGATGCGGTTGCGCAGGGACACACCCTTGAGCTTGAGCGGTTCAAACAATGCGGACATCTACAGCTCTCCTCATTGGCACATGCCGCGCGAGGCGCGCGGCATGTGCGTCGGTTGGCAGAAACATGGAGCTTCCTTCCGGCTACGCACAGTCGGCCAGCCGCTGCGAGTGGCGCACGCAGCGTTGCCGAAAGGAAAAGGGAACAAGGGGAAAATGCGCGACCGAGACGCGCGTGGCACGCACTCACCCACGGTCAGCAGACACCTGCGCGCTCAAGCGCGGCGCAGTGCCTCGATCAAGGCCTCGGCAACCGGCTCCGACGACGCCGGATTCTGCCCCGTGATGAGCAGGCCGTCGGTGGCCACGTGCGGCTGCCAGTCGGCGGCCTTCGTGTATTGGCCGCCATTCGCCTTCAGCATGTCTTCGACGAGGAACGGCACGACGTCGGTCAGTTGCACCGCCGCCTCTTCCGCGTTGGAAAAACCGGTAACGGACTTGCCGGTCACGAGCGGCCGCCCGTCCGCGCCCTTCACGTGGCGCAGCACGGCCGGCGCGTGGCAGACGGCGGCAACGGGCTTGCCAGCCGCAATCGTCTTTTCGATCAGCGCGATCGACACCGGGTCTTCGGCCAGATCCCAGAGCGGGCCGTGGCCGCCCGGATAGAACACGGCGTCGAACGCACCCGCGTCGACATCGGCGAGACGTTTCGTATTGGCAAGCGCCGTTTGCGCTTCGGTATCGGATGCGAAACGTCGTGTCGCATCGGTCTGCGCCGAGGGGTCGCTGCTCTTCGGATCGAGCGGCGGCTGGCCACCCTTGGGCGAAGCGAGCGTGAGTTCCGCGCCTGCGTCGCGCAGCGCGTAATAAGGCGCGGCGAACTCCTCTAGCCAGAAGCCCGTTTTCTTGCCCGTATTGCCGAGATCCTCGTGCGAGGTCAAAACGATCAGTACCTTCATCGGCGTTCCTTTATTGGTGAGTTTCGGGCGCTCGCGCGCCCTGTGGAAACAGGTGTCATCGGCATCGCACATGCGCTATTAGACCGGTCGTCTAGTTGATCCGCGCAATGCGCGGCAATCGCGGCTTCGTTCAGGCGCCGCTGCCGCCGCTGCTCCGCATTCGATCAGCCGCCAGGCGCCAGGTTCAGCAGGATTCGCGTCGTGGTCATGGCGGTGTCGAGCGGCCGGCGGTCACGATGCATCTTCTCCAGCAGCGTCGCGCCGAGCCACAGTTCGTACAGCATCGTCGCCGTCGTCATGGCGTCGCTTACGCCCGCGAGCGAGCCATCGGCGCGCCCCTCCTCGATGCAAGCCGCAATGCGGGAGACGATCGCATTCGTGCCGCGCCGCAGTACGTCGCGCATCGCCGCGGAGAGGTCGCTCACCTCGGCCCCCAGCTTCACCACGAGGCACTTACCCACCGGGTCGTCGGCGCACTGGATCATGCGCCAATCGTCCCAGTAACGCATGAGCCGCTGCGCAGCCGTACCCGGTTGCCGCACGAGCAGGTCGTCGAGGCGCTCCGCATATTCGGCGAAATACGACGTGAGCAAGGCTTCGCCGAACGCTTCTTTCGAACCGAAATAGTGATAGAACGAACCCTTGGGGACACCCGCTGCCGCGAGGATCTCGTTGAGACCGACCGCGGAAAAGCCTTTGCCCAGCAGGATGGGCATGGCGGTATCGAGGATGTGTTGCCGCACTTCGACGGCTGCCGCTGCATTCATGAGACGGCATGTTACAGAGCGATTAGACCAGTCGTCTAGTAATCTCACACGCTGAGTAGTGGCATTGCAGCCCGGCAGCGCACACCGCCCTGCTGGAATTTCGCATCGGCAACCCGCAACCGCACCACACCAGAGGCAACCCATGACATCACGCACCCTGCTCTGTTACGGCGATTCCAATACGCACGGCACGAAACCGATCACGGTGCCCGGCGTGCTCGAGCGTTTCGGCCCCTCCGACCGTTGGCCCGGCGTGCTGCGCGAAGTGCTGGGGCCGGCCTGGACGATCATCGAAGAAGGCCTGCCCGCGCGCACCACGGTTCACGACGATCCGATCGCGGGTCGGCACAAGAACGGGCTCGCCTACCTGCGCCCGTGCCTCGAAAGCCAGTTGCCCGTCGACGTGGTCGTGCTGATGCTCGGCACCAACGACCTCAAGGCGCGCTTTTCCGTCACGCCCGCCGACATCGCGAACTCGGTCGACGTGCTGCTCGAAACGCTCGTCGCGTGCCGCGCCGGTCCCGGTGGCGCGACACCGCATGTGCTGCTCATGTCGCCGGTGCCCATCGAAGAAGTCGGTTTTCTCGGCGAGATGTTCACGGGCGGCGCGGCCAGATCGCGGCTGCTCGCGCCACTCTACGAGCGCGTGGCCGTGAAGTACGGCTCGGCGTTCCTCGATGCTGGCGAGGTCGCCACGGTCAGCCCCACGGACGGCATTCACCTCGAGGCCGCGCAGCACCATCGCCTCGGCAAGGCCGTCGCGAAAATCGTGCGCCAGCGCTTCGCAGTGTGAAGGCACAGGCGTTTGCGCCACGAAATCTTTCCGAAGCAATATTCGCAGGCACAAAAGAAAAACGCCGCCGGCCCGAAGGCCTGGCGGCGTTTCCTTGCCGCGCCCCGCGAAACGACCGGAGCGCAAGCCAGACAACGATGACGCTTAACGCGACATCATGTTCATGCTGACGTTGTGCATGACCCACAGCGTGCCGATCACGACGATCAGCACCGTCAACGCCGTGAAGCCGAATGCGGTCACATTCCAGCGCTGGCCCGACGACGTGTTCATGTGCAGGAAGAACACGAGGTGAACCACGATCTGCACGACGGCCAGCACGGCCAGGCCGATCAGCGCGGTTTCGCGCGGAAAGCCGCCATGCAGCACGAGCCAGAACGAAGCGGCCGTGAGCACCACCGCCAGGACGAAACCGGCCAGATAGCCGCCGAAGCTGCCGTGGCTTTCTTCTTCGTGGATAGGATGAGCACTCATTTAGATCACGCTCGCAAGATAAACAAAGGAGAACACGCAGATCCAGACGATGTCCAGAAAGTGCCAGAAGAGGCTCAGGCACGACAGGCGGCGAATTTCGCGCTCGCCCAGTTCCGGCGCCTTGAGCGTCTGAACCATCAGCACGATCATCCAGATCATGCCGAACGTCACGTGGATACCGTGGGTGGCCACCAGCGTGAAGAACGACGAGAGGAACGCGCTGCGCTGCGGGCCGTTGCCCTCGGCGATCATGTGCGCGAATTCATGCAGTTCGAAATACAGGAACGTCGCGCCCAGCAGGAAGGTAACGGCCAGCCAGAACAGCACCTGGCCGGTGCGCTTCTTGTACGCGCCGATCATCGCGAAGCCGTACGTGATGGACGACAGCAGCAGCACTGCCGTTTCCATCGCGACGCCCGGGATGTCGAACAGGTCCTTGCCGGTCGGGCCGCCTGCGAACTGGTTCTGCATCACGGCGAACACTGCGAACAGCGAGCCGAACAGAATACAGTCCGTCATCAGGTACAGCCAGAAGCCGAACACCGAGTGTGACGGCGGGTGATCATGGTGATCGTGCTCCGCCAGTGCGGCCGCACTTGTCTTCGTCAACATCAGTTGGCCTCCAGTGCTTCTTCAACCTTGCCACGGCGTTGCTTGTCAGCGAATGCCTTGACCAGTGCGCGATTACGCGCTTCTTCGTCTGCCCGGACCTTGGCGGCCGGGATGTAATAGCCTTCGTTCTTCTGGAAGCTGTAGCCGATAGCCGTCGCGATAATGCCGACGAAGCCAGCGATCATGAGCCACCAGATGTGCCAGATGCCAGCAAAGCCGAGCACCAGGCTGAAGAGACCGATGAACAAACCCGCGCTCGTGTTCGAGGGCATGTGGATGTCGGTGTACTTCGTGTTCACGACGTCCGGCGTTTCACGGCCCATGTCCTTCATGTGCTGGAACTCGTCGAGTTCGCTCACGTGCGGGATGACTGCGAAGTTATACGACGGCGGCGGCGACGAGATCGCCCATTCCAGCGTACGGCCACCCCACGCATCGCCCGTCAGGTCGCGATTTTCCGGCAGGTTGCGGTCGCGGATCGAAACGTACAGCTGCAGGAACTGGTGAACGATGCCGATCAGCACGAGCACGGCGCCGAACCAGGCGATGACCATCCACGGATGCCATGCCGGATTGTCGTAGTGGTTCAGACGGCGGGTTGCGCCCATGAAGCCGAGCACGTACAGCGGCGTGAAGGCAACGTAGAAGCCCGTGAGCCAGAACCAGAATGCGCGCTTGCCGAGCTTTTCGTTGAGCTTGAAGCCGAATGCCTTCGGGAACCAGTAGTTCATGCCGGCGAGATAGCCGAACAGCACGCCGCCGATGATCACGTTGTGGAAGTGCGCGATCAGGAACAGCGAGTTGTGGAGCACGAAGTCCGCGCCCGGGATCGCCATCATCACGCCGGTCATGCCGCCGATGGTGAAGGTGACCATGAAGCCGATCGTCCACAGCACCGCCGAGTTGAACTCGAGGCGACCGCGGTAGATCGTGAACAGCCAGTTGAAGATCTTCACGCCCGTCGGGATCGAGATGATCATCGTCATGATGCCGAAGAACGCGTTGACGTCGGCGCCCGAACCCATCGTGAAGAAGTGGTGCAGCCACACGAGGAACGAGAGCACCATGATCGCGCAGGTTGCGTAGACCATCGCCTTGTAACCGAACAGCGGCTTCTTGGCGAACGTCGAAACGACTTCCGAGAAGATACCGAACGCCGGCAGGATCAGGATGTACACCTCGGGGTGACCCCATGCCCAGATCAGGTTCAGGTACAGCATGGCGTTGCCGCCACCGTCGTTCGTGAAGAAGTGCGTGCCGACGTAGCGGTCGAGGCCGAGCAGCGCGAGCGTGACGGTCAGGATCGGGAACGCGGCCATGATCAGCACGTTCGTGCACAGCGCCGTCCACGTGAACACCGGCATCTTCATCATCGTCATGCCGGGGGCACGCATCTTGATGATGGTGACGAAGAAGTTCACGCCGGTCAGCAGCGTGCCGACACCCGAAATCTGCAGCGCCCACAGGTAGTAATCGACGCCTACCCCTGGACTGTACGCAAGCTCCGAAAGCGGCGGATACGCGAGCCAGCCCGTCTGCGCGAACTCACCCACGACGAGCGAGATCATCAGCAGAACCGCGCCGACGGCGGTCATCCAGAACGACAGCGAGTTCAGGAACGGGAACGCGACGTCGCGTGCGCCGATCTGCAGCGGCACGATGATGTTCATCAGGCCGACCATGAAGGCCATGGCCATGAAGAAGATCATGATCACGCCGTGCGCCGTGAAGATCTGGTCGTAGTGGTGCGGCGGCAGGTAGCCCGGCGCGTTGTACGCGAGCGCGAGCTGGGTACGCATCATGATGGCGTCGGCGAAACCGCGCACGAGCATGATGAGGGCGACGACGATGTACATCACGCCCAGGCGCTTGTGGTCGACGCTCGTCAGCCACTCCGTCCACAGATATTTCCACTTACCGAGGTAAGTGATGCCACCGAGCACGAAGGCTCCGATGAGCGCCATGCCGATCATCGTGCCGAGAATAATCGGCTCGTGATACGGAACGGCATCCAGTGTAAGTTTTCCGAACATGCTTGGCTTACCCCTTGGTCACGCACGACGGGTCACTGAAATTCGTGACATGGCCGTTGTTGTACTTCGCAATGATGTTGTTGAAGAGCTTCGGGTCGACCGTCGAGAAGTATTCAACCGGTGCCTTCTCGCTCGGCTGCGCGACCTGAGCGTATTGATCCATCGAAAGCTGCGTCGAGGACGCCTTCACCTTCTGGACCCACGCGTCGAAGTCTTGCTGGCTCGTGGCGAGCGTGCGGAACTTCATGTCCGAGAAGCCCTTGCCGCTGAAGTTCGCCGAAAGGCCGGCGTAATCGCCAGCGTGATCGGCGATCAGGTGCAGGCGCGTCTGCATGCCTGCCATCGCGTAGACCTGGGTGCCAAGCTGCGGGATGAAGAACGAGTTCATCACCGAATCCGACGTGATGCTGAAGTTCACGGGCGTGCCGACCGGCACCGCCAGCTGGTTCACCGAAGCGATGCCCAGATCCGGGTAGATGAACAGCCACTTCCAGTCGAGCGCGACCACTTCGACGTTGATCGGCTTGACGTTCGATTCGAGCGGCTTGTAGGGGTCGAGCTCGTGCGTGGTCTTCCACGTGAGCACGCCGAGGAACAGGATGATCAGCGTCGGAATCGTCCAGACGACGATTTCGATTGCTGTCGAGTGCGACCACTTCGGTGCATAGGTGGCGTTGCGGTTCGAGGCGCGATAGCGGTACGCGAACCACAGCGTCAGGACGATCACGGGGATCACCACGATCAGCATGGCCCAGGTGGACGTCGCGATCAGCGACTTCTCCGCCATGCCCACGCTACCTTTGGGGTCGAGGAGCTCCATGTTGCAGCCGGAAAGACACATGGCCAATCCGGCGCTGACGGGAAGCAATAACCTTTTCAAGGTTGTTCTTTTCATCACGTTTGCCTGAATTTCATTCATTGAATAGTTCCGGGCACATCCCCTGACATCCGGCAAAGGAAGCGCGCCCGCATCATACAGCCGCTTTGATCGTTCGCAATCAATGAATGTGGAAAATGACCTTTGTCAAAACCTGATTGAGACACTTTGTCGCATGTGTTCGCGAGGTTTGTCGCGCCTCGGAAACACACGCACGTCGTGCCCCACTCAAGTCTTGACAGCGATCCGCCGCGGCTATTTCTCGAATCGAAGATTCGAAAACCCTTACACGCAACGACGCGCCGCACCGCCTGAGAGCGGTGCGGCGCGTCGTTGCGTCGTCAATCTTTCGTGATCACGTCGGCGAGTGCGGCGCACGAACGTCCGTGCCCGCGCGCACTGCCTCGGCAGGCGCGCCATCGTCGACGGGTTGCTTGCTGCGGCCGGCCTGGGTGACGAGGTTCGCCGCCGAGAGCTCGATCGCGTCGGTCATCGGCTTCGGATAGAGGCCGATTGCCAGCACAAACGCTGCGAGCGAAGCGAAGATCAGCGTTTCGCGGCGGCCGATGTCGGCCAGCTTTGCAACGCCCTTGTTCGCCACAGCGCCGAAGATCACGCGCTTGTACATCCACAGGGTGTACGCAGCGCTCAGAATGACGGTCGTCGCGGCGATCGCGCCGACCCAGAAGTTCACGCGGATCGCGCCCATGATGACCATGAACTCGCCCACGAAGCCCGAGGTGCCCGGCAGGCCGAGGTTGGCCATGCAGAACAGCATCATGAAGGCCGCGTAGCGCGGCATCACGTTGACGACGCCGCCATAGGCCGAGATCGTGCGCGTCTTCGTGCGATCGAACAGCACGCCGATCGAGAGCAGCATCGCGCCCGAGACGAAGCCGTACGAGATCATCTGCACGATCGCGCCTTCGGTGCCGATCTGGTTGAAGAGGAACAGGCCCAGCGTGACGAGACCCATGTGGGCGACCGTCGAGTACGCGAGCAGCTTGGTCATGTCGGTCTGCGCGAGCGCGAGCAGGCTCGAGTAGACCACGGCCACGAGCGAGAGCGTGATGATCGCCGGTGCGAAGAAGTGCGCGGCGTCGGGCGTGATGGGCAGCGTGAAGCGCAGGAAGCCGTAGCCGCCCAGCTTGAGCATGGCCAGCATCACGGTCGCGCCGGTGGGCGCTTCGAGGTGGACGTCGGGCAGCCACGTGTGGAACGGCCACATCGGCACCTTCACCGCGAAGGCCGCGAAGAAGCCGATGAACACGAGAATCTGCGGAATGAAGCCGAGCGTGAGGCTATGCCACACGGCCATGTCGAAGGTGTGCGACTGGCTGTAGAGGTACAGCATCGACACCAGCATCAGCAGCGAGCCGCCGAACGAGAAGAAGAAGAACTTCACCGCGGCGTAGGTGCGGCGCGCATTGCCCCACGTGCCGATCAGCAGGTACAGCGGGATCAGCGTGGCTTCGAAGAACACGAAGAAGAGCATGCCGTCGGTGGCCGCGAAGGTGCCGACCATCAGCCCCGAGAGAATCAGGAACGCGCCGAAGTACTGGGCGACGCGCACCGTGATCGATTCCCACGAAGCGATCACGATCACGAGCGTCGTGAACGCGGTCAGCACGACCAGCCACAGCGAAATGCCGTCGATTCCGAGTCGCCACGCCACGCCGAACTCGGGCAGCCAGTCGCGGAACTCGACGAACTGCATGCCGGCCGTATGATTGTCGAAGCCGGAGATGAGCGGGAGGGTCAGCAGCAGGCTGACAATCGCGCCAAAGAGCGCCAGCCAGCGCGCGCGCTGCGGATGACGATCCGACCCGAGGCGCAGCACTGCCACGCCGAACAGGATGGGAATCCAGATCGCCAGACTCAGAAATGGAACGGATTGCATTTCAACAGGACCTCAAAAATGCGGAGCAAATAGCTTCGTCAGCGCACACCCGGGTGCGCAAGCAACTTGAAAGATTAACGCGGGGTGAAAATCGGACCAGGCTGGCTGTAATGTATTTGTCAGCTACGAGGCGAAATGCAACACACGTTCAAGGGTTAACGAGGGTAAACGGAAAGTGGAAGTTTTGCAGCGCAACAACACGGGCCGGATCATTCGTTGATACAAGTCATTGTTTTTATTCAGTTTCGTACTAAGAGGAAAAACAACAAATGCGCCTTTTGAGCCTGTTTTTGATCCAGAAAACCACGTTGGCGACCTTCAGGACACGTCCAGCCGCGGCAAGTGGTCGCGCTGCGCGGCCCGAATAATACCTTACATGTTTCTGTCTAATCAATTACTTATGCATCGGGGTATGGCCCCGGCCGCCCGCCAGGATACGTGCCAGGGGCGAGTGCGGCGCCCTTGCGCAGCGCAAAAAAATGCCCCGGCCGTTACAGGGCCGGGGCCAACTCTCACTATGCGCCAGGGACTGAAACACGCATGCCCGGACTTTAGCGTCTTGTGCCCCCGCAATTAAGCGCGCAGCCTGGAAGAGTCCTTTCTGGGCGGTGTGAGGT
>Ga0335083_10012321_pt1 | contig 10241 bp, 6 predicted proteins | sample Lox_Sample_42_FD_206716 | JGI IMG/M metagenome (GOLD analysis project Ga0335083, IMG submission 206716) | Soil microbial communities from Loxahatchee National Wildlife Refuge, Florida, United States - Lox_Sample_4.2 | ecosystem: Environmental > Terrestrial > Soil > Wetlands | place: USA: Florida...
GTTTTTTGAGTTCGCAAAGCGTTGGCGGAGACCTTGGATATTCCTTGCAAAACCTCATGGGATTGGCCTTTTTGGCTATTTGGATACTTTTTAGCACCATAGCCGCACCTGTAATTATTCAACGAGCCATCGCCACGGGAAGTTCTGTTGGTTCAGACCTACTAAGCGGAGGCTTTGCTGCGGGCAGCGCGGCGGGAACGGCGGGGATGATGGCTTTGGCGGGAATGGCAGGAAACAAATCATTGGGCAACGGTAACGGAAAATTTTCGTTAGGGGCGATAAAAAGTGCTGTCATGGGTGGGATATTTGGCGGAGCAATGGCCTCCGCAACGGCGGCAGAAACACTGGTGTCTGCTTCAATGAACGAGGGACGTGGTGGAAGTTCGTTAATCGGTTCATTGGCTCAAATGAATCGAAGACCAAGCAGTTTTCCACCTGACGATCCAGCCGGCGACAAAACTGTAAATGACATGATTCGCGATAGTAAAAACTCAAAGATTTAAAATCCGAAAAATCAATTGGTGAATCTTTTTTGACCTGTGTTAAATTCAACTATGATGGAATTTGCGCTCATCATGGGGATCGGCACGGTTGTAGCGATTATTGTTGTCGCGAACATGCCGAAGTGGGATGGTCCTGAAGATATGAGGAATCCTTTTGCTGGCAACGAGCGTCGAGCTACGCCAGTCTGGAAAAAGGACATTGTCGAAACTTACGCAAACGGCGACTTGGAATATCTTGAAAAACTGGAGCGCCATCAAAAGGACCCACAACATTGGCCCTGTCCGTTTCCTCCCGACAACCAACCGAAGGCATAGGCCCTTCGGATTAAGCCGCTTTCTTTTCCTGGCCGGTTAGCAGTTTCGCTTTTAGTTTCTCAATGGCCCATTCACCCACTCGGACGGCAAATTCTTCCATCAGCGATTGTGGTTCGGATAATTCCTGTTCAAACACTTCTCGCCCCATCGCTGCTTTTGCCGCTTCAAGATATTTTGCCGGAGACACAATTTGAACCGGCTCATTGGCCTGGCCCAAGAAAATCTCTAAAGGATTACTCGACGCCCACCAGGGGTAGTTGTATTTCGCCTTGGCATGGGCGGCAGGCATTGAATTGCCATTTGGCGTCATTTGCCGCCGCTCCGGCACGCTCTTGGTAAGAGCCACGATATTTTGGACGGGCGCTGGCTCGGCAAAAACGACCTTTTGAGCCATATCCTCAGAGTGTTTATCCCGCAAATGCCCATACGTTTGCATGGCCAGGACGCCACCGTCTTTGTGCCCCAACCATTTCGCCACGGTCGGAATGTCCACGCCCGATTCGATACAGCGCGTGGCAAACAGGTGCCGCAAGTCGTGGTGCGTCAGATGATGAAGCCCCAATTTGGTGCACGCATTCTTTAACGACCGGTTGAATTTACGAACCTTTAAGACCGGATTGTTCAAGAAGTCCGGCTCGCTCCGTTCCGCTTTGAGGCGTTCGAGAAGTTTCTTCATTTCTGGAATCATCGGGACTCGCCGGATTTCCCAATTCTTGGTTCCCGTGATGGGGTCGCCGCGAATCACGATTTCATTCTTGGTGAAGCTACAGTCGCGGCCATAAATTCGGGCGGCCTCCTTCAGACGCGTCCCCGCATAGGAAAAAAATTCAATCGCGTTGGCACAATGTCCTCCCTTGCCACTGCCGTTTCCCCGCACGTGGGCAACCAGCGCGACGAACTGGTCGGGCTCTGGCAGTCTCAATTCTTTCCGACGCACCCGCGCCCGTTTCACATCCTTGTCTTTGGCTGGATTGTCATAACGCACGCCCGATTCGACGGCGATATCCAAGACCCGTCGCAGAATGGAAAGCGTTCCGTTCGTGACCGTAGGGGAATACCTTTTCCCAAATTTGGCCCGCCATTCCAGACATTCAAATTTGGTGATGCGTTTCACGTCCGTTTCCGCCAGGCCCGGCCAGGTTTTGAGCAGGTCGGTGGCGGCGCGTTCGTTGTAGGCTTTGGTGGTGTCTTTGATGTCCGTAGCGAGCTCTTGGCGCTGTTTGAAGATCGCCAAGGCGTCGCCAAAGACCATTTTTCCGACAATCTTGGTGTGGGAAGGGGCTACCGCTTTATGCTCGGTATCCAGGACATCTGCCAGTCGCAGTTTGGCTACCGACAGTACATTCGTTTCGAGCGATTTGCGGATGAGCTTGCCGCGCACCTTGGCGCGGGCGAAATAAATGCCGGAAGGTTCGTACCGCAGCAAATTGGCCACCGGAGCTTTGGTCCACAGGCCCGATTCAGGATCATTTTTTGGTTTCATGGAAACAGTATCACATGGCGGTATCAGATGGGGTGTGACGGAATCGTCACAACTTGAATAACCGCCAATGTTTGTCGTTGCTTTCTACATACCATCATGTAGAAAGCATACGTGTTTCCTAAACCGCGTATCCCAGTTCAATTCCGGGCGGGAGCACCATTTGGCTCAATCCAAAATTTAAGCTGTGTATAAAACCACAACAATAGTTAGAGTTTTGCAACAAAAAGGGTCGCCCTCACCTTCGGAATTCAGGCTATGGTCTAAAGCGTTATTACAAATTGCCAGAAGCCGTCAGGATACTTCGGATTGCTTAATAGAAGCAGCTGTTGGCTGCAAGCATCAACAACACTATGTTGCGCTGTTATTGTGATGGTGAGACAAGCCGATAAAATAACGTTCCATTTGTGGCCGGAACCTGGAGGCCGTAGACCGGAGTCCCATTTGTGACCGTTTGCCAGCTTCCAGATAAGAGATTAGTTGTGCTCTGGAGGGTGAAACTGAGCGCCCAAGCTGGCCATGTGATGGTTGCTTGGCCGCCGGAAACCGCAGTCGCGGGAGAGATTGTTGCCGGCGGATTAATCAACAATCCATAGACTCCGCCAGAACCGCCATTGCCGCCGCCGACCTCTGATTCGTACGTTCCAAAGAGTGCGCCCGTATTTCCCTGAAAAACTCCTGGGGTCGGAGCGGCCGCAGGACAACATTGGTTGGGATATGAATTGGTCAAAAACGAATAAATTGGTGCATAGCCGCTGCCATCCGGCGCTATCCGGTAAATTGTGCCAAAAGGGGTTGCCAGACTCCCGCCGCCAGTAGTGGTAGTCCCATAAAATAAACCACCCATATACACCAATCCCGAAAAGGGGTTGGCTCCGTCATTGGTAACAGTTCCATCATTAAAATTATGGACAGTCTGAAACCCTTGGCCATTGGTGTTGATCATGTAAATTGTTCCATAGTTGGAGGTGCCGCCGTTATAGGTAGTTCCAAAGAGATACCCGCCAGGAGCCTGGGCCAAAGTTCCCATCGCATAGCCTCCAGCAGTGTTTGTGTAGAGGTAAGCAAAAGAGCTTCCGCTGGTGGTAAGACGGAAGAGCACTCCGGATCTTGAAGCCAATTGCATGGCATTTCCATATAAAGCACCGTCATTTGCCTGCAATAAACCACTAAAGATGGGCATATTCGCAGTGGAAGCGAGCACTGTGTAGCCACTGCCGTCGATATTCATCTTGTAAATTGTGGAATAACAGGTTCCGTAAAGGGCGCCGTCCGTTCCCTGGATGGGAGGAGCGGTTGGGTATCCATCCGCACTGCCAAAGCTATGCAAAACTTGGAATCCGGTTCCGTCCTGTGCTATTCGATAAATCGTACCGTCATTATTGGTGCCTCCAGACACCGTCGTGCCATAAAGCCAGCCGTCTCTCCCCAAAACCAACCCACCAAGATTTCCATCCATACCTAACGGTGAGGGCAGGTGGGTAAGGGAAAGAGATCCATCATTTAAATTGGTGCTGAAGGAGTGATATAAAAAAAACCCGCTGTCATCTTCTTTGACTCCAAACACACCTCCCAAACCATTCGCTCCTCCTTCTATCGTAGTTCCATAAAGCATGATGCCATCTGTGCCTGCGACCAATGAGCTTTGCGGAGCCTCAGGCAGGTTATTTAAAGCGCCAAAATGAGAATTTGCATTAGTAAACGTCAGGAAAACCTGGCTTGCGCCGAAAGCATTTTCAACCGAAAACTGCCCCGCAATCAGCGCCGCCATCGCTAGCACCATCAGGGACGTTTGCCTGGTCAAAGAATGAGTGGCTCGGAAGCAATTGCGGATGTTCTTCAAATAGCTCGTAATTTTTCCAAGAAATCGCATAAGCCTCCAAGAGTCAATGATTTGCATTAAAACTGCAATCAAGATTTAACGCAAATGCAAATGGAAGGCCGCGTCACACGTTCTTCGCTTTCTTTTCGACTCGCTATGAAAGCCTTGAATGTTCAACCGTTTTCAATAATTTTTTTCCAATTTCCTAAACCGCGTATCCCAGTTAAATTCCGGGCGGGAGCACCATTTATTTTATAGGCTATTTCCCCTTCCTGCTTCAATGAGCAGTTTTCAGGTTATTGGCAAACGGAAAGGTAAAGGTCGGATCTTTGTCGGCCAGTGCCCTGCCAAAATCAAGCATGGCCTTGTTGCCGACAGCGGCAATGTCAATCGGCGGGATGAACTCGTTGGCGACCATGCCTTTGAAGTCGCCCCAGGCATTTTGCCAGGCACCATCGCCTGCGCCCGCCGTCTTTAATGAAGCTAGCACGACTCCCATTTTGGGACTGCCGGGCGCACGCCAAAAAGTCAGTGAATTGACCCGGGCTACCAGTTTGTCTGTCACTTGGACCGCACCGTTGTGATAAGCGATGTCTTGGAGCACGATAGTTATGGGGCTGAGCTTGCCGTGGCCGTTAAACCATGCGCTAAGCTTATTGACGGTGCGGATGCCATTGGTCACGGTCCCCTCAATCTCCATCCGGCCGTCGCCTTCGCCCGTCACATTGACGGAGCCAAGCTGCCGGGTGAGCGCACTGCCTGCTTTGAGTTCCTTTTCATGCTGCCGGATCGCCTCTGTGTGGTCAAAAATGGTTCGCTGGTAACCTTTCCCGATAATTTCAAATTCACATACCGCCGTAAACGTTCCTCCCGAAACGCGGCAGGTGCTGGAAATCACCCGCGTGCATTGCCCGTTATTGGTACTGGTAAAAGCCATCACCGGCTCTGGCGAAATCAGCGGAACAAAGTACATGAATTGGCCGATGGGATTGGTGTGTTGTCCCTGGCCATAATCCAGATGCATCATGGGCCCATCCAGCGCGGCCTCCACCTCACTGCAAGCGGCTAAAATAACCAATAACGCCATTAGATAGGTATGCCGTATTTTCATCCCGGTGTTGGCTTAAAGCAAACTCTCTTTCTTTCAAACGTACGTCATCCGGTCACCATTGCCAACACGCAAAGAGCAAAGCACCCGCATTGACACAAGAAGCCCATTTTGGGCTCTGAAACCGTGTATCCCGGCTCAATTTTAAGAGGAAGCATCGTTCATTTTCCTTCATTGAAACTTGAAACCAGCCGATTGAAACTTGAAACTGTCTTATGGTATTGCCCGCAGATTATCACATGCATACGCCGCTGTGCCTCCACGCCACCGGTGAACCGCCCGAATACGTACAGCAGGCGCTCAAACTTGGCCTGCCGGAAATGGGTATCTCTGACCACTCACCCATGCGCCAGGACAACTTTGATGAATGGCGGATGAATTTCGACAAACTCAGCATCTATGTGGATAAAGTCCGCCAGGTGCAGAAAGATTTTCCACAATTATCCATCCGCATGGCCATGGAAGTGGATTATTTTCCGAACGGCGAAGCCTGGATTCGTGAACTGGCCGCGATGTATCCGTGGGATTATTTTATCGGTTCGGTGCATTATGTTTCCGACGATTGGGCCATCGACGATCCCAAAAAGATTTCGGAATGGAAGAACCGCGATTCGTTTGAGGTCTGGCGGATTTATTTCGAACGGCTGGGAATGGCGGCAGAGTCCAAACTGTTTGAAATCATCGGCCACGCCGACCTGCCAAAAAAATTTGGTCATAAGCCGGGTTCCAATATCGCACCGCTTTACGAAAAATTTTTGGACACCGCAAAAAAATCCGGTTGCGCCATCGAACTGAATACTGCAGGCCTGAGAAAAGACTGCAAGGAAATTTACCCCAGCCGCGAAATCCTCCAGCTCGCGTTTCAGAAGGACGTTCCCATCACCTTTGGCTCAGACGCGCACGCCCCTGGCGAAGTGGGAATGAATTTTGCTGAAGCTGTAGAACTTGCGCGCAGCGTTGGTTATACGAAAACTTGCCGTTTCGCAAAACGCCAGCGGCAAACCGTTTCGTTTTAATCATGCCAACGGCTAAATTGACCAGGAATCAATTATGCGTGTCTATCAGCGTCGTCCTGGCGCTGGTTACATTCCTTTTATATTTGCCGGCCAGACATAACGGCCTTACCAACTTTGACGACGACGGCTACATCACCAACAACAGCCACGTCAATACTGGCCTAACAGCAGCAAATATACATTGGGCATTCACACAGGTACACGCCGGCTACTGGATCCCGCTGACGTGGATTTCACACATGGTGGATTGTCAGCTCTTTGGCCTAAACGCAGGATACCACCATTTAATCAGCGTTCTTTTCCATATTGCCAATACGCTGCTGCTTTTCTTCTGGTTATACCGGCTTACCGCCGCTATTTGGCGCAGCGCCTTTGTAGCAGCACTGTTTGCCTGGCATCCGCTGCATGTCGAATCCGTTGCCTGGGCCTGTGAACGCAAAGATGTGTTGAGCATGTTCTTCTGGATGCTTGCACTCATAGCGTACGCTCATTATGTCAAACAACAGGAAGGGCAGAAATATTCAAATGCTATCCGGAATTATCTTTTGGCCTTGCTCATGTTCGCGTGCGGGCTGATGTCTAAACCGATGGTGGTAACATTACCATGCGTTTTGTTATTAGTGGATTTTTGGCCGTTAGGACAATTTACAACCACAGGAGCAACGACAGGCATCAGAAGATTCGGGATGCTTTTTTTAGAGAAAATCCCTTTCTTTGCCCTGGCTGCAGTCGGAAGTGCTATCGGTTTCCTAACGCAGACGATTGGAGGCGCAGTTTCCGGGGACACATTGTCGTACCGGGTGATGAATGCGCTTGGATCTTACATTCGCTATATTTCAAAAATTTTCTGGCCGACTAATTTGTCGATCTTTTATCCGTTCCCGGCTCATGGCATGCTGGGCATGGCAATAGCCTCGGTATTTTTGCTGGGCATTTGTTCATTCATCATCATTTTTTTATCACGCCGATGGCCTTATTTATTTATGGGTTGGTTCTGGTTCCTGGGGACACTCGCACCAGTCATTGGCGTAATCCAGGCAGGATCGCAGTCCATGGCTGACCGTTTTACTTATATCCCGAGCATCGGTTTTTTTATTCTTATAACATGGGGTGCTGCTGATTTTTTCTCATCGCCATCGGGAAAGAAATTTATTGCGGTTGCCGCAGTCGTTGCACTTTCGGCCTGTTGTGTCCTCACGTCTATTCAAATCAGTTATTGGGTGAGCAGCATTACGGTATTTCGTCATGCCCTGGCAGTGACCACGGATAATTATGTGGCTGACGCCTGTCTTGGGCAGGCGCTGGATGCCATCGGCGACGACACCGGCGCTTTGCCTTATTGTCAACAGGCCGTCCAAATCAATCCAGATTATCCCCCCGGCCAGTTCTTCCTGGGGGTCGTTCTTTGGAAAAAAGGCGATGAGAACGATGCGCTTGTTCACCTCAATACCGCCGCACAAGCAGAATCTTACGACTCAATCTTTCAATACGATCTTGGCAAATTTTTACTGGAGCACGGTCAGGGGGACCGGGCGGCGGCGCGATTCTCTGCGGCCCTGGATGATGATCCTGAATTTCCCGAAGCCTACAATGCTTTGGGGAAAACGTATTTGAAACAAGGAAAGCTGCCCCAGGCCGCCGCGGCATTGTCCAAAGCGGTTGCCCTCGAACCGGGGAACGCTCAATTTCATTACGACCTGGGAACGGTCCTGCTTACGGGGTCGCAAACTGACCGGGCCATTGCTGAATTTCTTGAAGCCGTGCGCCTGAAGCCTGATTTTGCCGATGCCCAGGAAAACCTCGCCGTGGCCCTGGCCGGGCAAGGCCAACTGGCTGAAGCCATCGGACACTTTTCGCAGGTGGCCGAATTAAGGCCCAACGATCCGGAAGCACATTTCAACCTGGGATTGGCCTATCTAAACAATCATCAGCCGGTTGACGCTGCGGCACAATTTTCCGAAGAACTGCGCCTGGCGCCCAATCTGGCCAAGGCGCACTATCGTCTGGCGCAGGCATTGGAGGAGGCAAACCAGCCGGCGGAGGCGGTGGCACATTACCGTGAAGCCTTGCGGCTGACGCCCAATTTTACAGAAGCACAAAAAGAGATGGACGAAATTCTGGCTGCGCATCCACAACTTCATTAATTTCTCATTGAACATGCCTCCACTCTCCCCCAAACGATTGACCGCTCTCATCTGTTTGGCCCTGGCCGCAGGCACCTTCGTACTCTATTCCCCGATCCTTCGAGACGGTTTTATTAACTTCGACGATGAGGCTTATATCACTGACAACCCTCACGTTTCCCAAGGTCTGACCTGGTCAGGAATTCTTTGGGCATTTAAGAGTTCTTACGCCGCGAACTGGCATCCCCTGACGTGGATTTCGCACATGATGGATTGCCAATTATTCGGCGTGCAACCGGCGGGCCATCATTTTGTAAATGTGCTCTTCCATACGGCCAATACGCTGTTGCTGTTCATTTTGTTAAACTATCTGACCGGCGCCATCTGGCGCAGTGCGTTTGTGGCGGCCTTGTTTGCCTGGCATCCCTTGCATGTGGAATCAGTGGCCTGGGCAGCCGAACGCAAGGACGTATTAAGCGCGTTTTTCTGGATGCTCACATTGTTAGCCTATGCCAGATATGCCGTGCCCGATAAAACCCGGGCCGTTTCTGCCTGGGCATTTCTTAAATCAGGTTTTTATTGGCTGTCTTTGCTTTTCTTTGCCTGTGGCCTGATGTCCAAGCCCATGGTCGTGACCCTGCCCTTTGTTCTGCTGTTGCTCGATTTCTGGCCGCTCCAACGCTTTAACCCCTCTACCCTCCCCCGCCTCATCTCCGAAAAATTACCGTTCTTTGTCCTGGCAATTGCCTGCTCGACTATAACGTATTTCGTCCAAAAAAACGGCGGCGCTGTATCCTCGGGTTCATTTTTGTTTCACATGGAAAATGCACTTTGGGCCTACGGACAGTATATTATGAAAATTTTCTGGCCGAGTAATTTGTCGATCTTTTATCCGTTTCCGGCTCATGGAATGCTGGGCATGGCGATAGCCTCGGTACTCTTACTGGGCATTTGTTCGCTCATCATTATCTCTTTATCACGCCGATGGCCTTATCTATTTACAGGTTGGTTTTGGTTCCTCGGAACACTCGTACCAGTCATTGGCATTGTACAAGTTGGTTCGGCTTCAATGGCCGACCGCTACTCTTACCTCCCAAGTATTGGTTTATTTATTCTCGTTACGTGGGGTCTGGCCGACTGGTTTGATTTATTTTTTGGAAGAAAATTTGTGACTGTGACGGCCATCATTGTATTGGCTGTTTTCGCCGCCCTCACGTCTATTCAAATCAGCTATTGGGTGAGCAGCATTACCGTATTTCGTCATGCCCTGGCCGTGACCACGGATAATTATGTGGCTGACGCCTGCCTTGGGCAGGCACTGGATGCCATTGGTGACGACACCGACGCTTTGCCTTATTGTCAACAGGCCGCCCAAATCAATCCAGATTATCCCCCGGGCCAGTTCTTCCTCGGCATGGCTCTCTGGAATACAGGAAAGATACAAGCAGCTATCGATTGCATTGATAATGCAGCACGAATTGGATCCAGCAACCCTGTATTTCAATACGATCTTGGCAAATTTTTACTGGAGCACGGTCAGGGGGATCAGGCGGCGGCACGATTCTCTGCGGCCCTGGACGACGATCCTGAATTTCCCGAGGCCTACAATGCTTTGGGCAAAACGTATTTGAAGCAGGGAAAGCTGCCCCAGGCCGCCGAGGCATTGTCCAAAGCGGCTGCCCTCGAACCGGGGAACGCTCAATTTCATTACGACCTGGGAACGGTCCTGCTTACAGGGGCGCAAACCGACCGGGCCATTGCTGAATTTCTTGAAGCCGTGCGCCTGAAGCCTGATTTTGCCGATGCCCAGGAAAACCTCGCCGTGGCCCTGGCCGGGCAAGGCCAACTGGCTGAAGCCATCGGACACTTTTCGC
>Ga0335083_10012322_pt1 | contig 10241 bp, 6 predicted proteins | sample Lox_Sample_42_FD_206716 | JGI IMG/M metagenome (GOLD analysis project Ga0335083, IMG submission 206716) | Soil microbial communities from Loxahatchee National Wildlife Refuge, Florida, United States - Lox_Sample_4.2 | ecosystem: Environmental > Terrestrial > Soil > Wetlands | place: USA: Florida...
ATGCCTTCGAAGCCGCCGAGCGCGCCGCCGATATGGGCCTGCGTCACGCCTGGCTGACTTTCGTCATCGTCGGCGGCGGACCCACCGGCGTCGAATTGGCCGGCGCTCTCGGGGAAATCGCCCGCCACACACTCAAAAACGAGTTCCGGGCGATCCACCCCGCCGACGCCCAGATCCACCTGCTGGATGGCGCCCCGCGTTTACTCACCGCGTATCCCGCAGACCTCTCGTCCGAGGCGGAACGCGACCTCACGCGTCTTGGCGTTCGCGTGCGCTGCAATGCCAGGGTGGTGGGCGTCGACGATCTTGGCATCACATTCGAGGACGAGAACAAACAGCAGCAGCGGATCGATGCCAAGACCGTCATCTGGGCCGGCGGCGTGACGGCCACCACCTTCGGCCGCATCCTGGCGCAGCGCACGAAAGCACAAACTGCGGGACATGGCGGTATCAAGGTCCAGCCCGACCTCACCATTCCCGGCTTTCCCGACATCTTCGTGGTCGGCGATCTGGCCGTAGCGGTCAATGCCGAAGGCAAACCTCTGCCGGGCGTCGCTCCGGTGGCGATGCAGGAGGGCTCTTACGCCGCCAAGGCCATCGACCGGCGCATCCGCGGCGAATCACCGCCGGAGCCGTTCCGCTATTTCGATAAAGGGGACCTGGCGGTGATCGGCCGCGGTAAGGCAGTAGCGCGGATTTTCGGGGTGCACCTGAAGGGCTTGGAGGCCTGGCTGGTCTGGCTCTTCGTGCACCTGATGTACCTGGTGCAGTTTCAGAGCCGCGTGCTGGTCTTTATCCAGTGGGGATTTCAATACCTGACGTGGAGCCGCGGTGCCCGCCTGATCACCGGGGTCGCGGTCTCCGACTCCCTGGCCCCTGGTCCCACGATGAAAAACGCCGCGGAAGAGTAGCGCCCCGCTCACACCACCTGGAGCAAGGCCGCCGCTATGAGCTCACGCGGCACCGCAATCGTTCCCGATGCCACCTCATCGTCACCGCCATGCAGCAGGTGAATCAGATGCGCCGCCAACTCGTGCGAGCATATGCAATCCTCGAGTTTCACTTCCGCCACCCCTTCGGGGCGCGCCCATGCGAAGTCCACCTGGACCAGTTCGCATTCATCGGAGACCCAGGCATCGTGCACCCGCGTCAGCACTGCGACATCGTCGTGATTCTCGAGGGCAAGGCGCATGGTCGTCTCTGTGCGGGAAAGAAGGACCGCGTTAAAAGTCCGGCCGTCGGTGTATCGGATGATCATTGAGATCCATCTTGCGGGCTTTCTACATCTCCCGCAAGTCAGTGTAGTTCCAGGAACCTGAATTCTAAGTACAAGGATTGCTAACTTTCAGTAGTAAGCGTTGGTACCAGTTCTCAGATTCGCCCGGTTAGCGTCTTGGCATAGTGCCGAGTTGGCGCATCATTTTCCCCCACAGAGCCTGTGAGAGTTCCTCTTCATCGTCGCTCTCCTCCGGCCGGACCTCGATGTGGAGCCCGGCCATCTCATCGGTACTAGCTGGTCCCCACACGATTCTGCGTGGCGGATGGTACGGATTCCGCGAATTCGCTGCCGAATTGTCGTAGGTGTACTCCATCTCGAGGCGCGTTCCGGCGGGCAGCCGCACCGGCGTGGGATAGGTGTACTGCTGCTGCCAGTCGAAATTCCAGTCCGGGATGTGCAACAGCATGCGCCGTGTGCCGTCGGGCAGCACCGCGTACCCCAGCATGTCTTTACAGACGTAGTGGGCGTGCGGACTGATCGCATAGACCAGCACGTCGACCGGTACGGTGAAGTGATCCTCGACTTTGTAGGCCGCGTCGCCCGGCGGAATGTCGATATGGTTGGAGCCGAGCGGCACGTCCATGATGCGGAACTGAGGCTTCTGGTTCGTGAAGTAAAGGGCGAGCCGCGTCTGGTCGCGTTCCGGCTTGCCGCTCGGATGATAGTGGACCTGCAGGACGAGGTCGGCCCGGCCGTGCAGCAGTTCGGGCAGTCCTTCCGGCGCCTGGAAGGGCACCGCGCCCGGGGTCCATCCGCCGAGGCCGCGCGCGGGCAGGAAGCCCGGCGTGCCGAAGCAGGTATAGCCGCTGCCGCGGTCGCGCTGGCGGGCGGTTCCGGTGGTGTCCTGGAAGAGCAGAGCGTGGTGTACGGCTTTGGTGTTGCCGGGCCGGATATCGAGGGCCCGCACCCAGCGGTCGGCTGGCACGCCCGGCATCACGAAGCACTGGTAGAGGTCCGGGCCTTCCGCCGGGACGTCGAACGTTGTGCGCATTTCCGTTTCGTAGTCCGGCTTCCCGAGCTGCCAGCCTTCCGGGAACTTCGGCGGCGCCGGTGTTTGCTTGGGATCGCCTTCGGGCGCGGCGTTGGCGGCCCAGCGGGCCAGAAGAGCGATTTCGGCTGCCGTCAGCTTGCGCTCGTGCTGGAACTTCGGCGCAGCCGGGAGCCATGGCGGCATGTAACGTTTCCCGGTGACGGTGGCAATCAGGTGCGCGCGCTTCGAGGCATCCTGGTAGGTAAGCAGGGGAAATGGCGCCACGCCTCCGGGCCGGTGGCAGGCGGCGCACTCGCGGTAGAGGATCGGCGCGACGTCGTGGGAAAACGTCGGCGCTGCTCCCGCTGCCCAGAATGCCGCCAGCCAGATTCCCAGACCCATGCTTCTATTGTCTGCCATGGGATAATCCGACCATGAAACCCGGCGCAATCCTCTCCGCCGCCGCGCTGGCCGCGATTGCCGCACTGCTATGGGCCGCCACACCCGCCGAAGAAGCCCTGCAGCGCCACCGCAACCTCGGCAAAGCTTTCTACGAAAACCCCACCACGCACGCCGAAGCCATCGCCGAATTCAAGAAGGCGCTCGACCTCGCCCCCAACTCCATCCCCGAGAAACTCAACTACGCCCTCGCCCTGCTCCGCGGAGGCCGGGCTCCGGAAGCGATTCCGCTCCTCGAAGACGTGCAGAAGCGCGACCCCAAGCTGCCGCACACGTGGTTCAACCTCGGCATTTATTACAAGCAGGCCAACGAGCCCGAGAAGTCGAAAGCGCAGTTTGAGCAGTTCATCAAACTGGTGCCGGACGAGCCCATCGGCCACTATCAGCTCGGCACGCTGCTCCGCGCTGAGGACCGCCGCGCCGACGCCGAAGCGCAGTTCCGCCGGGCCGCAGAGCTGGACCCCGAGCTTGCCGCCGCGCACTTCCAGCTCTACAACCTCTACCGCACGAGCAACCGACCGCAGGAAGCGGCGAAGGAACTCGCGACATTCCAGGAGTTGAAGAAGAAGGCCGAGGGAGCGGCTGTGCCGGAGGATGTGGACTGGTGCACGTATGCGGAGGTTTACGACCCACCGCGCGCCGGTGCACCTTCGCAGCCGGCCAATCCCACCTATGACGATCGCACAGCAGGTCCGGCCACCGGTCTCCTTGTCATCGACAGCACCGGCACCGGCCAGGCGGATTTGTTGACCTGGTCGCCCGATGGTCTGAAGCTTTACCGCCATGGGACCGACCTCGTGGCTCAGACGGGTCTCGAATCGATCAAGGGTGTGATCTCCGCCGCCGCGGGCGACTTCGACAATGACGGTCTGATGGACCTGGCGATCCTGACCGAATCCGGCCCGCTGTTGTATCGCAATGTGACAGGCAAATTCGCGCCCGTTGCAGCCGACCTCCCCAAACGCCGTTTCACCGCGGCTGTGTGGATGGACTATGACCACGATTACGATCTCGACTTGCTCTTATTCGGCGATCAGCCTGCCTTGATGCGGAACCAGGGTTCCGCGGGTTTCCAGGACCGGACGGCCGATTTCCCGTTCGTCGCCGGCAAAGTCACCGCCACGGAAAAGCTCCGGGTCGATCCCGACAGCAAAGCCTTCGACCTCGCGGCCTTTTACGACGGCCATGCCCCGGTACTCTACCGTGATCAGATGGGCGGTCATTACGAAGTGAAGCCATTTGCCGGTCCGCCGCCACTGCCGTTGGCCTACACCGACTTCAACGCCGACGGCCGCCTCGATCAGGCCCGCATTGTCGACGGCAAAGCTCATGTTGAGCTCGCCACCACCCGCACCAACGACCACTGGATCCGCATCCAACTCGCCGGCGTGAAGAGCCTGAAGCTCGCTCAGGACGCCTGGGTCGAAGTCAAAGCCGGCACGCTGTACCAGCGCGCCCGTTATGACGGCGTCCCCCTCACCTTCGACGTCGGCCCCAATGCCACTGTCGACGCCGTCCGTATTACGTGGCCCAACGGGCTCATCCAGAACGAGACCAACCAGGCCACCAACAAGGCTTACCGCTACGAAGAGGCGCAACGGCTCTCCGGCTCCTGCCCCATGATCTGGACCTGGAACGGAAGCGGCTTCGAATTCATCACCGACGTCCTCGGCGTCGCGCCGCTCGGGGCCAGCGACGGCGAAGGCAGCTTCTTCCCCACCAACCACGTGGAGTACGTCACCATCCCGGCCTCCGCCCTGAAAGCCCGCGACGGGCACTATGAAATCCGCATTACCGAGGAGCTCAGCGAGGTTTCGTACCTCGACCAGGTAGAGCTGCTTGCCGTGGATCACCCGGCGAACGAAGAGGTCTTCACCAACGAGAAGTTCAAGAGCCCGCCGTATCCGGAATTCCGGCTGTACCCGGTGGCGCATCGCGTCTATCCGAAGACGGCGGTCGACGACCAAGGTCGCGACGTCCGAGATCGGATTCTCCACCGCGACCGACGGTATCCGGACCAGTTTACGCGCACCGAACTTGGTGTCGCCGAGCCCCATGCCCTGGAACTCGATTTCCCAGGTGTAGCGTCCGACGGCGTCCTCCTCCTGAATGGTTGGGTCGACTGGCCCGACGGCAGCACCTTCCGCGCCATCTCGCAGGTGAAGAAGGGCGGGCTGGTGATGCCGTATCTGCAGATGCAGGATGCCGCGGGGAAATGGGTCACGGTCAACGAAGATATGGGCATGCCGGCGGGGAAGCCGAAGACGATCGCGGTGCCGATACACTTTATTTCGCAGAACCGCAAAATTCGGATTGTGACCGACCTTTGCGTGTATTGGGACGAGATCTTTTTGAGTGAGGGCATGCCGGCTGGAAAGCCGGCATGGCAAGCTGAAAGCTTGCTCCACGCGGACCTGCACTTTCGGGGTTTCTCCGAGACGCGGATCGATCCGGAACGGAAGCAGCCGGATACGTTTGTTTATGATCGCGTCTCGCCGGTTTCTTTCTGGAATCCGACGCCGGGCATGTATACACGGTATGGGGACGTGAAGCGGTTGTTGGAGGATGTGGACGATGAGTTCGTGATTATGGGGTCCGGCGACGAGGTCACGCTTACCTTCGACGCCTCCGCTCCGCCGCCACCGGCTGGGTGGACGCGCGACTTCCTCCTGAAGGTCGAGGGCTGGGCCAAGGATCGCGATGCCAATACGGCGTACGGCACCTCCGTCCTGCCGCTGCCGTTCCACGCCATGAGCCAATACCCTTACCCGGCCAACGAGCACTTCCCGGATGACCCCGCCCACCGCGCGGTAATAGAAAAATACTATTCGCGTCCCGCGCTGCGTTTGATAAGATCCCTCGACACGGGGAAGTGATGCTCTGGGTTCTGTCTGTGATGTTGGCCAACGCGGCCTATGTAGGCGCGCTGCCGTCCGCCACAATCTTCTACGTCGCCAACGTCCTGGTCCATCTCGTGCTGGGCGCAGTGGGCGTCGGCTGGCTGTTGTGGCGGTATCGCCGCAGCCCGCGCGCGCTTCCCCTGGCCTTTGCCGCCGCCCTCGGCCTCTACCTGGTCGCCGCCGGCGCCACCTTCGATCACCGCGCCATCCTCATCGCCCACATCGCCCTCGCCTCCGCCGGGCTCTGCATTCTGGTGCCGCGGTTCACGGCCCCCGTCGCCCTTAGCGCTGTCCTCGCCCTGGCTCTTCGCTACGGACAGCCGCCCGAGCGCATCCGCAACCCCAAGACCGTCGCGCTTGCCATGCAGCAGGAAGGCGAAGGTCCGCGGTCGCCGTTCTGGCCCTCCTCCGCCCGCACCAATACCGGCGGCCTGATCCCTTCCGATTTCTTCATGGAGTCCCAGCAGTGCGGCGAATGCCACAAGGACATTTACGAAGAGTGGAAGAGCTCAATGCACCATTGGGCCTCCTTCAACAACCAGTTCTACAAGGCCACCGTCCTCCACATGCAGGACCTCTCCGGCACCCAGGGCAGCAAATGGTGCGCCGGCTGCCATGACCACGCCGTCTTCTTCAACGGACGCTTCGACCGCCCGATGAAGGAGCAGCAGGATACGCCCGAAGCGCAGAACGGACTCGGCTGCATGTCGTGCCACTCCATGGTGCACGTCTACAGCACCATGGGCCAAGGCGATTACCAGCTCGAATACCCGCCGCTGCATGAACTCGCCAGCAGCAAGAACCCCGTCATCCACAAGCTCGATGCCTTCCTGACGTACTTGAACCCGGAACCGCACCGCAGAACGTTCCTGAAAACCTTCATGCGCGAGCAGAACGCGGAGTACTGCGCCTCGTGCCACAAGGTTCATCTCGACGAGCCCGTGAACCACTACCGCTGGATCCGCGGCTTCAACGAGTACGACAACTGGCAGGCCAGCGGCGTCTCCGGCCAGGGCGCGCGCAGCTTCTACTACCCGGCCAAGTCCTCAGATTGCGCCGATTGCCACATGCCGCTGCGCGATTCCCGCGATCCCGGCAACCATAACGGCAAAGTCCACTCGCACCGTTTCGCTGCTGCAAACACCGCCGTGGCCTCCGTGAACCACGACGACGCCCAGCTCAAGGAAACCGAAGCCTTCCTCAAGTCTGGCTTCATCACCGTCGATCTCTTCGCGGCTTCCCCAGTCGATGGCAATGCGCACGCCGTCGAAATGAAGCGTCGCGCGACGGACAGCAATCCCGCGCTCTCCTCCACCTTCGCGGTCGGCGAGGAAGCTGAGCAGTCCGGCCCGGTCACCATTCGCGAAGTCGGCAAGATCGCCGCGCCACTGAATGCGCCCGGTGTGGCTTTTGCGCCCGGCAGCACCGTGCGGGTCGACGCCGTGGTCCGCACCCGCAAAATCGGACACTTCTTTCCAGCCGGCACGGTGGACGGCTACGATGTCTGGCTGGAATTCCAGGCGCGCGACTGCAACGGCCGCGTGCTCGCCTGGAGCGGCCGCGTGGACGACGACGGCCGCGGCCCGGTCGATCGCGGCGCGCACTTTTACCGGTCGTATCTGATCGACGAAAAGGGTAACCCGATCAACAAGCGCAACGCGTGGCAGGCGCGCAGCACTTTCTATGTGCGCCTTATCCCGCCCGGCGCGGCCGATACCGTCCACTACCTGGTGGAGATCCCAAAGGACGCCGCCGGCCCCATCACGCTCGAGGCCAAACTGAATTACCGCAAATTCACCGACTACTACACGAAGTTTGCTTACGGCGGCGTGCCCAAGGACGGCCCCGCCGGCGTCGCGTACGATAGCCGCGAATGGCAGCCCGCCGACCCGTCGAAGGTCCCGGTGCTGCCGATCACCACGCTCGCGACGGCCGCCGTCTCGGTGCCGATTGGCGAGCCCCGCTGGCAGCCGGTCATTCGCAAGCAGGATCGCGAGCGTTGGAACGATTGGGGCATCGGCATGCTCCTGCAAGGGGATCTGAAGGGCGCCGAATATGCCTTCCAGCGTGTCACCGAGGCTGAGCCATCCTACGCGGATGGTTACGTCAACATCGCCCGCGCTCTCGTCCAGGAAGGCGAGACCGATTCCGCCCGGCCCTATCTCGAAAAGGCGCTTGCGCTCTCGCCGAACCTAGCCCGCGCGGAGTTCTTTCTGGCCATGGCGCAGAAGGCATCGGGCGATTATGATGGGGCGCTGAAATCTCTGGCCGACGTCCGCCGGCAGTATCCGCGGGATCGCGTGGTGAGCGACCAGGTCGGACGCATTCTGTTTCTGCAGCGCCGGTACGCCGAGGCGGTCCACGCCTTCTTCGATACCCTCCAGGTGGACCCCGAAGACCTGCAGGCGCATTACAACCTGATGCTCTGCTACCGCGGTCTCGGCCAGACCGCCGATGCCGAGCGCGAGCAAAAGCTCTTCCTTCGTTTCAAAGCCGACGAATCCGCCCAGGCTCTGACCGCCGCGCCCCGCCTGGCCAGCCCCGAGGACAACAATGAGAGGCAGCCGATACACGATCATTCTTCCGAGCGCGTTGTTAGCTCTGTACGCGGTGGAAGCGCCCCAGCCGGCCGTTAGGTTCACCGACGTTACCTCCGCCGCCGGCATTCACTTCACCCACAACGCCGGCCGCACCGGAAAGAAATGGCTGCCCGAAACCATGGGCTCCGGCTGCGCCTTTCTCGACGTCGATGGCGACGGCTGGCCCGACATTCTGCTCCTCAACGGCAAGGACCTCATCCCCAAAGCCCGCCACACTACCGCCGCTCTCTACCGCAACAACCACGACGGCACCTTCACCGACATCACGCGCGGCTCGGGCCTCGACGTGGAGATATACGGCCTCGGCGTCGCCGTCGGCGACTACGACAACGACGGCCGGGACGACCTCTACGTCACCGCCCTCGGCGGCGACCACCTCTTCCACAACGAAGGCGACGGGAAGTTTCGCGATGTGACGGGATCCGCCGGAGTGAAGAACTCCGCATTCGCCGCTTCCGCCGCATGGTTCGACTACGACCGCGACGGCAAACTCGATCTCTTCGTCGCCAACTACGTCCAGTGGGACGCGCAGCATGACCAGTGGTGTTCGCTGGACGGCAATACAAAGTCCTACTGCACGCCCGAATCCTACAAGGGCACAAGCTCGCGCCTCTACCGCAACCTGGGCAACGGCAAGTTTGAGGACGTCACCGAGAAGGCGGGCCTGGCCGATCCCAACTCGAAATCTCTTGGCGTCGCTGTGCTCGACTACAACGGTGACGGGTGGCCCGACATTTTCGTCGCCAACGATACCCAGCCCAACAAGCTATACCGCAACCTCGGCAACGGCACCTTCAAGGAGGAGGGCCTCTCCGCGGGCGTGGCCTTCGGCGAAGATGGGGTGGCCCGCGGCGCCATGGGCGTCGATGCCGCCGATTACGACCGCTCCGGCCGGACCGCGCTCGCGGTCGGCAACTTTTCCAACCAGATGCTCGGCCTGTACCACAACGAGGGCAACGGCCTGTTCGTGGATGAAGCCCCGCGGTCGCCCATCGGCCGGGCGACGCTGCTCAGCCTGACCTTCGGTCTCTTCTTCTTCGACTACGATCTCGATGGCTACCCCGATATCTTCGCCGCGAACGGCCACATCGAAGAGGAGATCGGGCGAGTACAGCCCAAGATCCAATACGCCGAGCTGCCGCTCCTGTTCCACAACCAGGGACATGGAAAGTTCGACCCCGTCGCCGTGTTCTCCAAGCCCATGGTCGCCCGCGGCGCGGCCTACGCCGATTTCGATCGCGACGGCGATCTCGACATCCTGGTCAGCCAGAACAACGGCCCGGCCGCCCTGTACCGCAACGACGGCGGAAACAGCAACCACTGGCTGCAGCTCAGACTACAGGGCACGAAAAGCAACCGCGATGGCATCGGCGCGGTCGTTCGCGTCACATCAGCCGGCGGCGCGCAGAGCCAGACGGTCCACAGCGGCAGTTCCTACTGCTCGGCCAGCGATCTGGCGCTGACCTTCGGACTCGGCAAAGACACCGCCGTCACCTCCGTGGAGATCTTCTGGCCCAGCGGCGGGCGGCAGAAGCTCAGCAACGTGAAACCCGACCAGCGCCTCACCGTGCAGGAGCAATAACGGTAGAATTGAATCGATGCTGACGCGTTACATTCGCGAAGCCATGAAGCGAGCGCGTTTCAAGACGCTGGAGGACGGAACCTGGTTTGGTGAAATCCCCAGCCTCGCAGGCGTCTGGGCCAACGAGCCTTCCCAAAGCGAATGCCGCGCCGTTCTTCAGGAGGTTCTCGAAGAGTGGCTGATCCTGAAGATCCGCGATAATGATCCGATTCCCCGCCTCGGCCGAATCGATCTGTCCGTGAAGGCAGCTTGAGCGACGTCATCTCCCGCCGTGAGTTGATCAGGCGATTTCGACGGCTGGGCTTCGAAGGACCGACCTCCGGCGGGCCGACACCAGTTCATGATGAAAGGTGCACTGAAGGTGCGTATCCCAAATCCTCATAAAGGCGACATCAGCGGGCCACTCGTGCGTGAAATTCTGCGGCAGGCTCGTATCGCGCCTGCAGACTGG
>Ga0335083_10012323_pt1 | contig 10241 bp, 4 predicted proteins | sample Lox_Sample_42_FD_206716 | JGI IMG/M metagenome (GOLD analysis project Ga0335083, IMG submission 206716) | Soil microbial communities from Loxahatchee National Wildlife Refuge, Florida, United States - Lox_Sample_4.2 | ecosystem: Environmental > Terrestrial > Soil > Wetlands | place: USA: Florida...
ATCTTCGATCCCAACGCCAAGAATATCGCGCCGATGTACCTCGGCACGGTCAAGAACGGCAAATTCACGTGGCGCCGCTACTCCATGGACAAGCCGTATGCCACCGTAGGCGAGAACGGCGTCGGCTACGCTGGTCCCGCGCTCGCCGATGCCGTCGGGACGCCGCTCCGGATCGGGATCTTCGGACCCGGCGCAGACCGCGCGGAATTGGTCAATCCGCCGGGTTACCAGCTAGTCGCCATCAACTCGGATGTCCCCTGGGGCAAGGCCTCCACCGAGCTGGTGAAACTGGCCTACGATCCCGCGCTGATCGGAATTGTGGCCGTCGGCCGGGAGCCGGCTCACCTTGCCGAACAGATCGCCGTGAAGACGTTCGTCCCGGTCGTCGCCATTTCCTCCGACCGCACGTTGACGTCGGCCAACATACCCTGGATTTTCCGCCTCGATCCTGAAGTTCCTCTGGCGGATGCGGTGAGCTGTCTGACCGTCGCGGCAGCTCGCGCCGGGCCAAATCGGGCCCGCATTCGCGACGTGCTATCCTCAGGCGCCTTCACTCCAACCGGAGAGCCAAAGTAGCAGGAGGGCGGGACTCATCCCGCGCGGGCCTTGAGGCCCGCTTCCCGACGCAGTCTACATCATCCGCAAAACCAGGCACGTAATATCGTCGTGTTGCCGGGTCATTCCCACGAATCGGTCTACTGACGACATCAGTTGCTTCAACGCCTCCGCCGCGTTCGCGCCCCGAAAACCATCGATTTCGGACAGCATCCGCTCTTCGCCGTACTCGCTCCCCCGGCTGTCCTCTGCTTCCACCAGACCGTCGGTGAACATCAGAAGCAGATCTCCGCGCGCCAGCAGGATCTCTCCGCATTGATACGGCAAGGCCGCGTTGATCCCCAGCGGCAGTCCGCCCGCTTCCAGCCGCTCCACACCCCCGTTGGCGCGGCGCAGCACCGGCCAATTGTGGCCCGCATTCACGTAAGTCAAGTGGCCCGATTCCGGTTGCAGCTCGGCCAGAAACGCCGTGGTGAACCGCCTTCCATTGAGGCTTTGTTCGCACGAATAGCGATTCACCCGGCCCACCAGTTCGACCAGCGACCCGGGCAGCGCCGCCAGTGTCCTCAGGCATGCCTGCAAAGTGGCCGTCAATAAGGCCGCCGGAATGCTTTTGCCGGCCACGTCGGCCACTACCAGCAACAGCCGTTCCTTGGGACGAAAGAAAGCGTCGTAGTAGTCGCCCGCGACGGTGTTGGCCGGGCGTGTGGCGAAGGCGATGTCGACGCCGGGTACATGGGGCGCTTGGGACGGCATCAGCCAGCTTTGGATCTCCCTCGCGATCTCGAGATCGCGTTTCATGGTGACACGGTCGGAAAGTTCCAGCGCCAGCAAACCCACCAGCAGCAACCCGGCGACAAACCCGGTATTGCCGGTGGTGTCGATCTCCCCATTCCCGCGGCCCACCCGAAAACTGGGGAACAACAACAGCACCAGGGCGAGGAGCAGGACCACGCGGCGTCCCGGCGAGAGCTTCATGATCATTGCCCAAAACAGCCCGCGCGCAACCCGCCAGAAGCGCTTCCACCCCGATTCGCCCCCGCGCGGAGTCGAGTCTACTTCGCTCGAATAGAACCGGTAACTGCTGCGGGCATCGGCCTGGAATTGCGCCCAAAGGTCATGAATCGCAATCCCGTCAGTGATCCGCTGCCAGAAATTGTAGAATCTCTGCTGCATTCGGCTCAAGTATAGACCGGAGCCACTGGTCCGGCTTCGGTCACCTGATTAGAATGATCTCCATGGACCCCATCCTCCAGGCTTCCGCCGTCGAACAGGCGCGCCGCATTCGCGAAGGCGCCATCTCTTCGGTAGAGCTCGTGGAAGCCCACCTGCGCCACATCCACCAGATCGACCCGGCGATTCACGCAATCGTGGATCTGCTGGCCGAAACCGCGCTCGTGGAGGCGCGCAAGGCCGATGATGCCCGCGCGCGCGGCCAGTCGCTCGGCCCCTTCCACGGCGTGCCCTTCAGCATCAAGGATTCCATCGAGCTTGCCGGGACGCGTTGCACCGCCGGCACAATCGGGCGCGCTTCGGCGCCGCCTTCCACCGCCGACGCCACCCTGGTAGCGCGGCTGCGCCAGGCCGGCGCAATTCCCATCGCCAAAACCAATCTGCCCGACCTCCTGTTCGCCTTCGAGACCGATAACTTGCTCTTTGGCCGTACCAATAATCCATACAACCTGGCGCGAACGCCGGGCGGGAGCAGCGGCGGCGAAGCAGCCCTCATCGCGGCCGGCGGTTCGCCCATGGGTCTGGGCAGCGATTGCGCCGGCAGCGTGCGTCTCCCGGCTGCATTTTGCGGCATCGCCGGCATCAAGCCGACCTCCGGCCGCCTGCCGCGCACCGGCCATTTTCCACCTGCCGGAGGATGGATCGAAGCGCTCTGGCAGATCGGTCCCATGGCGCGACGCGTCGAAGATCTGTCCGCCATGATGCAGGTGCTCGCCGGCGCGGATGGCTATGACCACACGGCTGTCGATCTCGGGTTCACTCCGCTGGATCCGCATAAGCTCAGCGAACTACGAGTCGCCTTCTTCACCGCCGGAGCTTCCCCGCGGGTCGCTCATGTCGTCGAATCCGCCGCTTTGTCGCTCTCCGGCGCCGTGGATCGGATCGAGGCGAACCAGCCCGGCTGCCTCGACGAAACCTACGATCTGGAAATGAAGCTTCTCGGCGCCGATGGCGGTGACGCGCTGCGCGCCTACCTCACGGATCTCGGTTCAACCAGGCTGCATCCTCTCCTCATCGGATGGCTCGACAAACTCGAGGCCTACCGCACCGATCTCGCCGGATTCCAAGGCTATTGGAACCAATGGACCGGCTACGTCCTGCGCATGGCCGCCTTCTTCCGCCAATACGACGTTCTCCTCTGCCCGGCCTACGCGCAGCCCGCGCTGCCGCACCGAACATCGACGCTCGACGGGAATTTCCGCGCCTTCCACGCCACCATGGCTTTCAATCTCTCCGGTCTGCCCGCCGCGGTCGTGCGCTGCGGCCAATCCGACGATGGATTGCCGATCGCCGTGCAGGTGGTCGCTCGAGCCTGGCGTGAAGATATCGCCCTTGCCGTCACCGCCCGGCTCGAAGAGGCTTTGGGGGGCTGGCAGGCTCCCGCCCTATGACGCCGCGGCTTTCGTCGATCGTCAGAAACTGATCGGCCACAAGGCCGCCAATTTGTTGTTTGGTCCCCGCTGGCCAGTCGATCTCGATCGAGGCGGCGTTGTCTTTCCCCAGGCCGAACACCAGCGCCAGATCGCTCTGCGAGCAGTAACTCGAGCCGCTTCGCACCATGTTCCATTGCTTCCCGGAAGCGCTGTTGACCCGCACCACCGCCCCGATTCCGTCCCGATTGCTCGGGTTCCCCTTCAGCCGCACACTCAGCCAGTGATTCCGATTGCCGCCCTCATTCCGATACAAATATGCCGGACCATCGTTGGTGCTGATCAGCAGGTCCGGATCTCCGTCGCGGTCAAAATCCGCGTAGGCCGCGCCGCGAGCCACCACCGCCCGGTTGAATGCCCGGCCCATCTGCGCCGTCACGTCCTCGAATTTGCTCTTGCCCAGGTTGTGGAACAGCAATGGCGACTGCCGGTACGCCACCTTGGGCTGCACCCGCCCGATCTCATCGTCGATGTGCCCGTTGGCCGCGAAAATGTCGGGATAGCCGTCCAGATCGTAATCGAAAAAGAAAACCCCGAACGTCAGACACAGCAGGCTGGCGCGGCCCACGGTCGACGACGGCGCCTCGTCCACGAACAGGCCGTTGCCCTCGTTGTGGTAGAGGCCCAGCATCTGATTCGAGAAATTCCCCACCAGCAGATGCGGACGGCCGGAGCGGTCGTAATCGGCCGCGTCCGCGCCCATCGCTCCGCGTGCCACTCCGTCCTCGCCGTAGGCCACGCCCGCGGACATCCCCTGCTCGGTGAATGTGCCGTTGCGATTGTTCCGGTACAACTTGTTCGGCTGCGTGTCGTTGGCGACGAAGAGATCCGGCCAGCCGTCGCCGTTGTAGTCGAGCACCGTCACGCCCAGGCTCTTACTCGCCGGATCCGCGACTCCGGCCTTCTCCGCCACATCCTCGAACCGCCCGCCGCCCAGGTTGTGGAACAACCGGCAGCGTGTTCCCTTGTACGACTCCGGCGTGCAATACGACTTCGTCGCGCCGTCGAGCGAGCACCACAAATCGATCTTGGGACTCCACTGCACATAGTTCGCCACGAACAGGTCCAGCTTGCCGTCGCGATCGTAGTCCACCCAGGCCGCGCTGGTTCCGAACACGGCGTTCTCAATCCCGCTGGCCTTGGTCACGTCGCGGAACTTGCCGTTGCCTTCGTTGTGGAACAGCCGGTCGCCGTCCAGCGACGTTATATAAATGTCGTCGCGGCCGTCGTTGTCGTAATCGCCGATGGCCACGCCCATTCCATACATCTCGATGTCCAGCCCGCTGCCGGCCGTCACGTCGGTAAATGTGCCGTCGCGGTTGTTGTGGTACAGAGCGGGCAGCGACCGGCGGCCGCGCGGCGTCCAGTCCCGGCTGTTGATCAGCAGAATATCCGGCCAGCCGTCGCCATCGAAATCGAAGAACGCGCATCCCGAACCCAGCGTTTCCGGAAGGTACTTCTTCCCCGCCCTGCCGCTGTTATGCGTAAAGCGAATGCCCGCCGGCGCGGTGACATCCGCGAACGTAACCGCCGCGGTCTCCGGGACCGGCATCGCCCACACCAGTGCCCCCGCAATCGGCACGGCCGCGGCCGCGATCCACCAGTGCGCAACCGGCATCTTCACCTCGCCACCTTCACCGCGCTCTCATGATCGTGAATCGTTTGCCGCTCGTTGTTGTCTTCGGGACTGATGGCGCGCCGCCGCGCCGTCAGCGCCTGCGACGATTCTTCGGCCTTGAACCGGCGGAACAGTTGTTCCTCGCGATCCGCCGCCGCCGAATCTCCCGCGCCCCGCGCGCACAGCATCCACGTGTAATGCATCTGCACATCCTCCGGATCCACGCTGCACACCTGCCGCAGAACCTCGATCGCCTCCGCATATCGCCGTTTCAGGAACAGGATGCGCGCCATCTGGTTCAGCACCACGCGATCGCGCGGATATTCGGCCCGCACGCGCTCCAGCGAGTTCAGCGCGCCGTCGTAATCGCCGTCTGCCCTCTGGATCGCTGCCTGAAAGAACCATCCGCGGCCCAGGTTCGGACCCAGTTCGAGCGCTTTCGACACGAACGGCTTGGCCGCCGCGATCTCGCCCTCCTGCACCAGCGCGCGCCCGGCATTCAACCAGCCGTCCGCGTAGCCCGGCTCCGCTTGCGTCACTTTTTCAAAGGCATAATCCGCGCCCTTCAGGTCGCCCTGCAGCAGCAGTCCGATGCCCCAATCGTTCCAGCGCTCGCGATCCTCCTTGCGGATCACCGGCGACCAGGTCGCGCGGCCCAGCGGCACCCGGACTGCGGCCCGCGCCAGCACTTCCACCGGCAATTCCGGAATCTCGCCGCGGATTTGTCCGGAAACGTCCGCCGGGATGCTGCGCCGATCAAACGCGTACTCGAGACCGTTGTGATCGCGCGCCAGCAGCGACGGGTCCTGTCCCGGCCTCGGCTGGCCGGCATACGCAAAATGCGTGTAGTACCACGAAAACTTGCGGTAATTCAGCCGCGCCTCGAACTGAATGGGACCGCGCGCGTCCTTGGGTACGTGCACCAGGAAATGCGCCGTATCGGCCGCGCCCGGCGGGATCAGATGCACGTACAACAGGCTGCGCGTTTGAAAAGCGTTGCGCTTGTCGATCGGGTTGCCCTGCCCGTCCAACTGGAACGATCGGTAGAAATGCGCGCCCGGCTCGACCGGTCCGTGGTCGCCGCCAACCAGGTTGCCGCTCCAGAACACCACTCTCCCATCCGCATCCTGCGCCTTCAGTTCCAGCCAGCAATCGAACGCATCTACCGTCCCGCCTGGAAAGAAATGGCCGATCTTCCTGGTGCGCACCACTACGTCCACCCGCGTCGTGCTTCCCGGCTCCAGCGCCGCGCCCGGAGCGTCCAACGGCGCCATCACCTGGCCGACGTCGCGCATCACCGCGGCCGCCTTCTGTTCCGTCTCCTCGCCCGCCGCGAACGTCGAATTCGCTTCCACGGTCTCGCTGCGCCGCAGCATGGTCGTCTGGTCCATGTGTGCCCCTGCCGGCGACGCCGCAAAAATATCGACGGTGATAAATCCCGATTTCAGGAATTCTTCCGTGGCTCTCATCTGTGCTTCGTCGTGGTTGGCATAAGCCACCGCCGTGTTCGCCGCCGGGAAGCGGTGGGAATGCACCTTGCCCTCCACATTCCCCGGATCCCGCGAATTCACCAGCGGCATATGGCAATCCGCGCAGTTCTGCGGCTTCGCCGGATAGTAAAACGATCGGGCGCCCTGCCCCGAAACACCGCTGGCCTGCCAGTTGTCGTAGTCGTTAAAGCCCCGCACCCAGCGATAATCGTTCACCGGGACATCCAGGTGGACCTTGTGGCACGCGGAACAGAACTCCGCCGGCTCCTGCCGCATGAACGGCTTCAGAAACGTCCGCTTGTGCGGCTTCGGATTGAGGTACGTCAGAAACGAATCCAGCGCCCGCAAATACCGGTTGTGGCTCGACGCCAGCTCGTGCAGCGGCGGATACTCCACCGTGAAATCGGCGTTGCCCATGGTGCTGGCCACATGCACGATCGCGTGGCATGACATACACCCCAGCCCGTTCTGCGCTTCCGGCGTGTCCACCTGTTCGCGAATCGGCCGGTCGAACCGCCCGTTGAAGAAAACCGCGTGATCGTGACACCCCGCGCACCACTTGCTCGGACGCACTCCAGCCACGTCCTGCATGTACTCGATGGATTTCCGGTAGAACTGGTTGTTGAACGATGCGAAGTGGTGCATCGAGCTCTTCCACTGCTCGTATATATCTTTGTGGCACTGGCCGCAGGCTTCCGAATCCATGAAGAAATTCGACGGAATAATTTTCCCCGTGTTGGTCTGTGCCGAAGAAGGTGCGAACGGGGATTGCGCCCCGGCGCCTTCCTGATCCATCGAACGCGGCGGACTGCCCGGATTGCGGATGACATCGCTCGCATCGGGGCGCACTGCCCGGTAAATGCCCACACCCGCCAACAGCACCAACGCACCGCACGCTGCCGATCGCAACCTCTTCTCCGAACGCGCCAGGATCACCGCGGTCCGCGCCACAATCAGCGCCAACGCGGCCACGCTCAGCGCAATGTGCAGCCACAATGCCCAACGATGATCCGTGGTGTTGCCCGCGATCGCCAGGTAAATGGCCGGAATCGCCGCTGCCGCGAACACTCCGCATTCCCGCGGGAAACGCCGCGCCAACATCACCGCCGCCGCCGTGAGCGCCACTCCCAACGCCAGGTGCAGCAGCACATTGGCTTCGTAGAACACACTGGCTTGCACCAGCGCCGCCAGATAGGCGCTATTCACCACCAGCAGCGCCAAACCCCAGACCAGCAGTTTTCGCCGCAGCCCCATGCCTAGTGAACCATCCCCTCCGTCAGCGGCCGGATCAACCGCAGGGCCGGCCGCGTGTTGTACTCCTTCTGGTAATCCTGATGGACCTTGTCATTCGGATACCTTTCCCCGGCTGGATACGGATAGCTGGTCATCCCGTGGAAAGGCAGCGGCAGCACCGTCTGCGAGAACGCTGTGTTAGCATCGGCATCTTTGGCCCACCCATCCACCAGCAGCAGGAAATCCCGCTTCCATCCCGCCGGCAGCGCCGGCAGCATGTCCGCCCGGAATCGCAGCTTGATCTCATCGCCCGACCCCATGATCACCATGCGATCGTCCGGCTTCTCGAGCAGCGCCTCCACGGGACCGTACCGCGTGTAATTCCCCGCGGTCGGATTCCACATCGCGGTCGAACTGACTTTTTGATAATCCACCGTCTCCGGCTGCAGACGGTCCGGCTGAGGCGTCGTGCGCGAGAATCCGCGAAAACCCAGGTCCGCCTCCCGTATCGGAATCGTCGTAAGGCGCGCCTGCGGAGGCGTGTCGTCTTCGGCCAGATAGATCTCGTCCCAGTACACGCAGAGGTTGGTCACGATCCGGACTTCCCGCGACGCCGAGAGAAACTTGCCGCTCAAGTCCACCGCCATCGTCTTCGGCTTGCCGGACGGCATGCCCATGTCCTCGACCACGGTCCGCCACTTCCCCGCGCCGTCTTTCACCTGTAGGTACGGGAAGGTCAAATCGCGATGCTCCTGCATCGCCCCCAGGAAGGTGCTGCCGTCCGCCCAGTCCACCCACCCATGCAGGATCAAAACCGCATGGTTCGACGCCGCCGCCGTGCCGAAATCCAGATCCAGGTTGTGCAATTCCGCTACCCCCGCCTGGTTGCGCCGGAAAGAATCCGGATATGCGCCGTCCGTCGCCAGCAGCGCCGCCCGCACGTCGTTTCCTTTTTGATCGCGCGCCCCCACCGGGTAGATCCGCCGCCCGACACCGAAGAGACGAAACTCCGGAAATGGCGGCGATTTGAACTTTTCGTTGCTCACGATCTCCGTCGCCGCCGGATGATCCAGCGCCTGCAACTGAATCTGGTCGATATACGACACCTCCCGCAGCTCCTCGGTGACGCGCACTTCATACGCGCCGTCGCGCGCCTGAAGGGTTTCGCCGGGGATCGACACCCACTCCTGGTGATCCACCGGAAAGAACTGGCCGTCGCCCGAGCTTGCGCCCAGCGGCGCCACCCCCAGCACGTCCGTCAGGAACGTGAATCGCTCGCCGTTCCACGTGAAGATCATCGGACAGGACCCGGCCAGGCGGGGCGCTTCCTTCACCGCCGTCATCCGATCCACCGGCGGGTCGGTCTCATTCTGAATCAGGCCGTTCGGCCACGTGATCCGCACCGTCTCCACTTCCGGCTGGCCGCCCAGGCGGAATAGCAGCGGCATCCCCTCGTACGTCTGTTTGCTGTAGAGTGTCCCCGCCTTCACTTCCACCTTCGACCCGATCGCCGTCTTCAAATTCTTCACGCCGGTCAGCGCCACTTCCATCCAATGCCCGGCATTCGGCGTGACGTCGCGATCCAGCATCAGCGAGCCCTCGGCGTTGATATACGCACGGCTCAGCCGTCCCCGCCCCTCGAAAAAGTACGCCTGACGGAGGGCGGGATTCATCCCGCGCGGGCCTTGAGGCTCGTCCGCCGCCTCAAACTTCCCCGGAACATTGCGCAGCCGAATCCGACGCCCGCCCGCCGTCTGCGCCTCCAGGTCCGTCCGCGTATCCCGGTCGAAATCCTCCGTCATCAGTCCGAACGCGCCGGCCGGCAACTCCACGAGATCCGTCGCGGTAAATTTTCCAACCAGTTGATCCCGATACAGCACGCCAGGCCGGTCCGCGTACGAAACCACCAGGTCGAACCCCGGAGTATCGGGCTCGAGGTCGAACGGCGTGGCGCTCAGCGCGCGACCCTTGACGAAAGGAAATCGCGCGGTCTCGTCGCTGAAGCCCGCCTGGCCGTTATTGCGCATCAGCCGCGAATCGTCGCCCAGCAGGAAAACGTCCAGGTCGTAATCGTGATCGTAATCCAGCCACACGGCCTGCCGGAATGAGCCCTGCGCCAGATCCGCCTGCTTCCGAAACTTCCCGTTCACGTTGTGATACAGCGACGCTCCGCTTTTGGTGATCACGCACAAATCCGGCAGCCCGTCGTTGTCGAAATCGCCCGGCGCGATGAACACCACGTCGCGCAACCCCTCCAGCCCGGAATCCGTCACCGCAACCCGCCCCTCGCGATACACCACCGTCCGCGCCGCCGACCACGCAATCAAACCTGGATGCGACCCATCCAGCAGCAGCGCCGTCACCCCCGAACCGTCTCCCGTGAATCCCGCGGCCAGGCGCTCGGCTCGATATACCGGCGCCGCCGGAGCCGGTATCGGATGTTCCGAGCCAGGAGGTGGATCGTAGATCTCCGAGTAGACGCACCATTCCATGTCCTCCGGTATTACCGCGTCGGTCTGTGCCGCCTTCAGCTCTTGAAAAATCCGCAGTTCCTCCGCCGCCCGGTCGGTCAGGTTCATCTGCCGGTACATCCCATAAAGCTGAAAATGGGGCGCCGCCAGCCGCGGATTGAGATCGCGAGCCTTTTCGAACTCCGCCACCGCGCCCGCCGCATCGCCATTG
>Ga0335083_10012325_pt1 | contig 10239 bp, 7 predicted proteins | sample Lox_Sample_42_FD_206716 | JGI IMG/M metagenome (GOLD analysis project Ga0335083, IMG submission 206716) | Soil microbial communities from Loxahatchee National Wildlife Refuge, Florida, United States - Lox_Sample_4.2 | ecosystem: Environmental > Terrestrial > Soil > Wetlands | place: USA: Florida...
GATCTCGGGTGGATCGCCACTTACCATCCTGCGAATGCCGTCGCGCAGATGCACTACATTGAAATTGATCAAGAGGCCGAGGTGGTTGTGACTTAGCTTCAGGTAGGTTAGAAGCTGGGCTTGGTGGACGGGCGAAATAGCGTCCACAGCTTTGATTTCAACGACCACGCAATCCTCCACGAGAATGTCTAGACGAAACCCGAGATCAAGACGCACTCCGTCGTAGATCACCGGTAACGGCACCTGCACGGCAGTGTGAAATCCTCGCCGATTCAGTTCATGCACCAGACAAGCCAAGTAGACGCTCTCCAAAAGCCCTGGTCCCAGGGCGCTGTGGACTTTCATAGCCGAATCGACGATTGCGCCGCTGATCTGGTTGAGCCGCATTCTCTCTTTCCTCCGTGTCCCCTGTGGTTGGACCCGCTTGAAGCCTCCGGAGTCTGTGACAGTTGTCACGGTGATTAAGCAGATGCTTGTGCAAAACGTCCTCTGTGTCCTCCGTGTCCTCTGTGGTTAAATCCTGATGTTGCCCCCTCAAAGCCAAGGAAGCCTGTTTGCGGATCCGCGGAAGCGGAACACGATCGTGTGCCTGCTGCTGGCTGTAGTGACGCTTGCGCTCTATAACCCGGTGAATCGGCATCCGTTTGTGAACTACGACGATGATCGCTATGTCATCAACAATCCTCACGTTCGGCAGGGGCTGACTACTGACACCTTCACCTGGTCTCTGACCGCGACCGAGCAGGCGAACTGGCATCCGCTGACCTGGATGTCGCATGCCCTGGATGTCTCGCTGTTCCGCCTGAATCCCGCCGGGCATCATTTCACCAGCATCTTGCTCCACGTAGTGAATGTGATTCTTCTATTTCTCCTCTTGATGTGGGCCACGAATCGCTTAGGGCCGAGCGCTTTCGTAGCCGCCTTGTTTGCGCTTCATCCCATCAATGTGGAGTCGGTCGCCTGGGTCGCCGAGCGCAAGAACGTTCTGTGCACGATGTTTTTCTTTCTGACGTTCTGGACGTATGGATGGTATGCGCGAAAGCCGGGCTGGAAGCGCTATTTGGCCGTCGCAGCATTGTTCGCGGCCGGCCTTGCGTCGAAGCCAATGGTCATCACGCTGCCCTTTGTTCTGTTGCTGCTCGACTACTGGCCGCTGGCGCGGGTTCGCGGAGCACACGAGGAGGCTGACAAAACTTCAGCGCTTTCGTGGTCGCGACTGGTGATCGAGAAGTTGCCGTTATTCGCGCTTTCCACCGCGAGCGCAGTGATTACGATGAAGGCGCAGCAGGCTGGAGGAGCGGTCCGCAGCGCCGACGAAGTTTCGCTTGGGGCGCGCATCGCGACCGCCGTTTGGGCCTATGCGATGTATCTGTGGAAGATGGTCTGGCCCGCACGGCTGGCACCCCTGTACCCGCATCCGGGAGATTCGCTCGCGGCGTGGCAAGTGCTGGTCGCCGCCGCAGTCTTGCTCGCCATCAGCGCGATGGTGTGGCGGTTCCGCACTCGCCGATACTTGCTTGTCGGCTGGCTCTTTTTTCTGGGAACGCTGGTTCCGGTCATCGGTTTGGTGTCGGTTGGTGAAGCTGCCATGGCCGACCGTTATGCTTACATCCCTTTGATCGGGATTTTCGTGCTGATCGCGTTCGGCGCCGCGGACTGGGCGGGATCACACCAATTCGGCTTCTGGCCGGCGCTTCCCGCCGCTTTGATTCTTGCAGTTCTCGCGTTCACAACCCATCACCAGATCGACTACTGGCAGAGCAGCGTCGATCTGTGGTCGCACACGCTCGCGGTTACGGAGAATAATTTCGTAGCTGAGAATAACCTGGGCGGAGCGCTGATACTCGAGGATAAAGAAGAAGAGGCGCATCCGCACTTCGAGGCTGCGGCGCGCATCAACCCCAAAGATCCGATGAGCCGCAACAATCTCGGAATCTACTTTCAGAAACACAACCAGATGCGCGAAGCCGTGAGCGAGTACGAGGCTGCGGTTCATCTCACGAACGATCCCAGTTTCCTGGCTCAAACCTATGCGAATCTGGGTGCGGCGCAGCGCTCGTTGTCAGAGGACGGGCCGGCGCGCGAGAGTTTCGACCAGTCCTTGCGGTTCAATCCCAACCAGTTCAACGCCTGGCTGGGTCTCGGTTTTCTGGCGCAGAAGCAGGGAAAACTGGACGAGGCGGTGGGCGATATCTCCCGTTCAGTGGAACTGCAGCCCTCGGCCCAAGGCTATTTCGAACTGGGTCGAACGCTGACGCAAGCCGGGCATCTTCCCGAGGCGCTCAGGGCTTACCAGCAGGCGCTGCAAATCTCTCCTGATTTCGTTGAGGCTCAACAAGCGGCGGCAGCACTTCAGCAGAAAAAATAAACTGTACGGCAGCCTCTCACAAGGCCGCTGTACAGCTTATCTGCCACGTTTTCGAAATGCTCTATTTTGCGGTGATGTCGACGGTTGCACGGGTTGTATCCCACTCTTCGCGGAGGGTACAGCCTGTGGGAGTCTTATCGTAGGCGATGGTGAAGTTTTCAACCGGCGACGGGGGCTTGGACATCTTCATGTCGATGCGGGCGAGTTCATCGCTTTCGTATTTGTAGGGGATGCCCCACTCTCCCGTCTTCTTGTTGATGATGAGGGTCCACTTCTCAGCAGTGGGGAGAACGAACAATGTATAGCTCCCGGCGGGCACGTTGGTTCCGCCAACCACGACGTCGCTACTCGTGACGAAGGTCGTTGCTTCGTTGGCACCGTTACGCCAGACTTTTCCGTAGGGATCCTGACCGCCGACCATCTTGCGTCCTTTCAGGCGCGGGCTGGAGTAGTCGGTCTTGATGGTTTTTCCGCCGCTAAGATCGCAGGTAGCGGAAGCCGGAGGACTGGCCTGCGCCGAGGCGAACAAGCCGAGAGTCAAAACCGCGAACACGAGAAGGGCAATTCTTTTTTGCATGGTCTCTCCTTTTGAGGTAGGGAATGCCAAGGATTTGGACGCGCGAGTGGAGAATATGTCAGCAGCCGATAGTGACTCAGTTATTGTGATGATCCTCGCGAGATCCTTCGCTCCGCCTGAAAAGCGGCTCCGCTCAGGATGACGCCTCAAGAAAATTGAAAACACGTTGGGGCCACTAGCCTCGCCATTATGCGCTATACACCTGTGCAGTTACAATCGTCGCATGCCGGTATTCGACGAAAAGCAGGAAGAATTGGAGCACTACGAGACCATGATGGGCGTTCCGCGCGGGCGTCTCGCCGTCACGATGGACACGATCACCGACGCGATGGCGCTGGTCGGCCAGCACGGCGTCTATTGCCAGAGCCAGCGCTGGCCGGGCAAGCCCGTGATGGACATCCAGATCATCATGAAGAGCTTGACTGACGCCAAAGAGTTGATCCAGAGCGTGATGGAAGAACTCAAGAACAAGGACAGGCAGTAGCGTCTTTGTATCTCCGAGTTTTCTGCAAGAGTAGTTCAAACCCACTTACCACGAAGGACACAAAGGTTCACGAAGGCTTTGGCTGCAGGTCCTTCGTGAGGCTTCGTGTCATTCGTGGTTTAAGCTCTCATGGTTTCACGGTCACCATCACCACGCCATGCGACACGACTGGCGCGGAGAATTTCCCCGTTAACTTTCCCAGATCCTTGTGCTGCCACAGGTCGCGCACCGTGGCGCTGACGCTGTTCGGATAGCCAATATCTTCCCAGTTCGCAGTGATCTGCTGTTCGGTCGCGCCACGATTCAGCAAGATCACGGCGCGGCTGCCGTCTTTTAACTGCTTCGCCCAAACTTCCAGGTCGCCGTTCTTCGCAACGCGCTCGCCTTCGCGCCCGAGCGCGTCTTGATTCACGGCGATCACTTCTTTATTCGTGAGGATGTCGTGAATCTCGGGCCGCATGTCGCGCAGGTCATTGCCCGCGATAAGTGGCGCGGCCAGGAGTGCCCATAGGCTGAAATGCGAGCGGTACTCCACGTCGGTCATGCCGCCGTTGCCGACTTCGAGCATGTCGGGATCGTTCCAATGACCCGGCCCAGCGTAAGATTGCAGGCCGACTTGCTGATCGATAATGGCCAGCACGCCGTTGGAGCAGCACGATCCGTCGGGCCACTTTTGCTGACCTCCCCAACGGTCCTGAATATCGCCCGTCGTCCGCCACAAGTTGCCGCCGACTTCCTTGCCCCACAGCCAGGGCTTGGCGGTGCCCCATTCGCAGATGCTCAGAACAATGGGACGCCCGGAGGCGTCGAGCGCCGCGCGAATGTTAGCGTAGGAGGCCTTCGCATCCTGCGTCGTCGTATTGCACCAGTCGTACTTCAAGTAGTCGACGCCCCAGGCCGCGTACTGCACAGCGTCCTGATATTCGTGGCCAAGGCCGCCTGGACGGCCCGCGCACGTCTTCGACCCCGCGTCCGAATAAACACCAAATTTCAAGCCTAGCGAATGGATGTAGTCTCCGACGGCTTTCATGCCATGCGGGAAGCGTTGCGGGTCTGCAACGATGTTGGCGTTGGCGTCGCGACTCACCTGCCAGCAGTCGTCGATGTTCACGTAGACGTATCCGGCATCTTTCATGCCCGATTTCACTACCGCGTCGGCCATGCTCTTGATCATGTCCTCGCTGACGTTGCAGGCGAACTTGTTCCACGAATTCCAGCCCATAGGCGGCGTGAGAGCGAGATTTGCAGATGGAGAGGTATTCGGTTGCGCGATAACAGCGGGAACAAAAAGCAGCGCACAGAAGAATGCGACAAAGAGGGCTCGCGTCGTTTTCATGCAGACGTTTTATCAGATGGGCCGCGAGATTGGTACCAAAAGATAAGCGCTACAATGCCGAGTTGGTCATCTCGCTGTCGTGTCGCCGACGGAGGATTTCATGCGTATTCTTCGGGCTCTTATGACGGTTGCATGCCTGAGCTCTGTTGTTGTGCTGCCGCGAGGTTTCGCTCGCGGTCAAGTGGCGGCGGTCGGAGTCTTCGAAGGACACGGCGACGTTGGCACGGTTTTACACGCCGGTTCCGTAGATTACGACGCCGCCAAGAGGACCTATACGATCAGCGGCAGCGGCGAGAACATGTGGTCCACCGAAGACGCCTTTCAGTTTGTGTGGAAAAAAGTCTCCGGGGACGTGACGTTGACGGCTGATGTCTCGTTCCTGACGACGACTGGGAATGAACACAAGAAAGCCGTGCTGATCCTGCGCCAGAGCCTGGACGGCGATTCCGTCTATGCCGACGTCGCCCTGCACGCCAGCGGACTCACCTCGCTGCAATTTCGGGACGAAAAAGGCGCGGTCACCCGCGAGATTCAATCGAATCTCTCGGCTCCGAAGCGCCTGCGGATCGCCAAGCGTGGCGATTATGTTTATATGTCGCTAGCGACGGATGGGGGCGAGCCACAGCCCGAGGGCGGCTGGCTGCGCATTCCGTTGCAGGGGTCCTTTTATATTGGGCTCGGCGTGTGTTCTCACGACAAAGATGTAGTCGAGAGGGCGGTATTCTCCAACGTTGAGTTAACGCAATCGAATCCAGCGAACGTGGGCAAGCTGACTCTCTACAGCGTGCTCGAAACTATTGCCATCGATTCCGCCGACCGCCGCGTGAGATATCTTGCCCAAGGGCGCTTCGAGGCGCCCAACTGGACTCGCGACGGCAACACATTCCTCTTCAATCGAGAGGGCCACATCGAGCGGCTTGGGGCCGGCGGAGACAGACCCGTCAAGATCGACACGGGCTTCGCGAACCGCTGCAATAACGATCACGGCATTTCGCCCGACGGCACGCAACTCGCAATCAGCGACAACTCGCAGGGCGATCATGAATCGCAGGTGTATATCGTCCCCATTGCGGGAGGCTGGCCGATGCGCATCACGCAGAAATCTCCCTCATACTGGCATGGCTGGTCACCCGATGGGAAGACGCTGGCCTTTGTCGGCCAGCGCAATGGCGACTTCGATATTTATGCGATTCCGGCAGCGGGCGGAGAAGAGACCAGATTGACCACCGCGAAAGGACTGGACGACGGCTCGGAATATTCACCGGACGGAAAATATGTTTACTTCAACTCCGAGCGTACCGGCCATATGCAGATTTGGCGGATGAAGCCCGACGGCAGCGAGCAGGAACAAGTCTTTTCCGACGATCTCAATAACTGGTTCCCGCACATTTCTCCCGACGGAAAATGGATGGTGTTCCTTACTTATGGGGCCGACGTGACCGGGCATCCGGAGAATAAGGACGTGATGTTACGCCTGATGTCGCTCGATCCCAAAGCGACGGAAAAAAGGATCACAGTGCTGGCCAAGCTGTTTGGCGGGCAGGGAACAATCAACGTTCCGTCATGGTCGCCCGACAGCACGCAGGTAGCGTTCGTCAGCTATATGCTGGTGCCATAGTGAACGAAGAAAGTTCAGGGCGTTTCATTCTGGCGCCTGGAACGGCGATGCCGGCAGCCCTTCCTTGTTGAACAGATTGCAATTTGGATTCGGCGCCCATCCGTAGCGCACTGAAAGCGGCACGGGCACCGCAGCACTCGATACAACTACGGACGTGCCTTCAATCTTCGCGTCGGCAGCTGAATACTTTCCATCGGTGCCCGCGACTTCAAACCCTGTAGCAGTTGCGCCCTTCGCCGTCAGCCCATTTGCGTGATCGAACCACACCCGCAGCGCGTGTTCTTCCTGCGTAACCTGGCGGACCAACGGGCCGGACCACTCAACTTTCTCTCCGTAAGTGATCGCGCGCGCGGCCAGCGACAGGCGAAGGCCGACGTCCTGCTTGTTCTTGGGATGAATATCGTTCGGATCGCCAATGTCGATCGTCACCGCCATGCCCGTGTTCCTCAGTCCGAGCGCTTGCCGCTGGGCGTTGCGGACCTCCGGCCAAAGCTCGCCGGGTTCGGTGTTCCAGTTGGCGATCTGCACGAAGAGGAACGGGAAGTCACCCTCGCCCCATGCGTTGCGCCAATCGCGGATCATGCTTTGAAAAAGCCGTGCATAGAGGTATGCCCGATCATGCGAGGCATTGGCCTCGCCCTGGTACCAGATGACGCCGCGAATCGCGAACGGGGTCAGTGGCGCAATCATCCCGTTGTAGAGCGCTGCGGGAGCCCACGCCTCGAAATCAGGGTGCCATTGCGGCCAAGGAAGCGGCTTGCCTTCCACCTTGGCTTGCGCGACTGCTTTTTGAAACTCAGCATCCTCGCGCTTCTGGCGCAATACGTTGGTCGATTGTTCGTCGACCATCTTTGCCCGCGCGGAGAAGACTGGCATCAGCGCAGCATCCGCCCCCAGGGTGTGCAGGCTCGTCCACGACTCGGCGGCTGTCCCTCCCCATGAAGACTCGATCAGCCCAATGGGTACGCCGAGTTTCTGCTGGAGGTTGCGCGCAAAAAAGTAAGCCACGGCTGAGGAATCGGCGGCAGTTTCCGGGGTGCACGCCGCCCAGCCCTTCGAATCGACGTCTTCCAGGGGATAGTCCGCAGGCTTGTGCTTCACCATGAGGATGCGAATCCTGGGATATTGTGCCGCCGCGATTTCTGTTTGCGCGTTGAGCAGGCCAGTCATGGGAAATTCCATGTTCGACTGGCCGGAGGCGACCCAAACATCGCCGACGAGAATGTCGTTGAGCACGATCGTGTTCGTCGCCTTGATGGTCAGCGGAAACGGCCCGCCGGCTTCGCCGGGCGAGAGATAGACGCTCCAGCGGCCGTCTTTGTCGGCAGTTCCCGACTTCGTCTCACCGCGAAAGGTAACCGATACTGCCTCCTGCGGCGCGGCCATACCCCAGACGTGAACAGGAAGACCGCGCTGCAGGACCATGTGATCGGCCAGAAGCGCCGGAAGAGTAACGTCGGCGTATACCGGAACGGCGAGCGCGGCAGCGAAAGCGGCCAGCACCAGTGCGGTTTGCAGAACGCTCGGAAGAAGAGGTCTCGTGCGGATCATGATCCTCCTTGATCGTGGGACGGACGCTAGCGTCCAACTTTCTCGTCGAAGAACCTGGCCATCAATTCCAGAGCTTCCTTCGTTTCCGGCAACTGGAAGTGATACCAGAACGCGTGCGGCAGCGCTTCGAAGACGACCAGTTGCGCGTCACCTCCCGCACTCAGAAGCGCGCGATGAAGAGTGGTCGTGTCACTCAACAGAATGTCGCGGGTACTCGTGACCAGCAGGGCAGGCGGCATGCCGTGCAGATCGGCGAACAGCGGCGACAGCACTGGATCTTTGCGATCGGTCTTGCCGACGTATTGATCGTCCGGCAGGTGGTTGGGATCGATGGGTTCCATCCGCCCGGGAAGGCCGTTGAGTGCAAACAGTTGCCGGGAGTCGCCGACTCGGCTGAAATCCGCGAGCCCAGAGAAGACGCCGAGCGCGGCGGGAAGGGGCAGGCCGAGTTGCTTGAGCCGGACTGCGACCTCGCAGCTCAGAATCGCTCCGGCCGAGGTCCCGAAAATTCCAATGTTGTGCGCAGGGTAAGTCTTCAGCAGTTCCTTGTAGACCGCAACTACATCCTCAACCGCTGCGGGAAACGGATTCTCAGGAGCGAGGCGATAGTAAACGGAAACGACCTTGATCTTGGCCAGGTTCGCGATCGGGACGCCCTCGATCAGCGACCCGGAATCGGAATTGAATCCGCCGCCGTGAAGATTGATGAGTACGCGCTTGCCCGACTCACTCGATCGCGGCGTAATGATGTCGGTGCGCACGCCCGCAAGATTTGTTTCCTCGACGTTCACGGGATAAAGTTTGCGGGCCTCGGCGGAGTCCATCTTGCGCCACGCGTCGGTGTGCGTTCGGCGTTCGGCCAGAGATTCTGGCGGGCCAACTTTTTGCTGGTTCAACGACTGCAGCCACTGTTGCGCCTCAGGGCTGATGGTCGCCGGCATCGGAATGACGCGAGTGATGTGCGCGGTGCCGTCGGGATCGAAAGTGGCCGAGTCCTGCGGAGCGGCCGGGGTCGACTGGGCCGACAAAGCTGGGGTCATCGCGATGGCGGCGATGAGGTGCAGCGCTGTGATTTTCATCGTGACAGTTGTATCAGAGGGCGGGCTCAAAACTTAAATAAACTACAGAGGACACAGGGGACACAGAGGGAAACCGAAATCCTCTGTGTACTCTGTGTCCTCTGTGGTTTCAGGTTTCGGGTCTATGCGAGGGTGTACTTTCCCCGTTCAATCACCCGCTGTGCGATCTGCTGACGCAGTTCGATGGTGTTGAACGGCTCGTACTTCGCTAACCGGCGCAGGATCGCAAGCTGCGTGCGCATCATGTCGCCGTCGGCCACTGCGGCAATCACTTTACGCGCTGCCGACTCGACCTTCTCCATTGCCTGGGAGAGATAGACCCGCGTCATGGCAATGGGCAGAGCTGCAGCGGCTTCCCCTTTTGCGTCCACGATCTTCTGCGCGCGCAGTACTGCGGATTCCATCGCGTATGTCTCGATCGTCATGTCGGCGATAGCACCCATGATTTCCTGCTGATCCTGAATGGCCTGCATATATTTCTGCGTGGCTGCGCCCGCCGCAAACAGTCCGAGTTTTTTGGCTTGCGCGACGAGTCTGCGCTCTTCGGGCAGTGCGCCTTCCAGTTCCTCCGCCATCGTCGGACCCGAAAGCACTTCGTCCATAAGTTTCTTGATCGCAGGCATGAGAGGCAACTGACCCGACATGGCACGCTTCAGCAGGAAGCCGGTAATGATGAGCCGGTTGATCTCGTTGGTCCCTTCGAAAATGCGGTTGATGCGGGCATCGCGATAGGCCCTCTCGGCGGGATATTCCTCGACAAAACCGTAGCCGGCAAAAATCTGCACGGTTTCGTCGACGACGTAGTCAATCATTTCCGAGCCCCAGACTTTAATAATGGAGCACTCAACCGCGTACTCTTCGATTGCTTTGAGTGTCTGTTTCGCGGCGTCTGCGGCCGACTTGTCCACCTCGCCGAGCGCCACGTCCATCATGCCGACGGTGCGGTAGACCAACGATTCGCCTACATAAAGCAGCGTGGCCATGTTGGCGATCTTTTCGCGGACCAACCCGAAGTCGGCAATCACTTTATTGAACGCTTTGCGCTGCTTGGCGTAGCCAACGGCATGTTCGAGCGACACGCGGCCTCCGCCCACGCACATCGCGCCCAGCTTGAAGCGCCCGACATTCAAGATGTTGAAGGCGATGACGTGTCCCTTGCCGATGTCGCCGAGCAGATTTTCCACCGGGACTTTGCAATCATTGAGAATGATGGGACATGTCGACGA
>Ga0335083_10012326_pt1 | contig 10239 bp, 9 predicted proteins | sample Lox_Sample_42_FD_206716 | JGI IMG/M metagenome (GOLD analysis project Ga0335083, IMG submission 206716) | Soil microbial communities from Loxahatchee National Wildlife Refuge, Florida, United States - Lox_Sample_4.2 | ecosystem: Environmental > Terrestrial > Soil > Wetlands | place: USA: Florida...
GTCTCGGCCTCGTGTCGAGCATCGCGAGCTTCGCGCTGCCGGCGTGCTTCCTCCAGCGCCAGGCGCTGCGCGGCGAGCGTATCCTGCAGCGCCTGATCCTGCTTCTGCGCTTCATCGCGTTCGAGCTCCAGGCCGGTCATCTGGGCCTGCACCCGACGTCTGCTGTCGCGCAAATGTCCCAGCGCTTGCTCCAGCCGCGCCGCTTCGGCGTTCACCTCGTAGAGAGCGCCTTGCCTCTGGTGCATGGCATCGGCCGCCGCATAGTGGCGCTCTCGCAAACGCTCCAGGCCGGCCTCGAGCTCGCGCAGCCGAGCCGTCTCGGCTTCCAGCTCGATGCCCACCTGTTCGAGCTCACGTGTGAGACGTCCGCCCTGGTTCACCGCTTCTTGCTTGCGCAGCAGCCACAGCAGCTGTTGCGTGAGCTTGAGACCGCTCTCCAATTCACGGTAGCGGATGGCGATTTGTGCCTGTCCGTCCAGGTGTTCGATCTGCTTTGCCAGTTCCTGAACGATGTCGTCCACGCGCGCCAGGTTTTCGCGAGCGTCATTCAAGCGCAGCTCTGTCTCGCGGCGTCGCTCGCGATATTTCGAGATGCCCGCCGCCTCCTCGAGGAAGGTGCGCAACTCCTCCGGCCGCGCTTCCACGATGCGCGAAATCATCCCCTGCTCGATGATCGCGTAGGCGCGGCCGCCCAGGCCCGTGCCGAGGAAGATGTCGGCCACGTCCTTGCGGCGGACGTGCAGGTTGTTGATGAAATACGCCGACTCGCCCTCGCGCTCGAGCACGCGCTTGACCGAGATCTCGGCGTACTTCGACCACGCCCCTGCCGCCTTTCCCAGGCTGTTGTCGAATACGAGCTCCACGCTGGCGCGGTTGGTGGGCTTGCGCTCGCCGGATCCGTTGAAGATGACGTCCTGCATGGTCTCGCCACGCAGGTGTTTCGCGGAGGACTCGCCTAATACCCATCGGACGGCGTCTATGACGTTAGACTTGCCGCAACCGTTCGGCCCGACGACGCCGACGAGCTGACCGGGCACTGGAATGTGAGTGGGATCAACGAAGGACTTGAACCCGGCGAGCTTGATGTGAGAAAGGCGCAATTTGGAAAGCGAAGCAAAGGTTTATAATTGCGGGAAACTTCAATAAAACAAGCGCCTGGGCCTAACGACCCAAGCGCGTTCGTATTTTAACCGAATCGTCACGGCGTGGATAATGGCAACGCGGCCCCGAGCAAATCTCGAGACGTTCCCGAACCCGAGCCCGGAGCGGGACTATCGCATCCACATGGAGATTCCCGAATTCTCGTGCTTGTGTCCCAAGACAGGCCAGCCGGATTTCGCGACTTTGCTGCTCGACTACATCCCCGATCAGACCTGCGTCGAGCTCAAGAGCCTCAAGCTCTATATCTGGTCCTTCCGCGATGAAGGTGCATTTCACGAGGCCGTCACCAACTGCATATTGAACGATCTCGTTGCAGCCACACGGCCCCGCTTCATGCGGCTCACGGCGAAGTTCAATGTTCGGGGCGGGATCTTCACCACCGTCGTTGCCGAACACCGACACGGCGAATGGCAGCCGCAACCGGTCGTGGACCTCCTGCAGTTTACGCCTCAATCCAGCACGCGCGGATGACATGAATCCCAATCTCGATCGCCTGCAACCGTATCCGTTTCAGAAACTCGCGGCCCTGTTCCAAGGCCTCACCCCGCGCTCCGACCTCGATCCGGTCAACCTGTCCATCGGGGAACCCAAGCATCCCACTCCCGAATTCATCAAGCGTGCACTGCGCGAGAATCTCGACGGGCTCGCGTCTTACCCGCCGACTGCCGGCAGCCCCGCTCTACGCGAAGCGATTGCAGAGTGGCTCGTCAGACGGTACCGCCTGCAAAGCATTGACCCAGGAACGCAGGTGCTGCCCGTGAATGGCAGCCGGGAAGCGCTGTTCGCGTTTGCGCAGACTGTGGTGGACTCGAGCCGCCCGGGCGCGCTCGTCGTGATGCCCAACCCGTTCTATCAGATTTACGAGGGGGCGGCCCTGCTGGCGGGAGCCAAGCCGGAGTTCTTGAATCTCGGTCTGGCGCGCGACGGTTCGCGTTTGAATCTGGAGCAACTACCCGAGACGACTTGGGAGCGCGTGCAATTGGTCTATGTGTGTTCGCCCGGCAATCCGACCGGCGATGTGATGACGCTGGACGATTGGCGACGCCTGTTCGAGCTGTCGGATCGCTATGGGTTCGTAGTCGCTGCCGACGAATGCTACGCGGAGATCTATTTCGACGAGACGCACCCACCGCTCGGCAGCCTGCAGGCGGCGCAGCAGCTGGGGCGCGGCGGCTACCCGCGGTTGGCGACCTTCGGCAGCCTGTCCAAGCGCTCCAACGTGCCTGGGATGCGCTCGGGATATGTCGCCGGCGACGCCGCGATCATCGCGAAATTCCTCCTCTACCGCACCTATCACGGCGGCGCGATGAATCCGGCGGTTCAGGCCGCCAGCGCTGCCGCATGGAAAGACGAGGCGCATGTGATCGAGAACCGCAGGCTGTATTGCGAGAAATTCCTTCGCGTCACGCAACTGCTGGGCGAAGTAATGCCGGTCTCGATGCCCGAAGCAGCGTTCTATTTGTGGCTCGCAACACCTGTGTCGGACGTCGACTTCGCGCGCGAATTGCACGCTCGGTTCAACGTCACAGTCCTGCCTGGCAGCTATCTCGCACGCGAGGCCCGGGGCGTGAACCCGGGGCGCAACTTCGTCCGCGTCGCGCTGGTCCCCCCCCTGGCCGAGTGCCTCGAGGGGGCACAGCGCATCCGCTCCTTTCTCGCTAGCTTGCTAGACATCCCCCAATCCGCCATCAATGCACATCTATGACTGAAATCAAGCAGCTGATCGAAACCGCATTCGAGAATCGCGGCGCAATCTCGCCGAGCTCGGCTGACCCCAAACTGCGCGACGCCGTGCGCGAGGTCATACAGCAGCTGGACGCGGGAACGTTACGCGTGGCGGAGAAGGTCGGAGCGACATGGACCACGCACCAGTGGATCAAGAAGGCGGTGCTGCTGTCGTTTCGACTCGACGACAATGTGGTAGTGCGCGACGGCTACACCAATTATTACGACAAGGTACCGGCCAAGTTTGCGGACTACGGCGCGGTGGATTTCAAGGCTGGAGGGTTCCGGGTCGTACCCCCGGCCGCGGTGCGCCGTGGCTCGTTCATAGCCCGCAATGTCGTCCTCATGCCGTCATTCGTGAACATCGGGGCTTACGTGGACGAGGGGACGATGGTGGACACCTGGGCCACCGTGGGCTCCTGCGCACAGATCGGTAAGAACGTGCATTTGTCGGGCGGCGTGGGAATCGGCGGCGTCCTCGAACCGGTTCAAGCAAACCCCACCATCATCGAAGATAACTGCTTTATCGGGGCCCGCTCCGAAGTCGTCGAAGGCGTCATCGTCGGAGAAGGTTCGGTAATCTCGATGGGCGTGTATATCGGGCAGAGCACCAAGATCTATCATCGCGAGACGGGGACGGTTTCGTACGGGCATATCCCACCGGGCTCGGTCGTCGTTTCCGGGAACCTCCCGTCGGCAGACGGCAAATATAGCCTGTACTGCGCTGTAATCGTCAAGCAAGTCGACGCCAAGACGCGCGCAAAGACCAGCATCAACGAGCTGTTGCGCGGAGACTAGATCTCTTTTGTCCGGTCCTCGGCTCGAACCCATCTTGCACTGCGTCGCATAGTCCCGCGTCCGAGCAAACCGCCGCGAACGCCGCCAGAAAGAGAGGGTGGGCATTGCATAGCGGCGGCTGCGCACAAGCTGCTCCCAGTCTACTGGATCGGCCCCACCTGCCGAACGCTGGCGAAAAGGTCACAGAAACCTGTCGCGCCTGAAACTTGCTTGTGCCTGTTCCGGCGATTTTTTGGATCTCCACCCGCGCCCGATGGGGCCCCCGGGTCAGCTCACCAGACAGCTAGCAAAGCGAGGCCGCAATGTTTTTGACGCCCGTGCTCAAGCTCATGGCCGAAAAACAGGCTTCTGACCTGTTCGTCTCGGCCGGGGCCCCGATGTCGATCAAGATTCTGGGCACCATCATGCCGGTGAACTCCGAAGTGCTGGACGGGCCCACAGTCAAGAAGATCGCGTACGAGCTCATGTCGACCGCGGAGCAGGAAGAGTACGAACGGACCTGGGAGATGAATCTCTCGTTCCCGGTTCCGGACGTCGGGCGTTTCCGTGTCAACGTGTTCAGGCAGCGCGGCAACGTCGCCATCGTCATTCGCTACCTTCGCTCCCAGACGCCCGGCCTCGAGGCTTTGCGGCTGCCCACGATACTGAAGGAGCTGATCATCGAGAAGCGCGGCCTGATACTCATCGTAGGGGCAACAGGCTCGGGCAAATCCACGACGCTTGCCGCAATGATCGAGCATCGCAACGCTACCCGCGGCGGACACGTGCTCACCATCGAGGATCCGATCGAGTTCGTGTTCAAGCATCAACGCTGCGTGATCAACCAGCGTGAGGTGGGCCTCGACACCAAGTCGTATCACAACGCTCTGGTCAACGCCATGCGCGAGGCGCCCGATATCCTGATGATCGGAGAGGTGCGCGACAGGGACACTTTGCAGCAGGCGCTGCTCTATGCACAGACCGGCCATCTTTGTCTGTCCACGCTGCATGCGAACAACAGCTATCACGCTCTGAATCGCATCATCAACTTCTTTCCTTACGATGCCCGCCCGGCCCTCTTGAGCGATCTCGCCGTGTGTCTAAAGGCAGTCATCTCGCAGCGCTTGGTGAAGGCGGTGGACGGCAGTCTGGTGGCTGCCGTCGAAGTTCTGCTCAACAGCAAGCACATCGCCGAGCTGATCATCAAGAGCGAGATGGATCAGATCAAGGAAGCCATAGAGAAAAGCTTGTCGCCGGGCTCGGTCAGCTTCGAACAGGCCTTGTTCAAGCTGTACGCGGAAGGCAAAATCACCAAGGACGAGGCCTTGCGCAACTCGGATTCGGCGACCAACCTGGCCTGGCTGATGAACAACGCCGAGCAGAAGGCACAGGCCACCAAAGGCGGCGATATAAGTAAGGTCAGCCGCGGCACCGATGTCGGCGCCACTTCGTTCGATCACTTCAAGATCGACGTCAACGCAGGGAACTAGGCGTCTGGCGGTCCGATCTGCGCGACCGGCGGCCCCGAAAGCAGCGCTGCGGCTCGGATGAACGGGACAGGACGCCACCCACACGTATAATCGCGGTTTGTGCCCGGCGCAGCGCCGGGCTAATCGAGCTTCCCGCGAGCGTGCACCTCAAATCGACACCGCAGCAAAGCAAGTCTGCAACCCTCGAGCTGACGCGTCAGCTCATCCAACGGCGATCGGTCACCCCCAATGATGACGGCTGTCAGGACATCCTGGCAGCACGCTTGAAGGCAGTCGGATTCCAGGTCGAGCGTTTGCGATTCGGACTGGTAGACAACCTTTGGGCTCGGCGCGGAACGCACTCGCCCGTCGTCTGCCTCGCCGGACACACGGATGTCGTACCGACCGGTCCGATCGATCAGTGGCGCAGCGATCCCTTCACACCCACGGAGGGCGGCGGTCATGTCTATGGCCGTGGGGCGGCGGACATGAAGACATCGCTCGCCGCGTTCGTCACTGCCGTCGAACGATTCGTTGCCGCATACCCGGCGCATCCGGGTTCGATCGCGCTGCTGATCACTTCAGACGAAGAAGGCGCGGCAACGGACGGCACGGTACGCGTCGTAGAAACCCTTCGTTCGCGCGGGGAACGTCTCGACTACTGCATCGTCGGCGAGCCGACCTGCGTGCAACACCTCGGAGATACCATCAAGAACGGCCGGCGTGGATCGCTTTCCGGCACCCTAGTGGTCAAAGGTCTGCAAGGCCACATCGCCTATCCTCAGCTGGCGAGAAACCCGATTCACCTCGCTGCACCAGCGCTCGCACAATTGGCGGCGACGCACTGGGACGACGGCAACGAGTATTTTCCTGCCACCACGTGGCAAATTTCCAATATCCACGCCGGGACCGGTGCCGGCAACGTGATTCCCGGCGAGCTCACGGTGTTGTTCAACTTCCGCTTCGGCACTGCAAGCACGGTCGAAGCTCTCCAGGGGCGTTTCGAGGCGGTGCTGCAGGAACGCGAACTCGACTATCGCCTCACCTGGTCGTTATCTGCAATGCCGTTCCTGACACCGCGCGGCAAGCTGGTAGACGCTTTGAATGTCGCCGTCCGCGACGTGAGGGGAATCACACCGGAGCTGTCGACGTCGGGCGGCACTTCGGACGGACGCTTCATCGTGACCATCTGCTCGCAGCTGGTCGAGCTGGGCCCGGTCAATGCCTCTATCCATCAGATCGACGAGCACATCGCAATCGACGACATAGAGCCGCTCAGCCGCATCTATGAGCGGGCCCTCGAAGAATTGCTGGATGTTCGCTGACGCTCGCCGAAATCTCAGCACCGTGCGCGACCTGTTGCGCTTCGCGGTCAGCCGCTTCGACGAAGCGGGTCTCGTGTACGGTCACGGCACCGACAACGCCTACGACGAGGCGGCCTACCTCGTCCTGCGCTCTCTGCATCTGCCGCTGGATCGGCTGGAACCTTTCCTGGACGCCCGGCTCCTGCCAGCCGAAGTCAGTGCTGTGATCGACGTGCTGGAGCAGCGAGTGCGCGACAGGCTACCCGCAGCCTATCTGACGCACGAGGCATGGCTCGGAGACTATCGATTCTACGTGGATGAGCGTGTAATCGTGCCGCGCTCTCACATCGCCGGGTTGCTCGATCACGGGCTGACCGCATGGATCGCAGGCTCGGATTCAGTAGGACGTGCGTTGGACTTGTGCACCGGCTCTGGCTGCCTGGCCATTCTTCTCGCGCATGCATTCCCGAATGCGAGCGTCGACGCCGTCGACATCTCCGCGCCCGCGCTGAGCGTGGCCCGACGCAACATCGAGGACTATGCGTTGAGCGAGCGCGTGCGCCCGATCGAATCGGACCTATTCGCCGCTCTGACCGAGCGACGCTACGAACTCATCATCAGCAACCCGCCCTACGTGCCTGGGAACGCCATGCGCGCGCTCCCGCCCGAGTATCGCCACGAGCCCGCGGAAGCCCTCGGCGCCGGCGAGGATGGGTTGGAGGTGATTCGCCGGATTCTGCAACAGGCCAAGCAGCACCTGTCGCCGCGCGGAGTTTTGCTGGTCGAAGTCGGCGGCCAACGCAACGCGGTGGAACTCGCGTACCCGCAGTTGGAATTTACCTGGCTCGACGCTGGCGCCGAGGACGCTGCGGTTTTTCTGCTCGAGCGCGCACAGCTGCCGGGCTGAACTCGACGCCGCTTGCACCCGACCGCCGCGAGAAGTTGCCTCGCGGCGGCATCTCGCGGTGAGTCGGAGTGCGCTGCGGGCCCGCCGCCGATCGGGGCGTCTCCAAACCTTCGGCCGCCGTCGGCTTCACCAGCGTCGCGGACCACTCGAGAACCGCCCCTGTCTGCGTCTCGTCCATTTCACGCCAGGTGCCGCGCCGCAGGCCAAATGGCAGCGAGACGACACCGAAGCGCACGCGCATGAGTCTGCTGACCCGAAATCCGATCGCGTCGAACATGCGCCTGACGATTCGGTTGCGCCCCTCGCGCAATACCACTCGGTACCAGTTGTTGAGACCGCGCCCGCCACGCTCTTCGATTAACTCGAAGCGCGCCATGCCGTCCTCCAGCCGCACGCCTTTCTTCAATTGCCGGAACTGCTCCTCACTGAGCTTCCCTATGATACGCACCGCGTACTCGCGCTCGACCTCGTAGCGCGGGTGCATCAGACGGTTGCAGAGCTCTCCCGAAGTGGTGAAGATGAGGAGTCCGGAGGTGTTGTAGTCGAGACGCCCGACCGCGAGCCATTTGCCTCGTCGCATTGGAGGCAGCTTCTCGAACACGCTCGGGCGACCTTGTGGATCATCGTGGCTGACGATCTCGCCTTCGGGTTTGTGGTAAGCGATGATGCGGGGTAATTTCGCGCTGTCACGGACGGTGACCTGGCGCTTGCCGACGCGAATGACGTCTCCCGGTTGGACGCGCATGCCCAACTGCGCCGCGCCACCGTTGACCTTGACCTTTCCGGCCCGAATGAGCTCCTCCATCTCGCGCCTCGAGCCCAGGCCGGCTGCCGCCAGCACCTTGTGGATCTTTTGCGGACCATGGCTGGAATCGAGCCCGAGCGAGGCTTCCATGTCTCCGGGCTCGGCCGTTGCCGGTCCCAGTCGCATGCGACGAGGTGGCCCTGGCCGATGCGGTGACTGGGCGAGCGCACGTGACATCACACCTCCCGGCGCTCGATCACGGCTTGCGCCAGCGTACCGCTGTCGACGTGCTCCAGCTCTCCGCCCACCGGCAATCCACGGGCGATACGACTGACGCGGATACCCTTCGCGCGCAGCACGTCACCGATATAGTGGGCCGTGGCCTCGCCCTCGACGGTGAAATTCGTCGCCAGGATTACTTCTTGAACCAATCCGTCGTTGGCGCGTCGCACCAGTCGATCGAGATGAATCTCGCGAGGACCGATGCCGTCGAGCGGAGATAGTCTGCCCATCAGCACGAAATACTGCCCGCGGTAGCATTGAGCCTGCTCCATCATCAGCAGATCGGCTGGCGTCTCGACCACGCACAGCAGCGCGGTGTCCCGCCGCGGCGATCGGCATAGTTCGCAAACCTGCTCCTCGGTGAAGGTGTTGCATTTCTCGCAATGGCGTACCGCGGCAAGCGCCTCGCTGAGGGCGCGGGCGAGTTCCGCAGCTCCGGACCGGTCACGCTGCAGGACGTGGAACGCCATACGCTGTGCCGATTTCGGACCAACCCCGGGCAAGCAGCGCAAGGCTTCGACCAGCTCCTGTAGGGTGGAAGGCGGATTCACAGCGCTTCGGCTCGTGGTTTCGCTTTGCGCAGCTCGCGATTCGCGTGCGGCGAGCATGCACTACGACTTAGGTAGCACGAGCTGAGAACCACGTCAGAACGGCAGCTTCATTCCAGGCGGCAGCGGGAGCCCGGAAGTGATCCCTGCCATCTTCTCCTGGGAAGTCGCTTCCGCCTTGCGGACCGCGTCGTTGAAGGCCGCTGCCACCAGATCCTCCAGCATGTCCTTGTCGTCAAACAGCAGGCTCGGATCGATCCTCACGCGCTTCACGTCATGACGGCATGTCATTACTACGCTCACGAGTCCCGCGCCGGATTGACCCTCGACCTCCAGGCTCGCCAACTCATCCTGCAGTCGCTTCATGTTCTCCTGCATCTGCTGGGCCTGTTTCATGAGGCCCGCCAGCTGACCTTTCATCATTGCCATTGCTCCTTTCGTCGGTCTAGAGACCTCGCACCGGCCTCCAGCTTCTCCTCCGCCTCGGTGGGTCGGATGGAATCGTCGAGCACGCGTGCATCGAAATTCTCCACCACTTCGCGCACGAATGGGTCGCCTTCGATCGCCTCGATGGCTCTTTGCTGCCGGGCCAGCCTCTCCCGGTCGTCGCGCTCAGCCGGGGTGTTCCCCGAGCTGGCTCCGAGCGCAAAGTGCAAGCGCAGCTTGCGTCCGTACTGCTCCTCCAACGCCGCCTGCAATTTTTCCCGATACGGCTGATCGAGCAGGTGCCGATGCGCTTCCGGAACCATCAGCTCCAGGCGATCTCCTTCCTGGCGCACCAATTCGCTATGCTGCGCCAGCATTCGGGCCATACCTCCGAGCTTGAGGCCATCCACCAGCTCGTGCCAGTCGCCGATCGGTTGGCCGGACTTAGGCGCGACGGCCGCTTCGGCGGGCGGTTTGGGCGCGGCCGCTGATCCACCCGTAGGCTTGTGAGTGGCACTTGTGTTGGTGCCGGCTTTTGGAGCTGGAGTCGATTTATCAACCGGGCCGGTGCGCGGTACGGACATCTGCGGCGCGAACGCGAGCATGCGCAGCAGTGGCATCGTGAATCCCGCATACTCGTCCGGCGCAAGAGGAAGATCGGATCGTCCCTGCAACGCAATCTGGTAGTAGAGCTGAACGTCTTCCGGCGCCAGGCCTGCCGCGAGCGCCGTAAGCAGCTCGCGATCGAAATCGTCTTCGAGAGTGACCGCAGGTAGAGTCTGCAGCAGCGCAATCCGATGCAGGAGCGTGGCGAGATCCTGCAGCGCGGACTCGAAGTCGAAATTGGCTGCCTGCATTTCGTCGGCGATAGCAAGCATTCGTGCCCCGTCCCGCT
>Ga0335083_10012327_pt1 | contig 10237 bp, 8 predicted proteins | sample Lox_Sample_42_FD_206716 | JGI IMG/M metagenome (GOLD analysis project Ga0335083, IMG submission 206716) | Soil microbial communities from Loxahatchee National Wildlife Refuge, Florida, United States - Lox_Sample_4.2 | ecosystem: Environmental > Terrestrial > Soil > Wetlands | place: USA: Florida...
CCTGACCGCCGGCGATCGGCGCGCCCACGACCGTCGCGCCGATCAGCACCAGGGTGAGGATCAGCATCGGGCGGCCGCGGTTGAGCTTCTCCTTCAGCCCGCGCCAGGCGCGCGAGAACGGATCGTTGCGCGGCGGCTTCTTGCGGCCGAAGGCCATGCGCTCGGGCGGGACGCGGCCGCCTGCCGGCGGGCCTCGCCGATTGGGCTTGGCGCGGCCGCGCGGTTTGCGCTCTGCTTTCACCGGTCGCATGAGGCGTCCTCCACCATCCAGCGGCACAGGGCGCCATAGGACATTCCGGCATAGGCGGCCTGTTCCGGCACCAGCGAGGTGGGCGTCATGCCGGGCTGTGTGTTGACCTCGAGAAGCACCAGACGGCGCTTGCCTTCGGTGTCGTCGTAACGGAAATCGGTGCGGGTACAGCCGCGGCAACCAAGCGCGGCATGCGCGCGTTCCGCGAGCCGCATGGCTTCCCCGGCGACTTTGGCGGGGATCGCCGCGGGCAAGGCATGCGTCGAGCCGCCTTCGGCATATTTCGCTTCGTAGTCGTAGAAGGCGAGCTTGGTGGTGATCTCGGTCACCGCCAGCGCTTTTCCGCCCAGCACCGCGACGGTCAGTTCGCGGCCAGGCACGAATTCTTCGACCATCATCTCGCTGGAGAGATGCCACTCCGCGGTGCCGAGCGCTTCGGGCGGGCGGTTGTCGCCCTTGCGGATGATGAAGACGCCGACGGAAGAACCTTCGTTCACCGGTTTCACCACATAGGGTGGCTCCATCAGGTGCTGGGCCGCGGCTTCGCGGCGGTCGACCACGATGGATTTGACGATGGGCAAACCTTCGGCGCGGAACACGTCCTTGGCGCGCTGCTTGTGCATGGCAAGCGCCGAGGCCAAGACGCCGGAATGGGTGTACGGAATGCGCAAGATTTCGAGCAGGCCCTGCACGCAGCCGTCTTCGCCCCAACGGCCGTGCAGCGCGTTGAAGACGACGTCCGGCTTGGCGGCGAGAAGTTGGGTTGAAAGATCGGCATCCTTGGGATCGATCTCCGTCACGTCGAAGCCTTCGCCGCGCAAGGCATCGGCGCAGCCCTTGCCGGTGACGAGGCTGACTTCGCGCTCCGCCGAATAGCCGCCCTTCAGCACCACGACTCTCCCGATCCCACTCATGACACACCCACTCTCTTTATCTCCCACTCGAGCGCGATCCCGGATTTCGCTTTCACGCGCGCGCGCACCTCTTCGCCCAGGGCCTCGAGATCGGCAGCCGTTGCTTCGCCCGTGTTGATGAGGAAGTTGCAGTGTTTCCCGGAAACCTGCGCCTGGCCGCGCATCAGTCCGCGGCAGCCGGCTTCGTCGATGAGCTGCCAGGCCTTGGCTCCGTGCGGATTCTGGAAGGTCGAGCCGCCGGTCTTGGATTTCACCGGCTGGGTGGCTTCGCGCTGCTCGACCAGCGCGTTCATGCGCTCGCGGATCTTCGCGGGCTCGTCCTTCGCGCCTTCGAAGGCGGCTTCGACGAAGATGAAATCCTCCGGCACGCCGGTGTGGCGATATTCGAAGCCCATGTCGGCGGCGGTCAGCACGTGCTTGTTGCCCTGGCCGTCGATGGCGGTGGCTTCGACGAAGACGTCCTTGATCTCTTTGCCATAGCAGCCGGCGTTCATCTTCAGCGCGCCGCCGACGGTGCCGGGGATGCCGCGCAGGAATTCAAGACCGGCGATGCCGGCATCCGCCGCCGCGCGCGCCACGGCGGCATCGAGCGCGGCGGCGCCGGCGCGGATGCGCGTACCGTCCGCCGCGATCTTTCCGAACGCGCCGGGCAGACGCACGACCACGCCCGGAATTCCGCCGTCGCGGATGAGCAGATTGGAGCCGACGCCGATCACCGACACCCGCGTGCCTTCGGCCTTGGCGGCGAGAAAAGTCGCGAGGTCGTCGGCATCTGCGGGGCGGAACAAGATTTCCGCCGGGCCGCCCACGCGGAACCACACGAGATCTTTCAGCGGCGCGTCGTACGCATATGTGCCGCGCACGGGGGGAAGCGCATCGCAGGGGCGGGTCATCGTCAAGATGTCCCTTCCTTTGCCTTCAGCACGGCTTCCATCCCGTTCGCCCATTGGGTGATCGAACCGGCGCCCAGGAACACGATGGCGCCGTCCTTTCGCGCGAGCGGCGCCAGCAGCGCCGGGAGCTCTTCCGGGCCGTCGATGGTGTGAACGTCGCGATGGCCATGCGCGCGGACCGCCTCGGCATAGGCGACGTGGTCGATGCCTTCGATGGGCTTCTCGCCGGCCGGATAGACCGGCGCGACAATCGCGGTGTCGGCATCGTTGAGGCAGGTGCAGAACTGCTCGAAAGTATCGCGCAGCCGCGTGAAGCGATGCGGCCGCACGATGGCGACGATGGGGCCGCTGTAGGCCTGGCGCGCGGCCTTCAACGCGGCCGCGATCTTGAACGGATTGTGGCCGTAATCGTCAACGATGGCCGCGCCATGCCATTCGCCCACGCGCTGGAAGCGGCGCTTGACGCCTTCGAAGATATTCAGCGCCGAGCGGATCGTATCCTCGCCCATGCCGAGTTCGCGCGCCACGGTGATCGCGGCCAGCGCATTCTGCACATTGTGCTCGCCCGGCATCGGAAGCCTCAGGTTGTCGATCCGGGTTTGCGTTTCCTTGCGGCGGTCGTTGACAACCACGTCGAAATGCGAGGTACCGCCCGCGAACTTCAAATTCACCGCGCGCACGTCGGCTTGCGGCACGAAACCGTAGGTGATGACCCGGCGGTCTTCGATGCGGCCGACCATCGCCTGCACTTCGGGATGATCGAGGCACAGCACCGCGAAGCCGTAGAACGGCACATTCTCCACGAAACGCTCGAAGGCGTCGCGCATCTTGTCGAACGTGCCGTAGAAATCCAGATGATCGGGATCGGCGTTGGTGACGACTGCGATGGTCGCGGGCAGGCGCAGGAAGGTGCCGTCGCTTTCGTCGGCCTCCACCACCACCCATTCGCCCGAGCCGTGCCGCGCATTGGTGCCATAGGCGTTGATGATGCCGCCATTGACCACGGTCGGATCGAAACCGCCGGCGTCGAGAAGGGCCGCCACCAGGGTCGTGGTCGTGGTCTTGCCGTTGGTGCCGGCGATGGCGACGCACGACTTGAGCCGCATGATCTCGGCCAGCATCTCCGCGCGCCGGACCAGCGGCAGGCCGAGCTTGCGCGCCGCATCGAATTCCGGATTGCCGGGCTTGACCGCGGAGGAATAGACCACCGCGTGCGCGTCCTTCAGATTGTCGGCGCCATGCCCGATCGCCACGGGAATGCCGAGCGCACGCAAGCGCTTCACATTGGCGCTGTCGGCGAGATCGGAACCACGCACCTTGTATCCGAGGCTGTGCATGATCTCGGCGATGCCGCTCATGCCGATGCCGCCGATGCCGACGAAATGGATGGTGCCGATGTCGAGCGGCACGCGGGTGGGACTGGCCATCAGCGCCCCTCCCCCAATTTGTCGACCAGGTCGGCCAGGCGCTGCGCGGCATCGGGCTTGCCCAGCGCGCGCGCGGCGGCGGCACGCTTTGCAAGCTCGGCGGGATTGTCGAAGACGTCCGCCAGCATCGCCGCGAGTTTCTCCGGCGAAAGATCGCCTTGCTGGACGGTCCAAGCCGCGCCGGCGTCGGCCAGCACCTGCGCGTTCGCGGTCTGGTGATCGTCGGTGGCGAAGGGGAACGGGATCAGGATCGACGGACGCCCAATAACCGCAAGCTCGGCGGCCGTCGATGCGCCGCTGCGCGAGATCACGAGGTGAGCCTTCGCCATGCGCGCGGGCAGATCGGTGAAGAAGCCGGCAAGCTCGGGATGCAGATCCGCTTTGGCATAGGCGGCGCGAACCGCGTCCAAATCCTCCGGCCGGCATTGCTGGACGATGTCGAGGCGCGCGCGCGTGCCGGCAGGCAGCCGCGCGATGGCCGCGGGCACAATCTCGCTCAGCGCGCGCGCACCCTGGCTACCGCCGAAGATCAGCAAGCGAATCCTGCCGGACGGTGTTTCGTAGGGCGCGCCCGCCAGCGCCGCCGCCTCGGGGCGCACGGGATTGCCGGTGTACACAACCTTGTTCGCATCCCGCGGCGCGAAACGCGCGAAGGGCAGCGACCCGGCCACCGCGCGCACGCGATCAGCGACCAGGCGATTGACGCGGCCGGGGATGGCATTGGCTTCGTGCGTGGCGGTGGGATAGCGCCCCACGATCGCCGCCAGCATCACCGGCAGGCTGGGATAGCCGCCGAAACCGACCACCGCCGCGGGTTTCAGCCGCAGCAGCTTGCCGAACGCGGTAACGACGCCCGCGACGATCTCGAACGGCGCCAGAAACAGCGAGACGACGTTGCGATCGGCGAACGACGCGGAGGGAACGGTTTCGATGGAGGCGCCCGGAAACGCGGCGTTGTAATTCTTGCCGCGCGCGTCCGTCATCACCACGATCTTGCGGCCGCGCCGGATCAGTTCGGCCGCCAACGCCTGCGCCGGAAAGAGATGGCCGCCGGTGCCGCCCGCGGTCAGCACGATGGTCGTCATGCCCGCGCGCCTCCCAGGAAGGCGAACAGCGAGGAGTCGCGAACGCCGATGGAGGAACGCTGGCGCGTGATGGCAAGCGCGAGACCCATGGTCAGCGCCACCGCGAACAGCGACGAGCCGCCATAGGAGATGAAGGGCAGAGTCATGCCCTTGGCCGGCAACATGCCGAGCGCCACCGCCATGTTGATGAAGGCCTGCAGGCCGACGACGATGGCGAGCCCCGCGCCCGCCAATTGCGAGAACGCGTCCGGCATCCTGGCCGCGCGCATCAGCAAGCGCACACTCGGCACGCAGAACAGAAGCGCGATCAGGAAGCAAAGCACGAAGCCGAACTCCTCCCCCGCCACCGCGAAGATGAAATCGGAATGCGCGTAGGGGATGTGATATTTGATCGTGCCCGCGCCGGGACCGACGCCCGCCCATCCGCCATGGCGGAAGGCGGTGAGCGCGAGCCGCACCTGATAGCCGGTTTGATCGGGGAAAATGAACTGGTCGATGCGGTGATGCACGTGCGGGAACAGGAGATAGGTCGCGGCGACAAGCGCCAATCCGCCACCGGCGATGGCGCCGATCCATTTCAGCGGCGCGCCGTTGAAGAACAGCAGCGCCGCCCACAATGCGAGCAGCAGCCCGGTTTGTCCGATGTCCGGTTGCAGCATCAGCACCGCCAGCAGCGGCAAGAGCATCGCGAAGGTTATGACCTCCTTGGGCAAGGCCACTTTCGTTCTGTCGGCCAGGATCGCGGCCGCCAAGACCGCGAAGCCGGGCTTCAGGAATTCCGACGGCTGCAACGTCATCGACGAGCCGATGTCGATCCAGCGCCGCGCGCCCAAGACCTCGTTGCCGGCGAAGAGTGCAATCACGGACCCGGCCGCGGCCAGCCCGAAGATCCACATCGCCGCCAGTTTGACGCCGCGCGGCGACAAAAGCGCGGCGCCGAACAGAATGCCCAGCGCCAACAGCGCGAATACGACCTGCTTGGCGGCGAAGGTGAAATTGCCGGCTTGCAGCGCCTTGCCCGTCTCTGCCGGGCTGGCCGCGAAGGCCAGCAGCAGACCCACCGCGATCAGCGACATCATGGCGATGAAAGCGACGCGGTCGATGGTCCACCACCACGTCACGAAGCCGCTGTTGTCGGTGCGCGACAGGCTCATGACGCGGCCCTTACGCTGTTGTCGGTGAATTGCGCCACGAGTGCGCGGAACGCCTCGCCGCGATGCTCGAAATCGCGGAACTGATCGAAGGAGGCGCAGGCCGGCGACAGCAAAACCGCCGGCTGCGGCGCGGCGGAGGCCGCGGCGTCGGCATAGGCCTGCGCCACCGCGCGGTCGAGCGTGACGGAGATGTCGCATGGGACGCGGCCGTTCAGCGTCGCGGCGAATTCGGCCGCCGCCTCGCCGATGAGATACGCCTTTCGGATGCGCGGAAAATGAGGGACGAGATTGGCGATGCCGCCTTGCTTCGCGCGTCCGCCCGCGATCCAGAAGATGTCGGGAAAGCAGACCAGCGCGCGCTCCGCCGCGTCCGCGTTGGTGGCCTTGGAGTCGTTGATGAAGCGCACTTTTCCGGCGCGGCCCACCTCCTCGATGCGATGCGCGAGGCCCGGGAACGTGGCGATGGCGCCGGCAATGGCGCGGGTGTCCTTCACGAAGCGCTTGGCCGCGGCATAGGCAAGCGCCGCGTTCTGCCAATTGTGCGTGCCCGGGAGCCGCGGGGCGGAAGCAAGCTTCATCACCTCTTCGGCGCGGCCCGATTGCGCGTCATAGAGCACGCCATCGACCGCAAAGATGCCGCGTCCCAAAATCTTGCGCGCCGAAACCGGCACGGCCTGCGGCCCGCCATTGGAGGAGAATTTGGAGAAGATCGCGGCGGAGGGCGCATCGTCCACGCCGATGCACACGATCCCGCCTTCGCCGGTCTGCGTGAGCAGGCGTGTCTTGACCGCGGCGTAGTTCTCCATCGTGCCGTGACGGTCGAGATGATCGGGCGTGAGATTGGTCAGCACCGACACGTCGGGCGCGAGACCGGGCGACAGATCGATCTGATAGGACGAGACTTCCAGCACATAGACGGTCTTGGCCGTAGGCGGGGCGAGATCGAGCGCGGGCTTGCCGATATTGCCGCCGACTTCGGCCGCGTAGCCGTTCGCGGCCAGGATGTGACCGATCAAGGCGGCGGTGGTGGACTTGCCGTTGGTGCCGGTGACGGCGATGACCGGCGCGCGGCCGGGGCGGGCGCGGTCCGGGCGGATTTCGCGCGCGAACAATTCGACGTCGCCGATCACCTCGGCCCGCGCGGCGCGCGCCGCTGCCACCACCTCATGCGGCTTGGGATGCGTCAGCGGCACGCCGGGCGACAGGATCAATGCCCCGATCTTGGCCCAGGGCCACTCCGTGTACGGAGCAACAGTCGCGCCGAGCTTGGCGGCGTCTGCGCGCGCGCCGTCCTTGTCGTCCCAAGCGAACACGCCCGCGCCGGCATCGCGCAGGCTTTTCACCGCGGACAGGCCCGACCGCGCCAGCCCGAACACGCCGGCAGTTTGGTTCGCGAAGCCGTGCGCAACGATCATCGCTACCTCAGCTTCAACGTCGAGAGTCCGATCAGCGCCAGCACCACGGCGATGATCCAGAAGCGGATCACGATGGTGGGCTCGCGCCAGCCGAGCTGTTCGTAGTGATGATGGATCGGCGCCATCTTGAACACGCGCTTGCCGGTCAACTTGAACGACACCACTTGCACGATCACCGACACGGTCTCGAGGACGAACAATCCGCCGACGATGGCGAGCACGATCTCGTGCTTGACCGCGACCGCGACCGCGCCCAGCGCGCCGCCCAAGGGCAGCGATCCGGTGTCGCCCATGAACACCATGGCGGGCGGGGCGTTGTACCAAAGAAAGCCCAAACCGGCGCCGATCAACGCGGCGAGAAAAACGGAAAGCTCGCCCGTTCCGGCGACGTAATGCAGCTCGAGATAGCTCGAGAATTTCACGTTGCCGACGAGATAGGCGATGATGAGGAACGTGGCCGCCGCCACGATCACCGGCACGATGGCCAAACCGTCGAGCCCGTCGGTGAAGTTCACGGCGTTGGCCGCGCCCGCGATCACCGCGCCGCCGAAGACGACGAAAAACAGGCCGAGCGGCAACAGCGCCGTCTTGAAGAACGGAAACGCCAACATGCCCGACAGCGCCGGATCCTCCAGGTACATGATCCATGCGGTCGCCACAAAGCCGATGCCGAGTTCGGTCAGCAGGCGCACCCGCCCGCTGACGCCGGCGGAGCTGCGCTTGGTCACCTTCAGATAATCGTCGGCGAAACCGAGCAGGCCGTAGCTCGCGACCACCAGGATCACCGCCCAGACATAGGCGTTGGTGACGTCGGCCCACAGCAGCGTGGCGCCCAGGCTCGGCACGAAGATCAACAACCCGCCCATGGTCGGCGTGCCGGCCTTCTCCACGATGTGGCGCTGCGGCCCGTCGCTGCGGATGGGCTGGCCCTTGCCCTGTCTCAGTTTCAGCCACGCGATCAGCCATGGCCCCATGAGAAACGCGATCAGAAGCGCGGTCATGATCGCGCCGGCGCTGCGGAACGTGATGTAGCGGAACACGTTCAACACCGCGAAACGATCGGACAACGGCACCAGGAAATACGGAAGCACGGCGTTCCCCCTATGCGCCCGCGCGCCGCTTCAGCGCGTCAACGATGACAGCCATGCGGCTGCCGAACGAACCCTTCACGAGCACAACGTCGCCTTCGCGGATGGCGCCGGTCACGGCATCGGCGATCTCTGTGGAGGTGAGGCCATAGGCGCCGCGTCGCGAGGACGGCAACGCCTCCCACAGCGCCTTCATGTTCGGCCCGCACGCGAAGACCAGATCGGCGCGCGCGGATTCCACGTCGCGCGAAAGGCCCGCATGATGCACGGCCGCGTCCGAGCCCAACTCCAACATGTCGCCCACCACGGCGATGCGGCGCCTGGCTTTGGACGCGCCCAGCAGCGCGAACGCCGCGGCCATCGAAGACGGGTTGGCATTGTAGCTTTCGTCGATCACCTCGGCGGCGCCGCCGACGGCCTTGATCGCAAAGCGCTGGCCCCGGCCCTTGAGCGCCGCGAATTGCGACAGCGCCGCCGCCGCGTTCAGCACGTCGCCGTCGAGTTCCGCCACGGCCAGAAGCGCGCCCACGGCATTGGCCGCGATATGCGCGCCCGCCGCGCCGATGCGGAAGTGGCACGGCCGGCCCAGGATGTCGGCTTCCACCTTCATGCCGTCTTCGGATTCGCTGCGCGCGATCAGGCGCGCATCGCTGCCCGGCTTCGTGCCGAACCTCAGGACGCGGCTCACGCCAACCTGCTTGGCACGCGCGATCAGGCGCTCCGCATAGGGCGAATCCGCCGGGATCAGCGCCGCGCCACCGGGCAACAGGGCCTCGAAGATTTCCGATTTCGCGTCGGCGATGGCCTCGCAAGAGCCGAAGAATTCCAGATGCGCCGGCGCGATCGCCGTGATCAGCGCGACATGCGGCCGGACGAACGCGTTGAGGGTGCGGATCTCGCCGAAACGATTCATGCCGATTTCGAAGACGCCGAATTGCGTTTCGCGCGGCATTAGCGCCAGCGACAGCGGCACGCCCCAATGATTGTTGTACGACGCCGACGACGCGTGGGTGGTGCCCAGCGCGCCGCAGGCGAGCCGCAGCATCTCCTTCGTGGTGGTCTTCCCCGCGCTGCCGGTGACGGCAACGATCTTGGCGCGGCTGCGCGCGCGCGCGGCGCGGCCGAGATCTTCCAGGCCGCGCTGGGTATGCCCGACCGTCAGCAGCGGCGCGTCGTCGTTCACATCGTCGGGCCTGCGCGAAACCATGGCGCTGGAGGCGTTCGCCGCGAACGCGGCCGACACGAAGGCATGGCCGTCGCGCGCGCCGCCCGTCAGCGCCACGAACAGATCGCCGGGCTTCAATGTTCGCGTGTCGATGGAGATGCCCGTCGCTTCGAACGCCCGCGTGGCGCGGCCGAGCGTGGCGGCTTCCATTTCGCCCGATGTGAACAGCGCGCTCAAGCGGCCACCGCCCTTCCGCCCAGGATCTGCGCGGCCTCGACCGCCTTCTCGCGGTCGGAAAACGGATGAACGGTCGCGCCCACGGTCTGCCCGGATTCGTGGCCCTTTCCGGCGATGACCAGCGCGTCGCCTTTTTCCAGCGCGGCGACGCCGGCGCGGATCGCGGTGGCGCGGTCGCCGATCTCGACCGATAGCGGACAACCGGCGCGCGCCTGGCCGCGGATCGCGGCGGCATTCTCGGTGCGCGGATTGTCGTCGGTCACGATCACGCGGTCGGCGAATTTCGCCGCCGCCGCGCCCATCAAGGGACGCTTGCCCTTGTCGCGGTCGCCGCCGCAGCCGAAGATGACGTGCAGCTTGCCCGGCACATGCGGGCGCAGCGCGACCAGAACGGTTTCGAGCGCGTCCGGGGTATGCGCGTAATCGACATAGATCGGCGCACCGGATTTGGCATATGCGACCTTTTCCAGCCGCCCGGGCGCGCCTTTCAGATGCGCGAGCGCCGCGAACACTTTCGCCGCGTCGTCGCCCAGCGCGATGGCCAATCCCGCCGCAACCAGCGCGTTCGAAGCCTGAAAGCTTCCGGCAAGCGGCAACGAGACCTCGAAG
>Ga0335083_10012328_pt1 | contig 10237 bp, 10 predicted proteins | sample Lox_Sample_42_FD_206716 | JGI IMG/M metagenome (GOLD analysis project Ga0335083, IMG submission 206716) | Soil microbial communities from Loxahatchee National Wildlife Refuge, Florida, United States - Lox_Sample_4.2 | ecosystem: Environmental > Terrestrial > Soil > Wetlands | place: USA...
AGGGCGCTGACGATCGCCGCGCCGGCGATCGGCGAGTAGCCCCAGACGCTGATCACGAGCAGGACGGCCAGGAAGAGGGCGCCGACGAGCGCGCCGAAGAGCAGGCCGAGGCAGACGTTCGCGGGCAGCGTCCGCACGAGCGACTCGCGCCAGCCCTCTTCGGCGACGGCGCGAGCGTGCGAGTGGAGGAGCGCAAGCAGGCCGAGCGCGGCCACCGGTGCCTGGAACGCGAAGATCGCGCGCCAGCTGAAGGCCTCGGTCAGGACGCCTCCGAGCGCGGGCCCGACGGCGAGCCCGAACGTCCCCGCCAGGATCCAGAGTCTCCTCCCGGCCCCGACCGAGCCCGTGAGCGCGCCGAGCACCGGAAGCGAGCCCACGAGGAGGAGCGCGGCCCCGGTGCCCTGGACGACCCTCGCGCCGATCAGGAACTCGAGGTAGCCGGCGAGCGCGCACGCGATCGACGCGCCGAGGAACACGACGAGGCCGGCGGCCATCACCCAGGCGGCGTTGAACCGGTGCACGAGGAGGACGAGCCCGAGCGCGGTGACGGCGACGGCGACGTTGTAGGCCGTGACGACCCACGCGACGCCCTCGATTGTCGTGTGGAACTGCCCGTAGAGCTCGGGCAACGCGAGCACGACGATCGACGAGTCGGCGAACGCGATCGCCACGGCTGCCGCGACGAGCCCCGCCAGGAGCCGGCGCTCGACGCCTGGCTGCGCGACGCTCATGCGCGGGATTCTCGCAGCGAGTAGCGTCGCCGCGTGGCGGGCGAGGTGCAGGCGGTGCTGGACGAGCTGACCGGCCCGAAGGGCCCGGTGCCCGGGCTCTCGGCGGTCGTCGTGCGCGGCAGCGAGGTCGTGTGGGCCGGTGCCTCGGGCCGGGCCGACCTCGAGCGCGGCGAGCCCGCGACTCCCGACACCGTTTACCTCTGGTTCTCCATGACGAAGATCGCGACCGCGACGGTGGTGGTCCAGCTCGCGGAGCGCGGCGTCCTCGGCCTCGACGAGCCCGTCACGAACTACCTCCCCGAGCTCACGAACCGGGAGCCGATCACGATCCGCGAGCTGCTGAATCACAGCGCCGGCCTTCCGAACCCGGTCCCCGTTCGCTGGGTCCACCCCGCGTCGGAGCCGGGCCCTCCCTCGCGCGAGTTCGCGCTGAAGGTGCTCTCGCGCGGGAAGTGGAGGCGGCGGAAGCCCGGCGTCGAGGCGCGCTACTCCAACCCCGGCTACCTCGCGCTCGGCGAGGTCGTCGCGGCGGCGGCCGGCGAGAGCTACGAGGACACCGTCCGCCGCAACCTGCTCGAGCCGCTGGGCATGACGAGCACCGACTTCCGCTACACCGACGTGTCCGACCGGAGCGCCGCGACCGGCTACCAGCTGCGGCGCAGCCCGATGACGCCGGCCTTCCGGCTGATGCTCCCGCGCTGGATCATCGGCCGTCGAAGCGGCCGCTTCCTCTCCTTCAACCGCTTCTGCGTCGACGGCCCCGCCTACGGAGGCCTCGTCGGCTCCGCCGAGGACGCAGCGCGGTTCCTCGCCCTCCACGCTGGCGGCGGCGGAGACGTGCTCTCCGCAGAGGGCGTGCGCTCGATGCAGCAGCTGACGATGCACGGGCGCAAGCTCGACGTCGGCCTCGGCTGGTTCCGACGGCACTCGGACGAGGATCTCGGGACGCCGTACGTCGAGCACCTCGGCGGCGGCGGAGGCTTCTTCAACATGATGCGCCTCTTCACCGACCGCTCCTTGGGGGCGATCGTGATGGGGAACGCGACCGCCTACGACCACCAGCGCATCGCGCGGGCCGTCCTCGACGCGTTCCCGGGCTAGCCGGGTTGCTCGTCGAGGTCCTCGCGGACGAGGCCGTAGATCACGCCGTCGACCCACTCGTCGTTGCGCCAGTAGGCCTTGCGGCGGACGCCCTCGTGGACGAAACCGGCCCGCTCGGCGTGGCGCATCGCGCGCTCGTTGAAGCCGTAGATCTCGAGCTGGAGCCGGTGGTAGCCGAGGTCGAAGATCAGGTGCCGCTGGAAGAGCCGCGCCGCGCGGTCGGCGACGCCCTGGTTTCGAAAGGACGGGTGCACGGCCAGCGAGCCGAGGTTGGCGATCCGGCTGCGGCGGTTGGCGACCTCGAAGCCCATCAGCCCGGCCGGCCGTCCGTCGACCTCGATCACGAAGCGCCCGTACTCCTCCGGCTCGGCCTGCGACCGCTCGATCTCGGCGAGCACCCCGTCCCGGTCGCGGGGGCGAATCATCGCCATGTACGGCTCCACGTCCTCGTGGGTCATCAACTCGACGAGGAAGTCGAGATCGCCCGGCTCGGCTCTCCTGAGCTTGACCTCTTCGCTCAAGGTGTCGGCGCGGCGGCGGGCTCGCGTCGCGCGAGCCGCACGGCCCCCGAGCCGAGCGCGACGCCGCCGAGGATCAGGGCCATCCCGACCAGCTCCTGCCAGGTCAGCGGCTCGCCGAGCAGCAGCGTTCCGTAGAGCAGCGCTGTCGCCGGGAGGAGGTACGTCACGAGGCTCACGCGCGCGGCGCCGTCGCTGTGCAGCACGCGGTAGAGGATGATCTGCGCGATCGCGGTCCCGAACACCGCGAGGGCGATCACGGAGGCGATCTCCTTCCAGCCGGGCGCGCTCGAAGGGAGCTCGAGGAGCCCGGGGATGAGCAAGACGGCCAGGCCACCGAGCATCGAGGTGGCAGCGAGCGTGAGCCCGCTCGTCCGCGCCACGAGGCGCTGGCCCCAGAGGCTGCCGATCGCGTACGAGAGCGAGGCGACGACGACGGCCAGCGTGCCGACCGCGCCCCACCAGCCGCCCTCGGGGTGGATGCCCGCGAGCACGCCGACGCCGACAAACCCGACGAAGAACCCGACGAGGCGCAGGCCCCGCACGCGCTCGCTCGGCTTGAAGCGAATCGCGAGCAGGATCACGAACATCGGCATCGAGGCGTTGGCGATCGCGGCCACGCCCGAGTCGATGTGCCGCTCGCCCCACGCGATCAGCGTGAACGGGATCGCGCCGTTGACGACGCCCAGGCCGAAGCCCTCCCAGCCGACTCGCCGCATGTCGGCCACCGTCTCCCGCGCGCCGCGCTGCAGCGCGAGCACGACGACCAGGATCGCGGAGGCGACCGCCAGCCGGAGCATCATCATCGTCGCCGGCTGGAAGTCCCGGCCGGCGACCTTGATGAACATGTAGGAGGCTCCCCAGAAGGCGGCAAGGAGCCCCATGTAGACGACGTACCCGCGCGACATTGCCCCGAGGCTACCGCTCTGGCATTAGCTCCTGGCGAGGCTCTCGTGAGTCCGCGGGTCGCGCACCCAGAAGCCCCTCGCCTCAGCACCTCGACTAAACAAGATCGAGCAGCTGTGGATCAATTGGACACGTGGGGCAGAAACCTGAATCGATCAGGCGCCTCGAAATGCTGTACCGGGAGCGCTACCGCCACTTCCTCCGCGTTGCCTGTTTGATCACAGGTGAAGAGGAGCGGGCACACGACGCAGTCCAGGAAGGATTCGCGGCCCTGATCCGCTCGCGGGACGCATACCGAGGCGAGGGACCGTTGGAGGCATGGGTGTGGCGGGCGATCGTCAACGAAGCAAAGAAGCAGCGACGTAACCCCTTGGCACTCGCCTTCCCGGATCAGACGCTGCCGTCTACGGAGAATGGCGATCGAGAGCGGGACCGGATTCTCCGAACATGGATTGCGTCCTTGCCGGAGCGTCAGCGAATGGCCGTCTACCTTCGCTACTACGCCGACCTCGACTACCGCGCGATCGCGGCTGTCCTGGCGGTGAAGGTCGGTACCGTCTCCGCCACCCTCAGTGCCGCCCACAATCGCTTGCGTGAGCAGCTCCAGGAGGTATCGCGATGAGCGAGATCGAGCCGCAGCTCCGGAGCGAGCTCGAGCAGCTGGTGCCGTTGCCGAGAGCGTCCCGGTTGAACTGGGACGATGTCGTCGACCGCGCCCGGAGTCGTAGGGGCAGGCAGCTCTTCCGACGTCGGCGCATGCTCGTTGTGGCGATCGTGCTCGTCCTGCTAGTCGGAGGGGGAGTCGCGCTGGCGGCGTCGGAACTCTTCGGAGGCGACCCGCTCACCGGACCAGCTGCGCCGCCAAGCAACGACGCCGCGCTGCGGGCGCTGTTTCCTCCCTATCGAATTGGCCACGCCACGCAGCTTGCGGAGTACGAGGGCCGGAAGCTTTTCGGCGCACGGACGGCGAGTGGTGGCTATTGCTTCAGCGCGACGTCGCCCACCGACCCCAAGGGCGAAGGCGGGCACTGCGTCTCGAAGGCCGACGCGCTCAAACTCGATGCCAATGGACCGGTCGCCTTCACGATGAGCGGTTGGAGTGCCGGGGGATACGCACCAGGAGCGAGTGAAGTGCGCATCTCTGGCGCTGGGATCGACGTCACTGTTCCGGTCGCAGAGAACGGTTGGTGGGTAGGGGTGGCTCAGCTGCCGCTGCTCGGTGCAGATCGGCTGAGAAGCCCGCTGCCGGCCGGCCAAGACCGCGGTTTCGTCGTGGCGAGGAGCGTTGGGCCTGATGGCCGGATGCTTGGCCAGACTCGAGTGATGACCGTCACCGTCACCCGAGACCACAACGGTCGAGTATTGACCGTTGGCTTGGGCTCCTAAAGACCTGCAACCTAACAAAGCGGCCGTGCGAGCTTGATCGGCGGAGGCGGGCTTCGCCCGCCGGAGCCTTGCGTGCGCGGGAAGCGCGTCAACCTGGCGAGGGGGTCCACGGGGGGAAACCGGGTTTCCCCGTGAGAACTATCCTGCAACGCGGCTAGACTCGACTCTCTGACGCGGGTCTCCGAACAGTCGCTCCACCGCGCGCTCGGCCTCACCGACGGCGAGCACGCGCGAATCTGCGAGCTGCTGGAGCGGGAGCCGAACCACTTCGAGCTCGCGGTCTTCTCGCTGCTCTGGTCCGAGCACTGCGGCTACAAGCACTCGGCGCCGCTCCTCCGGCGCCTGCCGGGCTCCGGGCCGCGGGTGCTCCAGGGGCCGGGCGAGAACGCGGGCGTGATCGACCTCGGCGAGGGCGAGGCGGTTGCGTTCAAGGTCGAGTCGCACAACCACCCTTCCGCGGTCGAGCCGTTCCAGGGCGCCGCGACCGGGGTCGGCGGCATCCTGCGAGACATCGTCGCGATGGGCGCCCGTCCGGTGGCGCTGCTCGACGGGCTGCGCTTCGGCAACCCGGGCTGGGCGTTCCGCCGGGCGGTCGCGGGGATCGGCCACTACGGCAACTGTGTCGGCGTCCCGACCGTCGGCGGTGAGGCCGTCTTCGACGAGGCGTACGCGGGCAACTGCCTCGTCAACGCGATGTGCGTCGGCCTGCTCTCGGCCGAGCGGGTGACCAGGGCGCAGGCGCGCGGAACTGGGAACACGCTGCTCCTGTTCGGCGCGACGACCGGCCGCGACGGGATCGGCGGCGCCTCCGTGCTCGCGAGCCAGGAGCTGGGAGACGGCTCGGAGGAGAAGCGGCCCTCGGTGCAGATCGGCGACCCGTTCACGGGCAAGAAGCTGATCGAGGCCTCGCTCGAGCTCGTCGAGGGCGGACTCGTCGAGTCGCTGCAGGACTGCGGCGCCGCCGGGCTCGCGTCCGCGCTGGCCGAGATGGCGCGCGGCGGGGCCGGCGTCGACGTCCACCTCGACCGCGTCCCGCTGCGCGAACCAGGAATGGAGCCGTGGGAGATCATGATCTCCGAGAGCCAGGAGCGCATGGTCGCGGTCTGCCGCCCCGAACAGCTCGAGCGGGCCGAGGCCGTGCTCGAGCGCTGGGAGCTCCACCACGCGGCGATCGGAGAGGTCACCGACACGGGCGAGCTGCGGGCGTTCTTCGACGGCGACACGGTCGGCGGGATCGAGGCGCGGCTGCTCACGGACGAGTGCCCGCGCTACGAGGTCGACCGGCTCGCGGCCGAGCGGCGGCCGGCCCGCGTCGACCCCGTGAACCACGAGCCCAGGCGCTGGATCTACGAGCAGTACGACCACCTCGTCCAGTCCCGGACCGTGCGGCGGCCCGGGCTCGACGCGGCCGTTCTGCGGCTGCGCCCGTCCTGGCGCGGAATCGCCGTCTCTCTCGACGGGCCGCCCGTCGGCGAGCGCGACCCTCGAACGGCCGGGCGCGAGGCCGTCCTCGAGACGGCGCGCAACGTCGCCTGCGCCGGAGGCGAGCCGCTCGCGCTGACCGACTGCCTCAACTTCGGCAACCCGGAGAAGCCGGAGATCGGCTGGGAGCTCGCGGAGGCGATCGAGGGCATCGCGGAGACGGCTGAGGCGCTCGGGATCCCGGTCGTCTCCGGCAACGTGTCGCTCTACAACGAGACGGACGGCCGCGCGATCCCGCCCACACCCGTGGTCGGCTGCGTCGGGCTCGTCCCGGACGTCCGCGGGGTCCCGCGCGGCTGGCAGCCGGGGGACGGCGTCTGGCTGGCAGAGGGCGACGCGTTCGAGTTGATCGGGTGGCTCTGGCGCAACGCGCCTCGCCTCTCGCTCGCCCACGACGTGAGCGACGGCGGCCTCGCGCACGCGCTCGCCGAGGCCTCGACGTTCAGCGGCCACCGCTTCGAGGCGCCGGGTGACGCGCCGCACGGCTCGATCGTGCTCTCCGCCGCGGAGAGGCCCTCCTGGCTTGGCCTTCGCGAGCTGGGGACGGTCGCCTGATGTGCGGCGTGTTCGGGATCCGCGCGCCCGACCGCGACGTGGCCCGGGTCACGTTCTTCGGCCTCTTTGCTCTTCAGCACCGAGGCCAGGAGTCGGCGGGCATCGCCGTCTCCGACCACGGCCGCCTCACGGTGCTGCGCGACATGGGCCTCGTCACCCAGGTCTTCGACGAGCAGAAGCTGCGTGGCCTGCGCGGGGACACCGCGATCGGGCACACGCGCTACTCGACCACCGGCTCGACCCAGTGGGCGAACGCGCAGCCGCTGATCCAGCGTGGCCGCGGGCGCACGGTCGCACTCGGCCACAACGGCAACCTCGTCAACGCCTCCGAGCTCCGCGAGGAGCTCGCCGCCGAGGGCGTGCGCCTGAGCACGACCTCCGACACCGAGCTGATCGCCGCGCTGATCGCCAACGACCCCGCGCCGCTCGAGGACGCGGTCGCGAGCGCGATGGCCCGGCTCGAGGGCGCGTTCTCGGTCGTCGCCCTCTCCGAGGGGAAGCTGATCGGCTTCCGCGACCGGCACGGGTTCCGCCCGCTCTGCCTCGGCCGCGAGGACGGCCACTGGCTGCTCGCGTCCGAGACCTGCGCGCTCGACAACGTGGGCGCCGACCTCGAGCGCGAGCTGGCCCCGGGCGAGCTGGTCGTGATCGACGAGGAGGGGGCGCACTCGCGCCAGGCGGTCGAGATCGCCGGCCACGGCGCGCTCTGCATCTTCGAGTTCTTCTACCTCGCGCGGCCCGACTCGCGGCTCTCCGGGATCGAGGTGCACGGGGCGCGCGTGCGGATGGGCGAGCGGCTCGCCGCGGAAGCGCCCGCCGAGGCCGACCTCGTGCTGCCGATCCCGGACTCGGGCACCCCGGCGGCGATCGGCTTCTCTCGCGCGAGCGGGATCCCGTTCTCGGAGGGCCTGATCAAGAACCGCTACGTCGGCCGCACGTTCATCCAGCCCGACCAGGGCCTTCGCGAGCAGGGCGTGAAGCTGAAGTTCAACCCGCTCGGCGAGCTCGCCGGCAAGCGGGTCGTCGCGGTCGACGACTCGATCGTCCGCGGCAACACGACGCGCAAGATCGTCCAGATGCTCTTCGAGGCCGGCGCGGCCGAGGTGCACATCCGCATCTCGTCGCCGCCGGTGATCGGCCAGTGCTACTACGGGATCGACTTCGCGGAGGAGGACGAGCTGATCGCCTCGTCGCGCACGGTCGAGGAGGTGCGTGAGCACATCGGCGCAACCTCGCTCGCGTACCTGTCGCTCGAGGGCCTCCAGGAGGCGACGAAGCGGCCGGCCTCGGAGCTCTGCCGCGCCTGCCTCACGCGGGACTACCCGACGGCAATCCCGCGTGAGGGCGCGAAGCTCAGGTTCGAGCCCGCGCGGACCTAGTTACTGCTCGAGGACGCGGCTCGCCTTCGCGATGCCGCGGCTCAGGAAGTAGAAGGCCGTCAGGATGACCGTGAAGATGCACCACCAGAACGTGTTCACGCTGTCGGCGGCGATCCAGATGATCGTGAAGATGATCTCCACGACGAGGAGGAGCAGGAACTCCGCGTTGCCCGGCATCGGCAGCGTTGCGCCGGACGAGATGCCCAGGCTCGTGATCGAGCCGGTCGTGGTCGGCTGCGAGCTGCTGCCGCCTGGCTCTTCCGGGGGTGTGGTCGACATGCCAGATCTCCTTTCTCTCAGGCCGCGAGACCGGGAGGGACGTGCACGATCTCCAGCTTGATTCCGTCGGGGTCGTAGAAGAACACCGCGTAATACCCCGGCTGGTACCAGTACTCCTCCGGTCCGCTCTCGATTTCGGCTCCCTGCGCGCGCAGCCACTCGGTCCGCTCGTCGATTGCGGAGCGCGAGCCGGCCTCGAGCGCGAGGTGGTGGAGGCCGACCCGGTAGCGGTCGTATGGCTCGCTCTCTGTGAGCGCCTGCCGGATCCCGATCGAGCTGCCGGGGCCCCAGAGGTACCAGATCGTCTCGCCGCGCTCGCCCTTCGTCTCGGCGATCCCGTGCCACCCGAGCGGTCCGAGCAGGTCGCGGTAGAAGGGCAGGCTGCGCTCGATCGAGGAGACGACCAGGTCTACGTGGTGAACGCCCGTGGAGCGCATGTGGCAGTCGCTGCAAGGTTCCGCGCGCCCTCGGCTCTTCCTGCGTACGCCGTCACCGCCGAGCGGCGGCTTTAGACTCGCTGCGTGAGCTCAGGGGGTAGGACCTATGCGGAGGCAGGCGTCTCGCTCGCGGTCGCCGAGGAGGTCGTCGGACGGCTTCGCGCGGCCGCCGAGTCGACGCGCACGCCCGGGGTCGAGGGCTCGTTCGGCGGGTTCGCGGGGCTCTTTGCGCTGGACGAGCGGCGGCTGCTCGCGGCCTCGACCGACAGCGTCGGCTCGAAGCTCGTGCTCTCGCGGAGGGCCGGGCGCCTGCGCGACGCGGGCAAGGATCTCGCCGCGCACTGCATCGACGACGTGCTCACGACCGGGGCCGAGCCGCTCTTCCTCCTCGACTACGTGGCCGCCCACCGGCTCGACCTCGAGCAGGTCGCGGAGCTGGTCGAGGGCGCGGCCGAGGTCTGCCACCAGGCGGGCTGCGCGTTGATCGGCGGCGAGACCGCGGAGCTGCCGCTGGTCTACCGCGAGGACGAGCTCGATTTCGCGGGCACGTGCGTGGGGCTCGTCGAGCGCGAGCGGCTGATCGACGGCTCGCGCTGCGAGCCCGGCGACGTCGTGCTCGCGCTCCCGTCCTCGGGGCTGCACACGAACGGCTTCTCGCTCGTGCGCGAGCTCGTCGGCGAGGGCGGCTTCGACGCCGACCTGCTACTCGCGCCGCACCGGCTCTACCTCGACGAGGTGCGCGAGCTCCGTGCCCGAGCCGACGTGAAGGCGCTCGCGCACGTGACCGGGGGCGGGATCCTTGGCAACCTCACGCGCGTGCTCCCGGACGGCGTCGGCCTCGAGCTCGACTGGGGCGCGTGGGAGCGGCCGCCGGTCTACGCGTGGCTCTCCGAGCACGGGGTCGAGGAGGACGAGCAGCGGCGCGTGTTCAACCTCGGCGTGGGCATGTGCGCGGTGGTGCCGGCCGGCGATGCGAGTGCCGGAACCGTGATCGGGCGGCTGACGTGATCGGGGTTCTCGTGAGCGGCGAGGGGACGAACCTGCAGGCGCTGATCGACGCGGGCCTGCCCATCGCGTGTGTCGCGAGCAACACCCCCCGCGTGCGGGCACTCGAGCGAGCCGAAGCAGCCGGGATTCCCGCCGAGGTCTTCCCGCTCGACGACTACGAGAGCCGCGAGGCGCGCGACGAGGCGATGGCCGACTGGCTGCAGAGGCACGGGGTCGACCTGGTCGTCTGCGCCGGGTACATGCACCTGCTGCGGCCCTGCTTCCTCGAGCGCTTTCCGGGCCGCGTGGTCAACACGCACTCGGCCCCGCTCCCCGCGTTTCCGGGCGCACACCCGATCGAGGACGTCCTCGCGGCCGGCGTGCCGGAGACCGCCGCGACAGTCCACCTGGTGGACGAGGGCATGGACACGGGCCCGGTGCTCGCGGCAGAGCCCGTCCCGGTGCAGGCGGGCGAC
>Ga0335083_10012330_pt1 | contig 10235 bp, 8 predicted proteins | sample Lox_Sample_42_FD_206716 | JGI IMG/M metagenome (GOLD analysis project Ga0335083, IMG submission 206716) | Soil microbial communities from Loxahatchee National Wildlife Refuge, Florida, United States - Lox_Sample_4.2 | ecosystem: Environmental > Terrestrial > Soil > Wetlands | place: USA: Florida...
CAATACCGCGCCGGCCAGCTTGCGCAGCTCGCCCGGGTCGAACCGCTCGCGTTTGCCGCCGCCGGCCAGCACCAGCCGCTTCGCTTTCAAGCCCGCGGGGCGATGCAGGACGGCCATTTCCAGCGCTTTTCCGCTGAATTCGCCGCTGTCGTACAGTTCCTTGGCCTGATCTGCCGCGGCTCCTTGCGGCGTTTCCTGTTCGAACGCTACCGCCACGATGGCGTCGCACTCCACCTCGGCCAATGGCCGCGTTTCAAGCTCGATATTCATGTCGTCCCATTCTAGCGAGGTCCGCTAGCAAACTATCTTCTGCGCCCGATGGCTGCGCGAGCCTCCGCTTCCATTTCCCGCTGACGCTCAGCCTCGCGTTTATCGTGCAGCTTCTTGCCCTTCGCCACCGCGAACTCCACCTTAATATGCCCATTCTTCATATATATTTTCGTGGGGATCAGGGTGAGGCCTTTTTCGCGAGTTTTGCCGAGCAGCTTGTCGATCTCTGCGCGATGCAGCAGCAGCTTGCGCCGCCGAGTGGGCTCGTGGTTCTCGCGATTGCCGTGCGAATACTGGCTGATGTGGGCGTTGAGCAGCCAAGCCTCGTTGCCCTGCACTTCGCAGAAGGCGTCCTTGAGCTGGATCTTGCCGTCCTTGGCGGCTTTGACCTCGGTGCCCGTCAGGGCGATTCCGGCCTCGAAGCGCTCCAGCAAATGGTAATTGTGACCGGCTTGCCGGTTGTCGCCCAGGACCTTGATTCGAGCTTCCACGGATTTTCTAGGAGCGGCGCCTCTAGCCTTGCCGCATTGGTCTGGCGGCCTAATTTCGCTTTTGTACTCAACGCCGGGAAACGCCGTCGCGTCAACCGTTTATGTGGTAGGTGTTTTGACCGGCGAAGTTCATTTTATCATATGGCATCATGAAGGAATAAGATGATCGTTTGTAATAGGTTGCGAGGTTTAGCGTTAGTCATGGCCGCGCTGCTCGCCCTTCCGGCTGGAAGCCTGGAGGCGCGCACCAAGAAGGGCGACAAGCTGGTTAAGCTGGCCCGCGATGCCGAGGCCCAAAAGGATTACGACAAAGCTCTCGACTATTACGAACAGGCACTTAGCCAGGATACACAGGATCCTGGCTATCAACTGGGCGCCCGCCGGATGAGGTTCCTGGCCGGCCAGACTCACGTCGAGGCGGGCATGCGGCTCCGGAATAGCGGCCAGCTCGAGCAGGCGCTGGTGGAGTTTCAACGGGCTTACAGCCTGGACCCTGGATCGGCGATCGCCGCCCAGCAAATTCGTGAAGTGACCGACGCCCTGGATCAAAAGAAACAGGGAAAGGAGGCTCAGACGCCGGTCGAAAAGGCCCGCAAAGAGAGCTTGGAGATGATAGAGTCGCTGCAGTCGGTGCCCGAGCTGAAACCCATCACCAACACGATCCCGCAGCTCAAGATGAACAACCAGCCGCTCAAGGTTCTCTACGAAACGGTGGGAAAACTTGCGGGCATCAATGTATTGTTCGATCCGCAGATGCAGGCCGGCCGAAATACCAATTTGGATTTGAGCAACGTGACGCTGGAGCAGGCTCTCGATTACATCGCGCTGCTGACCAAGACATTTTGGAAGCCGGTCAGCGCCAACGCCATATTCGTCACCGAAGACAATGTGACTAAGCGGCGCGATTACGAAGATGAAGTGGTGAAGGTTTTCTATCTGAGGAATCCGACCTCGGTGCAGGAGTTTCAGGAGATTGTCACCACGATTCGATCGGTGTCCGATGTGCGCCGCATGTTCACCTTCAACGCGCAGAACGCGGTGGTGGTGCGAGACACGGTGGACAAGGTCGCGTTAGTCGAAAAGCTGTTGCACGACATGGACAAGCCGAAAGCCGAGATTGTCGTGGACATGATTGTCATGGAAGCCAATAGCGATCGTTCGCGGACGTTGGCGGCAGGCCTGGTGTCGAACGGCACCAATGGGCTGGCGGTTCCGTTCGCGTTTACGCCGCGCAACCCGGTCACGGTCAACAACGGGTCGAGCGCCGCGAATGGATCCACGCCCACGAGCACCACCACAACCAACACCGGCGGAGCGATCTCGTTGTCGCAACTGGGGCATCTGTCGAGCGCGGATTTTTCCACCACGCTGCCGGGCGCGATGTTGCAGGCGGTGATGTCGGACAGCGCGACTCGCGTCATGCAGTCGCCCGAGGTGCGAGCTTCCGACGGACAGAAGGTATCCCTTAAGATCGGCGACCGCGTTCCTTACGCCACCGGCAGTTTCCAGCCCGGCATCGGGACCGTGGGCGTGAGCCCGCTGGTCAGTACACAATTTCAATTTGTGGATACCGGCGTCAATCTCGAGATCACTCCGCACGTGCATGGTACCAATGAGGTCAGTCTGCACGTGAGCGTCGATATTTCTCAAGTCAGCTCCACCGTCAACTTGGGCGGTTTGAATCAGCCCGTGATTTCCCAGCGCAAGAACGAGGCCGACATCCGGCTGCGCGACGGCGAAGTGAGCCTGTTGGGTGGTTTGATGCAGTCCCAAGAAACGCAGACCATCGGCGGAATTCCGGGCCTGGTAAACATCCCGGTGCTGGGCAAGTATCTGTTCGGATCGACCTCCAAGGATAAATCGCGCGGCGAGCTTTTGATCGCGCTGATACCTCATATCGTGCGGGCGCAGGACATAACGGCGCTGGACCTGCGTGGAATATCGGCGGGAACCGATCAGACCGTGAAATTGAGCTACGGTCCTCGGCCAGAGGAACAGACTCCTGCGGCGGCTCCCGCAGCGCCCGCGGCTCCGCAGGCTACTGTTCCAGTCACGCCGGCCGTGCCGGGTGGCGCGCTACGTTTATCTTTTGTTCCACCCGCGGTGCAGGCGCAAGTGTCGGCGCCGGTGGTGGTGGGTTTGCAGGTGGACAACGCCTCCGACCTGGCGGCGGTGCCCATCAAAGTTCGCTGGGATCCGAGGATTCTGCGCTTGAACCAGGTGACGCCCGCCGGTCTTTTGGCGCAACCAGGTGGGAATCCACCCAGCCTGGATATACGCAATGACGCCGGTGAAGCGAGTATTGAAATGAGCCGCGCCGCCGGTGTAAATGGCTCCGGGCTTCTGATGCAGCTCAGCTTCACAGCGGTAGGCAAGGGTACCAGCACGGTGAGCGTGAGCGAGATCAATCTGCGCGATTCCCAGCGTAAGCCGATCTCGGTTACCGCTCCATCGCTACCGGTGACGGTGCAGTAAGGATTGGTCGTGAGACGCAGACGCCAACGCGGCATGACTTTGGTGGAGCTGATCGTAGCGTTCACCATCATGATGCTGCTCACCGCCATGGCCGTTCCCCTGCTGCGCTACCGCGTGCAGCTCGAAAAAGAGCGGGAGTTGACTCGCTCGCTGGAGCAAATCCGCAACGCCATCGACAAATTCAAAGACGACATGGACACCGGCAAGATTGGGCCGGCCAAGCTGGACAGCGATAATTATCCGGAATCGTTGAAGCAGTTGGTGGATGGTATCAAAGCCACCGGATCGGTGGATAAGAAGGTCCGCTACTTGCGCCGCATTCCCAAGGACCCCATGACCAATTCCTACGATTGGGGGCTGCGAAGTACGAAGGATGATGTGGATGCGCAGGCCTGGGGCGGCCAGAACGTTTTCGACGTGTATACCAAGAGCACCGATAAGGCGCGCGATGGGACGCCATATTCGCAATGGTGATGAACCTCAGGGATAGAGCACTGCCGCGCCGGTTTAAGCGCGTACTCCGCGGATTCACGTTCGTCGAGCTGATGGTCGTGATGGCGATCATCGCGGTTTTGCTGTCGGTAGCGATCCCCATCTACAGCCGCTCCATCATCCGCGCCAAAGAGAGCGTGCTCAAGAACAACCTGTTCACCATGCGCACCGTGATCGACGAGTACACCTACGACAAGCAGAAGGCTCCGCAGACGCTGCAGGATCTGGTCAGCGACGGATACTTGCGCGAGGTGCCGCTGGATCCCATGACCGGAAGCGCGGATTCCTGGAAAATCATCCAGGAAGACGCCTCCAACACCGTCAATCAGCAGCAGCCCGGGATCTACGACGTACGCAGTGGATCGGATAAGACGAGTCTCGAAGGTACACCGTATTCGGACTGGTAGCCTGGAACATCCACGTCCAGAATTAAGCCTCAACGAGCAGCCGCTGCTATGGGTCGCCTTGTTACTGCTGGCTTCCAAGGCGCTGCAGTTGGTTCTCGACCACCGTCCGCTGCTGTTTCCGGATTCAGGTTCGTTTATAACTAACGCCCTGAAATTGGAATTCCGGCCGGAGCGTTCCTACGTCTATAGCTGGCTGATTCGCGGATTGTGCTTGCCGCTCGGTTCTCTGGCGCCACTGGTGGTAGTTCAGGCTGTCTTGGGTGGCGTAGTGGCTTCGCTGCTGGCCTGGGCCCTGATCCGCTACCTGGAGGTCCGATGGCAAATCGCGGCCGCAGCCGCTTTCGCGTTTGCTTGGGATCCAACACAAGTTGCCGGCGAGCATCTGGTTATGACCGAAGCTGCCGCTGGGTTTGTAGCAGCGCTCTTTCTGATAACGGCCCTGGAGTATCTACGCGCGCCGAGCAACATCTGGCTGATCGCGTCGGCCATACTCGGAATGTTTCTGGTCGGCCTGCGGCTGGTGTACCTGCCGCTGGTAGTTGCGTCCGCGCTGATCGTCCCTTTGGCGCCGCCGAAGCTGTGGCGAAACCGGCGTCGAATGGCGGTGGCGTTTGCCGTGAGCGCCGCGGCAGTGCTCATCTGCCAGGCGACCTATCAGCGGCTCATCGGATTTTTGGCACACCGCGAACCTGCCTATGAATATAGAACAGGCTTCTTTCTCGCAGGCAACCTGGCGCCACTGCTGGAGGAGCAAGATGCGCCCGACCCGCAGACTGCGGCCGTCCTCCGGGATTCCGAGCACCGGGCGTACGGGCTGTCGGATGCCTCGTCCGCGGCACGCAATTTCCAGCTTTGGGACCCCAACGGCCTGGTGAGCCGATTGACTCAAGCATTTCACGGCGATTGGCTTCAAGCCAGCAGCCACGCAGAAGCCTTCGCGCTCCACGCGGTGCGCCGCAATCCGCTCGGGTTTTTGCGATTGGCGTACCGGTCGTGGACGGAATATCGCCAATTCCTCCGTAGAGACACGCTCCCTGCTCTGGTTCGCATCGAGGATGGAGCGGATCCGGCCGTTCAGCCGAGCGATGAGCGATGGCGAATCATCACCGCTCACTTCCCTCAGCAGCGCCGCGACCGCGCCACGGAACGTACCCTCACTCGCCGATACCATGCGCACGCTTGGATGTGGTGTTGGATGCAGTATCTGGCGCCGTTTCTCGGCTTGGCCGCGACCTGCGTGGCTCCCGCGCGGGTGCGCCTTGCCATTGGATTGCTGACATTGTGGAGCGCGCTGCTGATCGCGGTAACTTGCTTGACGACGCCGGCGCAGGTGCGCTACTTGCATCCGCTCTCGTTCACCGGCCTGGCGGCAGTTGCGGTGCTGGCAGAGCGCTTGCTGCGCTTGGCGAGATTTCCAGTCACCAAAGCGTTAGATCAGGCTACTTGAGCTGTGCCGCGGATCCGACTGTTTTCGGATTGGCAACCGGCGCGCGCCGGGGAGCTGTGCGCCGCCAGATGCTGACGCGATAAAGCATCAACACCAGCAGAATGCCGCCGTACAGCAGCGGAAGCCGCACGTCGGACTTCACCAGCCAGTAATAATGGATCACGCCCGCCAGCGCGCTGAAATAAATCAGACGGTGGATGCGCTGCCAGCGGTCGAAACCCAGGCGGCGGACCCATCCGGCCGTGGAAGTGACGGCCAGTGGGAGCATTAGCGCGAAAGCAGTCATTCCGGCGGTAATGAAGCGCCGCTTGATGACATCCTTCACCATCTCATGCGGGTCGAAGAATTTGTCCAGCCATACCCACGTCGTCAGGTGCAGGAAGCCGTAGAAGAACGCAAACAGGCCCAGCATGCGGCGGTAGCGCGCGAGCTTCGGCAGTCCGAGCAGTTTGCGCAGCGGAGTAACGCTGAGAGTGATCAGCAGGAAACGGATGGTCCAGTCGCCGGTGTAGTGCGTGATATAGGCGATCGGGTCGGCCGTGAGGTTGGCATCGTACCCTTGCCCGCCCTGGATCGCGAATCCCAGTAAGCGCCACCCGAGCAAGAGCACGGGCGCCAGGCACAATACGAAAACCGCGGCTTTCGTCCAGCGGCTCGAAAGGACGCGGTTCATGCTCTCAGTAGTTCTTGCGCAGATCCATCCCGGCGTACATGCTGGCCACTTGCTCGCCATAGCCGTTAAACTTGATGGTATTGCGCTTGGAAAATTCTCCGATGCGGCGTTCCTTGGCCTGGCTCCAGCGCGGGTGGTCAACTTCCGGATTTACGTTCGAGTAGAACCCGTATTCATTCGCTGCGGAGAGATTCCAAGTGGTCGGCGGCTGCTTCTCCTGAAGGCGGATCTTGACGATGGACTTGATGCTCTTGAAGCCGTACTTCCACGGCACCACCAAGCGGAACGGTGCGCCGTCCTGATTCGGCAGCGTCTCGCCGTAGAGGCCGACCACCAGCAGCGCCAGCGGGTTCATGGCCTCGTCCAGACGCAGACCTTCGACATACGGGAATGCGATACCGGTCTGGAACATGGACAGCATGTTCTTGGGATCGTAAAAACTCTCAAAGGCGACGTAGCGCGCCTTGGATGTCGGCTCGGCTTTCTTGAGAAGGGCGTTCAACGGGAAGCCGATCCACGGGATCACCATCGACCAGGCCTCGACACAGCGATGGCGGTAGATGCGTTCTTCGAGAGGAGCAATCTTGAAAATGGCGTCCAAGTCGAGCGTCGTGGGTTTCGCGACTTCCCCTTCCACCTTCACCATCCAGGGAGAGGTCTTCAGCCGGTGAGCGTTCTCTGCAGGATCGCCCTTATCGGTGCCGAACTCGTAGAAGTTGTTGTAGTGGGTGATAGCCTCGTAGGGCGTGACCTTTTCGTCCGTACTGTACGGACCTTTGGTGACGCCGTTGAGCTTGGTGGTTGCCCGCGCCGCGGGTGCGTTCGCCAAGGCGCCCAGCGCCATGGAGCTTGCCAGGAACCGGCGGCGGTTCAGGTAGGCCTGCTTGGGCGTTACCTGCGAATAGCGAAGATCGGACGGTTTTCGGATGACCATAGGCTCTGTACCTTTATGTTAGCGCCGCCGCAACGCAGGTGGTTCGGAGGGGTCCGCCTCTGGGCTGGACCAAGAAACAGGGCCTTATTCACGGCGTAGCGCTTCGGTGGGATCCAGCCGTGCGGCACGCCACGCGGGTATATAGCTGGCGGCCAGCGCAATCACGATGAAGGACAAAGCACAGGCGGTGAAGGTCCAGCCATCCGTTGTGCTGACGCCGTAAAGCTGGCTCTGCATGAATTGCGTCAAAGCCAGCGCACCGCCCAGGCCAATCAGCACCCCCAGTATCGCCAGCGCCAATCCTTGGCGCAGAACCAGCCGCAGAACGGTCCCCGGCGCCGCGCCGAGAGCCAGTCGGATTCCGAGTTCCTGGGTACGCTGCGCAACCGAGTAAGCGATGAGGCCATACAGGCCCACGGTGGCGACCAGCATGGCCATCGCGGAGAAGACAGCGAGCAGCAGCATCGTAAGCCAAGTGCGAATCACTGAGGCCGACAGGTGCTGCTCCATGGTACGGACGTCGGTGACGGGTTGGTCGGGATCGATGGCCAGGACCGCGGAGCGTACTGCGGCCGAAAGAGACAGCGGATTGATGGCGCACCGCACGATCAGATTCATAGCCTGCGAGGGACGCTGGGCGACGGGATAGTAGAGTTCAGGCGTGCTAATTGCTGCGAGCGTGATGTTCTTGACATTACCCGCTACTCCGACCACGCGAACCGGCTGCCGGGAGTTTCCCACCGTGACATGTTTGCCAACAGCATTCTGGTTGGGCCAATAGCGTTGCGCGAAGACCTGGTTGATGATGGCCACCGGTGGCGCAGCTTCGTTGTCGCCCCCGGTAAAGGTTCGGCCTTGTAGCAGCGGGATGCCCATCGCATCAAAGTAGGACGGGCTGATGGCTTGCGTGGACAAAAGCGGACGCTGAGCCACCGGTACGTCCGGCTGGCCTTCGGGCAGCAGTGGAGTGTAACGCCAAGGGTGCAGCGGAAGTGCGGAGGAGACAGCCGCGGACCGGACGCCCGGCTTGGCCGCCACTTGTCTTAGGACGCCATCGAAGAAGCTAGCGATCTGAGCGGTGCCGGAATAGCGCGCGGGCGGCAGCGCGATGTTCATCAGCAGCACGCGCTCCGGGTTGAAGCCAAGCGGGACGCTTTCCAGCCGCACGAAGGTGCGCATCAGCAGACCGGCGCCGATGGTCAGCATCATGGAAATTGCGATCTGAGAAACCACCAGCAGGCCTCGGGTCAAGTTGCGCCAGCGGCCTCCAGTCGAGCCGCGGCTTTCATCGCGAAGAGTGCCTTGGACGTCGGTTTTGGAGATCTCGAGGGCTGGTATCAACCCGAACAGGATGCCCGTTAGTAATGAAGCAGCCACTGAAAAGACAAGCACACTCAGGTCGATGCGGATCGGGTTGATGCGTGGAAGGGTATTGGTGGGCAGACTGGCGGCGACCCGGATGAGGAAGGCACTAACCGCCACGCCCAGCGCGCCGCTCATCAACGCGAGAAAGAGACTCTCGGTGAGAAGCTGCCGGACCAAGCCGCTTCGGGTTGCACCTAAGGCGGTCCGGATGGCGATTTCTTTGCGCCGCGCCACGGAGCGCGAGAGCAGCAGACTGGCGAGGTTGGCGCAGGCGATAAGCAGCACGCATGCCACAGCGCCGAACAGCAGCAGCACTTCATTGCGGACCGGCGCCACCATCACATCCTGCACCGGATTCAAGCTGATGCTGCGCCGGGAATCAGCATCGGCCAAGCCCGGGTTTTCCTGGTTGTATTGCACATCCAGCGCTCGCATTTCCGCTCGCGCCTGCTCGAGCGGTAAGCGCAAGCGTGCAACGGCGATCAAGTAGATAGTGCCGGCACGCACCTGCTCCGCCGTCAGTGAATTGGTCTGATAGGTTCGCGTGGACCAAACATCTACGCTGCGGCCGAGGGGCGCGAATTCAAAATCCGGAGGCAGGACTCCGATGATGGCGGTGGGAATTGAATCGAGCGTAAGAGATTCGCCGACAATACTGGTTGGCGCGCCCAGGCGTTTCCAAAGCGAGTCGCTTATGATCACGGCGGGCAGCGCGGCGGGCCGATCCTCTTCGGCGTGAAAGGTGCGGCCCAGCGCGGGATGGACGCCCAGTACCTCGAAAAAATTCCAGGCCACTCGGGCGGACGCAAGTACCTCGGGCTCACCGCGCCCGCTGAGATTGAAGTTTTCCGAAACGAACGGCGCAAAGCCGGCGAAAGCATGGCTACGCTCCTCGATAAACCGGGCTCGATGGTAAGTGAATGGGCGGCGGTTGGGCCCCCGCGCGTGAGTAACGATCACTAGACGGTCTGCATCGCGGTAGGGAAGTGAGCGGAACAGAACGGCGTTGGCGACACCGAAGATGGCTGTATTCGCGCCGATGCCCAGCGCGAGCGTGAGCATGGCCACCAGCGTGAAGGCTGGGCTTCGGGCCAACATTCGTGCGGTGAAGCGCAGATCTTCAGAAAGTCTATCTATCGGATTCACCATAAGTGGTAGTGGCCGTCGCGCTCCCTCAGCTCCACTGGGAGGCCGAACAGTTCCGTGAGGCGCTCGGTAGTTAGCAGAAGGCTTTTGCTGCCATCGGCGAAAATCCTGCCGTCCCGAAGCAGGATTACGCGGTCGATCTCGGGAATTATGTCGGCCAGCTGATGTGTGACCAGAAGAATGCCGGTGCCAGTCCGCGCGAGCTTATGCAGGATCGCGCGCAGCTCGAGCGCGGAACGAAGGTCCAGGCTATTGCTTGGCTCATCCAGCAACAAGGCGAGGGGATCATGCACCAGAGCGCGGGCAATCAGGATGCGCTGCGCTTCTCCCGACGACACGGCGGTCATATCGCGCTCGGCCAAGTGAGGCACTTCCAGCAGATCCAGCACTGCCCGTGCCTTTTCGCGCATCTCCGGCGTGACCTGATGATAGGGCTGGATTCCGATGCTGCTGAAAAATCCGGATAGAACGGCTTCAATCCCTGTGATGTCGCGCCTGGATGGGCTCATCAGATCGTTCGAAACGATCCCGAGGA
>Ga0335083_10012332_pt1 | contig 10234 bp, 12 predicted proteins | sample Lox_Sample_42_FD_206716 | JGI IMG/M metagenome (GOLD analysis project Ga0335083, IMG submission 206716) | Soil microbial communities from Loxahatchee National Wildlife Refuge, Florida, United States - Lox_Sample_4.2 | ecosystem: Environmental > Terrestrial > Soil > Wetlands | place: USA...
TCATGGAAGCGTCGCCTTTCATTCGGCGCGGCTCTAGTCTCTCACCATGGCCGGAGGCAAGCAGGCAATGGCGCCAAACGCATGCCGACGCCGCCGGCAACCGATCCGCTCACATCGTCCCATTTCGGGATTTTTGTCATTCGCAAGCTTTTGATCGGCCCGAGATTCCGATATGTATGTCGATAGATAGGTGAGTCGTTTCGTTGCTAGTGGGGGCATCATGAAACTCAGACTTCTTGCAGCATCCTTGATTCTGACCGCGTCGGCGCCGGCCATGGCGACGACGATGATCTCGAACGTCGTGTCGGCGGGCACGAATGCGACGCTCGCCGGCGTGAGCGATCCGGAATCGAACACGGACGATCTCGGCGGCGCGCCGGGGACTGGCAGTGCTTCATCGACCAGCACCGAGACCTCAGGAGACGAATCCCTCCAGTCCCATAACCAGGTCAGTGCCACATGGCTCTCCGCCGATTCCGGCACGATCACCATCGACTGGGACTGGACGATCAATACGCTCGTGTCTGATTGGGGCGTCACGACAAATGAAGCAACGAACTGGTCCTATACCTTCATCGCCTCGGGCGACGGCACCTTCGATCTCTCCGGCGCCGTGACGGCGGACGGATATCTGTTCGGGCTGCAGCCGGTCTTCGTGGGAGGCAACGGCACCGGGCAGATCGGCGGTGACGTTTATGACCCGACCGGCAGTGGTTCCCTCTCCTTCGCCCTGATCTCGGGCCAGGAATATACGTTCACGGTCAGCAATAACGGCAACCTGTCTTCCGGGGGCGAATTTGACGACAGCGGCAGCGCGCATGGCGAGTTCGACTGGGCGATCAACTATCGCGAGACGGGTGCGCCGGGCGTGCCGGAGCCGGCGAGCTGGGCCCTGATGGTTGTGGGCCTCGGCGCCGTGGGCGCCATCGTCCGCCGCCGCGCAATGTCCGCGAAAGTGCAGTTCGCCTGATCTAGCCGAGCGCGGCGCGGCATATATCCAGCACAGGGGCCAGCATCGCTGCGAAGCGTTGCTGGCCTTTGCGTGTCGAGACGAGATCCTGCCGCATCTCGACGCCAAGATAGGGGCGCCTTTGCGCCTCGGCATGGCGGTTCATGGTCGCGTTGAGCAGCTTGCCCGAATAGGGCTCGTTCGCGCCGACCACGAGCCCCGCCGCCTCGAGCAGCGGAATGGCGATGCGCGGTGCGCGGTCATCCTCGTTCCAGAGAATGCCGATCTCCCAGGGCCGCGCTTCCTCGGGTCGCGTGCGCAGCGACGGCGTGAAGCTGTGCAGCGAGAGCAGGAACGGCCTGTGGGGCATGCCGGCGAGCCGGGCGACCTCGGCATGATAGGGATCGTAGTAGAGCGCCAGCCGCGTGGCGACCTCGGCGATGCTGTTGCCCTCGATATGATGCCCGTCGCTGTGCACCGGCACCAGGCCGGCCGCGTCCGGCTCGCGATTATAATCGATGACGAGGCGCGAGACGCCGCCCAGGATTGCGCAGCACTGTCCGGTCGCGACCAGCAAAGCCGCCACCTCCGCCACGCCGATATCGATCGCGACATGCTCGTTCATCACCGCGTCCGGCAGGCCGAGATCGATGCCCTCGGGCACATGGTTGGAGGCATGGTCGGCGATGATGAGGATCGGCGCGGCCGGATCGCCGAGGACATGGAACGGGGCGGTCATGAGACGGGACTAGCGGAGAAGCAGGCGTGCAAGAACCGTTTTTCTGGATTTTCATTCGCGCAGAGGCGCAGAGAGCGCAGAGAATGGAAGAAGCGGCTACGCCGCTTCATATTGGCGATGCGCAACGCTCCGGCTCTAAATCTCTCCGCGCCTCCGCGGCTCCGCGTGAACCAACTCTCTGCGTCCTCTGCGCCTCTGCGCGATAGACCCCTTTCTTCTCCGCGCCTCCGCGTCTCCGCGTGAGTCCAGCTCAGCGCAATTCGCTCGCCATCACCCACCAGTCCGGATGATCGGCTTCGATGCGTCCAGCGGCGGCATCGCGCTCGGCGGTGCTGCCGAACAGCGCAAAGCAGGTCGCGCCTGAGCCGGACATGCGGGCGAGCATCGGGAGCTGCGCGCGCAACACCGCCAGCACCTCGTCGATCTCCGACACCAGCGCGATCGCCGGCGCGGCGAGATCGTTGCGCCCGCGCCGCCAATTCTCGGCATCGAGCGGCCCACGATCGATCCCGTCCCAGCCCTTGAAGACCGGACCGGTCGGGCATTCGACGAGCGGATTGACCAGCAGGACCGGCGTGCCGGCGAGATCGAGATCGGCCGTCTCGAGCCGCTCGCCAATACCTGAGCCGAATACCGTCTGCGAGCCGAGGCAGGCGGGCACATCCGCGCCCAAAGACGCCGCGATGGCCGGGAAATCGATCGCCATCGGCCGCACGTCCCACAGCTTCACCAGCAGCCGCAAGGCCGCCGCCGCATCCGCCGATCCCCCGCCAATGCCCGAGGCGATGGGCAGCCGCTTGTCGAGCATGAGATCCGCGCCGAGATGGGTGCCGCTCGCCACCTGCAGCGCCCGCGCCGCGCGCATGACGAGATTGTCCTCGCCCGCGCCCAGCCCTTCGGCAAAATCGCCCTCGATCGCGAGCACGATCTCGCCATCCTGACGCACCGCGCCGCGCAGCTCGTCGCCGTCCGCGCAGAAGGCGAACAGGCTCTCCAGCTCATGATAGCCGTCCGCCCGGCGCGCGCGGACATGAAGCGCGAGATTGACTTTGGCGTAAGCGGTTTCGGTAAGCATGACCCGCTGCCTAGAACCTGAAGACGGCCCGGCGCAACGAATTCGGCATGGCCATTGCCCTGGCGATATGAGAAAAGGCGCCGTCTTCGACGAACAGCCTTCGATGACAAGAGGGTCTATGCGCCCGATCGCTCACGGACTGGCCTGCCTGACGCTGCTGCTCAACGTTGCACCGCTTCGCGCGGCCGGCGATGACGCGGATGCGCGCGCGGCCCGGATGACCGAGCATGAGCGCCATTATTTCGGCATCGCCCGGGATGTGATCATGCATTGCGGCGAGGCGAGCACCGACCCGGATACGATCGTCGTCTGCGCCGTGCACAGAGCCGATCCGCGCTATGATCCGCCCGAAGCGCCAGCCCCGCCCGAGGCCAAGATGATCGCGCTCGGCGCGCCCACCGCCGGGCACGGCGTCGGCGCCGGCGTCACCATCCGGGGATGCTTCCTGCAGAAATGCCCCAAGGAGCTCTACTTCATCGACGTCAAGGCCATTCCCGAGGGCGCGCCGGGATCGGACGCGGACAGGATCGGCAAGGGCGAGCTGCGCTGACGCCGGCGCCCGGCGGAACCTTCAGGGCGCTGATCGCTTTCGTCGCAAGGAATATGGCTGGAGGCCCTTCATGCTCTACACGATCGTCGTCATTCTGCTCGTGCTCTGGCTCATCGGCCTGCTCGCCCATATCGGCGGCGGTCTCATTCACCTCATCCTGCTGGTGGCGGGTGTGATCTTCATCTTCCAGCTGATCGCTGGGAAGCGGTCGCTTTAGCAATTGCGGAAAGCTCGGCGGGACCGAAGTCAAGTCCAGGTGAAGGTGGGATGCGATGTTTCAGCGTGGCAAAAATGGGATCACGCAAGCAATAAGGCTGAGACCCGCCAACATGATTCCAAACCGCTGACTAAACGAATCTTTGGGCGAGAGCCAAAAAACGACGCCGCCAATGATGGCTGTAATCACCAATCCAATTTGAGGGAGGTATAAATAACCTCGCTCTCGACCTATCGAGTACAAAACAAACGACACGAATCCAATTATCGGGAGTGTCGCGATTCCAGCTTTTCTGTACAAATCTTTCTGTCTTAGGTTTTCGCTGATATCTCCATCATCGTAGTTTGGATCGTACATTTTCTCCTCCCTTCCCCCTCACATATTCGGATAGGTCGGACCGCCGCCGCCCTCGGGCGCGACCCACTCGATATTCTGCGTCGGGTCCTTGATGTCGCAGGTCTTGCAGTGGACGCAGTTCTGCGCGTTGATCTGGAAGCGCGGCTTGCCCTTCTCGTCGATCAGCACCTCATAGACGCCCGCCGGGCAATAACGCTGCGCCGGCTCGTCATAGAGCGGCAGATCATAGTCGATCGGGATGTCCGGATCGCGCAGGTGGAGGTGGCAGGGCTGGTCCTCCTCATGATTGGTGCCGGAGAGGAAGACCGATGACAGCCGGTCGAAGCTGATGACGCCGTCCGGCTTGGGATAGGCGATGGGATCGCATTCTTCCTTGGGCCAGAGCTTGGTGTGATCGGCCTTGTTCCTGATCGTGAACGGCAAGCCGATGCCGATCTGCCGCATCCACATGTCCAGCCCCGCGACGAGCGTGCCCCAGATATTGCCGAACTTGCCGAGCGCCGGTCCGGCATTGCGCACCTTCCACAGCTCGTCCGCGATCCAGCTCTTGTCGAACGCCTCCGCATAGGCCTTGAGCTCATCGCCCGCGCGGTCCGCCGCGACGGCATCGAACGCCGCGTCGGCCGCCAGCATCGCCGATTTCATCGCGGTGTGCGTGCCCTTGATGCGCGGCACGTTGACGAAGCCGGCGCTGCATCCGATCAGCGCCGCGCCCGGCATGACCAGCTCGGGGATCGACTGGTAACCGCCCTCGTTGATGACGCGCGCGCCGTAGGAGACGCGCTTGCCGCCCTCCAGCACAGTGCGGATCGCCGGGTGCTGCTTCCAGCGCTGGAATTCCTCGAAGGGCGAGAGATAGGGGTTGCGATAGCCGAGGCCGGTGACGAAGCCGAGCGCAACCTGCCCGCCAGCCTGATGATAGAGGAAGCCGCCGCCATAGGCGTCGGTCAGCGGCCAGCCCTGGCTGTGGATGACGCGGCCGGGGACATACTTCGCCGGATCGATGTCCCATAGCTCCTTGACGCCCAGGCCATAGGTTTGCGGATCGCTGTTCGCCTCCAGCTTGAACCGGGCCTTCAGCCGCTTGGTGAGGTGGCCGCGCGCGCCCTCGGCGAAGAATGTGTAGCGGGCATGCAACTCGAGACCGGGCTGGTAATCGGGCTTGTGATGGCCGTCCTTTGCAACGCCCATCTCGCCGGTCGCGACGCCTTTCACAGCACCTTTGTTTGGGCCATCCTCATTGTAGAGGATCTCGGCGGCGGGAAAGCCAGGAAAGATCTCGACGCCGAGCGCCTCGGCCTGTTCGGCCAGCCAGCGGCACAGCGACCCGAGCGAGCCGGTGTAGCAGCCTCTATTGTGCATGAAGGGCGGCAGCATAACGGCGGGAATGGCGAACTTGCCGTTTCTCGTCAGCCACCAGTGATGGTTCTCGCTGACCGGCACCTGCGCCAGCGGGCAGCCGCTCGTCCGCCAGTCCGGCAGCAGCTCGTCCAGCGCCCTGGGATCGATCACCGCGCCGGAGAGGATATGCGCGCCGATCTCCGAGCCTTTTTCGAGGATGCAGACCGAAATCTCGCGCCCCGCTTCGGCGGCGCGCTGCTTGAGGCGGATCGCGGCGCTGAGGCCCGCGGGGCCTCCGCCCACGATCACAATGTCATAGGGCATGGACTCGCGTTCGCTCATCGCCGCTCCTTTTGCGCCTCACCTCGCGTCCAGTCGCCGCAAATCTGCACCGACTGACGGCCCACGCAGTGCGGCAAGGTTGACACCGTCGTCAACCTCTGACTCTTGTCGCGGCCATGCGGGTCGCTCAGGCAACAACATGGACGGCGCAGGACGTCGCGGATTCCTACGCGCTCTGGTGGCGCGAGGCGGGGCTGCACAGCGCCGTGTCCCAGGAAGCGCATGGCTGGCTGGCCGAGCCGGCAGCCGAGGCGCACAATGTGGCAGCGCCGCTGCCAAGCGCGCGTGTCGCCGAGGCGGCCAGGGTCACGCCGATCCGCCCGGCAATCGGACAGGCCATGCCCGGCGATCTCGCCGCCTTCCGCGCCTGGCTCGCAAAGGACGCAACGCAGCCCGAAGCGGCGTGGAGCGGGCCGCTGTTCCTGCCGTCCGAAGCAAGCGATGCGCGGCTGATCCTGCTCTGCGACATGCCCGATGACGGCGCTGAAGCGGGTGCCCTGCCCTTCGCCATGCCGACCGCGCGTTTCGTGACGGCGATGCTCTCCGCGATCGGTCTCAAGCCCGAAGAAGCCGCCTTCGCGCCGCTCGCCGTGCGCCGCCCGCCCGGCGGCATGCTTGACGAGGCGGCGACCGCGGCGCTCGCGAGCCGCATGCGCCATTATCTCGGGCTTGCGACGCCGCGCGCGGCGCTGATCCTCGGCGACCGGACAAGCCGTGCGCTGCTTGCGGCGCAAGGGGTGCCGGGCGCGGCGGGGCTACCCGAAATTAACCATGCGGGCGGCACCATACCGGTTGCGGCGCTGGCCAGCCCTGAGCTGCTCATGCGCCGGCCGCTCGCGAAGGCGGCAAGCTGGCAGACGCTGCGCCTGCTGACCGGAGTGATGGGATGATCCGCCGTGCCCTGCCTCTGCTGACCGTCGCGCTGGCTTTCGCCGGCCTGCCTTCGGCCGCGCATGCCGGCACGGAGGATGCGCTGCTCGGCGTCTCGGCCATCGCCACGCTCGATCAGGACGCCGCCGCCCGCTACCGCGCCATATTCGACCAGATCGACGGCAAGAAATGGCTCGACGCCAAGACCGCGATCCTCGCGCTCGACGAGAGCGACAGCATGCGGCCCTATCTGCTCGCGCGGCTCTATCTCGCCAAGGACTCGCCCCGCGTCGAGCTGTTCGACCTGCTCGATCTCATCAACAAGGCGCCCTATCTGCCGCAGGCCGACCAGCTGACCAAGCTGGCAGCCAAGCGCGGGGCGCAGGGGCTCCCCGATTCCGCCGCGACGCGCAAGCTCGTCTGGATGGGCGGATCGCCGCAACGCCGGACGCTCGGCGCGGTCAAGGACGACCCCATCGCCGATCTCGTCCGCAGCCAGGTGACCGCGCGGATCACGGCCAATGATCCCGCCGGCGCGGAGGCGCAGCTCAACGGCGCGGAAGCCGCACTGACGCCGCAGGGCTTCACGGAGCTGCAGCACCGCATCGGCTGGTCCTATTATGTGAACGGCGACAATGAAAATGCCCGGCGCATGGCGACGCGCGCGACCGAGGGCGGGTCGGGCGAATGGGTGGCGAGCGCCTGGTGGACCATCGGCCTTTCGGCCTGGCGCGAGCAGGACTGGAACGGGGCGGCGCAAGCCTTCTACCGGGCCGCGACCGAAGCGGGCGACGGCGACATGCGCAGCGGCGGCTATTTCTGGTCGGCGCGGGCAGTCATGGCCGATCATCATCCCGAGCGGGTCAACGGCCTGCTCAAGGCCGCCGCCAAGGAAAGCGAGACCTTCTACGGCCTGCTTGCCCGCGAGCAGCTCGGCCTGCCGATCCATGACGCGTTCACGCGCGACGCCGTGACGCCCGCCGACTGGGCGCAGCTCAAGACCATCCCCAATGCGCGCAACGCCGTCATCATGAAGAGCCTTGGCCGCACCGCCGATGCCGAGGCAGTGCTGCGCCGCGAGGCCGAGCTGACCGGCGACACCAACTATGCCGCGCTGGTCCATCTCGCGAGCGAACTCTCGCTGCCGACCACCCAGCTCTGGCTCGCCCAGCGCTCCGCCGACGGCCGCCGCACCAGCGCCTATGCCCGCTTCCCCTCGCCCGACTGGACCCCGGCCAATGGCTGGCAGGTCGACAAGGCGCTGGTCTATGCCCATGCCCTGCAGGAGACGCGCTTCCAGACCGATGCGCGCAGCACCGCCGACGCGCGCGGCGTCCTGCAGGTGCGCCCCGGCACCGGCCAGGAACTGGCCATCCAGGCCGGCATGAACTTCACCTCCGACCAGCTCTACGATCCGTCGGTCAATCTCGCGCTCGGCCAGCTCTACATGAAGAAGCTCGCCGCCATGCCGGCGACGGGCGGCCTGCTGGTCAAGGTGGTCGCGGCCTATAATGCCGGGCCGCTACCCGTCGACCGCTGGAACACGCAGGTGCGCGACGATGGCGACCCGCTGCTCTTCATCGAGTCCGTCCCCTATTATGAGACGCGCGCCTATCTGAACGCGGTGCTGCGCAACTATTTCGTCTATCAGATGGAGCAGCAGGGCAGCTCGCCGGTGCTCAAGGCCATGGCGCAGGGCCTGTGGACGCGCTTCCCGGACGGCAGCAACAAGACCGTCACCGTCCGCATCCCGCCCGCGGGGCAGGTCGCCCGTGCCGATTGACGAGGCGCTGGCGTTCCAGCCGGTCCATATCGCGCTGCTGACCGTTTCCGACACCCGCACGCTGGCCGACGACCGCTCCGGCGATACGCTCGCCGAGCGGATCGAGGCGGCGGGGCATGTGCTCAAGGACCGCGAGATCAGCAAGGACGATGTGGAGCACATCCTCGCGCATATGCACCGCTGGATCGACGATCCCGAGGTCGACGTCATCCTCACCACCGGCGGCACCGGCGTCACCGGCCGCGACGTCACGCCCGAAGCGCTCGAGCGGGTGCAGGACAAGTCGATCCCCGGTTTCGGCGAACTATTCCGCTGGATCAGTTTCGAGACGATCGGCAGCTCGACCATCCAGTCGCGCGCTGCGGCATGTGTCGCGCGCGGCACCTATATCTTCGCGCTGCCGGGCTCGACCGGGGCCTGCAAGGACGGCTGGGACCAGATCCTCGTCCACCAGCTCGACAGCCGCTTCCGGCCCTGCAACTTCGTCGAGCTGATGCCGCGGCTGCTGGAGAAATAGGCCGGGATCGAATTGCCCCGACTGCCGTTGCTCCTGTGAACGACCAAGCAGGGGCTGTCATGGACATCACACACATCATTCTCGACGATCACCGCGCGCAGCGCGCGCTCTTCGCGATGATCGACGACATCAAGCCGAGCGAAACGGATGCGCTCGCGGCAGTCTGGGACCGGCTGAGTATATTGCTGGAAGTCCATGCCGAGGCGGAGGAAAAGTTCTTCTATCCGCTGCTGCTCAGGATCGGCGCGGGCGCCAATGACGCCGACGATGCCGAGGACGAGACAAGCGACGCAATCAAGGACCACAACGAGATCCGCGATGCGGTCAAGGCCGTCGCCAAGCACAAGGTCGGCAGCAAGGGCTGGTTCGCTGCGGTCGGCGAGGCGAACAAAGCCAATGGCGACCATATGGCCGAGGAAGAACGGCAGGGCCTGACCGACTTCCGCCGCTCGGCCAGCCTGGAGGAGCGGCACGACCTTGCCGTGCAGTTCGTCGCGTTCAAATATGGCCACCGCGACGGTATCAAGGCCAAGGACAAGGACCCGGCGGACTATGTCGCGGAGAATGCCTAGGCGCGCCTAGAAGCGGACCGGCTCGTCGCCAAAGCGATTGGGACCGTCAGTCGAGCCAAGAACGCCAGCGATGATGATGAGGATCGCCGGCACCCACCCCAGGAGCGCCATTGTGCCCTGCGCCTGCATCATCGCGGCCGGATTGGACGCTATGCCGTCCCTCAAGCTGAATTGCTGCATCACAGCCATGGCGCGGTGGAGCGCGGCGGGCGACTGGGCCAGCACATAGGCGTGGATCGCGATCGGCAGCAGCACCCACCAGCCGCTGTGGCCGCTGTCATGCAGCCGCCGGACGAGGCTGGCGACGAGCAGGAGGCCGGTCACCACGCCGACAGCGATGCTGAGCCACATCATCGTCGGCATCGCACTGGCTATGGCCGCGAACATCTGCCCCTGCATGGCGGCCGGATCGGCATGGTTCTGTGCGGCCGAAAACCCGACCCTCATCGCCTGCCCCATCATGGGGATCGAAACGGCCAGACCCGCGCAGAAGCGCAGGATGACGACGAAAAGCACATAGTACCAGAAGGTTTGCCGGGCATCGCGGCCGTCGAAATTGGCGAGATTCACAAGACCATGTTTGATCGCACCGAACATCTGCCTCTCCCCCGCCTTTATCTTGTCAGTAGGCGCGGCCCACCAATACGCGCTCGACCGCCTTGTCGCCAGTGAAGATGCAAGTACCCGTCGCCGGCGCCTGATCGAGCGGGGTATTGCGCAGGGTCAGCTTCTCGCCCTTGAGCCAGGCTTCCACCTTGTCCAGCGCGGGGCCAGTGGGCTTGCTCCATTCGACCAGCACCCAGCCGGGCTTGTCGCCTTCGAAAGCCCCCGCAAGATCGGCGAGATCGCTCGCGCCGTCACGAATATTGCCGTCGAGGCTGCTCTTGGCGTCCTCGTAAAGCGCGCCCTGGATATCGAGCAG
>Ga0335083_10012333_pt1 | contig 10234 bp, 9 predicted proteins | sample Lox_Sample_42_FD_206716 | JGI IMG/M metagenome (GOLD analysis project Ga0335083, IMG submission 206716) | Soil microbial communities from Loxahatchee National Wildlife Refuge, Florida, United States - Lox_Sample_4.2 | ecosystem: Environmental > Terrestrial > Soil > Wetlands | place: USA: Florida...
GTTGCCACAATCGCATCGACCAATCCTCGCATCGTGTATTCGCGCGCCGCGATGTTCACGGGTAATCCGAACTCTCGCAGCGTCGCCGAGGTTACAGGTCCGATGGATGCAGTGTGAACTCCGCTCTTCATCGCAGCACGCGCGCCGCGCAGGCCAAGCAGGCTGACGAAGTTCTTCACCGTGGACGAGCTGGTGAAGGTGATGGCGTGAGGCTTGCGCTTTCCGGCAAGCACCGAACGCAATCGTCGCGCGGAAGCTTCTGGCGCAATCGTCTCGTAGGCTTCAACGACGTCGACTTGCGCTCCGGCTTTGCGCAGTTCGCGAGGAATGACGTCGCGAGCAACCTTGGCGCGCACCAGCAGAACGCGCTTGCCCTCCACGCGGCGATGCAGAGAGCGAACCACCGATTCGGCGACGTACTCCTTCGGTGTGACGGAAACCCCGAGCCCGTGTTTCTCGATGGCGCTTTTCGTGGCCGGGCCGATGGCGGCGATCTTCAGATGCGCCAGGCGCGCAGCATCGAGCTTCTTGCAGGCCATGCGCTCGAACATCGCTTCGACGCCGTTGACGCTGGTGAGAATCAGCCAGTCGTAATCGGCCAGGTTCTTCAGCGCGGTGTCGAGCGGGCCGAACGACTTTGGCTTGCGGATCTCGATGAAGGGAATCTCGATGACTTGGCAGCCGAGCTCGCGCAGCAGGGAAGAGAGCGAGCCGGCTTGCTTCTTCGCACGCGACACAAGCACGCGGCAACCGGAGAGAGGGAGCGCCAGATTGTTGATCTTGCGAGGCACAGTGTCGTTTGTCTTGAAAAGGCACGGCTTCAGCCGTGCCGTTATGAGGCGCTAGTCAATCGTTGTTATCCCAAGTCGGCGTTAGCCGGCGCGGGACCTGCTTTTTGTGTTGTCCCTCAAGGGACTCGAAGTTGCAAGCACATTCTCGGCGGCACGCCTGAAGGCGTGCCCTTTCCAAGCGCCTGCGTGCTCTCTCGAAGCTTACGGCTGTTGTGGAGCCGCGGCCTCAGCTCCGTACACATCTTCGAGAATCTGGACCGCGCCGCGCTTCAGCAGCGCATTACCAACGCGCTCGCCCAGCTCCACCGGATCGCTGCCGTGCTGAAACTCGCGCAGGACCTCCGAACCATCGGGCCGCGCGACCACGGCATTCAGATGCAGTACGCCATCTTCCATTTCGGCAAACGCGCCGATAGGAACCTGGCAGCCGCCGCCGAGCTTGTTCAGCAGCGCGCGCTCGCAAACGGTCGCCGCGCGCGAATCGGCATCGTTCAGAAACTCGACAAGCTTGCGGGTCTCGACGTCGCCATCGCGAATCTCGATTCCCAGCGCGCCTTGTCCTGCAGCAGGGCACATGAACTTTTCAGGCAGATACTCGCGAATGAACTGCGTCTTGCCGAGGCGCGTGAGTCCGGCAGCGGCGAGGATGATCGCGTCGTACTCGCCCTGTTCCAATTTGCGCACGCGCGTATCAACATTGCCGCGCAAGGGATGAACATCGAGGTCAGGGCGGAACGCTTTCAACTGCGCCTGGCGGCGAAGGCTGCTAGTGCCGACGCGCGCGCCCTTCGGCAAATCGTCGATGCAGTCGTACTTAACCGACAGGAAGACGTCGTGCGGATTCACGCGCTTGGTGATCGCCACCAGCTCAAATCCCGGAGGCAGTTCGGTCGGCAGGTCCTTCAGGCTATGCACCGCCAGATCGACGCGCCCTTCCGCCAGCGCCTCTTCGATCTCTTTGGTAAACATTCCCTTGGTTCCGACCTTGGCCAGCGCAACGTCCGTAATCTTGTCGCCGGTGGTCTTGATAATCTCCAGCTCGATCTCATGACCGCGCGCGCGCAGCAAATCGGAGATGTGGTGCGCCTGCCAAAGCGCCAGTTGCGAGCCGCGAGAGCCAATCCGCAGGCGCGCCATCAGTTGCGCACCCCAGTCTTCTCGGTCGAGACGGCAGACTCTTCGCCCGTAGCGGTCTTCTTCCCTTCGCGCAGATTAAAGAGCTTGCGCACGAGGTCGATGACGGTGGTCGCCTCCGACGATTCGCGCGCCGCTGTTTTCAGTGTCGTTATCGGCGTATGCATGATTTTGTTGATGATTCCCTTGGTGAGCGCGTCGACCGCCATCTCCTGCTCGGGACTTAGGCTACCCAGCCGCCCGCGCACGCGATCGATTTCGGCCTGGCGCACGGTCTCGAGGTGCTCCTGTAACGAGACGATGGTTGGAACCACATCGAGCGTCTGCAGTCGCGCGAGGAATTTTTCGACTTCGTTTTCGACAATCGCTTCGGCACGATCGGCTTCCGCCTTGCGGTCGGTGATATGAGAGCTGACGACCTGCTGCAAATCGTCAATGTCATACACGAAGATGCCGTCGAGCTTGTTCATCTCCGGATCAACATCGCGCGGTACGGCGATGTCGATGAAGAACATGGGACGGTTGCGGCGCTTGTTCAGGAACTTCTCGCCATGCTCTTTGCGAAAGATGGTGTGCGGTGCGCCGGTAGAGGTGATGACGATGTCCGCGAGATCGACCGTGTCATAAAGCCGCTCGAACGGAATTGCTTCACCGTTGAACTTCTTGGCCATGGCGGCAGCCCGTTCGAAGGTACGATTGCCGACATAAATCTTTTTCGCGCCGTGAGCCAGCAGGTGCCGCGCTGCCAGTTCACACATCTTGCCTGCGCCGACCAGGTAAACACTCTTGCCTTCGAGGTTGCCGAAGATCTTCTGCGCCAACTCTACGGCGACCGAAGCGACCGACACGGCCGAGGTGGCAATCAACGTCTCGGTCCGGACGCGCTTGGCTACGGCGAAGGCGCGCGAGAGCAGGGCATCCAGCTGCGAGTCGATGGCGCCAACCGCGCGCGCCGTTGCGTAGGCTTCCTTCACCTGTCCCAGGATCTGCGGCTCGCCCACCACCATCGAGTCAAGGCTCGAGGCCACGCGAAACACATGCTTGATGGCCTCGCGGTCGCGGAACTCGTAGAGGTGCTTACGATAGGGAGCAGGATCGACTCCATACAAGGTCTTCATGCATTCGCGGATGTCGGCCTGGCCATCTTTGAGACGCGCCACCAGTTCCACGCGATTGCAGGTGGAGACGATCATCGCCTCTTCCACTCCAGGATGCGACGCCAACGATTTCACCGCCTCCGGCAACCGCGCCTCAGGGATCGCGAATTGCTCGCGCACCTCGACCGGTGCTGTCTGGTGGTTCACGCCGATGACGATCAGGTTCATGAGCGAAAACTATGTACCCGGCTAAAGTAGTTCGCCGCCCATGCGCCGAGCGCCACGACAAACGCTATCGTGGCCAGCAGGGCAGCGCGGCGGCCGCGCCATCCCGAGCTCCAGCGCATGTAAAGCAAAAGCATGTACACGATCCACATCAGGAACGACAACAGGATCTTCGGATCGTAGAAGAAGAACGGCCCGTACTTCTCGATGGCCAGCACCGATCCCGCCGCCAGCCCCAGTGTCATGAACGGGAAGCCGAAGAGCAGCGAGTTGTAACAGATCTCGTCGATGGTCTCGAGTGGGGGCAGCCAGCTCGAAAGCCGCGCCGGATGCTTCGACTTCAGCGTGCGCTCCTGAATGATGTACAGCAGGCTTGCTCCAAAGCTGAGGAACAGACCGGCGTAGCCGGTAAAGATCAGCACGACGTGAACGAAGACCCATCCGCTCCTCAGCAGAGGAGAGGTCAGCGCGACCGGCTTCTGTCCAATGGCCGAGGCCAGCGTCAGCACAAACACGATCGGAAAGATCACGATGCCCGGCGAAACCGTGCGGTATCCCACGAAAAAGACGAAGAACACCACCATCGCCAGGAAGGCCAGAATCGATTCGGAATTATGCACCGACGCGAGCGAAACATGACCGGAGAGGACGAACGACTCAACCAGCGAAACAAAGTGGAAGATGAGACCAAAACCGACGGCTGGCTCCACTACCTTGGCCAGCAGGTTTCCCCGCTTGCTCAGCAGCAGGATGGAGTAGACCAGCCCGACGCTGTAAAAAGCGACCGCAACTCTAAGCCAGATAAGCGGCATAAACCCCAATGAGCTTACAGTACAGAACCTGTTGCACTCTCTTGTGTCCAAGTATAAAGGCCCACAGTGGGGGACAGAGTGTAGTAATCACGAGGGGGTGTGACGCGCGTCACAAAGGGGTGAGAGCGCCAGGAACGGCCCCGTTAAGAATGGTTAAGCCATTCGCGCGATGGCAAGCGGCTCTATCGGTATGGTTTGAGCCGGAATGGCAAGCTTTTGGCGCATGCGTCAAATCGGCCTCAGCGCCATCTAATAACTTAGAGGTAAACAGAGATATGAGGCTGTCATGGTTGAAAGCCATTGGAGCATTCGTCCTGGCAGCAATGTTGAGCGTGCCCGCATGGGCCGCAAATGCAGCGCTGCCCGGAACTCTAAACTATGTCGAAGGGCAGGCGTCGGCGGGCGATCAGTCGCTGAACGCACAATCCATCGGTTCGCTGAGTCTTCAGCCGGGCGAGAAGCTCGCCACGGAAAACGGCAAGGCGGAGGTTCTGCTCACACCCGGCGTCTTTCTACGCGTTGGCCAGAACAGCTCGGCGCAACTGGTCTCGTCCAGCCTGACGAATACGGAAGCGCAAATCGATAAGGGCCATGCGCTGGTTGAGGTCGCCGAGATTCACAAGGACAACTTGCTGCGCATTGCCAGCGACGGCGCAACTACCCAGCTGCTGAAAAATGGTCTCTACGGATTTGACGCCGACAACGGACAGGTGCGGGTTTTCAAAGGCGAAGCACTGGTGCAGGACGGCGACCGGAACGTGAAGGTCAAAGGTGGGCATGAGCTTGACCTGAACGCCGGCGACAATCTGAAGGCGCACAAGTTCAATGCGGACTCGTACGAGCAAAGCGACCTGTACCGCTTCAGCAATCTGCGCTCGCAATATCTTGCGGAGGCCAATACTGACGCGGCGCGCATCTACTACGCGGGAGGCCCGGGATGGTACGGGCCTGGTTGGTACTGGGATCCGTTCTTCACTTCGTACACATGGATACCCGGAGCGGGAGTGCTGTATAGCCCGTTCGGCTGGGGATTCTATTCACCCACGTTTGTGTATGCTGCGCCGATTTATTACCGCCCATACCGCTATGGTTACTGGCACGGACCAGGCTACTGGCGGGCTCCGGTAGTCCGGCCACTTCCCGTGCAACGTGCAGCAGTGCCGAGAGCGGTTGAGCCGCGGCCAGCGATGGGATTCCACGGTGGCGGACACTTCGGCGTGATTGGCGGCGGCTTCCACGGTGGTGGAGGTTTCGGCGGTGGGAGGCGCTAAAGCAGTATTGGTATAGAAGGCTTCGGCAAGCTCAGGGTAGGCTCTGCGACTACGCAAGCCGCCTGCTGCGATCAGGATCACAAGAGATCATAGGCTGCGGGCCCTAGACACGGAGGCCTGCTGAGCAGGTCAGGTAAAGAGCCCGGAGGGCATGTGATGACAGCCCAGCATGGAGACCGTCGGAAGCGTAGGGAGTGCTGGGTTGGAATGCCAAAAAGAAAATACAACAGCCACTCGGGGACGACAGATGTTTTGTACCGTCGGCTAAAGCCGACTCAGATCTTCTGAGAACGCGTGCTTACCCAGCGTTCCGCCTCGCTCCGCGCTGGGCTGTCGTCACACGCTCTCCGGGCTTGAAGAGGACAGGCCGTTCGTCTCCCATGCGGATACGGACTGGTGATTCCGAAAGTAGATGTGGGAGTCCAAATTGAGCGAAGAGCAAAGGCGAAAAGCGGCCCTACTCCAGATCGCCCTTTTGCGGGTTGTAATAGAAGTGGAAGCGCAGCGCGAGATAGGGCCCGTGAAATTCCTTAGGCAACGGTGCGAAGGGATCCGACGCGGTAATGCCTCCCCAGGCTGCGCGGTCGAGTGAGATGTCCCCCGACGATCCGGTGTATGTCATCCCCGCCACCTTGCCGGTTGGAAGGATCACGAACTGGATCGACACCTTACCGCGCTTCAGCAGCGGCGGCCGTGCCGACTCGGGGATGATGGCGTACCAATTCATGCGCACGGCCTGCAACACGCGCGCGAGATAAGGACCAAAGTCGACACCCTGAGTGTCGCTTAGGACTTCAAGATTGCCCTGTACACGCGCCGCACCACCGTGGCCTGCGCCGTAATCTCCGCCTCCGCCGAGCGCGCCGCCAAATCCTACCGATGGCGAAGTGCGTCCCATGGCAACGTCGTTAGCGGCCTTGGCGATCTGCTGGCCTGGCGACATCATGGAGCGGAAATCAACATTGGGCTTGGTCGACGATCCCTGTTGCGGCACCGCGAGCCGCGGATCCTGCAGCACGGGTTGTTGATTCATTGCCAACTGTTGTTGCTGACCCGGCTGCGGCGAGGGTTGCTGCTGTGCCTGTTGTCCAGGCTGTTGAGCGGGCGAGGGCATTTGCGGCTGCTGGCCGGGTTGACCCTGTCTGCCGGCAGCGCCTGCGCGCAGGAGTTCCTGCAAGGTCTTGCGATCGATCTGCGGATGGCGGCTTTCGGCGATGCGATTCTTGTCGGAGAGGATCTTGGCGTCCGGCGGCGGCTTCGGAGGCTCCTTCTGCAAATCGGGAGGCAGGTCGAGATAAGTTAACTGCTGGTTCTTCATCAGGTCGGCGGCCGACGCGATGATAGGTCCTTTGAGGCCGGGAAAAATCCGTGTGGTATTGATCAACAGCAGCACGACCAGCAGGTGGACCATGAGGGAGATCCACGTCGCTTCGCGCATGCGCGAGCGTTCCAGCTCATCTTCCAATTGCAGCAGGAGGTGAGGTGTCAGGAACTCGGAGTCTGCCGCCGCGTCCCAGCGTTGCGGCGTTGGCGGTTCCGGGGGCTTCCCAATGGGCGATGTAAGAATCGATGCCATCCGTACGTTCGTCTGCGTTTGAGCTACAACACGCCTGGGGGGACTGGTGGCTGGGCGACCCTGTCCACGAGGATGGCGCGAATAAACTAACCCGGCAGCGAGCAGCTAGTCTTTCTTCTAGTCTTTATTTTCGCACACCAAAGCCTAATCTGGGATTCGCCACACGAGCCACCAAAGTTCCAGAAACTGTTCGATAAACTGATTGCAATGAAAGCCGTAATTGTCGGCACGGCGGGACATATCGACCATGGCAAGAGCGCGCTGGTGCGCGCCCTGACCGGCACTGACCCCGACCGCCTGGAAGAAGAGAAGCGGCGCGGCATCACCATCGACATCGGCTTCGCCAACCTCGATTTGGCCGCGCCTTCGGGCGAACTGCTGCGCATCGGATTCGTTGATGTCCCCGGACACGAGCGCTTTGTACGGAACATGCTCGCCGGCGTCGGAGGCATCGACCTGGTTCTACTGGTCATTTCCGCGGAAGAGTCCATTAAACCGCAAACTCGAGAGCACTTTGACATCGTGCGGCTGCTCTCTGTGGGACGAGGAATGACTGTGCTGACAAAGTCAGACCTGGTAGACCGAGAGACGCTCGAAGTGGTTCGCATGGAACTGGCTGATTACCTGAAGGGGTCGTTCCTTGATCCGACGCAGGCGCCGATCGTCGCGGTGAGCGCGAAGACGGGAGAAGGCCTCGATGAGTTGAAGCGCGAGTTGGGCCGACTGGCCGCAGAGGCCCAGACCAAGGACTCGAAGGCCGCATTCCGCCTGCCGATCGATCGTGTCTTCAGCATGAAGGGGTTTGGCACGGTAATTACCGGAACACTGATAGCCGGGAGCGTTGCGGTCGAAGAAGAAGTAGAGGTGCATCCTGGGGGGAAACGGTTGCGCGTGCGCGGTGTGCAGGTGCATGGTGCGCAGGCGAAACGCGCAGTTGCAGGGCAACGAACAGCATTGAATCTCGCGGGCATCGAGACCAGTGATCTGGCGCGCGGCATGGTGCTGACCGCTCCCGGACTGTTTCGAGCTTCGCAACGGCTCACGGTGCGGGTCGATGTGCTGGGGTCGGCCAAGCCGCTGCGCGATGGAGCGCGTGTCCATCTGCATGCCTTCGCGGCAGAGACCGTGGCTGAGGTCAAGCTGCTGGAAGGGAAGCTAATCAAAGCGGGCGAGGCAGGCTATGCGCGTTTAAAGCTCGATGAGCCGCTGCTCGTCTTTCCGGAGGACCGCTTCATCATCCGCCAGTTCTCGCCGGTAATCACGATCGGCGGAGGCCAAGTGCTGGATGTGCACGAGCCCGCGCACCGCATGAAAGCTAGCGAGCGGCTGGCGTTCGTTCGGGAGCTGGCCAGCGCAAGCCCCGAGAAAACGCTTCTGGCGCGCGTTGCGCGGCGTGAGGCGGAGGGTCTGTCCCTAGTGGAGGCGGTGACCGAGACCGGTTGGCTTGCGTCGCGCGTTCAACAACTGGCTGCCGCGTTGAAGCAGGTGAGCAAGATCGTGCAGGCAGAAGGCCTGTTGCTGTCCGCCGAAGTGTTTGCGCGGCTCAGAACCAAGGCTATAGCGGCGGTTGAGCAGTTTCACAAGGCGAATCCGCTGGTCGGCGGCATTAATAAAGAGCAGTTGAGGGAGCAACTTGGCCTGCGGCCGGAGGTCTTCGGCGCAGTTGTCGATTCGCTGGTACGCGAGAAAAAGCTGGAGGTTGCCGGCGAGCAGGTGCGCGGCGCCGGACGTGGTGTGGTGTTGCGCGATGACGAAGCGGAGTCGAAGAAGAAGATCGAGCAGGCTTTCGCCGAAGCAGGATTAAAGGTTCCGGCGCTCAAAGAAGTGCTGGCGTCGCTGCGCATCGATCAGGCGCGCGCACACAAGATAGTGACCTTACTGCTGCGCGATCGCGTGCTGGTGAAAGTGTCGGACGATCTGGTCTTTCATCGCACTGCGCTGGAGTCGCTGCGTCAGCAGATCGCGGCGCTGAAGGCGACGAAGCCGACGATCAACGTGGCTGACTTCAAGGACCTGTACGGCATCACGCGGAAGTACGCGATCCCGCTGTTGGAGTATCTCGACCGGGAGCGCGTAACGAAGAGAGTAGGGGATGAGAGGGTGATTCTGTAGCGATTGACATGTTCCGCACATGAAAGTATGCTCGCAGCATGAGCAAGATGATCCAGTTGCGAAACGTGCCTGACGCGTTACATCGCAAGCTGAAAGCCCGCGCCGCGATGGCGGGGATGTCGTTATCGGATTATTTGCTGGGTGAAATTAAAGAGATCGCACAACGCCCAACCATGGGCGAAATGCTAGAGCGATTGCAAAGCAGAGAGCCGGTGACGTTTCCCATCGATTCCGTGCGCATTTTGCAGCAAGAGCGAGAGCGGCGTTGATTGTCGTTGACGCCTCAGCCGTTGTGGAGTGGCTGCTGCAGACGACGGCAGGACAGCGCATTCAGCACCGGATCAGCTCTCAGCCGAACTCGCTTCACGCTCCGCATCTGCTCGATGTCGAGGTGCTGCACACGTTCCGGCGCTCGGTTCGCCAAGGAGGCCTGACGCCCAGTCGAGCGGAGGAGGCGATTCAAGATCTGCTGGATCTTCGGATTGTGCGTTATCCCCATTCCGTACTCCTTCCGCGCATGTGGTGGCTCCGAAACAACGTCTCTGCCTACGATGCCGCCTACGTCGCACTCGCGGAAGGACTCGGTGCCGTGCTGCTAACTCACGATGCTCGTCTGGCTTCTGCGCCGGGCCATTCCGTTCGAGTTGAGGTTTATTAGCGGGTCCGGTGACAAGCCCCATAACAAAGAGCGCGCCAGAAACAAACAGGCGCGCTGTTCAACTGAAGCCACTGACTTCTCTTTACGACTTGTCGTAGACCGCTTTGCTCTTCACCTTCTTGCCGTCCGGCATTGTCACCTCTAAGTCGACGGTGCGCGTCTTACCATCTTTTGCGACCTCGATCTTGCCGTGCATTGTCACTTTGCCGTTTACCTGGTTGGTCAATTCCAAGGTGCGCTCATTAATCTGTTTGTACGAGCGGGTAGTTCCGGGGTCGGCGCCGGTTACCGGATACTCCTTGCCATCGAACTTGCCTACCCAATCCGTATGGGTCGCCTGCCCCTTAGTATCGGAGCCATCGGTGGTGACTTTTATGTTGTCGCCGTCGGCGCTGTAGACAACGGTGGTGTTCATCGGCATGCCAGCCGCAATCTTGGACTTCGCCTGATTCAGCTTCCATGTGCCCATCATCGGATTGTCCGCGGCATATGTGACGAGCGCGAACAAGCACGTAACAGTCGCAAGCAACAGGTTTCTCGACCTCATTGATCTCTCCC
>Ga0335083_10012334_pt1 | contig 10233 bp, 9 predicted proteins | sample Lox_Sample_42_FD_206716 | JGI IMG/M metagenome (GOLD analysis project Ga0335083, IMG submission 206716) | Soil microbial communities from Loxahatchee National Wildlife Refuge, Florida, United States - Lox_Sample_4.2 | ecosystem: Environmental > Terrestrial > Soil > Wetlands | place: USA: Florida...
CGTGTCGATGCCGCTCTTCACCGCATGCGGCTTCAGCTCGTCCGCCTCCTCGGGCGGCAAATCGACCATGATGAGCCCGTCGACACCCGCTTCGCCCGCCTCCCGGCAGAAGCGCTCGGGGCCTCGCTGATAGATGAGATTGTAGTAGCCCATCAGGATGATGGGTGTTTCGATGTCTTCCTTCCGGAAACGCCGGACCATATCGAAGGTCGCATCGATGGTGATGCCTGATTTGAGCGCGCGCTGGCCTGCGAGCTGCACCGACGGGCCGTCGGCCATCGGGTCGGTGAAGGGCATGCCCAATTCGATCAGGTCGGCGCCCGCGCCGGGCAGGCCCTTCAGGATGTCGCTGCTCACGGCGAGATCGGGATCGCCCGCGCTGATATAGGCCACGAGGCCCGCGCGGCCGTCGGCCTTGAGCTTGGCGAAGCGCTTCTCGATGCGGCTCATCGGATCTTGATCCCACTCATATCTTGATGCCCATCCGTGCGGCCACCTGCGGCACGTCCTTGTCGCCACGGCCCGAGAGGTTGGCGACCAGCAGATTGTCCTTGGGCAGCGTCGGCGCGAGCTTCTTCACGTAGGCGAGCGCGTGGCTCGACTCGAGCGCCGGAATGATGCCCTCGAGCTTGCAGAGGAGATGGAAGGCCTCGAGCGCTTCCTCGTCCGTCGCCGAGACGTATTCGACGCGGCCCCTGTCCTTCAGCCAGGAATGCTCCGGCCCGATGCCCGGATAATCGAGGCCGGCCGAGATCGAGTGCGCCTCGGTGATCTGGCCTTCCTCGTCCTGCAGGAGATAGGTGCGATTGCCATGCAGCACGCCCGGCCGGCCGCCGGTGATCGAGGCGGCATGCTGGCCGGTCTCGATGCCGTGACCCGCCGCCTCGACGCCGACGATGCGCACGCCCGGATCGTCGAGGAAGGGATGGAACAGCCCCATCGCGTTCGAGCCGCCGCCGATGCAGGCGACCAGCGTGTCGGGGATGCGGCCCTCGGCTTCCATCATCTGCGTGCGCGTCTCGTCGCCGATCACGCACTGGAAGTCGCGCACCATCGACGGGTAAGGATGCGGGCCCGCGACCGTGCCGATGCAGTAGAAGGTCGTCTCGCAGGTCGCGACCCAGTCGCGCATCGCCTCGTTCATGGCGTCCTTGAGCGTCGAGGCGCCCGACGTCACCGGCCGCACCTCGGCGCCCAGCATCTTCATGCGGAACACGTTCGGCGCCTGGCGATCGACGTCGACGGAGCCCATGAACACCACACAGGGGATATCGAACAGCGCGCAGGCCGTGGCCGTCGCGACACCATGCTGGCCCGCGCCGGTTTCGGCGATGACCCGCGTCTTGCCCATGCGCTTGGCCAGCAGCACCTGGCCCAGCACGTTGTTGATCTTGTGGCTGCCCGTGTGGTTCAGCTCGTCGCGCTTGAGGTAGATCTTGGCGCCGCCGAGGTGCTGCGTGAGACGGTGGGCGTAGTAGAGCGGGCTGGGCCGGCCGGCATAATGCGTCAGCAGGCTCTTGAGCTCGCCCTGGAACTTCGGATCGGCCTTGGCAGTGTTATAGGCCTGTTCCAGCTCGAGGATCAGCGGCATCAGCGTCTCGGCGACGTAGCGGCCGCCGAAAAGGCCGAAATGGCCGCGCTCGTCGGGGCCGGTGCGATAGCTGTTGGGCGAATCGGGCATGGTTTTTCCTGGTCGGACGGGCGGACTTAGCAGCCCGGGGGCCGTCCGGTCAAAGCATCGTCAGGGCGGACCCGGGGCCGGAGAGAATTCGGAACGAACGGCGACGCTGGCCGGTCTGGCGGTGAGAATGCAGGACAGTTAACCTGCATTGTCGATGCTTCGATTGTCAGACGACAGGGTTATCGCTTTTGCGATCTTCCTCTTCGCGCTCGCCGTGCGTCTGGCGACGGTCGCGTGGCAGGCGGGCGAGCCAATCTCGCAAGCGGACCAGAGCGAATATCTGGCGCTCGCCCAGAACATCCGCTTTCATGGCGTCTTCTCGTATGGCGCGCCGCACCTGTGGGGCGCGCCGGGTCTTCTGGGCAGCACCGGCCCATTCCTGCCGACTGCGTCTCGCGCCCCTCTCTATCCATTCTTCATCGCCCTGCTCTGGTGGGGACAGGCGCCGCCCATTCTTCAGGTGCGGATCGCCCAGGCATTCCTGGGGGCGGGCGTCGCGCTTCTCGTCTATCTGACGGCGCGGCCTTTGCTGGGCCGGCGTACCGCCGTGATCGCGTCGCTTGGCATGTCGGTCGCGCCGTATAGCTGCCAGCTTGTCGTCCCGCTGGTGACCGAGACGCTCTTCAATTTCCTCCTGATGCTGGCCCTGTGGCTGTGGGGCGGCAAGCGGCCTTTCCTGGCCGGTCTCATCCTTGGCATCGCCAACCTCGCACGGGCGATCCTTCTCCCGTTCATCGCCCTCCTGGCCCTGACAGCGATGCTGTTTCGCTTCAATCGGCGAGCGCACGCCCAGGCTGCTCTCGCCGCGGTTCTGGTGCTAGCGCCATGGACGATCCGCAACGCCGTCCAGTTGCATGCCTTTATTCCGGTCGCCGCGACAGGGTGGGGCGCCAATGTTTTTCTCGGCACGATCGACGTGCCGTTCTCGGCGGGAAATTCCTTCATCGTGTTCGGCCAGGACCGGGAATTCATGACGATCATCAAGACGGAGCCCACTGCGGAGGCTGCGGAGCAAAAACTCATGGTCGCGGCGATGGAGCGCATTCGCAGCGCGCCGCTTTACTGGTTCTACGTCCGCCTCAAGCAGTATCCGCGTCTCTTCACGAGCTCAGGCAACTATCTCGCCCCGATCATCCCCCTCTCGCGGCCGGCGCTGCGCATCGTCTATGTCCTGGCGACGGTCGCCTTCCTGATCCTGGCCGGTTGGGGCTTTTTCCTGACCCGGCAATGTTGGCGCAGCCTGTATGCGGTGGCGGCCTTGCCAGCCTTTCAGGCGGCCGTGCTGTTTGTCGGCCTCAACGAGGAGCGCTACAGCACATCGATGGTCCCCATGTTGCTGATCTTTGCGGGCTATGCCGTGTCCCGCCTCCTCCCGGGCAAGCCGTGAGATCGATCCCGCTGCAGTTCCTGTACTATGTCGGCTGCTCCGGCTGTGCGGCCCTGGCGAACCTGTTGGTCGGGTCAGCGCTGATCTACGGCGCGGGCCTCACCTCCCGCGTGCAGTACCCGCTGGCCGTAGGCATCGGCTATTGCGCGGGCATGGCCGTGAACTTCACGCTCAATCGGCGATTCACCTTCGAAGGCAGCGGCCGCACCCGGATCGAGCAGGGCCGCACGTTCCTGGTCGTCGCCCTGTCGGGTCTCCTGCTGACGTCGCTGATCGCGTCCGTGGTGCGCAGCTTGATGTTCGCGGCTGGCAATCCGCTGTCACCTCTGATGAGCGTCGAGACGATCGGGCAGATTGCGGCCATCGGCGCGGTTGCGGTTTACTCTTTCGCCGGCCACAGATATCTGACGTTCAACCGGGGGATTCGTTTCCAATTGCTGAGGCTCTTGCGGCTCGCATCGGCCGAGCAGACGGAACGTTGACATGACGACAGCGCGCAGTCTCGTCATCGTGGGTGGCGGCCCGTCCGGGATGGCCGCGGCGCTCGAGGCGCTGAAAGGCGGGGCGCGACCGACCGTGCTCGAACGCCTCGACAAGGTCGGCGGCCTCGCCCGCACGATCGAGTATCAAGGGTGCCGCTTCGACATCGGCCCGCATCGCTTTTTCACGATGAACCCGGAAATCCAGAAACTCTTCGTCGAGGTCTGCGGCGCCGATCTCTGCAAGGTGCCGCGGCTCACCCGCATCTTCTACAAGCGCCGCTATTTCAACTATCCGCTGACGCCGCTCAATGCGCTGTTCGGCATGGGCATCCTGACCTCGATCCGGATCTTCCTGAGCTATGTCGCCGCCCGACTGCGCCGCGTCCTCGGCCGGCCGCAGCTGCTTTCCTTCGAGGACTGGGTGGTCGATCGCTTCGGCCGGCGGCTCTATGAGACCTTCTTCAAGACCTACACCGAAAAGGTCTGGGGCATTTCCTGCAGGAACATCGGCGCGGACTGGGCAGGCCAGCGCATCAAGGGGTTGAGCCTGATCGCCGCAATCGCCAATGCGCTGTTCCGCTCGCGCACCAAAACCATCAAGACCCTGGTCGACGAATTCCTCTATCCGCGCCTGGGCGCCGGGCAGCTCTACGAGAAGATGGCGGCCCTCGTCACGGAGGGCGGCGGCACCGTGCGGACGAAGGCCGAGGTGCTGCGCCTCAACCGGTCGGGCTTCCAGGTGATGTCGGTCGATTGCCGCACCGACGGCCAGCCGCAATCCATCGGCGGCGATTTCTTCCTGTCGAGCGCGCCGCTCACCGATCTCGTGCAACAGCTCGAGCCGCCGGCGCCGGCGGAGGTGCTCGAGGCGGCCCGCAGCCTGCGCTATCGCAACCATATCGGCGTCAACCTCATCATCGAGGGCGATCCCCCCTTTCCCGACAACTGGATCTACGTCCATTCGCCCGACGTGCGCATGGCGCGCATCTGCGACTATCTGAATTTCTCGCCCGAGATGAGCCCGTCGCGCGGCGTACGCGCGCTGACCGTCGAATATTTCTGCTTCGCCGGCGACGATCTCTGGGAAAGCACCGACCAACAACTGATCGAGCGCGCCCAGGTCGAGCTCAAGACCATGGGCATCGCCCACGGCCGCGTGGTCGGCGCCTTCGCGGTACGTTCCGAGAAGGCCTATCCGGTGATCGAGATCGGCTATGAAGCCAAAATCAAGGTGATCAAGGAGTTCCTCGACCGGTTCGAGAACCTCCTGCCGATCGGCCGGTCAGGGATGTTCAAGTACAACAACCAGGATCACGCCATGGCAACCGGCCTCTATGCCGCGCGCACCGCGCTCGGCCAGGGCAAGTTCGATCCGTGGCTGGTCAATATCGACGGTGTCTATCACGAAGCCGGCACCGTCACGGCTTAACGCTCGATCAGGGCTCGAGCCGCATCATCATCGCCGCCTGATGCGAGCTCTGGCGGTAGGCGATGAGCGCCTTGCGCAGGCGCGCCGCGGCCTCGGGGCTGGTCGAATAGAAGACCACGTGATCGTCGCCGCTCGTGGTCCAGGGCAGCGGCAGGGTGAGCGTGCCGACATGGATCCAGTTCGCGGGCTTGGTCCATGAATCGTAGACCATCGCGTGCTCGACCTTGTGCTCGTCCATCAGCCGGCGCACCCAGAGGTCTGTCCGCCGGTCGCCCTGCGCCAACAGCGCCTCGTAGGAGGCAAGGCCGCCCAGATCGAGCACGTAGTGACGGCCCAGGAAGGCGACGACGCCGAGGTCGGTCACGGCCACCGGCTCATCGAGGTAGTCGCGCGCGATGATCGCCATCTGGCGCTGCTGGTCGAAGGTGTTGCGCGAGCCGGTGGGCGTAGTGAGCGTGGCGATCATGGGATCGATCGAGGCCCAGGCGAAGGCCGCCACCAATGCGGCGTTCACCGGCACGAGACGGCCGAAGCCGGCACGCATCCAGGCCGCGAAGAGGAAGAGCGAGACCCAGGCCGCGTAGTAGATGTGATAGCGGCCGAACCGGCCGTACTGGCCGAACAACAGATGGAGCGCCGTCGGCACCGCGATCAGCATCAGCGCCGCGCCCGGCCTGCCCTCGCGCAGCATCAGGCCCGCCGCCAGGACGGCGAAGGCCACGAACACCGCCTGGTGCTCGATATGGTCGAGGATCGCGTCCCAGCCGCGCACCTCCTGCAGCATCCGGAGGCCGTTCCTGGCCATCACCGAGGCGGGCAGGAAACCCACGCCATGGGTATAGAGGAAGAGCGAGAAGCCGCCGACGACGGCGACGATCACCGCGCCGCTGACCACCGCCTTGCCGCGATGCTGCGACGTCAGGAAGAGCCAGGCGAGCGCCGGCAGCGAGATCGCGAGCCCTTCATAACGAATGAGCGGCAGCAAGGTGACGGCGACCCAGAACGGCCAGCCGAAACGCGCCCGTAGCAGAGAGATCGCCACGACGATGGTGAGCGCCACCTGCAGCGAATTCTCCATGCCGCTCAGCACCAGCCCGTAGAGATTGAGCGCGAAGGCGAAGCCCATGGTGGCGACCAGCGCCCACCAGGACGGCATGTAGTCTTCCAGCCAGCGCACCAGCCACCAGACGGTGACGGTGAGCGCGCCGAGATTGATCACCAGCGGAAGGAACTCGACCAGGCGCGTGAACGAGAAGGGCGCGAGCAGGAACGGCCAGAGGACGCTCGACGAGGGCGCGGAAATCTCGCCCGGGTTGATGCCGTAGTGGCCGTGCAGGATCTGCCGCGCCAAAGCGAGGTGGATGTAGGGATCGTCGAGCGAATAGCCGACGCCGAAGATGAGCTGGACCTGCGCCACCAGCAGCAGGGCAGGCACGACCGCCCATAGCGGCAGGTATGTCGGGGAGCGGATCAACGCTTCTTCTTTTTCGCCGCTTTCTTCGCAGCCTTGCGCTTGGGCGCGGCCTTGGCGGCAACGACGCGACGCGCCGGAGCCGCATCGGCCTCGACCTCGACGATGACCTCGATCTCGACCGGAATGCCGCGCGGCAGCGAGCCCATGCCGACGGCCGACCGCGCATGCTTGCCGCGCTCGCCGAACACCTCGACCATCAGGTCCGAGCAGCCGTTGATCACCTCGGGCTGGTGCCCGAAGTCGGGCGTCGCATTCACCATGCCCAGCATCTTCACGATGCGCTTCACGCGGTCGAGGTCGCCGAGCTCCGCCTTCATCACCGCGATCAGGTTGAGGCCGGTCTCGCGCGCGAAGCCGTACCCCTGCTCGATGGTGAGGTCGCGGCCGACCTTGCCGATGGGCATGGGCTTGCCCGGCAGGCCGGCGCCCTTGCCCGCGAGATAGAGGAAGTTGCCGGCGCGCACGGCGTTCACATAGTTCGCCATCGGCCCGCTCGCCTTGGGCAGCTCGATGCCGAGCTGCTTCAGCCGTTGTTCGGTCTTCATCCCCGTCTCCCCGTCAATCGAGCGCGTCGGCGTCCGTCTTGAGCGTACGCCGCGCGAAGTAGTGGAACGTCGCGCCCACGGCGCGCTCCTTCAGCCGATAGTCATGTGCCTCGCGTGCGAGCTTTGGATCGAGCGGCTTGATGGGCGCCACCGCCTCGGCCATGAGCTGCAGCTTGGCCGCGCGCTCGATGAAGATGCCGAGCACGCAGGCTTCTTCCATCGTCCTTGTCGCGACGAGCTGGCCGTGATGGGCGAGCAGGATCGCGCGCTTGGTGCCGAGCGCGTTGTGGATGATCTCACCCTCCTCGTCGCCGATCGGCGGACCGGGCCATTCGGGCAGGAAGGCGCAATCGTCGTGGAACATGGACGTGTCCATGTGCGAGACGTTGAGCGGCCGGCCGATCATCGACAGCGCCGAGACGTGCGGCGGATGAGTGTGCACGATCGCGTTCACCTCGGGCCGGTGGCGGTAGATCCAGAGATGGAAACGATTGGAGGGATTGACCATGCCCTCGCCTTCCAGAAGGTTCAGGTCGTCATCGACCAGCACGATGTTGCTCGCTCGCGCCTCGTCGAAGCCGAGCCCGAAGCCCAGCATCCAGTAGGTGCCGGGCGTCTCGCCGCGCGCCGTGATCTGGCCGGCCAGAGCCGATTCATGGCCTTCGTTGGCCAGGATGCGGCAGGTGAGCGCGATCTTCTCGCGCACCGACCAGGCCGGCACCTTGAGATGCTTGTCCATCTCGGCCGATGTGCGCTTGTAGTAGGCTTCCTTGGCGCGGACGACGGGCGGCATCACAGGTTCCCTCAGAGCGATTCGGTCTTCCCCAGGAAGGCACGGATCAGGTCGATCGATTTCACACCCCGGCTGGATTCGACGCCAGAAGAAACATCGACGGCAGGTGCGCCCGTAACGCGCACGGCCTCGGCGACATTGGCCGGCGTCAGGCCGCCTGCAAGGAACCACGGCACAGGTACCTTGCGGCCCGACAGGATGGTCCAGTCGAAGGCCTTGGCGTTGCCGCCGGGCAGGATGCCATCGGCGGCATCGAACATCAGCCGGTCGACGACCCCGGCATAGGCCGCGATGCCCTGCTCGACGTCGGACGGTTGGGCGACCTTGATCGCCTTCATCACCGGCTTTCCTGCGCGCTGGCGGATCGCGGCCACGCGTTCAGGCGTCTCGCCGCCGTGGAGCTGCAGCAGGTCGAGCGCGCCGGTCGCGAGCTTCTCGTCGAGCAGCGTATCGTCCGGATCGACGAACAGCCCGACTCGTGTGACGGTCTTGGGCACGCGTGCGCCCAGCACCCGCATCGACTCGGTCGAGATGTGCCGCGGCGATTTGGGGTACGTCACGAAGCCGACGAAGCGCGCCCCGAAGCGCACGGCCCCATCGACCGTCTCCGGCGTCGAGAGCCCGCAGATCTTGGCCTCGACAGTCATGAGATCAGAGCGCGCCCAGATCGCGCGCGATGGCCTGAGCGGCTTGAGCAGGATCGGCCGCCTCGGTGATCGGCCGGCCGATCACCAGATGGTTGGCGCCGAGCTCGACCGCCTGCTTGGGCGTCATGACCCTCTTCTGATCGCCCGTCGCCGAACCTGCCGGACGGATGCCCGGCACCATCAAGGCAAAGTCCGGCCCACAGGCCTTGCGGATCGCCTCGATCTCGAGCGGCGAGCAGATCACACCGTCGAGGCCGCTCCGCTTGGCGAGCAGCGCCAGACGCACGACCTGATCGGCGGGCTCGCTCGCAACGCCGGTGGCCGCAAGGTCGCCCTTGTCGAGCGAGGTGAGCACCGTGACGCCGAGCAGCCGGGGCCGCGCAACGCCGAGCCGCTTGGCCTCGCCGGTCGCCGCCTCGAGGGCGGCTTTCATCATGGCCGCACCGCCCGCCGTATGGATGGTGATGAAGGTCGGCTCGAGCTCGACCACGGCCCGCATGCCGCCTGCCACGGTATTGGGAATGTCGTGCAGCTTGAGGTCGAGGAAGAAGCCGATGCCCGTCGCCCGCACCGGCGCCGGGAAGGCGTAGCGCACCCCGGGCGCGCCATGGGCGAGGAAGAATTCGAGCCCGAGCTTGACCCCTCCCACGGCCGGCTGCGCCCCGCCGGCGACCGACCGGATCAGCCTGGCGGCAAGGGGAAGATCGACGGTATCGACGGCGACGTAGACGGGGTTGGAGCGGCTGGCCATGGCGGGCGCAACCTAATTGTCATGTCTTGAGGCAGCAATCAGGAACTACGCACCCTTCGCACAGCGTCCTTCCAGCCGGCATAGCGGCGGTCGCGCGAGGGGCTCGGCTCGCTGGGCTTGAAGGCGCGGTCGAGCGCCCAGGTTCCCGCCAGCGCCTCCAGCGACGGCCAAAGCCCGGCCTGCAGGCCTGCCAGGAAGGCGGCCCCCAGCGCCGTGGTCTCGGTGACCTTGGGCCGCTCGACGGGCGTGCCGACCGTGTCGGCGAGCCGCTGCATCAGGGGATCGTTCACGACCATGCCGCCGTCGACCCGCAGCTCGTCGATGGTGGCACCATCGCCACGCATCGCCTCGACCAGATCGCGGGTCTGGTAGCAGACCGAATCGAGCGTGGCGGCCGCGATCTCGGCCGGCCCGGTGTCGCGCGTCAGCCCGAGCAGCGCGCCGCGCGCCTCGGCATCCCAGTAGGGCGCGCCGAGGCCGACGAAGGCCGGCACCATGTAGACGCCGTGGCCGTCCCTGGCGTCGCGGGCAACGCCTTCGACGTCGCTCGACTGCTTGATGAGGTGCAGCCCGTCGCGCAGCCATTGCACGGCGGCGCCGGCGATGAAGATGCTGCCTTCCAGCGCGAAGGTCCGCTTGCCCGCCAGCTGATAGGCAATGGTGGTGAGCAGCCGATTGCGCGAATGCATCGCCAGGCTGCCGGTGTTCAGCACGGCGAAGCAGCCCGTGCCGTAGGTCGACTTCACCATGCCGGGCTTGATGCAGGCCTGGCCCACGGTCGCCGCCTGCTGGTCGCCCGCCATGCCGAGCACCGGCACGGGAGCGCCCAGGATGTCGGCGGTCGCCACGCCCAGCTCGCCCGAATTGTCGACGACCTTGGGCAGCAGCGATTGCGGAACGTCGAGGATGTCCGCGAGATCGCGGTCCCAGGCGCCCTTGCGGATGTCGAGCAGGAGCGTGCGGCTGGCATTGGTCGCATCGCTCGCGTGCACCTTGCCGCCGGTGAGCCGCCACAGCAGGAAGCACTCGATCGTGCCGAAGGCC
>Ga0335083_10012336_pt1 | contig 10232 bp, 10 predicted proteins | sample Lox_Sample_42_FD_206716 | JGI IMG/M metagenome (GOLD analysis project Ga0335083, IMG submission 206716) | Soil microbial communities from Loxahatchee National Wildlife Refuge, Florida, United States - Lox_Sample_4.2 | ecosystem: Environmental > Terrestrial > Soil > Wetlands | place: USA...
CTATGCCTACTTACAATCAGAGGGCGCCTCGGTTACGAATTCCGAGGACGATGACGACAACTGGACATTCAGCACTTTTCGCGAAGGCATGGACTTTGCCATCGCCTCGGGTAAGTCAGTAATGATGTTCGGCTCGGAGTCGGAGGATAATCGAGACCAAGTGAAGTCGCTGCAGAAGAAGATTTCCGGGGATTTCATCTGGTTTATCCACAGCGGCAACGCCTACGTCATCCGCGACGCCGCTACGGTGAAGTCTGCCAAGGCGCTCTTCGCCCCCATGGAAGAGTTGGGAAGGAAGCAGGAGGCGCTGGGCAAGCAACAGGAAGAACTCAGCAAGCAGCAGGAAGAGATGGGTAGGCAGCAGGAACGGGTTCGAGTGAAGGTGCCCACCGATCTCGAGGCGCGTCTGAAGAGAATCGAGGCCGAAATCCGCGAGCTTGGGCCCTCCGCCACTCAAGATGACCTGGGCCGCATCCAGGGCGAGCTGGGTGACCTCCAGGGTTACATCGGCGACCTGCAAGGCAAAGCCGGCGATCAGCAAGGAGAGCTGGGAAACCGACAAGGCGAACTCGGAGACAAGCAGGGTGAATTGGGCCGGAAACAAGGCGAACTCGGCGAAGAACAGGGCCGCATCGCCCGCGAGGGCGCCCGCAAGATGCAGAAAATCCTCAAAGACGCTCTGGATAACGGTCTCGCTCAGCGCGCGCCGGGCTAGCTGTTGGTGAGGTAACGCGGGCGTGCTGTCAGTGAAGCTCGTTGATAGATTGCACTAAGGCGAAACTGCTCCTTCGCGAAAGCCCCGAGGGGGCGAGCTATTCTAGCCCAGGGCGACAAGCCCTGGGTCACAACGCCGCTACCCCTCACTCGCTACGCCTCGCCCGCGCCAAAATGTCATGCCCGTAGTACAAATTCGAAAACGGATGAATAATAGCAGGCTGCGGAAAGAGGGAATGTGTCATGCTGAGCGCAGCGAAGCATCTGCTGTATCTTATTGAAAGCAAACAAAGCAGATCCTTCGCTTTGCTCAGGATGACATGGTACCGGGCGTCTTTCCGCAGCCTGCTAGGATGCAAACCCGGCTGGACCGCACCTGGATTCCAAGTGAGGGCCGCCTAACAGCTCGAAGCCGTCGCGAAAAGGGATGTGTCATGACAATTGACCTGAAGCCTGAACAGCAGCGCGTAATTGATTTGGCGGTCCGGTCTGGTGCGTACCGGAGTCCTGATGAAGTTATCGACCAGGCCTTTGAAATCATTCGGGACCAGCTTGATCTTGAACAGTGGATGACCGAGAATCGCCCGGTGGTGGCGGCGCACGTCGAGAAAGGCTACCTGCAGGCGGAGCGTGGCGAATTGATCGACGGCGATGAAGCCGTAAAGATGCTCCGGAAACGCCGGGTGGAGAGGCTGAAACCAGCGGGATGAGCGCGCCCTTCAGCTCACACCCCAAGCGGCGGAAGACCTGGATGCAATCTTGTGGTTCATCGCCGACCGGGTGGAAATGGAAACTGTGGCCACCTGTCGTAGGCTGGCCAAGCATCCTCTCATTGGAAACAAGCGGCAAGACATAACTCACCTGCCCGTTTGCTTTTGGACCGTCACAAGATTCCCCAACTAGGTAATTGTCTATCGGCCTGAGACAGTTCCACTTCAGGTAGTCGCCGTGTTGCACGGCAAGCGAGACCTGAAGCAGGTTTTGGAAAGGCGGCTTTAATGCCGCGTTTGCTTCGCCAGGCTGTCGAGACAAGAAACGCGATAGGCACCGAGCGACGACACGAACATCAATGTCGTCGCCACCCAGCGAGAAGTACGCGCCCTGGGTGCGAGCAAGGCAGGAGCAGTTGGAGGCCGATGTCCGGCGGAGCTCGTCAAAACCCCGGCCGCTTTGACGTAAGCCAAATGATCACGGGCAGAACGGTAAGCGATTGATAGTCCACGATGGTCAGCAGAAAGGGTTTTAGAGGGTTTCGGGAAACCGGAATCACCACGGCCTCATTCGGAAGAGCCTGCCCTGCTCGTTTTCGTCATGCAGGGTGAGAATGATCTCGTCGGGCGTGAAGACGGGGCCCTCTTTTTCCGTCCGAGGCGGCAAATCGGAATCAATCAGTGTGATGAGCGACTGAATTCCGAGCTCAGCGTAACTGCGGATTACGGCCAGGAGATTTTCTTTCTTTCGGTCGTCAAGAGACTCGAAAACTCCATCATGGTAGACGAACCGGGGAAACCTCTGGTCGAGGTGCGCCCGAATAAGCGCCATGTCGAAGGCGATGCAGAGAAGTTTGCGGTATGTATGGCCCTTGTCGGCGCTGGTGGTGTTCCCAGCCTCGTCCAGGATTTCAACGTTGAATTCGAGATGTCCTTGCTTGTTAGGGGAAACACTGAGAAGAGCCTTCCGGTTGATGACGTCTTCGACAATTTCGCTGAAGAACACGCGGATGATTGAAAAAAGGCTCTTGTCATCGGAGTTCTGCTTTTCGACGTCCTCTTCAATTTGAGTCTGGAGATGCTCCCGTTCCTCGTTGATGGTGCGGATCTCGGCGCGGAGTTGTTGCAGTCTGCTGAGAAAGCCCCGCTGTCGTTCGAGGAACGTGATGTCGGCCCGGAGCGTAACGAGATCGTCGGAAACCTGCTTGTATTTCAGGAAAACGTCGGTTGAACTGAGGAAGGACAGCATGTCGGAACGACGCTTTCCAAGCGAGGTCAATTCGGAATTGATGGTCTTCAGTTGCGCCTCGATCTCAACGCGTTCCTCTTGGAGGTAGCCGCGGCGTTCGTCCGTTATTGCGCGGTTGAACGCTATAAGCTGCTCAAAGTCCCTCTTGATCTGATCCTTGAAAAGAACGCCGGCCTCTCCAAAAAGCTCCTGCGCCTCGTCGGGATTGAACAAAATCTGGTCGTCCTCAAGAGAAGCGAGTATTTTTTTCCGATTTTGATTTAGGGAATAGCGCTCGGCATTCAGCCCTGCAATCCTCGTATCGAGTTCATCGACGACCTGCTTCGTTCGGTCCTTGTCCTGCGCGCGGAAGTCGAAGGCGTCCAGAAGCCTTTGCTTCTTCTCGGCTTCCTTTTGCTTGAGCAAAAGGAGTCCCTCGATCTTGCTGAGATCTTCGACCGAGCCCCCAAGCTCGTTCATGATCGCGTTAACGGTGGCTTGTTTGTTTTCGAGGTCGTCTTCCTTCTTGTAGTAATCTTCGACCAGCTTGGCGTCAAAGCCCAAAATGTGGGCAAGGAAAGGCTTCCAGTCGGCGTGAGCCGAGGCGAACTTGTGGAGCTGGAAAACGTCCCGATAGTCGTCCTGGGAGCGCAGAAGGTATCCAATGACCTTGCGGTAGGACCACGGTTTCAAGGCACGCCAATCGAGAAGGCTGTCGAGCATCTCTCTTGCACGCTCGAACGGTAATTCAAAGTGATCCCAACTGCTTTCGGGCAGTGCTGAAAAATCTTGACGACTGGCCTCGTGCTTCTTGAAGCTGATTTTTGTGGCCTCTTCAACGCCGCGACGGACCGTGAGAAACGAAGCGTCGGCGAGCTCGACTTCAAGAAAGAAGACGAACCCACTGAACCTCTCGAGATGTTTGAAGATGAAGTATGTCGGGTCCTTGCCTAGCAGAAAGCAAAAATCGAGCAGTTTGCCAAGGGTCGTCTTGCCAAGGTTGTGCGTGTCTTTGGCCTTGTTCTCGGGCAGACGAATTTCGGCGATAGCGACGTTCAAGCCGCTGACGAAGTCGATCGGACCGAATATGTCCGGTTTATTGGAATAAAGCTTCGACAGCTTCATTGGGGCCCGAGGTATTCTACCGAGTCGGTCTTTGGGCGGTAATCGATAAGGCCGATGAGGAAAAGGAAATTCAGCGCCGGGAGAAACAAAACGTCACCGCCCTTGACCCTCTGTTTGGCAAACTTGCGCAGCCCGTAATAGTCCTCGAGCCGCCGTGTCTTGAGGCGAGCGAGCAGCAGAAGCGCCACGCTGATTACCGTGCGATCGGGATGGGCGTGCTTAGTTGGCCTTAGTATCAACTGATTCTCCGATATCGCAGTGCCAGTACATGTAAAACAACAGCGCGCGCGTCAGGCGTTTCTGGTTTCTCAAGATTGGGTCGCGGTCGAACAGCAAATCCAACAAATAGTTCATCACCTCGTCGAACGTCTGGTAGTCCCGGCGCTTGGCAATGATCTTGAGCTGAAATTCCTCGACGACAGTCTCATACTGGCGAAGGACTTGGGAGTTCTCAGGAGCGGCGAGAAATTTCTGAATTTGTGGCGTCTCCTTCAGATAATACCTGCGCTGCGCGTCCGCATACTCCTTCGTCATGTTGTTAATGGCGTTCTTTTCGTCGTAGCTGACCCGGTCCGTCGGCGGATTATCGAGAACGGCGGCAATCGTTGCTTTGTGGTCGGCAAATGCCTGCACGACTTCAGCCAGCTCATCGGGGCTGACGATCAAGGGGGAATCGACCAGTTCCAGTTTGGCGTTTGTCGAGACTTCTGGAAATTGTTTGAGCCATAGTTCGAGCTGTTCAAGACCGCATAGATAAATGGAGGGCTTCGGAACACCGGTCCTGTCGGAAATGTAAGCGACAATAGCGCTTTCGGCGTTTCCCGCGAGGCGTCGGTTGGCGAAAAGCATGTAATTGTCGAGTTCCTTTCCGTCGCGAAGTTCTCTGATGCGCGGAATTTCCTCGAAGAGAATGCTTCTCGTGTCGGGTTTGGGATTGTAGAAGTCCGTCTCTGAAAAGCTTTTGTTGTACCCGTTGGTGTGTTTTGCCTGGATGATCGTGATTCCGGTCCACGGAGAGGCTTTGCTGGGGTGGAGTTCCGCTGTTCCTACGAATTTCGCGTCGCGTCCACCGTCTTTCCCTTTTGAGAAGCTCTGCACGCCGATTCCAAGAAGCTTTTGGCAAAGAAGAACGATCAGCGTCTCGAATTGATCGTCGCCGAGGTTTTCGTAAGCGTATTTCATCCGTGGCGCTCGAGCAACTAAACCGTAATTTCCCGGGGGTTGTTGCCCAAATCGCAGTCGAACAAATCACGAAAGTCATTATACAACGTCCGAGTGGGACGGCGAACGGGCATCGTCGGCGGCGCGACCCAACCCGTTAACGCAACGAAGAGGACGCGAAAGGTACAGGAGAAAAATGGGTCGCTAACCGCAAGGAAACAAATTAGGTAGTCTGGTGGAGAGGGTAGGATTCGGACCCATGGGTCCTCGGTCCCATGCAACGATCCCGCCCCGACCCTTCCAAGTCCTTCTTGACACTTCTCGGGCAGGCTGGCGCATAGCGCAGCTATGCGAACCTTTTCATTCCTGTCATTTGAAGTCCCAGACTCCACTTATGACCCGGCGGCCAAGATATCGCCGCGCAGAAGCAATGTCAACACAATCGTGATTGGGTGATTTGTGATCGTCGATTGCCGACCGAATCATCCAAGCTTCTTTTCTCGGAATCGGAATGATAGCGTATATGCTATCATCGAGTTTGCGTCGAGTTGTGATTGACACGAACGTTCTCACGGGTGCGTTGCTCAAGCGGGCCGGCCACAATCGGCGCGTGATTCGCGCCTGCCTGGAGGGCACGTGGAAGCCGCTGCTTGGGGAGGCCCTGTTTCTGGAGTACGAAGAGGTGCTCGGCCGAAGCCACCTTTACCGTTTCTCTCCGCTGTCGGAGCAGGAACGGGAAGAACTGTTCGCGGCTTTTCTGAGTGTTTGCGAATGGGTGAACGTATACTTCTCCTGGCGGCCCAACTTACGCGATGAAGGTGACAATCACGTCGTGGAACTGGCTGTGGCGGGAGGGGCGGCGCTGATCGTCACCCACAACGTTCGCGATTTCCGCCGCGCGCAACTGCGATTTCCCAACCTGCGCGCCGTGACACCGCAGGAAATCCTTGAGGAGCTAGCATGAGCACCTTGACGATTCGCCTCCCTGAAGCGAAACACATGCGTCTGCGCCGCCTGGCCGAGAGCCGTGGAGTTAGCATGAACAAGCTGATCGATGAGTTGGCGACGGTGGCTCTGGCCCAACATGATGCCGAAGTTAGATTCCGCACCCTCGCGGCCAAGGGTTCTGCGGCCCGAGGACTCCGTCTGCTGGACAAACTCGACCGCGAATTCCGCCGGCGGCTGCCTGGCGCACAGCGGTAGCTGTGCGGTCTCACGCTTCAGAGCTTCTCCAGGAACTCCTCGGTTGCTACCCTGGCCTGTTGAAGGATTCCGTGCAAAGTGCCTATCGCCAGCTCGGTGGAGCGGCACCACACAGCCCACCGATCCGTGCGCTGTTTCCCTCCTGAGAATCACATGGCTTCCACGCTGGCGAACTCGTTCGAAGCCTAACCGCTGCAGTGCCCGAATAGCCTCCTCTCCGGACACCCGGCGGAGTTTAGACATAAGTCGCCTCAAACGTTGTCAGCAACGGGCGACCGACATCGGGCAGAGGAAATTCCTCAAGATAGAGCTCCGTAGCTTCCTTCAGGTTGGCAAGAGGCGCCTCAATCGTGGTCCCCTGACTCACGGTTCCCAGTTCAGGGCACGCGGCAACGTACAAGTCGTCTTCCCGATGGATCACCGCAGTGAAGGTTTGCACTTTCATGGACGTATTCTCCGAATCCGTGGAATCTTGTGAGCCTTCATTGTAACCTTTCGGACTCACCGGCGCACGGCGCGAGGTGTATCTCACAGCGGCTAACCCGCATTTCTCACAAGGTCTCGGGAAGGGCGGGGCTTCACCCCGTGCCGGAGTCGATCCAAGCGCGCCTAGGCGACGCTCAGAGCGGAGTGGCTAGCCGGCGCCGCCAGTGATCCGCTTTCTCGCCGATGCCTGCCTTGCCCACTACATCGTCTCCGGGTGTCTGCGCCGTGAACCATCGATGGATTTCAAGTCCGCGGTTTCCGCCCACCTTCAAGGAAAAACTGATCCTGAAGTTCTTGCCGTAGAAATACAGGAAGAGCCAAAGGGCAATGACCCAGCCGGAGTGTAGGCTAGAAGTGAAGCCCAGAATGTTTAGTAACTTTCTGCTTGACATACGTTTAGGGACGTATTATATGATAAATGACCGCCTGCTAAGACTCTGGAGGGCTGGTAGGACGAGTGGGCCGGGGCACTCAGTCGTGTTCATGAACGGTGAGAAGGGATTAACAGGCTGCGGAAAAACGCCCGGTACCATGTCATCCTGAGCAAAGCGAAGGATCTGCTTTGTTTGCCTTCAATAAGATACAGCAGATGCTTCGCTGCGCTCAGCATGACAGATTCCCTTTTTCCGCAGCCTGTTAGATTAGATTAGAGGTGACCACGTTTCGCTTTCAGCCAGCACGCGTGTTCGAGAGAGGTGATGTACTGTCTCTTGACTTCTGATTCCTGCTTTTAACGAACGAAGCCGGAATGTCGATTAAAATGAGCCACTTCTATTTTTGGAATTGGCGGAAAGCCGGAATATTGATGAAAACATTGAGGTTAGCTCCAGAAAGCCGGAATGTCACTGAAGGGCAGTAACTTGTAGCTATATCGGGGGTACAAGTCAAGGAGTCGGGCGTCAGAAGTCAGCATTCAGAAGCCACGAGGCGGAAGCTGGCGAAGCCATAACGCTACTGAGGGAACCGCAATTGAAGGGACGCCTTGCTAATTTCAGCAAGCTGAAGAAGGGGCGTGGAGCCACGATCTTTGTCGCGGAGTCCAGACTCCTGACTTCCGCCTCCTGCCCATCTGACTTCTCACTTCCACACGGGGAGCGCCCACCGGTCGGGCAATGAACTGTGGCAGTGGGGAATTAAGATTTAACGAACGAAGCCAAGAGGTTATTGAAAATAAAGGAGATCATTTTATTACAAATTGCGATAGCCAAGAGGTATTTGAAAACAAGGGATTTATTCTTTGTAAAGCCAAGAGGTTGTTGATGCACAGAGGTTTGTCTGGTTCGAGACACGAAATCGGGGTTGTGTTTACTAACGTTGTACTGAAGATCCCACAAGAGGCCGCCGGATAACCCGCAGGAATCCGGCTTCCGGCAGGTGCGTGCGGTATACTGCTTGGCTCGCGATCAGTAGCTGACGATCGAAGACGCAAGTTTCATTTTCCAACCGAAGGGGCAAACGATGAAGAAGTTCTGGGGACTCGTCGCTACCGCGGCACTGTTGGTGATGGGGCACGCGGTGGCTGTGGTCGCGCAGGCGCCCGACGCGGAGTCCACGAAGGCGCCGGAGGCGAAACCGGCCGCTGAAGCCACGCCCCCGCCTAAGGAGGAGTCATCCGTCACCGAACACAGCATTCGGATGGGGGCCGAGACAATTCCCTACAGGGCCACGGCGGGCACCATCCTGCTGAAGGATGACGAGGGCAAGCCAAACGCCAGTGTCTTCTACATCGCTTACACGCGCAGCGACGTGAAAGACCTCAGCCGGCGGCCGCTGGCGTTCCTTTACAACGGCGGGCCGGGGTCGTCTTCGGTGTGGATCCATATGGGCGCTTTCGGCCCGCGCCGGGTTGATACCGCCAACGCGGAGCCCACTCCGCCGCCGCCCTATCAAATGGTGGACAACGCCGATTCGCTCATTGACGTGGCTGACCTGGTGTTTATTGACCCGGTGGGGACGGGCTTCAGCAAAGCCGTGGGCAAGGCCAAAGACAAGGACTTCTGGGGCATTGACCAGGACGTGAAATCGCTGGCCCAGTTCATCACCGCCTACGTCAGCCGCAATAACCGTTGGAACTCGCCCAAGTTTCTCATTGGTGAAAGCTACGGCACTTTCCGCAACGCCGCCCTGGTGAATTATCTCCAGTCGCATGACAACATGGACTTCAACGGCGTGGTGATGATGTCCACCGTTCTCGACCTGGGCACCATCTCCTTCAATCCGGGCGACGACCTGCCTTATATTCTCTATCTGCCCAGTTACGCTGCTACGGCCTACTACCACAAGGTGCTCAAAGACCCGCCCGCCGACCTCACTGCATTTCTCGCTGAGGCGCGCCACTTCGCCGCAACCACTTACGCCGACGCGTTGATGAAAGGCGGAGCGCTAAGCGCAACGGAGAAGGCGGACGTGGCCAAGCAGGTGGCAAACTTCACCGGCCTCAGTGAAGACTACGTGGAGAAGGCTGATCTGCGGGTAACCCTGCCCCAGTTTATGGCAGAGCTGCAGCGGTCTCGCGGGCTGGTCACCGGCCGCCTCGACGCTCGCTTTTCGGGCCCCACTCTCGATCCCCTCACGGAGTACGGCGAGTATGACCCGCAGGAGACCGCCATCAGCGGCGCCTTTACTGCGGCTTTCAACACCTACGTGCGCGAAGATCTGAAATTCGGCAAGGACCAGACCTACGAAATAGAAAGCGAGCAGGCCGGAAACGGATGGGATTGGAAACGTCAGGGTGGGCACGAATACGGCTTCCCAGGCTCGCCCAATGTGGAAAGCGATCTCACGGAGGCGCTGGTCTCGAACGCGCACCTTCAGGTCCAGGTGGAGAACGGCCTCTACGACCTGGCCACGCCCTTCTTCGGCACCGAACACACCATGAGCCACCTCCGGTTGCCCGAGAATCTTCGGAGCCACATCCATCTGGAGTATTACGACGCCGGCCACATGATGTACTTGCGTGAGCCGGACCTGGCCAAGCTCAAGAGCAACGTAGCAAGCTTCATTCAGGCGAATTCGGCGCGTTAGTTTTACCCTCGTGAACTCCGTGGCGCGCCCGATAGCAAAACTCAGTGGGTCTCAGGAGGCCGCCTAATCCCCAATGACAGCGCAAACGTCAAATGCCGAGATCCGCGTACTGATTCCGGCAGATCGTATAGCTGCCCGCGTTAAAGAGCTGGGAGCTGAGATTGGACGCGACTATCGCGGCCGCCCGTTGCGCTTGATCGGGGTTCTCAAGGGCGCCTGGATTTTTCTGGCAGACTTGATTCGCGCCATCGATCACGATGACCTCAGCGTGGATTTTCTGGGCGTCGACACTTACGGAAACGCGGCCCAGACTTCAGGCGAAGTCCGCGTGACCAAAGACCTGGACCAGAGCATCGAGGGCGTTGACGTGCTCCTGGTGGAGGACATTCTTGATACCGGCGCCACCTTTCACTTCCTGCTGAACGCCCTACAGAACCGCAAGCCCAAGAGCTTGCGCACAGTAACACTGCTCGACAAGACGTCACGGCGCATCCGGCCGGTGCAGGCGGATTACGTGGGCTTCTCCATTCCCGACGAGTTCGTGATCGGCTACGGCCTGGACTACGCGCAGCGGTACCGTG
>Ga0335083_10012337_pt1 | contig 10232 bp, 7 predicted proteins | sample Lox_Sample_42_FD_206716 | JGI IMG/M metagenome (GOLD analysis project Ga0335083, IMG submission 206716) | Soil microbial communities from Loxahatchee National Wildlife Refuge, Florida, United States - Lox_Sample_4.2 | ecosystem: Environmental > Terrestrial > Soil > Wetlands | place: USA: Florida...
TTCAGATCTGTTGTCTTGGGGAAAATTCACGATACAGAGTTGGAATTCCCGGTGCGTGGTCAGCAGAGCCGCCTTCACGTCTCTGCGCGAGACCACAAACGAAACGTTGTGCTTCGAGGCACCTTGCCCGGTCGCAACAATGTTGACGTTCTCCCGGCCGAGTTCGTCAAGCGCGCGACTGACAACCCCCTTCACGACGTCCAGGTCCTGCCCCACGACCGTGAGAATCGCTACCGTTGTGTCGATGGTCACGTGCTCCAGCAGTTCCTGCTTTGAATCGGCCGCAAACTCGCGGCGCAGCGCCTCCATCGTTCGTTGAGCGAACGCCGCCGCCACCACCAGACACACGCGGTTGCATGAAGCTGAATGGCAAACCATCAGCACGTCGGTTCGGACCGAAGCCGCCGTCGCCAGCGCGCGACCGACAACGTCCGGTGCACCGCTGATGGCGGGCCCGCCGATTGTGATCAATGCGGCGTCGCTGACCGCCGTCAGTGCCTTCACTCCTCCGTTACAGGCGTGACCCGTCGGAGTGATTTTCGTCCCCGCTTTTTCTGGAGCAAAGGTGTTTCTTATCCACACCGGGATTCCGCACTGCATTACGGGGTGAAGGGTCTTCGGGTGCAGGACCTTGGCGCCGAAATAGGCCAGTTCTGCGGCTTCCCGGTAGGAGATCTCGGGAATCGTCGTCGCGCCGGGCACGAGGTGCGGATCGGCCGTAAGCATTCCATCCACGTCGGTCCAAATCGTCACCTCATCCGCTTCCAGAGCTGCGCCGAGGATCGTCGCTGAATAGTCTGATCCCCCGCGCCCAAGAGTCGTAAGCACGCCGTCTTCAGTGGCGCCGATGAAACCGGTTACTACCGGAATCGTGCCCTGTCGCAATAGCGGAAGCAGGCGCGCCTGGCAGCGTTCGCGAGTGTGGTCCATCTTCGGATCCGCCGCTCCGTGATAACCGTCGGTCACGATCAGTTCTTTCGCTTCGAGAGCCTCGGCGGGCACACCCTGTCCCGCCAGCGCGGTCGCGACCAGGGGAGCCGAGAGCCGCTCGCCCAGGCTTGAGATAAGGTCCCGCATCTGCGGAGTCAGCTCACCTCGCACCGCCGTGCTCTCGCACCAGCTGCGGCACTGTCTGAGAAGGTCGCCCATCAGACTGCTAAAACGATCGCGATCGGCATCGGAATGGATGAGCGTTTCGACCGCAGCCTCGTGCTGCCTTTGTACTTCCCCGAGCATCTTCTCTGCCGGTCGACAATCCCCTGACTCCGACCGCGTGGCTGCCTCGATCAACTTGTTGGTCACACCACTCATCGCGGAAACAACTACGACGACGTCGGATTCGGCCGACGCTCGGAGAACGATTTCAACCACCCGCCGGATGCAGGCGGCATCGCCGACGGAAGTGCCACCGAACTTCATTACTCGCAGTGGTCGATGCGCATTCCGATGCGCGTGAGTGTTCCGCACATGATGGGCGTGGGTTGGTCCGGCGAAGAACTCCAGATCTCTTCCGGGTTGTCGGATGATGCGTTCGCTACTCATGTCAGGATGCATGCGGCTTGCGACGCCGAAGCTTTTTGGCTGGTCGGTCATGCGCGGGGTACACGAGCCGGCGCCAAGGCCGGATCCCAGGTCTGTTGAGCCTTGGAGACCCTCTGCTTGCGAGCATGTTGGAGACAGGCTCTCAGCAGCTCAGGTTCCTCCCAGGGGACATCGTGATAGCTGGACTGAAGGAAGGGACTCGATGGATCTCTCATCCACTCCTGGGGAAACAGAGCAATCGTGTCGCTTGCCGTCACCTTCGGAGCGGGCTGGGCCGCGCTTCCTGTGATGGCTGCGCATAGAGCGGCCGGAAGATCACGGCCGGAACCGAGCGTCAAGTGCCCGACCTGCGTGGTTCGCGGGTTGATCTCGATGAGGTATGCGTGGCCCGTGTGGGTTTCCACCATGAAATCGAATCCGTGTACTCCCGACAGATTCAGGCGGCGCACCATCTTCTCCACCGCGATGGTCATTTCGGAATTGTCGATCCAGCGCATCACAGTGGCCGGCCCGGAGGAGCTTCTCTTGTTGATGACCTCGAAATGGAGTCCCGCCAGGACCACGCCTTTCCAGCAGGCGACCGTGCTGGTCGCCTCGTGGCCGTCCACCAGGGTCTGGGCACTCACGACGGAGCGGTGGCGCAGTAGCGACGCCCAGATCAAAGTTCTGTCGCGGTCTACCACGGCGCGCTTGGCGGCGCGGGCCAGCAGCGGCGGAGCTTGCAGGCTGCGGAGGGCCCGTTCAGCCTCTTCCTGCGTCCGCACGACTTTCACTCCCACCCCGCCGGACGTACCGTCTGCCTTGAGTACGACCGGGAATCCCATCCGAGTTGTCCATTGGTGGAGTTCGTCGAAATTCGCGACGCCCCCGCTCTTCGGCACTCGGACGCCCTCTTCCTCCGCGAGTCGCATAAAGGCGGCTCTCTCGTACACGATCGGAAAACTCTCGGGTGAGCCAAACGAACGCTCAATGAGAGTACAAATCGGAGTTCGTTTCCCTCCCCGGCCCAGTTCTCGGCGGTAAAGATGATGCAAATGGCGCGTGGAGAGATCGTCACCCGGGATGATCAGATCGGGGTTGGATTCAGTGATCGCATTGGCCAGGGACATCAGTGGCGCCAGGCCGCGATACGTGTACGTCCGTCGGACAACGCTCGTTTTGCTGAGCGGATGCCGGGATGGACAGACCGCCTCGACAATGCAGCCGGCGTTTGCCAGAGCCATTGCCAGACGGGCGGTTGGGAACCAATGCGATGTCGCTGCAACCAGGATGGTTGGTTTCACTTTGCTTCCGACCTCCGTAACACGTGCGGGCCGTTCACTGGGAATTGGCTCCCGGTACGCGAGGGGGACGCGCGATGTGAAATCTCAATTGCGTGAGAGTCTGAATGGGCAAGCTGCAAGGCTTCTGTGTCTCCGGGGACAATCGTCCACGTAAGGTGATGCGAGGGAGTGGTCGCGCCGGGTCGATCGACTTCCGGCTATAGGGACGTCTCGGTGGCCCCGTTGGTAGACCCAACCCCGGGATAGATCGCCGGAATCGAGTCGTGCGAGGACACTCCGTGGTTGTGAACTTCAGGCAAAAGATGGAAGGAGATTCCCACCTGCTGAAACTGTTGCAGTGTCAAGCGGCTCTTCAAGGTGTGGGTCACACGGCTCATCATCGTGGCCGGAATGGATTTTTCTTTATCCAGCGTGATCTCGGTGAACATGACTCCCACCACCGAGTCCTCTTTATACCAGCCAGCGACATCTGTTTCCCTGAGCATCTGCGAGAGGGTCGATAGGACTTTGTGCAGGACAGGGCGATTGTTTTTCGTCGCATGGTCCCCCATATCCAGCAACATGAGCAGGAATGTCTTGCGCGATCGTTCGGTCCTGCGTCTCTCGATCGAGATCATCCGGTGAAACGCGTCTTCGCCAAGGGTTTCGCGATCCTTGGATCCTGCGGCAGCGAAGAGACCAGTGCTTGCATTGCCAAATTCGGGTCGGGAATTCACGGCTATTCTCCTGGTAGGGCTTAAATGCGAATCAATGATTTGTAATCTGAGTGGCCCGGGGGAGGTCGGTCTGGCTAGATTGGTTTAGTCGGCGAAGCTCTAACAATGAATGTTTTTTCGCAGAAGCGAAAGTGGGTTCACTTCGCTGCTGCTGGTGCATACCGCTGGTAATAGTTCGTTTCTGACTCCGAGCAGCCGTTCAATACGACTCCCAGCAGGTCAGATTTCTTCAGAATTTCCATGCCGCGCAGCAGCGGAGCTTTTTGCGTTTTTCCTTCGCGCGCTACCAGCAGAGTGCCGTCGGTCAACCTTGCCCACACCGTGGTATCGGCCAGGGGAAGCAAGGGTGGAGAATCCACGATGATCCAGTCGAACAGCGTCGCCAGTTGCGTCATCAGTTTCGAAAGTCTGCCGGACTGCATCAGTTCGAGAGGATTCGCAGGGGGATCGCCGGCCGGCATGAGCCAGAAGCCGGGGCCTCCCAGCTGATAGATGTTCGACGCCGTCTGTTGCCCGCTCTGCAACCATTCCGCGAGACCCGCAAGTCTTCCCAGACCAAATTGCTGCGACAGTGTAGGACGGCGCAGGTCGCCTTCGATCAACAGTACTTTCTGCTTCCTTTGAGCCAGAACGCCCGCCAGATTGGCCGAAACCAGGCTCTTGCCTTCTTCGGGAATTGTGCTTGTGATGAGCACTTTTTTCAGCGGTCTGTTCTGCTGAAGCTGGCGCAGGCGAACGCCGAGGAACCGGAACTTCTCCGCTGCGAGACTGTCAGGCTCGGTGAAATACACGAGCCGGCTGTCAGGAGTGACGGACACCTCCATGGAAGGAAACTCCACGGGCGCCGCATTTGGCTTCAGTTCCGCGGCGATTTCTGCCACTGCGGCCTGAACCTCACGAGGCTGGAGCGATGGCGGCGGGGGTACTGGCGCTTTCTCCGCGATTGCCCGGTCCGGGGGCGTCTGGCGTCGCGGCGCTTCGAAGACTTCCGTGGCCACCGATACCATATCCGGGTATTCAACTCCGGATTGCTCCGTCCCCGATCTTTGCAATGCGTCAAATATACGGCTCATTTTTGCGCGCTCCTGCGCCTACTCCCATTCTCAAATCCGCCGTGCCGTCCTGCGCATTCCGCAGGTATGAATAGAGGTCCAAAAGGGTCCTTGCTGCCCGCTCGATCTCCCCGGATCGCTCGCCCGGGCTTGCCGGTGCTGACGCCGAAGGAATCTGCACATTCAGACGGAAATCCGCGGCGATCTCTTCGATGATCTCGGGTGCAATGCTCGCGGCCTGCTTGGCGTAACCGTGAATCAGTGCGTTCTCGCACAGGGTGTTCAACAGTCGAGGGAACCCTCGCGACTGCTGGTGCAGTTCCACGATGGTTTCCATCGGGAACAGTTGACCAGGATTCGTGCACCCCGCCAGTTGCAGCCGGCAATAGATGTATCCGCAGGTTTCCTCGAGACTCAGGGCTCCCAGGTGCGAGCGCAACGCGATGCGCTGTTTGAGCTGCCGCAGATCGACGGAGTCAAGCTTCTCATCCAGTTCCGGCTGTCCCACCAGCAAAATCTGCAATAATTTTTCTTGAGGAGTCTCAAGGTTGGTCAGAAGCCGAACTTCTTCCAGCACGTCGGCCGAAAGATGGTGTGCTTCGTCCACGACGAGTACCGTCGTCAGATTCTTCTGATGGCGGCCAATCACGAAGCTGCTCAGATCGAGAAGCAGATCGCTCTTCGACTTGCCCGTAGTAGGAATCCGAAAGTCTCCTGCGATGTACTGCAGAAACTCCATCGGGCTCAATCGCGGGTTGAAGACGTAGGCATAAGCAACATTCGCCCGGTTCAATACTTGCAGCAGGCAGCGAACCAGCAGGGTTTTGCCCGTGCCTACCTCGCCCGTCATGACCACGAAACCCTTGCGCCGCTTGACGCCGTAATAAAGTGCGGCGAGTGCCTCGTTATGCCTCTTCGTGGCAAACAGGAACGACGGATCCGGAGTGATCTCGAAAGGATTCCGCTGCAGGTTGTAGAAGCGTTTGTACATAAGACGAAGTTAGCCGCGCAGGTAACTGAATGCCGAACCTACCAATATGGTAGCAAAGACGAGGGCTGCGGTTACCCACCCGAGCCAGATTCTCCGGTTCGCCCGTCGCGCGTCGGATTCGTTGATGATCGCCGGAATTTCGCCGATGACTTCTGCCGGCAACAACTTCCGGATGTCCTTCGCATTGTGCAGGCGGCCATCCATAAACTCGAACGCTCCAGCGATCACTACGCCCAGCGCGAGACCGAATCCGAGGCCCATTCCGCAGAACTTGAGGCGGTTCGGAAACTCGGGCTTCTGCGGATAGCTTGGCGGGTCCACGACGCGGAACCGTTCGCCCTGCTGCAAGAGTTCCATGCTCGTGGCCATCTTCGATTCGTTTTTCTTTTTCAACAAATCGTCGTAGTTCGCCTTCGACTGGTCGTACCCGCGAGTCAGGTCCGCCAATTGCTGCTCGCGGATCGGTTCCTGGTTCAAACGGGCTTGATAGTCGTCGACCTTTGCCTTCAGCGCCGCGATGGAATGTTCACGGTTTGTGATTTCGAGCTGATTCGACCGCAACTGGCTTTGTATCGGTGCCAGCATCGACGCCTGTGCCGGGTCCACGCTCTGGTCTGGGCTGTCGGTTCCGGTATCAGGGCCCTTCGCCTTCAGGCTTGCCATGAGCTGGTCCCGCATTTTCTCGGTGCTTGCGATCTGGTCTCGCACCTTGCGTACATCGGGATGCCGCTCGGTATAACCACGGGACATCAGATCAGCCAATTGTGTCTTGAGCCTCGCCAGTTCCTGGTCAAGAGCCGGCAACCCAACCGTTGTGCCATCCGAGCCCTTCGGTGTCGCCTGCATCGTACGGTACTGGTCGGCCAGTGTTTGCAGGTAAACATGCTGCTGTCGGGCGGCGTTGAGGGCGTCTTCCTCGTTCTGCAACTGGGATTGCAGGCCCTGCAATATCTGAAGGTTGCTCGCCAGTTGTCCAGGCATCTCGCCGACGTGCTGCGCTTTGAACTGACGGACCTTGTCTTCCTGGTCCGAGAGGGTTTTCCTGGCAGCTTCCAGCTGAGTCTCGAGGAACTGCGTGGTGTCTTCCGATTGCTGCTGGCGGACCTCAAGGTTCTCGTTGATGAACAGGTTCGTCAGTTCGCCCGTAACCTTTTCTGCCATCTCCGGATTTCGTGACGTGTACGATACGTTGAACGCAGTAATCTGATTGCGTTGGTCGCGGACCAGGTCGATGTCGATGTCTTTACGCATCCGGTCCACCTTCTGGTCGGGCGACCGTTGCGTATGCTCGCTGGCGTAAAGATTGTACTGGTCAATAATGTGCAGTAGACGGGTCCGGCTGAGAATCTGCTGCGTGATGCTCTGCATCCGCTCCTGCAGGTCATCGTTGACGTTCGGCGTTACATAGTCCTTGGGCATGGTGGGCTGCTCCACCAGAATCAGCGTGCTTGACTGGTATCGCGGTGGCAGCACCCAGCTCGCGCCCCACACGAGCGCCCAGCCCAGGAATAACGGGATCAGGAAGTGGAGGTGTCGACGGCGCACCACTCCCAGATACTGCTGGATGTCCAGGCCTTCCGAACTTTGCTCTTCGAGATCGTCAACCATGAATTATCTTCCCAGCGGTCGTGAAAATTGATAGGAGACAGAAACAAATTCCCGGTTCGTGTCTGGTGTCCCGGCCAGCACCGCGACCGTGCTATAGCTTTGATGGAGCCGCGTGTACCCCAGTTGTACGTTCATGTGCTGCCCGAACTGCTGCTGCAAAGATGCGGTTCCCGAAATCGAATGCCCGTTGTTGGTCTGGAGAGTCGAATTCCCCAAAACGTCGTTCTGTCCATACCCTGCTTGCAGGGAGCCGCTCAGGGTCTTCGTGATCCGCTGCTGCATCGATGCGGTTGCACTGTCCAACGTGACAGCCCCGACCAAGCCTCCGCCGCTGGCGATGATATGTGAGTAACTGAGGGCGAAGCTGTTCCACCGGCCTTGCCAGTTCAAGCTGGCACCCGCCGCGGGCGTCCATTCCTGCAGGGACAGCACGGGCTGCGCTTGAACCGTGTCTGAGTATTGTGGGCCACCGAAAAGCGTAATCGAGAATTTCGACGTCGGGTACAGCGTATAGAAGAAAAGAAACGCATGCGTCTGGGTTTCGTTCAATCCTTCCGTCGGATAAGCCAGAAGCCTTTGATACTCGTAGGTCACGCCGATGTAGTGCATCTTCGAGATGCGCAGAGAGTAAAAGGCCAACCCGCCTTGCGACGCCGCATCCGACAAACCAGGAACCTGCGATGGGTCGGTATAGTGCAGATTCGAGAACGTTCCGCCGGCCCCTATCATCTGGTTCAAGGCATATTGATAACTGAGTCCAACACTTCCGTAGTTGCTCAACTGGTCGGCAATCGGAGCAATCACCGAAAAGTTTGGGCCCTCCGCTCCGCCGGACACGGCTCCCGATGTTCCGAAATACGGCTGGTTAAACACACTCGAGCTTTTCCGGAAGCCGTCGTTCGCGCTGAACGTTACATGCGGGCTCAGGCGGTAAGCAAATTCGATCGAAGCATTCTGATCAGCTTCGTTGCGCGCGCTCGTTCGTTGATAGAAGGTGAATCCCGGTGCATACGAAAGAACGGCGTGCATTCGAGTTGTAGTTTCGTCGAGTGCCACCGTGGGTGCTACGGAATAGCTCAGGTCGCTTACGGGCGTGCCGTTCACCGCCCCGAGCACGTTGTCGCTATAGGCGCTGGTGAAAGATAGCCCGCCGCGCAAAAAGTTGGATCGTTCCTGCGAAGTAAGCGCAATCGGATACGCCAGGCCACTCACTGCGGGTGGAGTCGTCATGCGCTCGTCGTTGATCTCAACGCTGTTGTCGATTCCGGCTAGCGTCGTGCCGGCTAACGCCGGAACCGGCTGTCTCGGAGGGGTATTGTCCTCCTGACCCCAGGCGGGCGCCGACGCCAGCACGAACAGTACAGCGCTAATGATTTCCAAGTGTTTCATTTTGTGGAACCACCCTTACGGGACCACGATGGTGTCACGCGGCTGAATCTTGATGTTCTGCGCCGGATTCTTGCCTTTCACGACATCTTTGTAGTTGAAAGGAATCCGGGTCTCGGTTCCGTCGGCATTCTGCCGCAGAATGTAAATCGATTTCTGTTTGGCGAAATCACGGAAGCCGCCGGCCATGGCGATTGCGTCCAGCACTGTGGGGGAATTCGTAATCAGAAACGTCCCCGGGTGGCCGACCATGCCAAGAACGTTGAACTTCTGGCTGTTGATTTGCTGCACGATCACTGTGACTTCCGGCTGCGAAATATAGCTCTGCAGCTTGCTCGTGATCTCCTGTTCCAGCTTCAACGGAGTTCGCCCGGCCGCCTGCACTTCCCCGACCAGGGGCAGCGAAATCTTGCCATCGGAGCGCACTGGAATCGATCGTGATATGTCCGGTTCTTTCCAGACGTTAATCGCCAGCACGTCGTCGTTGCCGATCACAAAACTATCGTCGTGCGCCTTCGGGGCGGAAGAGTCTGTCGTCGGCGTCGCCGCTTGTGCGGCTCCGCTCGATGGTTTGGGATTCGCCGCGGCTGCCTGTCCCCATGTGGAACTGGACAGAAAAATATAGAGGCAAGGCACTGCCAACCGCCTTGCCCACGAGCCACGGATGTGCATGCTCATAACGACTCCTTGATCGCCTTTAAGCATAGTCCTCATGGCCTTCGTTTCAACTTGCCTTTCCGTTGCCCTTGGCCGTGGTGCCCTCAAGTGAAAGCTTATCCTCGGAAAAAGGCGGAAGGGCGGGCTCCGAAGCACTCATGTGGTACTGATCGATCTTATAGAGAAGGGTCCGATAGCTGACCTGCAGCAGTCGGGCGGCGGCCTTCCGGTTCCACCCGGTTTTCTGCAGGGCGGTCCCGATCGCATTCTTTTCCGCTTCCCACTTGATGCTCTGAATCAAAGACTTCAGAGACTTTGGACCGGATGAATCAGCCCGCGCATCAGTGCCGCGAGGATGTGGAGTTTCTGATTCGTCAGGATCCGACAGGGGAATTCGCTCGGAGCTGTCCGCCAGGTTTGCTCCCAGTTCGCTGAAAGCCAACTCCGCGTCTCCGGCGACAAGGTAGCGCTTGACAAAGGTTTCGAGCTCTTTCAGATTGCCCGGCCAGGAATAATGCTGGCAGGCATCGAGCACTGCGAACGGGAACTCGCGCGGCGGAAGGGCGTAGTGTCGCGCCAGTTTGTGCATCAAATGTCGCAGCAGAACCGCGATCTCACTCCTCCGCCGGCGCAGCGCAGGCACCTGGACGGTAAAGGCGCTGAGCCGATAATACAAGTCGGCCCGCAATTTCCTCTCGGCAATTGCGCGGTCAACGTTGGCGCTGCTCGCAGCGAGGATGCGAACATCAGCTGCGATGGTCTTGTCACCGCCCTGCCTCACCAGCATCTTGTCCTGAAGGACCTGCATCAGCCTGGTCTGGAGGGCAAGGGGCATTTCTGTGATTTCGTCCAGGAAGATTGTGCCTTTCTCGGCGCGCTCGAACTTGCCCAGCGCCGAGCGTCCGTTGCCGAAGGAAGAAGATCCCTCGCTCCCGAACAGTTCGGCTTCGAGTAAATCAGCCGGCATGTCCGCGCAATTCACTTTGAGGAATTTGAA
>Ga0335083_10012338_pt1 | contig 10232 bp, 3 predicted proteins | sample Lox_Sample_42_FD_206716 | JGI IMG/M metagenome (GOLD analysis project Ga0335083, IMG submission 206716) | Soil microbial communities from Loxahatchee National Wildlife Refuge, Florida, United States - Lox_Sample_4.2 | ecosystem: Environmental > Terrestrial > Soil > Wetlands | place: USA: Florida...
AGGTGATTTAACTCGTCCAAAACCTCCAGAAAGTGACGCACTGAACGGGCCACCCGGTCGAAGGCCCACACCAGCACGACATCGAACTTGGCGCGCCGGATACCAGAGGTGGCATGGGATCTGGTTTCGTCTTCGGCCCGCGCCGGGGGAGCCCGGCGCTGAGGACGTCATCACCCTGTTCTTTCGACGAAAGCTGTCCCCGCTTTACCCCTGTTTGCGATATTTCCCGAAATCGAGCCAGCCAGGGCACAAAACACTGGATTTTGCCCCCAGCACTGTAACTTATGGGACAAGACTGGAGTAGATGGACTGGTTTGGCCCGAGCTAGTATAGGTCCGCGCGCTCAAAACCTTGATTCTCAGTTAAATTCTTTCTCCTTGTCCCTGAATTACACGAAAATACCCTGGCTCTATCTTCCCTTAAATAGTAGACAGCCACTTCACCGGATAGCGTCACGGCCATATGAAAGGAGAGGCATTCGTAAACCGTCGCCGACCAGTCGTTCTGAATCAGGGTACACATTGTGGAAATCCGACTACCGCCACGGGAAAGGCGCGGCACTTGAAGCCGCGCCCTGTGAGCATTCCACAGCAAAGTTATTTGTCATCATGCGCTGTGCGAAGGAAGCCGTGGTACACGTTCGAACTGTCGACGTACCATCCTGTAATTGCACCCGCTGCGTTGTTGTCGCTGCTGAAGGTGCCCTGACCGGAGCCGGTGCCTGCGCCGGGAACATCGAACTTCGTGATGGCCCCATTGGGTGCCCGCACAAACCCGTGGTTCGCACCAACCGCGTCGACGTACGCTCCGCCTATCTCGCCGCTCGCGTTGATGATCGAGGCGAAAGTCCCTTGGCTGGCGCCAGGGACGTCGAAACGTGACAACGCCGTGTGGAATCCGCGCACGTAGCCGTGAACCGAACTATCAGGGTCAGCGTAGCTCCCTGCGACCGCTCCTGACGCGTTAATTCCGCCAGCCTCGGTGCCTTGGCCGGGGCCAGTACCCGCTCCGGGAACGTCGAACTCAGTAAAGGTGCCATCCGGGCCACGCAAGAACGCGTGGAATACCTGCGTGCTGTCGAATACGTTGCCTTGGTTGACGTAGTCTCCTGAGATTGTCCCGTCCGGACTGAGCCCGTCGACCATTGAGACGAATGTTCCCTGTCCGGGGTTTAAGCCCGCGCCCGGAGCATCGAAGGTGGTGATGGTGCCATTGCTCGCGCGCACGAATCCGTGAAAGACGTTGTCGTTGTCCAGGTACTCTCCAGCGATCTGACCTGCCGGGTTGATAGTGAAGGGCGCCGTACCCTGGCCTATGCCCGTGCCCGCGCCTGGAGCATCGAAGGTGGTGAAACTGCCGTCACGAAAGCGTAAGTAGCCGTGGTACACGTAGGCATCGTCGGTGTAGAAGCCTGCAATGTCTCCGTTCGGGTTGATGCTATAGGCGGAGTTAACTCCTTGACCCGGGCCTGTGCCTTCACCGAGAACGTCAAACCTGGTGATGGTTCCGTCAGCAGCGCGGACGAACCCGTGATCATGATTATTCGCATCGATATAGACTCCCGCGACTGTTCCCGCGTTGTTGATGGCCTGAGCTTCGGTGAGCACGGAGCCGAGCGGGTCGAAAGTGATGTAGGTTTGCGCCGACGCAGAAATTGCCAGCGCCAAGGCACAAACCGCCAGTGCTACGGTCCATCTGACTAACTCAGTCGTTGCTCCGATAGCTCGTGTGAATACGTTATAGACATTGGTTCTCATAATTCTCCTTTCTTCGCAAAGAATTGGTCTTGCTTCCGTGGGTGGGCGTGCTGCTTGATGGCTTCTATTCGTGCCGTAGAGAACTTCGTCTGCTCCGAGAGCAATTCGCGAACTACCCGGACCGGCTCGATGAAGCCGAGCTAACACTTCAGCTGGGCGTGATCATCCAGACCACTCCGTCGCCACTACCGCAGTTACCGTCCCCGCCCGTCGAGGTCGTTCCGTAGAGGTTGCCGGCGCTGTCGAGCAAGACACTAGAGACAGGGAGGCCGCCATCGCCGACGCATGTGAAGTCATGCAGTGAGGTATAGATCCAACCATTGTCCGAGGGAATCAGTTTGAAGACGGAGCCATATCCGTAAGCGCCGCCCCAGGCCTTGGTGCCATAGAGATTTCCAGCGGCGTCCATCGTGAGGCTTGGGTCGCGGGGGCCATAGTTACCACTACCAGGCGCCGGCAAGCCGTAAAGCAGATTGAATCTCCAAGCGGCATTGGAAGGTGTCAGCTCATAGACGGTGCCGCCGCCTCCGCTGCCGCCGGCGACGGTCGCGCCATACAGATTGCCTGATCGGTCAAGAATCGGGGCACCCCAAGGAGTGGCCCCATCGCGCCCGTTCAAGAAACTGTAGAGGACGCGTTGAATCCAGTCGTTTCCTGAGGGCGACAATTCAAAGACGACGCCAGACCCCACTCCGCCAGCCGTCGTCGTGCCATAAAGATTTCCCGCAGTGTCCAGGATCACGCTGCTGGCGGGGCCGACGCCATCGGCATAGTTGTCACCCGAGCCTTGAAAAGCATAAAGAATGGTATGCGTCCAAGCATTGCCTTGGCGGCTCAGCTCATAGACAGTGCCGCAACCGTCGCTGCTGAGGGGATCGCCGCACGAATCAATGCCACCTTGGGTGGTCGTCCCATACATGTTGCCTTGCTGGTCAAATGTCAGGTCGCCTGAGGGAAACGCTCCATCGCCGTAACCTGCAAAGCGAAACAACACTGTTTCTATCCAGGGGCATGAGGCCGTGGTGCAGATCGTGGCGCGGGGAGTGAGCCTGAAGATAGTGCCACAGCCTGGTCCAGGGCCCTGAACAACGCAGGGAGATTCGATTCCACCAGCAAGAGTCGTACCATAGAGAGCGCCATCCAGACCAAACCTTACTCTGCCTTGTGGACCAGATCCGTCCGGACTACCCGTGAACTGGTGAAGGAGCTCGAAGGCCCACCCGGATCCCGCGCGCCTCAGACGATATACCGTGCCGCCTCCGAAACGGCCATAAGTGGTGCCGTAGAGATTCCCAGCTCGATCAACAGTCAACCCGGTTAGGGGCTTGGTGCCGTCTGCTCCACCAGTGAAGGTGTGAATTACGCTAAACGTTTGCGCCTGCGCCATCGGCCGGACACCGATCGCCAGAACGATCATGATGCAATGACTGATTAGCATCGCCCGCCATCTTGCCTGTTTCATACTGCCTCCCCACCCTCGAGCTTGAAGGGCTCCGGAATGGCGGCGAGTGTGCAGTATTGCAGCATCAGAGGGCAATGCACTGCAGGTGAAATGGAGGTGAAATGAGATAAGTAACTGTGCCTGTGCTGCTTACCGGAAGCTTCGCTAGCGATTTGAGCCGCAGCTTCTCTGCTTGGCGTTGCTGCACGCCGGTGATAAACTTCCGGTCACTCCAGCGACGCTCCCAGAAGTTGCCTCTCTACTATGCAGCGCGCGTCCTCAGCTCGAGTCCGCTTTGGAGCCTTTGAGCTACACCTGCCCACTGGAGAACTGGAAAGCGGCGATAGCAAAGTGGTGTTGCAGGAACAGCCGCTGCAAATCTTGCGGATGCTGATCGAGAGCGACGGCGAACTGGTTCCGCGCGAAGACATCAAGAAGAAGCTTTGGCCGAACGACACGGTTGTCGAGTTCGATCACAGCATCAACGCCGCGGTGAAGAACCTGCGGCGGGCGTTGGGCGACAACGCTGACGAACCCAAATACATCCAGACCTTCCCCCGCCGCGGCTACCGGCTGATGATTCCCGTCGAATGCTTGGGCGCGGACGACTCTTCCCGGGAGGTGTCGGGGGGTGGCGATGGCACCGCGGTGCGATTGCAGTTCGAGCCCCGCCTGATCGGGAAGAAAGTCTCCCACTATCGGGTGCTGGAAGTTCTCGGCGGCGGCGGCATGGGCATGGTTTACAAAGCCGAAGATCTGAAACTCGGCCGTCATGTGGCGCTGAAGTTCCTGCCAGAGGATCTGGCGAGCGATCCGGTTGCGCTGCAACGCTTCGAACGCGAGGCCAAGGCGGTCTCTGCCCTCAATCACTTCAACATCTGCACGGTTCATGACTTCGATGAGTATGAGGGCCATCCGTTTATCGCGATGGAACTCCTACAGGGTAAGACCTTGCGCGATCACCTTGCCGACGGCCGCTTCCGGCTAACGCAGCCGGAAGGCCTAGAAATCGCGATTCAGATTGCCTCGGGGCTGGAAGCCGCGCATGAAAAGGGGATTATCCATCGCGACATCAAGCCGGCCAACATCTTCATCACCGAAAAGAATGTGGCGAAGATACTGGATTTTGGGGTGGCGAAGGTGCTGCAGCTTCCCGAACCGGTGGAAGCGCCGGACTTCAGTCCGGCGAATGGAGGGGCCGCATCTTTGACGGAGCGCGGGGATCGATCCCCAGAGGGATTGATCCCCGCGCAATCTTCTGATGAGGGCAATATCGGCACGCCTGCAGGCGTGCTCCACCCGGTGGGAGCCCCGGCATGGGCTCCAGCTCCAGGCAAAGACACCACCCTCACCCGCACGGGCGTCGCCATGGGGACGGCGGGCTACATGTCACCCGAGCAAGTGCGCGGCGAGGAGCTGGACGCGCGCACCGACATCTTCTCCTTCGGCCTGGTGCTCTACGAGATGGCCACCGGCCAGCGAGCCTTCAGCGGCGAGACGTCGGTGGCAGTACACGACGGCATCTTAAACAAATCGCCCCTCCCAATCCGCGAGCTGAACTCGACAGTTCCGACGAAGGTTATCGCGATCATCGACAAGGCGCTGGAGAAGGACCGCGAACACCGCTACCAGAGCGCGGCGGAAATGCTCGGCGATTTACGACAAGTAAACGCAAAACAGTGGGTGCGCGTGCCCGCGAGATGGAAATGGTACGCATCCGCTGCTCTACTTATCGCGGTCGTGGTCGCAGGCTCTCTCTACTGGCGCTCGCGGAAGACTTTCAGGTTAACGCCCGACGACACCGTCGTACTGGCTCACGTCGTCAACACCACCGGCGATACCGTGATGGATGATGCGCTGGACTTGCCACTGTTCCGAGAGCTCACAGAGTCCCCTTACATAACAGTTCTCTACCCCAGTAAGGTCCTCGACACCCTGAAACTGATGAAGGTTTCAGACATCGCGTACATATACACTCCGCAAACTCCTAAACTGACTCCAGAGCTGGCGCGCGAGGTGTGCGTACGCAGCGATAGCAGGGCCTTTGTTACCGCATACATCGCGAACACGGGAAACGCGTACAAGATCGCTTTGAACGCGCTCGACTGCCATTCGGGTAAGACAGTGGCAAGAGTAGAAAGGCAGACCAACGACCGAAACCAGATTGTCAGTACGCTTGGTGCCGCCGGCCATCAGTTGCGACGCCAGCTCGGCGAACCAGAGGATTCGCTGAAAAAGTTCAATACGCCGCTGGAAAACGACCTGAGCGGGTCGTTGGAAGCCTTGCAGGCACTCAATCAAGCTGAGCACGTAAGGGCCGAACAGGGTGATGCGGCTGCATTTCCTCCCTATAAACGGGTAGTGGAATTGGACCCGAACCTGGCTGTTGGCTACCTGAACCTTGCTGGCATTTACTCCGGCTTTGGTGACAGACCCGCGATGGTGGCGGCCGCGACCAAGGCCTTAGCTCTTCGAGATCGCTTGAGCCAGCGCTCCCGCTGGTTCGTCGAGGCAGCGTATTACCTCTTGGTCACAGGCGAGCTGGAGAAAGCCAATACGACGTTTGAGCAATGGGAGCAGACCTTTCCCGCCGACGTATATCCGCATCGGAACCGGCTTTCTGTCTTATTCAGGCTTGGAAAGCTTGAGGAAAATGTGACGGAAGCTCGCAACGCGGTACGCCTCCTGCCCAACATCGCGACCTATGACGGTCTTGTGCAGGCGTTGCTTTACACGAACCGGCTGGAGGAGGCCAGGATCGTACTTGACGAGGCGAAGGCGCGGGGACTGGATGACATGCTGCTCCGAGCGAAGAGATATGGTCTTGCCTTCTTGCAGGGCGACGATAGAGCGATGCAAGAGCAGCTTTCCTGGATGATGGCCACCCCACAGGGCAAAGAATGGGCCCTGCTCCAGCGGGGCGATGTCGCGACTTACCATGGCCAGTTTCGTGCCGCGCAGAAGTTGTACTCCGTAGCGCAACGCTCTTCGCACTGGCCCGCCGCAAGCCCGCCTGACGAAGTACTTGCGCACGCTGCGCTAGGTGATGCAGAGACTGGCAATTCTGTTCGCGCCAGGCGAGCCGCCGAGCAGACACTCTCAGCGGCCCCGAACAGCGCCAACAAGCGGCTGGTTGCATTGATCCTTGCGCGGGCAGGAGTTGCGGACGAAGCAGAAAACTTACTCAAATCGTTCTCTCATGAATTTCCGTTGGATACCTTGGTGCAGAATTTCGAGCTCCCCGCTATCAGGGCAGCGATTGAATTGCAGAAGGGCCAGCCGGCGCGAGCTGTAGAAATCCTGCAACCAGCTTTGCCCTATGACTTTGCCTATCGTGCAGATAACGCCGAAATGCTCTATCCGGCATATTTGCGCGGCCTTGCGTACCTTCAACTGGGCCGGGGTCGCGAGGCCGCTGCCGAGTTTCAGAAGATGGTTGACCATCGGGCCCTGGCGGACGACTTCATCACCGCCCCCTTGTCGCACCTGCAGCTTGGTCGCGCGCAGGCAATGATGGGCGGCAAAGAAGCCGCGCGCAAGTCATATCAGGACTTTCTCACCCTCTGGAAGAATGCTGATTCCGATATTCCTATCTATAGACAGGCCAGGGCGGAGTACGCAAAGCTTCAATAGTTCAGCTTCGCTGACATGCTCAGCGGACGGTTGATCCAGACATAAAGATTCCACTGAACTGTCATGGCGAGATGAGGGGCAGGAGCGTCGGGAAATCCAGGCGGACTTCTGTCGAAACTATGCGTTCAACAACGGCAAATACGCTTACGGTGCCTAATCGCTCAGGCAAGGGCCGCGGGCGGTGTGCCCACTTCTCGGGTTCGACAAGCTTGGTCCGGAGCAAATCTGGAGGGCTATGCAGAATTGTGCGTTGACGGACGATGGCTAGAAGCTGAGGCGGGCACCAAACTCAATCTGTCGAGGACTAGTAACTGTTCCGGAAAGCGCTCCGAAACTTTGAGGACTACTTGTATCGAGGTAATCGTTGTTCGGGTCACCGAATTGGTCGTGGTTGAAGACGTTAGTGAACACAACCTGGAATTCGGTACTGAGACGCTCAGTGACTTTGAACATCTTCTTCAAGCTTAAATCGACATTCCAGTAAGGCATGCCGCGCAAAACGCCGAAGCCGCCGATCTTGGTATCGTAGCCAAGGATAGGCTGGCGAATGTCGTTGTAGATCGCCGCCGGATCAGCGAACAGGTTTGCGCCTCCCAAACCGGCAGTGCCGATCCCGGTGCCGGAGACGAAATGACGGGAACCATGTCCGTGGATGGGTACGATGGGAATAGCGTTCTCGAAGTCGCCAGCGTAGTTGCTGGAATCGCCTTCGCCGAAAGCTTGACCTTCTCCGTTGATGGTGCCCAGCGTCATCGCCGATCCGCTCCCGGCAGTGAATATAGGAGCAATGGTCCAGCCGCCAAGCAAGTGTCCGATAAAATGCGATTGAGACTTGTACCAGCGCGGCTGATAGACGGTGTACAGGTTATACACAAGGGTTCGATCGAACGGCTGCACCCCGTAACATGTCGCAAGGGTGAACGGATCCACTGCAGTGACTCCACTGTTGGACTGAGGTGTGGCGCCAGTACCAAGCGCCTTGGACCAGGTGAAGTTCGACGCTAGCGTCACGCCCTTCCAATCCGATGTTTTCATCGTTACGAAGAGAGCGTTGTAGTTGCCGTAACCCAGGGCGGTGTCCATGCCCACCCCCGAGGTTAACTGACCGTTTGCGCCGTATTGGCCGGGCAGTGGGGTGTTCATCATGCTTCGCTGGAAATTGAATCCGCCGTTGTCTAGGTCGCTATAGATCGACCAGACATTCTGAATCGGGAGATTTCCCGTGCCGTTTAGGCCCTCATTCGCCACAAAAGCTTGGGTGCAGTTGGCGAAGCCGTTGCAATAACTCGTGCCTGACAAGGCAGCCTCGAAGAACGGCTGGGGAGTTACCGCTGCCGCGTTTCCAATGCAGTTCCCACCGCCCATGTTCTTGGGATCTCCATTGCCGCAGTACGCGATCAGGGCGTTGGCATAGGCCTTGGCGAACGTCTGGCCGCCTTTGGTCATCATGTACGGAGCGGCATTAAGGTTGATAGGCAGGAAGTCGTGGTGGATGAGTCGGCCTATATAGCCAATTTCCATACTTACCTTGTTGCTGAGCTGCCGCTGGAAAGTGAAGGTAAACGAGTCCACCACGTTAGGACGGAAAGTCGGATCCAAGACCGTGCCTGGGGCGGCAGCCGCGCCATTCACGCCAGGGTAGAGTGGCTGCGGCAGCGTAGGAGCGCCTTCCGGCAAAGGAGCCACCAAGCCGTCCACGCCTACGCGGAACGCATCCACAGGATTAGCCCCACCACAACCGCCGCCGATGGTAGCGCCCACACATTGAACTGGCTGGATCAAGCCTGTACCCAACAGGGGAACGAGCACCAGGGCCACACCGTTGAGCCGGCCATATGTGCGTCCGTAACCGCCGCGAATCACCGTTCTGCCATCACCGAAGACGTCCAATGCCGCCGCGAGGCGCGGGCTCCATCCACCGTAGAACGGGTTGTACGGATATTTTTGCGGAGTCGCTAGATTCCCCACTAGTGAAAAACCAACTTGCGGGTTGTAGACCTGCCCTTGCAGAGCCGCCTTTTGACGCGCATTCAGATACTGCTTGGCGCTGACGGGCTCGTTGTCGGGACCTACAAACGTGACCTGCCTACCGTTGGCTTCGGTCGGAGGCATTTCCAGCGCCCACCCCAATCCGAAAGTCAGGGTAAACCGGGGCGTCATACGCCAGGTGTCGCTACCGTAAAAGTTGTAATAGGGAATAATGCTCTGGTCGTTGGCAGGAGTAAGCGGCGGATTGAGCGCAAGGTTCTTGCCCGAGCGGGTATAAGCGATCTGCGAGACCGATACGATGCCCATCATGGCGGCGTAGTCGCGGCCCCACGTCGGCGTGTTGGTCACACCCGCCGGTATGTAGCCGCTCATATCAATTCCTGCGCCGGATACGGTCCCAAGTTGATACACGGGGTAGTAATTAATGCCGCCACCGTTGTCCGTACGCTGGTGACCATTCCAATTGTGCTGATACATGCCGCCGAACTGAAGCATGTGCTTACCGTGCAACCATGTGACGTCGTCGCGAAACATGTTGTCGTGACCATCCCAGTAGCGCGTACGCGTCTGCTGCGTGTTTACGTTGTAAGGAAGCAGAGACTGGCCACCGGCTTCACCGAACGGTTCCAATGCTCCGCCTAATCCAGCAAATTGGACCGGATCTCCGGCCGAATCCCACGCCCAATAATTTCGCAGGTAACTGTAAACGAATGCATTGGTGATGTTGGTGGTTATAGTACCGGTGAGGCCAACTGCCAGGAACCATGGCTGCTGCGGCCGATTGGTGAGAGCCACCGGAGTTCCCAGCGTGCCGCCGGGGAAAAACCCGCCGATATCCACCTGATCGGTGGTCGCGCGGTTCAGGTGATAGTAGCGATAGCTGCTCATGAAGTGCCATTTGCTACCGAAATCATGGTCCACCCGAGCTACACCAAAATTGTCATTTTGCGGAATGGAGACATTGGCCAGGTATCCCAGAACGTTTAATCCATCGCAGGCCGACAGGCCGCAGCCGCTTTCGTTTGACTGCGGCATGTACTTGTTCCACATTTGCTGGACCAAGGGATTGATTCCAATTCGCCGCGGATCGCACGGACCAGCAGGACACTGCGACGGCATATACACCTGACCCTGGTATGTCACGGAGGAGGGGTTCAGGTTGAAGACTTGTCCGTTGAACTGTAGCAGGCCAAGACGCATCGCCTCTGATGGAACGGCGCGTTCAATCGTCGTGGCATTAGGCCACCGGAAGCCCTGGTAATTGGCAAAGAAGTAGGTCTGGCCGCCGAGAATCTTCTTGGGAATGATCGGCCCTCCGATCGCTCCACCAAAGCGGTTGTAGTGGTAGTTCGAGTTTGGCGTACCTGTGTAGTTGTTTTGCCATGTATTTGCATTCAGGTTGTTGTCGAGGT
>Ga0335083_10012340_pt1 | contig 10231 bp, 11 predicted proteins | sample Lox_Sample_42_FD_206716 | JGI IMG/M metagenome (GOLD analysis project Ga0335083, IMG submission 206716) | Soil microbial communities from Loxahatchee National Wildlife Refuge, Florida, United States - Lox_Sample_4.2 | ecosystem: Environmental > Terrestrial > Soil > Wetlands | place: USA...
CGGAGTAGCCGCCATAGGTCATACCTTCCAGCTGCGGATCCGGGCTGTTGTAGGTCCAGACCGGGCCGTTGGCGCAATACTGCTGCAGTCCGTGCTGGCAATTCGGGCAAAGGCGGCAGGAATCGACCATGCAGCCCACCGCCGCCAGGTCGCCTTCCTTGAATTTCCGCACCTTGGGCCCGGTCTTGATCACACGGCCGAGAATTTCGTGGCCGGGCACGCAGGGAAACGTCGTGCCGCTCCATTCGTTGCGCGCCTGGTGCAGGTCGGAGTGACAGACACCGCAATATAGAATGTCGATCACGACGTCGTGCAGCAGCGGATCGCGCCGTTGGAGGGTGAACGGGGCCAGTGGTGACGTGGCCGATCGGGCGGCATAGGCTCTGGTGCTCATTGGTTTGTCCGGGCGAAGTTGTTTGGTTCGGCGCGGCCCAGCAGAAAATCCCTGGCGCTGGCCACCGGGCATGGAAGCTCTTGTCCGATCCAGATTATGGCAAAAACTTCTTCATGCAAGCCTCTGGCAACAAGTCGCACGTCCGACGCCGGGACAGCTTCATTTCCGAACCGAATCGCGCCGGCGGAATTTTTATTCTGCCCGTCGAAACAAAAAGCGAAAACATGATTGCGAGGGAAGCCGGCCGACGCGCAAATTCGTTCATGGTCGATCTGCCGCAGACCTACCTCCGCCTGCAAGGCGTCGAGCGCGGACCCTTCACCGTCGATCAATTGCGGGAACTGGCCGATGGTGGTGCTATCACGCCCGCCACCGAGGCCGCGACGGACAAAACTGGCCCGTGGGCGCCGTTGGAAACGTTTCCGCAGAGCGAGGGCCTTTTCCCCGCGCCCCGGCAGTTTCAGTTCAAACAACGGGAAATCGAAAAGGCGAGCCAGCCCCAACTGCCGTCGATCGATCACCGCGAATTGATCGCGGCCGCCAACCGCCCCCTCCCGCCGCGAACCAGTGCCCCGGCGCCCGCCCCTCCCAACGACGTCGTGCAGATTCTGCAAAGCGTCGCCCGGAAGCAGGCGATGCATGAAGCGCCGATGGAATTCAAACGGCGTCCCAACCGCCGCCTGCGCGACTTCCTGCTTTTGATGGTGCCGGTGAACACGCTCCTGATCATCGCGCTGGTCTGGAACGGCCGCCACGATCCAGCATTGTTTGTATTTCTGGTCGCGGCGGCCGGCTTGCTCAACGCCGGCGCCGCCTGGATCATTTTTTTCATCATGGGCCGATAGTGGGGATCGGACCGGCAACCGCGGCGCCGCTCAATCCTCTCTTTTCTGGAACGCGCGGATGGCGGCCTGGATCTCTTTCGCCTCGGATTTCCAAAGTCCGTTCATGTAGATCGGCTGAGTCCCGCCCGAGGTTTCGATGCAGATGTTGGAAAGAAAAATTCCGTTGGTGATCCGAAATGACGCGACCGCGCGGTAATTGATGTGTTCTTCCCGCGAGCCGAACAGCGCTCCCTTGCGGAACAGCATGCCGTCGCTCGCCAAGGTCAGCCGGTCGGGGAAAAACAGATTACCTGCGGACCACCGGCTCGATTGATAAATCGTCTCCGGCAGGTCCGCGGCATCTTCATCCGCCTTTTTTCCCCTGGCCGGCGCGGACGGCTCGGCCTCCGCAATCAGGCGGCGTTTGGCGGCGGCGAACTCCCGGTCCGTCAGCTGACCGGCCTCGTGGAGTTCGGCGAGCTTGCGGAGTTCGTCGGCAAGTTTCATCTCGCGAAAATAAGACGGCTGCGCGGGAAAAACAATCTCGTGAATCCGTCCGGCCGTCACGCGTCGGCCACGTCCTCCAGCACCGGCTTGAGATCGATGATCGGCGTCAGGTGCAGCGCCTCCAAAGGCTCCACCTCGATCCGGAGAGCGTCGGCGATGGACAGAATTTTGACCCGATGCAGACCGACCGGGTTGGGCCGGTCCGGCGAGCGCGTGCTGAAAACGCCGCGCTTCGGCTGGCTGCGGTCACTCCGCGGATGCACGCGGAGAATGTCCCGCCGGCTGCGGTCCAGCCAGGTAAGCACAATCACTTCGTCGCCCACCCGCAGATCGCGCAGCCCGTCGCGCACCGACTCATCAAAAACCAGCCACGCCGCCGGCGCGCCTTCGTATCCCTGCTTCGGCGCCGCGGCGCGGTCAAGCAGCGGCGACTCGACGCGACCGATCTGCGAACGGATCCCACGAACTGTCCTCGTGCCATTCGTATTCGGCGCGACTCGCGACCTGGAGCGCCCTTTCCCGGCCGCGCAACTTTGCGATCACTGCCAAGGCCATGTCCATCCCCGCGCTGACGCCCGACGAGGTGAAGTACTTGCCGTCCTCCACCCATCGCGCCTTCGCCACCCATTCCACTGTCGGCACCGCGCGCTTCACCAGCTGAAATGCCCGTTTGTTCGACGTCGCCCGGCGTCCGTCGAGCAAACCGGTTTTCGCCAGCAAAAGGCTTCCCGTGCACACGGTCGCAACGATCCGCGACGCCTCCGCCAGCCGCTTCAGCTCGGCCAGAAACGGCACGCTCGTCATTTCCCGCCGCGTTCCGATTCCGCCCGGAATGAGCAGAATGTCGAAGCCACCGGAATCCGCCAAGGTCACTTCGGCCACACCGCTGGGACCGGCGCTGCTTTTGACCGGACCGGCCTTCTCCGCCACGACCGTGATTTTGGCCTCGCTTTCCAGAAGGCCGAACATCTCAAGCGGCCCAAAAAAATCCAACAATTCAAAACCGTCGAATAGGACCGCGCCAATACGAAGAGGCGATGATGCGTTCATGGCGAAAAGCTAGCCGACCGTCCCCGGGCAAATCAAGGCCGCCGATGCAGCCAGGCCGCGGTCTCATTTTTTCAAGAAATAATAAATCGCGACCGCCACCAAATGGCCGCCGGCTGCGATTAGAAGCCAGTTCCATCCCGCTTTCTTCTCCAGCACGCAGATCGCCGCGTCCTTCGGATCGTAAAACACGGTGACGCTCTGCCCTTTCGGGTAACGGGCCAGGATTGAGTCGATCTTGCACTCCCGGCCGGTGCCGGAATCGAGAAAAGAAATCCGGTCCCCGACGTATTTTTTTCCCGCCACTTCAAAGGCGTACGAGATTTTTGGAAAATAGACGACTCCGCCATCCGTGCTGGAATCTTTCTTTTTGGCCGAGTCGATCACCGCGCCGGGCACGGACGGCCAGCGGGCGCTGCGATGCCGCTGCGATTGCACCTTTATGCCGCAGTAAAACAGGACGACGCCGATAATCGCGATAAAGATGACGATATAAATCATGCCGTTTCCTGGTTGGATCGCCTGTCGTCTTCTTGCTTTCTAGCCGTCGCAAATCTTGCAGCGGATGACCGCGTCCTCGTCAAACGCGTAGATCGCGCACAGGCGGTGGTAGCCATCCGCGATGATGACCTTGCCATGAGCGAAATCGCGGACCAGGAGAATCGGCGAGAGGCGTTCGCCTCCTTTGATCTTGTCCCGGTCGTGCTCCACGTGCGAATTGCTGACGCCCAGAAGCGGAAGCCCCGAGGCCCGGGAAATGTCCTTGGACTTGAACTCCGCGATGCCGGCCGACTTGAGCCTGGAGACGATCTGCTTTGCCCGTCTGGGCGGATAGATCAGGCACAGATACGAAAACGCCGCCGGATAGTCGTGCGACTCCGAGTCGTCCAGCCAGCGAACGGTGGCTTTGGATTTGGGCATGCGAACGAACGCTAAATCAAGCCAACGCTATTTATTGCCCTGCCTCGTGTCCAGTCCCGCGGTCATCGAAATGACCGCGAGCACAATTGCGCCGATCGCCTCCGGGGTATCCAGGATGAAAATCACAGGCCTGCCGACTCGAAATTCAAAAAACTGCTCAGCGTCACCGCCGCACCACCAGCCAAGCCAGTTTTTCCGGCAAAACCGAGACCGTGAAAAGCGTCGACCTGCCGGCTATGCCTTTGGCCACCGCTGATCTGCCCGCACCTGAAAACCGGATAAACGGCGCAATATAACTGCAAAGCATTATCAGAAATCGTCCGCGGCATATACAGCACGAACGCAGCCGTCACCTGACCGCCCCTCTATTTTTGAGATGCCCCGTCGTGTAATATTCGTATAAAATGATACGGTTGTCTGCCGCCGTTCATCGGTGCCGCACCGGCATCAAATAATTATCAATCATCTTGTGCGAGCGTTTCATTCTCGGCGGAGCGGGGTCGCAAACTTCAGAGTGACCCTTTGTCCAATGAAAACCAGCTTCCTTCTTTGCTCCGCATTGACGCTCAGCCTTGCGTCCGCCGCCCCGGTCCTCGGTGCGACGACCACCGTGGCCTCGATCCCGGCCTTGCAGACCGCGATCAATGGCGCCAACGCCGGCGACACCATCATCCTGCAGAACGGCAGCTACTCGACGAGCAGCGCCGTCACGATCAATCGCACCGGCACGCAAACCGCGCCGATTGTGATCGAGGCCCAGACGACTGGAGGCGTCACCCTCACCGGCTCCGGCGCGATCGTCTTCACCAGCCCCGCCGCCTGGTGCACGGTGCAGGGCTTCGTGTTCAACGGCTCGGGCAGCCTGAGCATCCCCACCGGCACGAGCCACTGTCGCTATACGCGCAATGTCGTTCAGCTTTCAATTCCCACGACCTCCACCGTTTCCTACATCCAGATCAGCGGCGACGATGCCGAGATCGATTACAACGACCTGGGCAACAAAAACAGCCTCGGCGAAATGCTCGACATCAGCGGCTCCGGCAGCCAGGTGGCCCGCCGGCTCTGGGTGCATCATAATTATTTTCACGACTTCGCGCCGCAAACCGGCAATGGCGCCGAGACGATCCGCTGGGGCCTGAGCGGTCTCAGCCTTTCCGAAGGCGACGGCATCTGCGAATACAATCTCTTCTTGCGCTGCAGCGGCGAGAACGAGGTGATTTCCAACAAGGCGAGCTACAATACCTATCGCTTCAACACCCTGCAGGACTGCGCCAGCGGCGGCCAGATCAGCCAGCGCCATGGCAACTATAACATCTACTACGGCAACTACGTCAAAAATTCCAGCGGCATCCGCATCTACGGCGACAACAATCAGGTCTTCAGCAATTATTTTGAAGGCAACGATGTTGGCATCAACATCGGCAATGGCGACGCCGACGTCGAATCCGGCGGCGCGTTGGACAGCCACGACCGGCCCGACTATACCGTCATCGTCTACAACACCCTCGTCAACAATACCACCCAGTACGAGATGAACGGCCGCACCGGCGGCCTCGGCGCCACCTACACGACCTTCGCCGACAACATCCTCCAGGGCGGCACCACCGCCGTGAGCATCAGCGGCACCGGCCCTTATTCCAATCCGGTCTGGAGCAACAACATCATCTGGAACGCCGGCAGCATCGGCAACATTCCCGCCAGCGGCTATACCTCGGTCAACCCCCAGCTCGCCGCCGACACCAACGGCATCTATCGTCTCCAGAGCGGCAGCCCGGCCATCAACGCCGGCACGGGCTCATACCCTCAGGTCACCGTCGACATGGACGGCCAGCCGCGCGATTCCTCGCCCGACATCGGCGCGGATGAATATTCCAGCGCGTCCATCACCGCGAAGTATCTCACCTCCACCGATGTCGGGCCGGCCGCCGACGTTGGCACGACGCCGCAGGCCTCCGCGCCCGGCTTTATTCCCGCGGCCGGCACCTACACCGGCGCGCAAAGCGTGACCATCACCGCCGCCGGTGGCGCCACCATCCGTTACACCACCGACGGCAGCACGCCTTCCGAGACCGCCGGCACGGTTTATTCCGGCCCGGTCTCCATCTCCGCCAACGCCACCCTCAAAGCCCTCGCCTACGCCGCCGGCTACACCGACAGCGCCGTCTCCTCCGCCGTCTACACCATTCAATATACTCCGACGAACCTCACCCAGCCTTCAAACGAGACGGTCGCGACCGGACACTCCGTGAGCATCCTCGCCTCGGCCACGGGCACGCCGGCGCCCACCTACCAATGGCAGGTCTCCACCGACGGCGGCAACACCTGGACGAATTTGACCAACGGCGGTTCCTACAGCGGCGCGACCACCAGCACGCTGACCATTTCGGGAACCTCGAACCTGACCGGAAACGAATATCGCTACGTCGCCACGAACAGCGCCGGATCGACCGCGAGCAACGCCTTTACGCTGACCGTCGCCCCCGCCCTGCTTCCTTTCCCCGTCTGCCTCGCCATCGACGCCGCGAGCAACCTCTATGTCGGCGACACTTCCACCAGTACGATCAGCAAGATCACGCCCGCCGGACAGGTCTCCGTTCTCGCCGGCTCCAGCGGGAACACCGGCACCAGCGATGGCGCGGGTTCCTCCGCCCGCTTCAACCAGCCTGGCGGCGTGTTCTCGATGTCTGCCGGCATCCTTTTCGTGTCCGACACCGCCAACGCCACGATTCGCTCCATCGCGACCGATGGCACCGTCTCTACCTTTGCCGGCACCGCGGGCAACTCCGGCAGCACCGACGGCACCGGCGCCGCCGCGCGCTTCAATCATCCTGTCGGCATCGCCCAGGATGCGTCCGGCAATCTTTATGTCGCCGACGCCAATAATCACATCATCCGCAAAGTCACGTCCACCGGCGTCGTCACCACCCTCGCCGGTCACGCCGGCGTTTCCGGCAGCGCCGACGGAACCGGCACCGCCGCCTTTTTCAATTTTCCCACCGGCTCGGCCTTCGATCTCAAAAACAATCTGGTCTATATCGCCGACACCACGAACAACACCATCCGGAAAATTACCTCCGCCGGCGCCGTCACCACCCTGGCGGGCCTGGCCGGCACCGCCGGCTCGAGCGACGGAACCGGCAGCGGCGCGCTCTTCAGCCAGCCCTGCGGCCTCGCGGTCGACAGCTCCGGCAACATTTACGTCGCGGACAAAGCCAACTCCACCATCCGCAAGATCACGCCGGCGGGCGCCGTCAGCACCTTTGCCGGCCTGGCCGGCATCGCCGGCCTGAAGGACGGCACCGGCAGCGATGCCTGGTTCAACCAGCCGGAAGACGTGACCGTTGACGCAGCGGGAAACGTCTACGTCGCCGACACCGGCAACGCCGCCATCCGCAAGATCAGTCCCTCCGGCGCCGTGACGACCCTTTCGCTCAGTTCCTCCTCTTCGAGTGGTGGCAGCAGTGGCTCCAGCGGAAGCAGTTCCTCCGGCAGTTCGTCGTCGGGCGCCGGCTCCTCCCCGGCCGGTTCCGCCGGCGGAGGTGGCGGCGGCGCGCCCAGCCTCTGGTTCTACGGCGCACTGGCGCTCCTCCTCGCCGCGCGGCACGCCTTCCGCACCGCCAGGCCGGCGCGGAAATGACTGTCCGCGGATCGCCTCCCAATCCCCGACACACAACGCCGCGCAAATCCAGCCATGCGCAACCGGCCGAAAAGCGCGGCCGCGCGACCGTTTATCGGCCGCCCCTGGATTTCGACTTGCGCGGTGACGGGATGACGCCGATGCGCGGGTCGCGATTGCGCACCCGTCCCACAAGACGTTCCGCCACGGCTTCAAAGTCATCCGCCGATTCCGGCAGATAAAGCCATTTCGGAAGCACCGGATGTTCCGACAACGAGGGAAATTCATTTTTCAGGGATTCATGATGCCGCTTTTCGGTGCAAACCAGGACGCCGCGCCACGGTTCCGTTTTCGCGGCAAAACACAGCACCAGCTTTCCGCCAAGATAAACCGCCTTTGCGCCGAACATCGTGCGCAGGACGAAGGACGGCTCCGCCTCCAGCGGCTCCCAAATCCATGCGTGTGGGTGCACGCTCTTGATCCGACCTGTCCCGGGCTCGAGCATTTGATTTTTTGTGCGGTCTGAGGTTAAGGCTGACCCGCGCCAGGACAAGCGCTGCGAAAATATCCCGACCCGATCTGCGGCGCGGCTGGCGACGACCGGCCAGACTTTTCTGAGTTACTCACTGGCTGGATAAGCTGAACGTAAGGGACGTCCTCAACTTCGTATTCACCGGCTTGCCATTCCGAATTCCCGGTTCGAACCGCCAGTCCGCCGCCGCCGCCATTATCGCGTCATCGAACCGGGGATCGGGCGAGTTGAAAACGCGGACGTCGTGCGCCCGCCCATCCACACCAACCACAAACTCGATGGGTATCACCGCCTGGACACCGTTTCTCTTCAACTCAAATGGATACTCTGGATTCCTCATCGCCAGGGCCTTGGGCGGCCTGTTTTCGGCCGTTGACGGCGCCGCCCCGACCACGTCAGGCGGCTCCGAAGGCGCAAGCCCGGCCCCAGGGGTGGATTCATGGTTGGCTGGTTCCGCGACGCAGCCAGCCAGGATCGAGCACAGGAGGAGGATGGATAACTTCTTCATCTTTGCCTTACATTAGAGTCGCTCCGCGCGCAGACAAGCCCGGCAAAAACCTGCCTGCAATGGCTAGTGGCCCGGGCTGGTGCGCGCCGGGCCTGCGCTAATCAGGACTTTTCATTGATCGCATAGCTGCCATTGCCTTCGAAATCGCGGACGGCGCCGTTTTCTTGAACCTTGAGCTGGATTTCAATGCGCTTCTTTTCCTCATCAATTCTGATCTCGCCCGAAACCGGCGTTTGCTTGCGCATGGCCGGGTCCATTTCGCTTTGAAAGCTTATTTTCCCGGACCGAAAAGTTGGACCGGCGCCGGCGAGGTCGAAGTCATACATCCATTGCAACGAATAGGTGCTCGGACCGCAGGAACCCCAGAAAAGCCCGCGCTTGTAATCGGCCACACTGAACGCGAAATGAGGTTCGCCATCCGGGGGAATGTAGCGGTGCCATGACCGCATTTCGGTTCCAGCGATCGCAATGGAAGCGAAGGTCACCAAGAACGGAAAAATGAGAAGCTTCCTCATTTTCCGCCCATGTTAGGGAGAATCCGCGCAAGGACAAGCGCCATGAAAACAGCCCAAGTCGGTTCGCGTTGGATTTGATGATCGGTTGGGACGATCATTCATGTTCAGCCCCGCGCATCTCCTTTTGCCCGCAACTGCACTCTGGTTGGACACAACCTTGCCTGGGTTGCCCATAACCAAGGCGCGGTTGGGCGCAACCTCGCTTCGGTTGTGGACAACTTGGATGCGGTTGCACGCAACTTTACTTTGGTCGGGCATAACTTTGGTCGGGTTGCGGACAACTTCGCCTTGGTTGCAGGCAACTTTGGCGGGGTTGCACTCAACTTTGCTCCAAATCAGCCCGTCCGCCCTCGTGTAGGCCAGTTTTGCCGTCCAAGTCAGCAAAACTTCACTCCGGGCCACCCCGCCATCAGTCGAGTTCCGCCATCCTCGCGCCGGACAGGTCGGCCTCTCCCTCTGGGAGCTGCCCTTCTCTATTAGAAATTGTCATCCAACCTGCATGTCCGGCGAATTTTCGTTTGTGACAGGCTGGTTACGGTTGATCTTGTTGCAAATTATCTGCCAATAGCAGTCCGACCGCATCATGGGGATGCCGGCCAGTCTCAACGAAGAAAGGAAGTCCAGCCATGCCACTAGGTCCTCAGGAAAGTTTGAAAAAAATCAGCGCCGTCACTGCCGCCTGGCAGACGCTCCGTCCCGCCAAGAGCTTTGGCGGGATGACCCTCGATCAATTCAAGTCCAAGATTCAACCCAGCCTCGACGCCCGCGCGGCCGTCACGACAATCGAAAACCAACTGATCGCCGCCCAGGATCAGCGCGACGCCGCCGACGCCCTGTCGCTCGCCGCCGTCCAGCTGGTGGTCGCAGGCGTGAGGGGCGATCCCAGCGAAGGCGAAAACAGCGAGCTCTACGAAGCCATGGGCTACGTGCGGAAAAGCGAGCGCGCATCCGGTTTGCACCGTCAGGGCCAGCCCAACCCGCCTACCCCTGGGGGCGGCAAGAACTGACGGTGCCTGTGCCGCGGAACTGCCCCGCAGCTCCGCTCAACGGAAAACTCCTGGCCTCCGGGCCAGGAGTTTTTTTGCGGGAGCTCAGACTATTCGCGGAAAAAAGTAGTTCCGGCGGGCGCCATCGAAAGCACCCTTCGCGCAGGCAGCAGTTCTTGAACTTGCGATTTGAGCCGCAGGGACAGAGATCGTTGCGGCCAAGCTTCTCGATCAGCTCTTTTTCGCCACGGATAATTCGCAGGCCTCGTTTGACCTGCGTTTCGGACGGAAACCCTTTACGACGCTTGCTGGTGCGCTCGAAAAAAGGGGCTTTCGTGGTGAGATGTCGTGTCGTGCGCCATACAGCCTCCTTGTTGAGTT
>Ga0335083_10012341_pt1 | contig 10230 bp, 9 predicted proteins | sample Lox_Sample_42_FD_206716 | JGI IMG/M metagenome (GOLD analysis project Ga0335083, IMG submission 206716) | Soil microbial communities from Loxahatchee National Wildlife Refuge, Florida, United States - Lox_Sample_4.2 | ecosystem: Environmental > Terrestrial > Soil > Wetlands | place: USA: Florida...
GGCCATGAGCTGTCGTCATCCAACATGTCATGAAAGTCGCACTGGGTGTGAGCGGCGGCATCGCCGCCTACAAGGCCGCTGAAATCGTTCGTCACCTGCAGGATCGTGGCGTCCAGGTCCAGGTCGTCATGACCGCCGCCGCGCAGGAGTTCGTCCGGCCCCTGACCTTCGCCGCCTTATCCGGTGAGAAGGTCATCACCAGCATGTTTGGCTCCGGCGCCGAGCAGCCCAACCTCGACTCCGCTATCGAACACATTGCGGTGGCGCAAGCCATCGATGCGCTGCTGGTCGCGCCTGCCACCGCCGACACCATTGCGAAGTTCGCTCAGGGTATCGCCAACGATTTCCTCAGCACCCTGTATCTCGCCACCACCGCTCCGGTGATTGTCGCCCCGGCGATGAACGTCAACATGTGGGAGCATCCGACTACGCAGGCGAACCTTGACATTCTGCGCCGTCGCGGAGTGACTGTCGTCGAGCCCGGCAGCGGGTATCTTGCCTGCGGCATGGTCGGCGCCGGGCGCCTTGCCGAGCCGGAACAGATTGTCGGCGCGACCCTGGAACGTCTGGGAGTCGCGCAGGACCTCGCCGGCGAGACGGTGCTGATCACTGCTGGCCCGACGCGCGAGCCGATGGATCCTGTACGCTACATCGGTAACCGCTCCAGCGGCAAGATGGGCTATGCGCTCGCCGAAGCAGCGCTGCGTCGTGGCGCGAAGGTCATCCTGGTGAGCGGTCCGACTGCCTTGCAGCCGCCTTCAGCAGCCGAAACCATATTTGTCGAAACCGCCCAGCAGATGCGCAGCGCCGTCCTCGACCGCTGGGAGAAGGCCGGCCTTATCATCATGGCGGCCGCGGTGGCCGACTACCACGTCAAGAATTTTGCGGAGGAAAAGATCAAGCGCCAGGGCGCCCTGGAGCTGCAACTCGAGCCCAACCCCGACATCCTCGCCGATCTGGGCAGCCTGCGCCACGCTACCGGCAAATCAACGCCCATGTTGATCGGTTTCGCCGCCGAGACCGAGAACCTGCTGCAGAACGCCCGCGCCAAACTCACCAGCAAGCGTGTGGATGCCATCGTTTTGAACGACGTTTCGCGCCAGGACATCGGCTTCGACTCCGACCGCAACGAGGTGACCATTGTCACCGCCACCGAAACCATGGCTGTGCCGGAAGCGTGCAAGCTGGAGGTAGCGCAAAAGATCTTTGAAGCCGTGGTGACCCTCCGCCGCCGGCAGGCAATACCCGGAGCTGTGCCGACCGTCAAAGCGTCCGCGATTTGAAGATCTCGACCACCGGGAATGGGCAAGGCGAGTTCCCTCCGCGGCTAAAGCCGAGCGTAGTTCTGTGTCTTTTCCCTACGCCTAAAGGCGCCTTCTTTCAAGGCAGGATGTCATCAAGGCCCGGTTGTTTCGAAACCACCAAGAATTTGCGGTGAAACAAAACTGAACAAATTCATGTCTGCGAGCCGCCCAGCGGCGGCTTTGCCTTGAGCACGGGGGCGGCGAGTCTGGTTTCGCTGCAGCCTCTTTTAGCGCACTGTCAACGCCGCCTTATCTAAGGCATTCATATGATTAGTGTGAGCCAGGTCCCGGTAGAGCGGGCCTTCAGGCCCGCGCCCAGCCGCCGCATAAACTAAGAGTCGGCTTCAGCCGACGGCACATCTGTCGCCGGCTGAAGCCGGCTCAGCGGGCAAAAGGGGACCGGCTGGACGCGGCGCTCACTGTAATTCCGAAAATGCTTTAGTCCGCCTGGGTCGCAAGTGACAGGGGAACGCACACGCCAGGCGTTATGTTCTCGTGCAACGGGTCCCGTGGCTCAGTCCGCCGGAACCAGCCGCGCCTTTGGCCAGACCACAGTCTTGGCCCGCGGCTGATTTGCCACACAGGTAGTGCTGCCTTTCAGCTCTGGCGCGTGGTCATCATCGCGATTGAAAATGTAGGCGCGAATTTTGTAGCAGATACCGTCAGCGTCAACAGCAGAGTCCGCCTTCGGCGTCGGTGTGACCCAGGCGAACCGCGGTTGCTCATACGTCCACTGCGTAGTCTGGTCGGCGGCCGGTGCCGGCGTCGCTGTGAGCGCGGGCTGCGCCGCGTCGGTGGCCACAAGCGGAACCGCCAGCAGAGAGGCAAGCAGAAGAAGGCGAATAAACATCACGGCTGGCCTCCTTGGCGCTGATCATACCATCGCCCCCGTGCAGTTCGTCCCTGAGAGAACCCCCATTTGCAGGCGCTGCCCGCCTTACGGTCCATGGCACTTTCAGACCGTGCGACATTACCATTTCCGTGGTTGCAATTCAAGAAAGTGGCGCTCAGGGAACAGCACCTCCCGGCTGGGCTACATTGGGCGATGGGTCTCACGTCGGCTCACGGCGGGGTGCGCCAGCAGAAATTCCAGCTAACGCTTGTCCACGACTCCCAGAGACTCGGCCCATGTCCTACGAAAGCGGTACGACCCCTACCCCTATTCGGGGATTGTGGCGGCTGTCGCGGCGTGGCACCATCTTCGCTCAGGAAGGCAGGAGCGACCCTGGCGCGGCATCAAACTGGTGCCGCGGCCAAGCGACGCAGGTACACAACCTCCTCATACCCCCGATACCTGCGGACAGGGTCATTTGGCACACGGGCCCGGCGGTCGCACTCCCCGCCGGGCCTTTGGATTTCCAGACGGCAACCCTCTGGTGCGTGGCTACTTCGTCGCCCCCGCCGCCGCGCTCACCAGCTCCGTGTCGATGGTAATGGTCACGTCATCACCAACCATGCCCGGCCGCCCGCTCACTCCGAAATCGTTGCGATTGATCTTCGTGGTGGCCGATGCGCCCATGTGCGAATTGCCCTTTGGGTCCTGCACTGGCGCCGAGGGGCCATCAACGTCGAGCACGACCTCCTTGGTCACACCATGAATGGTCAGGTCGCCGGTGATCTTCAACTTCCCCGCTCCCGCCGCTTCCACCCTCTTCGACTTGAATGTCAGCGTGGGATATTTGGCGACGTCGAAGAAATTGGGGCTGCGCAGATCGTTGTCGCGCATCTCCACGCGCGTATCCACCGAACTCGCGTCAATGGTCACCTCAACCGACGCCTTGCTGGGATCAGCCGGATCGTAGGTGGCGGTCCCGCTCACCTTGGTGAACGCCCCGCGAACGGTGGATATTCCGAGGTGGCGCACGGAAAACTGCGCCGCAGTGTGGTTGGGGTCAACCTTCCAGGTTTTTGCCTGGGCAAAGGCGGACGCAGTAAAGGCCAAAGCTGCGCTCAGCACCAAAACGTAACGTGACATGTATGGATTGTCCTTTAGCTTTCGAGAACCCGAAAAGACGAGCTGTTCGGCTTAACGGCAGTATAACAAGGGTTACCGGACAGGTCCGTGGTTAAAGCCCGGCAGACTTCCCAGACTGATCAGTGCGCCGCGCCAGCCTTCACGCCGAAGTCGTACCCGGAATAGCCCTGCCCGGTGGGAAAGATGATGTACTGCCCTGGAGGCAGCGGCTTCGTTGTGGAGACTTCGACAACCGAGGAAGAGACCTGCTTGATGTCGACCGGCTCGAGCTTCTTGTCGGGAATCCCCGACTTCGCTCCACTGTATGCCCCCGCCTTCATCAACTGGATCTCGCGGTGATCGCTCTTGACGTCCACCGAGGCGACGACCAGGTTGCGGGGAAACGGCGTGCTAATGCAGAACTTCGGAGTTGCGCCGAGGGTAATCGGCGCAGCAGGGTCACGGAAGCGCGCCACTGACTTGACACTGGTCGCGAAGGGTATCGGCCGCACCGAAGCGGAACTCCCCTCTGCCAGGACCTGGGTCATGGGCTTCCATGCAGCCCCATCCCAGTAGGACGCGCCGCTGCCCGGACAAGCGGGTTCGGCGGAGGAAGCGTTCCGCTGTGCCGCACTCTGCGATGGCCCTGCAGCCGGCATCGCGGGCGAAGCGCTCGAACCTTTCGCCATCATCGCCGCGATCACATCCTGGGACACTCCCTGCTTCTTCAACGCCGCAATACTGTCCGGCGTAAGCGAGTAGTTGCCCGGCTGGGTTTGGATCATCTGGATGATCTTGCTGTCGGCCATGTCCACCGCCGCCATCTTGACGATGTCATCGTTAGTCAGGGCGTCGGCATCGGCCGCTGCTGGCGCTGCCGCAGACCGCACCCATCGTTTCTGCTGGTTGTCGATAAACGCCTGACCATCCCACTGCGCAACGCCCGTGACCGTGGGCGCCAGGTGCAGCAGCAGCGTCTTGCCCACCAGTTCCCACGTTCCTTCCTGATGTTGCCCGTACTCGTCCAACATAAACCGTCCGTCGGCGAGCAATTCAACGTGTTCGCTGGGATTGGAGGCGTTGTTCCAGGAGCCGACCGCCGATGCGCGGTCGATCGAGCTGGAGGACTGGGCAGAAACAAGCGGCAGGAGAAGCCACAACCCGATCGCACACAAACTGTATTTGAGCATCGCCTCGACTCACTCTGGATTGGGAAATACCTAGGGGGCAAGAAAGACAGCGCATTCTACCCCGGACCAGCACCACAGACAAGTTCTACTGCCCCGCCCCACTCCACGCTGAGCCGGCCCTGCAGCCCCGCGCAGCAACCGCAAGTCAATTTGCCGGATTCACCAAAATCTTAGCCATCATGCCGCCGTCTTCGTGGTCCAGAATGTGACAGTGATAGACAAACGTTCCGGCGATATTCGGATCGCGAAAGTCCATCCGCAGGGTCACGCTGGGATACGGCCCTGATCCGCTCCAGGTGGGAATCGTGATGGTATCCAGCAGTTCGGGATTGGGCACCGGAACCCCGTTGATGGCCATCAGCAGAAAATGAAGCTGGTGGATGTGAAAGGCGTGCGCTTCGCCCGCCCGGTTCTCCACCGTCCAGTCTTCCACCGCTCCAATATTGGTGACGATGGCGGGTGGATCGTCCATGTGAAAGACCTTGGGCTTCTGGCCATTGACGGTGATGAAATATTGCGTCGGTCCGTTGCTGCCGATGGTCTGCTCGGAGAAATAAAGACTCCGTGTGGTCGTTGGCGTCAGCGCTGCCAGCCCGGAAAACCGCGCGGGCCTCGTCGGCTGCCTGCCGGCCGCCTGCGCCGGAGGCGGCGCCTTCTTCCCGCTGCTGCCCACGATGCTGGCCAGCTCCTGCGGGGGATTGGGGTTTCCCACCGGGCCGCTGTCGTAGCCCAGGGTCATGAACGTCCCGGTTTGTCCCGCCGGCAGGCCGGGCATGATGAACTCCGCGCGCCCGGCGGGAGGCAAGTCAATTTTCGTCTGGTAGACCGGCGATTGCAGCGGAACGCCGTCCAGGGCCAGCACCTGCAGCTGCTGCGGCGTTGAACCGAACTGGATCTGCAGGGTCAGAAACGCCTGCGTCGAAGCGTTCACCACGCGCCAGAATTCCGCCTGCCCATATTGAACATTGACAACCGGTGACGGCGCCAGCGGATAAGTGGCCGGCTGGAAATTCACCGTCAGCTCGTTGGGACCGGGCAGCCATGAATCCGGGTTCTGGAAAATCTGCCGGATCACCATCACCCGTTCCGGCAGGCCTTGCGTCCCTTGCAGGTTGCCTTCAATGATGATGGCGCCCGAGGCTCCGCCGTTCACCTGGGTCGTGGTGTAGCCGTGAGGATGCGGGTGATACCAGTACATGCCCGGCGCGTCGTTCGGCGGCACCTGGATGTTGTACTGGAAGGCGGGATCGCCGGACTGAATGATGGTGTTGATCACATCATCCTGGTGGCAGGTGGGCGAGATGTTCAGCCCATGGAAGTGCATATTGGTGGACGATGGCTCGATCATGGTCCCGTTGCAGGGGTCGTCAAGCTTCAGAGCGTGCTGCGTGGTCGCGGCCGCGTGCATGTGCTGCATCGGCACGGAGTGCTTCCGGCTGGCTGGGTCCGGATCGCGGTAGTAGGGCGCCTGAATGTTGTCGGTCAGATTCAGGATGAGCTGATCGCCAGGATTAAGCCGCAGTGTGGGTGCTTCGATCGCCTGACCCTGGTCCATGTAAACGTAACAGTAGTGCATGTACCCGTCGTCTTCCTTCTGGTTCTGCAGGGTAAGGTTCACGGAGAGCGTGCCATTCTGGCTGTAGAGGTCCAGCGGGTTCAGCACTGGACTGCCCGGCGCGGGCCACGTGGGACAGATGGTCTGCCCTGCAACCCCGGCCGGCAACGCTGCCCAGAGCAGCAACTGCAGAATTACTCGAAACAAGACGCGCATTCCCGACTCCTGAAACTCTTCAACCTCGCACCACTGCCGGCGCCGCTCAGAACGGGCGGGGCGGAAAAACCTGGATCGAGAGCAAACCCGGACTGAGATCGTCGCCCACCGGAGAAGCCGCCGATTCGGTCAGCGAACAGCTTGTGCCGTTCGACGTCACCGTAAGAACAGCGAGGGACGAGCCAAACTCGGCCGCATACACAACGCCCCCCGTGCCCGTGGCATCGCGGGTGACCACTCCCCCAATGTAGGACCACGGATTGTAGAAGCCGTTCAGCTTTGCCGTGGCGCAGCCCGGCGTCACCTTGCCTGTACTCTTGTCGAAGAATGCGGCGGTTACGTTGCCACTCTGGCTGTTGCCGATATAGAGCAGCGTCTGGTCGGGGCTGAGGCGCACCGTGCTGGAATTCAGTCCCGGCCCCACCGCATTGGTCGGCAGCCCCAGCGAGTACTGCACCGTCGGCGCCAGCTTGCCGCTCGACAGGTCGGAAACCTCTACCGTTGTCGCGATGGCAGCATCGCCGAAGATGGCGAAGTGGCCGTCCTGCGTGATGTCCACCGACTCGGGAAAATACGCACTGGCAAATCCGGCGGAGTTCTGCTCGTCGTTGTTCGACACCGGCAGCCCATTCGCGATGTTGAACGACTGGATGGAGCCGTCGCCATAGGCAACCACCAGCAGGTTGCCGTGCAGCGCCATGCCCCCGATCCATCCACCGCTCAGGCCCGAAACCGATACGTCGTCGATGAACGACAACTGGCATCCCGGCTGCACCGCGAAGACCCCGATGGTGTTGGAAGCCGTGTAGCCGGCGTAAAGATACTGGCCGTTCATCACCAGCCCGATCCCGTTGGTGTTCCCCTTGTCGCGCCGGTAGCCGGAGGTGTTCCCCGCCAGTTGCTGGCTTTGCAGGTTGATGGCCGCGATGTCGCCGGTTGAGGCGTTGGAAGCGTACAGGCACTGCGCTGAGGCGTCAGGCAGCATCGTGATCCGCGAGGTCCCGAAGAATCCCCCGCCAATCCCCCGGCCGCTGATGTCGATGGACTTCTCGAAGACCAGCGTGGGACCCTGCTGCGTGTCGCTGGCCTGATAGACGCTCACCGTGCTTTGCAGTGAGCCATTGTCGTCGTTGGCCAGCACATAGATCAGACCTGCGGGCGCCTTCGACTTGTTCTTGCCGGTGGCGCCCCAGCCGGGCGCAGCCAGCAGTGCGGCAGTGAGCAGCAGTCGCCAAGCGAATCTCATTTGGTGGTACCTCGAAATACTGCCAGGCGGGTGGAAAGCTATCGACTCCAGCGAGTGGCCGGGACAATCTAACCGCTGGCGATTCGCGAAGTCAAGACTAACGGCGAGATACTATCGGGATCGTTTTCCTCGTGGCGCGGGAACTCTCGCAGAACCGGCGAACGCGTGTAGGTGAGCGCTATCGCAAAATCAGGGGCTCGTTTCCGAACACGATGAAGCGGCAGGGGCTTCATCCCACATTGTGGCACTCCGCCTCCGGCTCGCTCGCCCGCCGTCCGCAACTCATTTCTTGGGACGCGACTCCGGCGGCACCAGTCCGGCGACGCGATAGTAAACCACCAGTTGGCCGTAATGTTCTCCCGAGTGCTCAATGAAGCCGTAAGCGTAATCGCTGATGCGCGTTTTCTGCTTGGCATAAGGATCGACGACCAGTTCGCTCATGCCCTTATCGCCACGCTTCTTGATGGCGGCCGCGCCGTCGGCAAACGATTTCTTCACATACGCGGCGATTTCCGCCTTGCTCTTGAACTGGTCGCGCGGCGGATTCTCCGTCTCGGGCGGCTTCTCGCCCAGCACCACGTTGGTGAAGAAATAGTTGACGCCGGCAGCGTGCAGCAGTTGTTCGGCGAAGCTGCGTTGCGCGGGCGTGGGCTTGAAGTCGTATTTGTCTTCTGGAAAATCCTCCGCCATGGCGATGAGCTTCCGTCCGATCTCGTTCCACTGATCCAGCACCGCCTGCGATGGACTGGCCGCGGGCTTCACCCCTTCCGCAGGCTTCTGGGCCTGAGCCGGGACCGGCAACATGGCGGCACATACGAGCAGCGAAACAATGCAGATCAGGGTTTTCATCGCACGTCCTCCAGCCCACCAGGGGCGGCACATCGGTTCCTTATCTTGCCCATCGAGCGCTGGTCAGGCGCGGTGGGCACGGGTCACTATAGTAACGCGGGCGGCTGGCGACGGGAGGACTTTTCTGCTGCCCGTGGGACGAATCGCAGTCACTTGGGGCGCGACACAATACCTCCGGGCTGATGCCCGGCGCTTCCATCCTGCTTTCACAATGAAAACGAAACTTCGGCCTGCGCTTTCGGGTCTAAAATAGTGGAGCAAAGTGCCGCCCGGCACGCACCCACGTGTGGAGGAACAACATGATTCGGCCAGGTGTTTTGCGGGTTCTCTTTCTCAGTCTGTTGGTCACGGTCGGATTATCGACGCAACCTCTGTTTGCCGGTGTGCATGGAGGTGGCGGCGCCTTCCACGGAGGCGGTGGCGGTTGGCATGGTGGCGGCTCGGGCGGCTGGCATGGAGGCGGTGGTAGCTGGCACGGTGGCGGCTGGAATCGTGGTGGCTGGCACGGTGGCGGCTACGGTTGGCACGGCGGTCACTACGGCGGCTGGCATGGAGGGTGGGGCTATCCCGGTTATTGGGGCGGATGGGGATTCAGCGTTGGCTTTAACTTTGGTGGACCCTGGGGATACTACGGATATCCCTATGGATACGCCTACTATCCTTACTACTCGTACTATCCGTATGCTCCCTACTCTTACCCTTATTATTACTATGCTCCCGTCAGCGGCTCGGCGAGCTATACCGTTGCCGTGCCCTACAGTCAGGCAGGCGGCGAGCTTCCGAACTATGCTCCCGTGCAGCAACCGGACGCGAACGTTCCTCATTTCGCTCCCAACTCCAGCGGCGTAACCCTTCAGGAAGCGAACTACCGTCCGCCGGCAGTGAACTCCCGGCCCAGCCAAGCCACAGTGAAGGCGGCCAGCTATCGTCCGCCCTCGGCCTCGTCTCGGCGTCCACTTCCGCCCATGAGTCTGGAGGCGCAGAACGTCATCCGCGCGTTGCATGGCATGCCGCCGGCTGCCCGCCAGCGGCAAATCGACTCCGGCCGCTACAGCAACCTCTCGCCGCAGGAGATGCAGCAGATCAAATATGCGGCCGGCCTACCCTGATGGCAGCTAAGCCCGTGCCTGTTGGACACAACCAAGGCCGTGCCCGTTCAAGAGCCCTGCTAGCGCCAAGTCCCTTCTGCCGTGAAAGTGGGGCGGCGAAGAGAGCCGGATTCCTGCGCTTCAACGGCGCTGTCGAGCGGGATCCCGCCATCGATGCGTGGATGAAAGAGCATGCAGGTGAGCTGGGAACCATCGCGCTTCACTGGTTCGAGGTGATGCGAAAGTGTGGGGACGAAGTCCGGGAGCTCTTGCACGACGGCCAACCGACTGCCTGTTTGGGGGACGCCCCCTTCGGCTACGTCAATGTATTCACCTCGCACGTAAACGTGGGGTTCTTTCACGGCGCAGCGCTGCCCGATCCGGCCCGCTTGTTGCAAGGCACCGGCAAGTTCATGCGCCATGTGAAGCTGAGACCGGGAATCGCCACCAACGCCGCCGCGCTAAGCGGGCTCATAGAAACGGCGTACTCGGACATAAAGGCGCGCGTCGAGCACGGCTAGCTCGGAGAAACATCTCGAGAAGCGCACTACTTTAAGCACCGTCCGCAAGATGAAGTCCGGAGCCGGCTTCACAGTTTGCTGAGAAAGTCGGATGGGAAGCGTTTTGCGTCAGGGCACGACTTCAGTCGTGCCGACAGGCTTTATTTCTATCGTCCCGAGCGGGCTTCAGCCCGCGAGGGACCCGCCCCGAGTTTCTCAGCAAACTGTTCAGCCGGCGACACGTGACGTGACGGCACATCTTCCCTTTGCGTGCTGTCACGCCTGCGGTATCATCCGGCGCAGAGATGGCCGCCTCGTCCAGCACCGC
>Ga0335083_10012343_pt1 | contig 10230 bp, 11 predicted proteins | sample Lox_Sample_42_FD_206716 | JGI IMG/M metagenome (GOLD analysis project Ga0335083, IMG submission 206716) | Soil microbial communities from Loxahatchee National Wildlife Refuge, Florida, United States - Lox_Sample_4.2 | ecosystem: Environmental > Terrestrial > Soil > Wetlands | place: USA...
GGCGGCTGCTCGGCATGCAGCTGTTCGGCCACAAGAACGCCGAGATCGCCAAGCGCATCGACATCGCGGCCACCGCGATCTTCCACGGCATGACCGTCGACGCGGTCAGCGACCTGGACCTGTCCTACACCCCGCCGCTGGGCAGCCCCTGGGACGCCGTCCAGGCGGGCGCCCAGGCCTGGACCCGGGCCATCCAGCAACGCTAACCCGCTCCGTTTCCTCCAGAGGAGCAGCCATGTCAGGCCATTATCCAGCCCGCTCCGCTATCTGGGCCGCCGTCGCGGCGATCATTGTCCTCGCCCTCGGCGCTTGCTCCAGCTCGACCAGCACCAGTCCCTCGGCATCGGCGGTGGCCAGCATCGGTCCTACCGGCCATAAACCGACCCTCGCAGGCGCCGGGTCAACTTTCGACGCGCCGTTCTTCGCCGCGGCCTTCGCCAAGTACCAGCAGCAGCATCCCGGCGTGACCATCGGCTACTCCGCCGTGGGCAGCAGCGCAGGCATCGCCGCGTTCAGCGCCCGGCAGGTCGATTTCGGCGCTTCCGACGTGCCGATGACCGCCAGCGAGCAGGCCGCCGCCAAGGGCGGCCCCGTCACCCAGGTGCCCGTCGCGCTGGGCGGCGAAGGCATCGTCTACAACCTCAGCCTCCCGGCCGGGGCCCGAGTGCACCTGACCGGCCCGGTCCTCGCGGCCATCTACCTCGGGCAGATCACCCGCTGGAACGATCCGGCCCTGACCACGCTCAACCCGGGCCTGTCCCTCCCGGCCGCGGCGATCAACGTCGTGCACCGCTCCGACGGCAGCGGCACCACCTACATCTTCAGTAATTACCTGTCCAGCGTCGACCCCAGCTGGGCCTCCAAGGTCGGCACCGGCAAGACCATCAGCTGGCCCGCCGGGGAAGGCGCCGAAGGCAACGGCGGGGTGGCCACCGCGGTGAACCGCACCCCGTACTCCATCGGATACGTCGAGCAAGCCTACGCCCAGGGCCTGACGCTGCCATTCGCCGCGATCCGCAACCAGGCCGGGAACTACGTCACCCCATCCGCCCAGACCGTCGCCGCCGACGCCGCCCAGAAACCGGGCATCACGCCCACCGACTTCTCCATCGTCAACCAGCCCGGCGCGGCCAGTTACCCGATCAGCGGCTATAGCTGGGCGCTGGTCTACACCCACCAGCTGAACCAAGCCACCGGCCAGGCCCTGGTTGCCATGCTCGACTGGCTCACCCACGACGGCCAGGCCTCCGCCGCGGCCAACGGCTACGTGCCTCTCCCCTCAGGAATCCAGCAACTCGCCCACACCATGCTCCAGCAGATCACCGGGCCTAATGGGAACTCCGGCTGAGCCGACCGTGAGCAGCTCGCCGATGCTGGGTCGCCTCGCGGAACCGGGCGGGTAGGGGCGGAGCAGACGTGAGCGTCCTTCGGCCCGCATGTCCGATCGCCTATCACTACCGGCCCGAAGACCTGGCCGGGCCGCCCGTGTTCAGGTGCACGACGCTCTACGCCGCCGGGGGGATGTACGGCAACCCCTACGCGCTCGACGCCATCCAGGCCCGCGCGGGCGCCGAGCCCAGCCCGCCCGAGATCGTCTTCAACGGCGACTTCCACTACCTCGATACCGACCCCGCGGTCTTCCGGGCCATCAACGACCGGGTGCGCGCCTGCCACGCCACCCAGGGCAACATCGAGTACGCGCTCAGCACCGCTGATGACACACTCGGCTGCGGCTGCAACTACCCCGGCTACGTACCCGACACCATCGTCGCCGATTCCAACGCCATCGTCGCCCAGCTCCGCACGGCCACCGCGGCGGCGGAGAACTACCCCTGGCTCGCCGGGCTGCCGCGCTACCTCACCGCCGCCGTCGGCGAGCATCGCATCGGCATCGTGCACGGCGACCCCGAGAACCTCACCGGTTGGCGGCTCGCCCTGGAGGCCGTTGAACCGCAGCACCCGCACATCGGCGACCGCACCGGCTTTGCCGGGACCCCCACCACCGCCCGGCAGGTACTCGACTGGTTCCGCTGCGCCGACGTCGAGACGCTGTGCTGCACCCACACCGGCCTGCCCTACGCCCAGGACTTCGGCCACCCCGCGGGCCGGTACCTGGTCGCGAACAACGGGTGCGCTGGCCTGCCCGCCTTCAGGGGCCGCCACCACGGCGTGCTCACCCGGCTCTCGGTGCTCCCCGACGTTCCCGGCGACAGCCTCTACGGGCTGACGAATGCGGGCCTGCGGTTCGACGCCCTGCCCGTCGAATACGACCATGGCCGCTGGGTCACTCACTTCCTCGGCGACTGGCCACCGGGATCACCGGGCCGCCGCAGCTACCAGCACCGCATCGAACACGGCACCTGGCTCACCCCCGACCACGCCGCCCGCGGCACCGTCACCTGCTCCAGCGCCCAGGAGACGAATCTGGACCGCTGACGTGGCCGCTGAGGACCACATGAGCGTGGCACCTGGGCTATCAATGACCTAGTGCTCACTGCGCGCACCGAAGCGCGATCGAGCCGCAGGTATCGCCGACCAGACAGAGCGGGCCAACCGACCTGGCGGGCAGCGGCGCGCCCGTCAGGGCTTTTGCCAGAGAGCGATATCGCTGCCGCCCCGAAGTCAGCCAACTGGCCCGCCATTCCCCCGCCGTGGTCCTGGCGGTGGCGGCCGTCTCGATCATGCATTCCCGCTCGATGGCTCCGCATCTCCTGCCCCGCGTTCGGGGCCAGCGACCCCGGCGCTGGCGTGCTGCAGGAGCGCGCATCGCAGAGAATGTTGTAACAACCAGACCGATGTCACTACCTGATGCAGTGGACGCGTTAGCGTCGGGGGGTGAGTGGCGCGACGGGCGGCGAGGCGAGCCGGTGGAAGACATTCGGCGAGCGGGTGATCTATGACAACCCGTGGGTGTGGCTGGGCCAGGTCGACGTAGAACTGCCAGACGGGGAGCGATTCTGGCATCACGTCGTGCGGCTGCACCGGGCGGCGATGATGGTCCTGGTGGACGAGCAGGACCGGGTGCTGCTGCTGTGGCGTCACCGGTTTGTGCAGGACCGGTGGGGGTGGGAGTTGCCCGGCGGGCTGATCGATGAGGGCGAGGAACCGGCAGAGACGGCGGCGCGGGAACTGGAAGAGGAGACAGGCTACCGGGCGGGCCGGATGGAGCACCTGGTCACGTTCCAGCCGATGGTCGGCATGGTGGATTCGGAGCATGTGGTGTTCACCGGCCGGGATCCGGAGAGGATCGGGGAGCCGACTGAGACGACCGAGGTGGAGCGGATGGAGTGGGTGCCGCTGGCGTCGGTGCCGGGGCTGATCGCGGCCGGGGAGATCTGGAATTCCGGGACGCTGGTGGCGTTGCTGCGGCTGCTGATGCCGCAGGGTTTAGGCGGCTTTGGCGATCCGCTGGGATAGGTCGCGGATGCGGCGGCGCTGGCGGGCGGAGCCGGTGAGCTGGGCGAGTTCCCGGGCTTTCTTGAGGTGGCGTCTGGCTTCGTCGTGCTCGCCGCGGACGTGCAGGGCAGCGGCCAGGTCGCAGCGCAGGCCTGCCTCGGCGCGGGTGAAGCTGTCGTCCATCGCGGCCAAGGCGGCGGCCAGGTCATCGGCGGTCTGCGGGTCGCCGAACATGACGAGGCAGTTGCCGCGCCAGCGGGCCAGGTGCGTCTCGTTCAGCGCAAGGTAGGGCAGGTCCTCGCTGGCGGCGCCGTAGCTGATCTCCTGAGCGGCCCCGTCGAGGGCCTGGCGGCAGGCCGACTCCTCCCCCGCTGCTGCTGCCATCTCTGCTTCGGCGGCGCGGAGCCAGCTGCGGACCTGGTGCGGGATGGCGGTGTGGGTTTCCTGGTAAGCGGCGCGGACCATGGCCAGGGCCTCGGCTGGGCGGTGCAGGACCAGCAGCACGTAGGCCTGCTCTCCCGCGGCGAAGGCGAGCAGGCAGGGGTCACCGGCTTCGCGGGCGGCGGCGGTGGCGCGCTCGAAGTGCGTCCAAGCGCGGGACAGGCGGTTCATGTCGATGGCCTGCCATCCGGCTAGTGCCGATGCGTCGGCGAGGGCTCGGGCGAGCTGCTCGCGGTTCCCGGGGCGCAGGGAGTATCGCAGGCTTGTCTCGATGTGGCCGATGTGGGCTTCCAGCTTGCCCGCGACGGCGGGAGCACCGAGGCGGCGGTCCAGGAGCCGGATGTTGTCGGTTTCGCCTTGCAGGACGCGGACGACGGTGCTATCGATGCGACCGGCCGCGGTGATCTGCCGGAGCAGGTCGGTGTCCTGCCCGGAACTGGCCTGTGCGCTGCTGCGGGTCGGCGTACGAGTCGTGATCTGGCGGGGAGAGAGCCCGAGCAGGAGCCGCGCGTGGTCGGGCATGTCCAGGCCGTCTGCGATGCGCTGGAAGACTTTGGCGTCGCGGATCTTGCGGATGCCGTTGATGATCTCGCTGATCCGGCCCTGACCCAGGCCGACCGCGGTGGCGATGCGCATCTGGCTGAGCCCGGTGTACTGGCACAGCAGCCGGAACAGGGCGCCCATGTCACGCGCGCGAAGCGCGTGACAGACGTCGGGGCGTTCCCAGAAGGCGGGCGGTATCGCCGGAGGGTCGAATGCGCTTGGACGCATGGCGTTCCTTCGATCTGGCCGAGCCCCGGCGCCCGTGTGACTGGGTGCGATCAGCAGCTTACGCGCCATCTCACTGTGAGAACCCCGTGTGTAATGGGTTCGTAACGAAATGTCGTGGATCGTAGCGGCATGCGCAGTGATAATGACCGGCACGATATCTGTCTGGCCTGCCGCGGCCACGGATGGAAGTTCCACCGCTCGCGCCGGGCCTGGACGGTCGGAACGCTGAGCCGCGGCCAGGCCGAATGCGTGCGGCGCTCTTGCGTGGAATGCCAGGGCTCCGGGCACATCCAGAAGCCGGGCTGACCTCATGGCCGCCGGGGAAAACGACCCGCCACGGGCTCATGGCCAGGATGCTGACGTCACCGGGCAGGAGTACCCATACGGCTGGGGCCTGGCGCTAGAGAGCACGTCGCTGCTGCGCGGCAGGCGGGCGGCTCCACCGTGGATGCGGGCGGAGCTGGTCCGGTTGCAGAGCGCGTTCCCGGAGTTCTCGTTCGGCATCTGCCCGGGCTGGCGGGGTCCGATGTTCGAGGCCTGGCGGGAAACTGGCGCTGGTGACTTGTATGCCGTGATTACCTCCGATGCCGGGAGTTGTGGCGCGAGCTGGAGGAAAGCGCGGCGCAGCGCGGGACGGTTGCCGACCCGGCGGGAAAGAACCGTAGCGAGGCCGGATGAGCCGCCGGGTTTGGGTGTTTGCGCTGGAAGGGGTGACAGCCTGGGTACTTAGGCAGTAGTGTGCTTGGATAGACAAGCTACTTGAGTAAGGCATATGACATGCCCTATGAGTACACTCCGCCGAAGTACGCCCAGGTCATTGACGAGCTGCGGCGGCGGATCGAGTCCGGCGAGTACCCGCCGGGATCGCTGCTGCCCAGCGAGCATCAGCTCAGCGATGAGTTCCAGATCGCCCGGCCGACCGTGGTGCGGGCGCTGCGGGTGCTGCGCCAGGACGGCTGGATCGAGACCCAGCAGGGCAAGGGCAGCTTCGTCCGTGGCCGCCCGGCGCTGGCCGGGCTGGAGTCGCCGCGCACCGGCGAGCAGGCCCTGAACCGCGATGAGTCCCGGGAGCCGGGGGACCTGATCGAGGCGGGCCCCGCCGCTCCCCCGGCCCGCGTGGCCGCGCTGCTGGGAGCCGCCGGGAAGGGCGAGGTCCTGGCCCGCAGGCGGGTCGTGCGGCAGGACGGCGAGGCTTCCGAGCTGGTCACCTGGTGGGTGCCCGCTGCGGTGGCGGAGGGTACCGATCTCGCGGGCGCCGAGCCGCTGCATGGCGGCGTGCGCGGGCACCTGTCCCGGCGCAAGGGCGTCCGCGTGGATCATGTCCTGGAGCAGGTCACCGCCCGCCATCCCACCAGCGCCGAAGCCAGGCTCCTCGGTGTCGGCAAGTCGGCGCCGATGCTGGCCATGTACGTCGCCGCCCGCGATGCCTCCGGCGAGCCGGTGCTGGTCCTGGAGGTGGTCATGCCCGGTGACCGGCACGAGCTCGAGGACGCCTATCAGGTCGGCTGAGAGCGGCCCCTAATCCCTGCAGCCTGATCACTTGGCTAAGCAAGTGGTATCGTCTATCTTGAGTTCACTTGCTTAGTCAACTGGCCAAGCAAGCCGGTATCTAACAGGAGTCGCCCATGTCTCTTCAAGGTCCCATCCCAGTGGAGTTCGGCACGGTGTTCCCGTCCGGCGCGTACGCGGCTGGCGCGTTCGACCCGGTGCGGAACTTCGACGCCTCCACCGGGGAGAAGTTCGTCCAGTCCACCGACAAGGCCACCGGGATGCCGCTGTGGGCGATCGAGGTCATCGACCCCGACCCCCAAGCGCGCACCCGCGCGGTCAAGGTCAAGGTCGCCGCCTCGGTCCAGCCGGTCATCCCGGCCGGGCCGTCCGGCTCGCCGTTCACCCCGGTGGAGTTCACCGGGATGACGGTCACGCCGTACGTGAACCAGTCCGGGCGGCTGGCCTACTCGATCAAGGCAACCGGAATCCGGGCGCCCGGCCGCGGCCGTCCCGGACCAGAAACAAGGGAGGTGGCCGCATGAGGAGCGCGGCGGATCGTTCGCACGCATCGGTTTGCATGTAGGCGCGGACTGGTGGACGTTCCTGAACACCTACGACGAGCACAGCCCGATCCTCGATATCGCGGCCGGGTCGACCACGGTGACGTTCAGCATCGCCGACCGCAAGATCGATGACTCCACGCTGGAATTCGCCTGGGAGCTGGCCAGCCGGGCGGCGCAGTTTGCCGCCGAGGTCGAGCGGCTCCACGCTCAGCACGGCCAGGACAGCGGCACGGGCAACGGCTGCGGCGCGGAGAACGGCGAGGCCGCTTGATGGCAATCGATGGTGGGGCGGCAGGAACGGGCATTCCTGCCGCCCCAGGTGTCTCCCCCTGCTGGCGCATGTGGAGAGGAGGCGAGTCTAGTGCCGCGCGGCCGTAACTGGGTGATGGGCGAGCAGCTCGCCCAGGTCGATAACCGCGACCCGTTCGCCGTCCCGGTCTGGCGATCCCCGGTCTACCGGACCCCCGAACCGGTGATCATGATCGTCCAGCTTGTCCGCCTGATCTGCCGGGTGATCTGGTTCGCCCTCACACATCCCGCGATCGACGCCGTGGCCGCGCTAGTCGTGGTGACCTGGCTCGGCCTGAGCTGGCCCGGCCTGGCAGGCATCGCTGCGATCGTCGTCATCGGCCTGGCCGGGCTGCGGATCCTGCAGCCAGTCTGGTTCGCCCGGTTCGTGGCAGTGCCGGTGCGGGACCGGCTGCGCTGGTGGTTCTACCGGCGGCGCTGGAAGGCCGCGATGACCCTAGCCGGGCTCGCGCCGGACTACCGCGGCCAGCCCATGCTCCCGGTCCTGGACAGGGTGCACCGCTCTGGGGCGGTAGACCTGGTGCGGGTCGGACTCGTGACCGGGCAGGCGCCCGCGGACTTCGAGGCACGGGCGGAGAACCTGGCCCACGCGTTCGGCGCCCGGCTGTGCCGCATCCGCAGCGCCGCACCCGGCGTGGTGACGCTGGAACTGGTCCGCGCCGACACCCTGGCCGACCCGATCGGGGCTCTGCCGATCACCGGGGAGGTAGACCTGGCCGCGCTGCCCATAGGCCGGTGCGAGGACGGCTCGCCCTGGCGGCTGCGGCTGGCTGCGACGCATGTCCTGATCGCCGGGGCCACTGGGGCGGGCAAGGGCTCGGTGATCTGGTCCCTGATCCGGGCGCTGCTGCCTGCCATTGCCTCGGGGTGGGTGCAGGTGTGGGCGCTGGACCCGAAGCGGATGGAGCTGTCGTTCGGCCGGGCGCTGTTCCACCGGTACGCCTGCCACGCGTCCGCGATGGTGGAGCTGCTGGAGGCCGCCGTCGCCGAGATGCACGACCGCGCCGGGCAGTTCGGCGGCCGGACCCGCACCTTCACCCCCTCGACTGCGTTCCCGTTCGTGGTGGTGCTAGTGGATGAGCTGGCGTTCCTTACCGCCTACCAGCCAGAGAGAGACCTGCGCAAGCGGGCCGAGGCCGCTATCGCCACGCTCACGAGCCAGGGCCGGTCGGTCGGGGTGTGCGTGGTCGGCGCGCTGCAGGACCCGCGCAAGGACGTGATCAGCCTGCGGAACCTGTTCTCCACCCGGATCGCGCTGCGGCTCGATGAGTCCGACCAGGTGGACATGGTGCTCGGCGACGGCGCCCGGGATCGCGGCGCTCTGGCCGACCAGATCTCCCCGCTCCCCTATTTCGGCGCCGGGGTTGGGTATGTCCGGCTGGAGGCCTCCCCCGACCCGGTACGCGTCCGGGCCGCCTACGTTGCCGACGCCGACATCATGGCCATGGCCAGCGCGGTCGGCTACCCGCCCGGCGGTGGCCTATGAGGGAGACAGCCTGGCGTACCGACGAGCCGTGCCCGGTCTGCGGCACGGGACTGATCCTGGTCGAGGATGGCAGGCCCGTACTGCACGCTGAATGTCGCCTGTGCGGCTACGCCGGGCCCTTCGATACCGAAGGCACCGACTGGGACGGTGCCTGGTGACCGCGGCACGGACGACGCGGGCCGAGCGGATGGCGCTGCCGCTGGCCCGCACCGTGGTCAAGGACCTGGCCGCCGAGCACGGCGCCTGCCTGCGACCGGTCCAGCTGCGCCGCACCGACGTCGACACCGGCCATGTCGAGCAGGTCCTCATCCCGTGCGGGCACACCCTGGCCTCGGTCTGCCCGTCGTGCGCCGAACGGGCCCGGATCCTGCGCGCCGCGCAATGCCGCGAAGGCTGGCACCTCGACCACGAACCCGTCATCGACCCCGACCCGGCCACTGAAGACCAGCGGGTCACAGTCACCGACCGGGCCGAGGCACAAGCCGACCGGGACGCCCTCGCCGGTGAAGGTCTGGACACTGGCGAGCTAGACGAGCGGATCGGCGAGCTGGATCAGGACATCACCGATGCGGGGCTCCGGGGCCGCGTGCTACCCGCCCGGCCACGCCGCCATCGCTCCACCAAGCGGCGGCAGGATGCCGCACCGCTCCCCCGTCGCAAGGTCAACCCCCGGACGGTCGGAAAGATCTACACTGCGTCGGACGGCAAGACCTTCCGGCCGTCACTGTTCGTCACGCTGACTTGTCCGTCTTACGGCCGGGTCGGCGAGGACGGAGCACCCGCCGACCCGGACACCTACGACTACACCCGCGCCGCTCGCGACGCGCTGCACTTCGCCGCGCTGTTCGACCGGTTCATCCAGAACCTGCGCCGGTTCGTCGGCTATGACCTGCAGTACTTCGCCGCCATCGAACCCCAGCGCAGGCTCGCCCCGCACGTCCACCTCGCCATCCGCGGCACCATCTCCCGGGCCGAATTGCGCGAGGTCATCTCCGCCACCTACCACCAGGTCTGGTGGCCTACCACAGACGCCACATATGACGGCGACCGCTTGCCGGTGTGGGATGAGCACACTGGCACCTACCTCGACCCCGACACTGGCGAGATACTCCCGACCTGGGACCAGGCCCTCGACGCCATCGGCGATCAGGACGAGCCGCGGCACGTGGCCCGATTCGGCGCCCGGTTCGACGCCCAGGGCGTGCTCGCCGGATCCAGGGACACGAGCCGCTGCATTGGCTACCTCACCAAGTACCTGACCAAGCATCTCGGCGACTGCCACCAGGCCGATACGGACACCAGGCTGCGCATGCCGCCCGGCTCGCCGATGCACTGCGGTACGAGCCGTGCTCGCCGACCTGCGCGAACTGACTCCGCTACGGCATCCAACCCAAGAATGCCCGGCCCGGCCTGCGGCCCGGGGCTTGTAAGGGCAAGGCCCACCGCAGCGAGTACCTCGGCTACGCCGGGCGCCGCGTCCTGGTGTCCCGCAAGTGGTCTGGCAAGACCCTCGCCGACCACCGGGCCGACCGGCGGACCTGGCTGACCAGCGCGCTCGGGCTTCCGGCAACTGACCCGGCCCGGTACAGCTGGGAGATGGTCAGGCCCAGCAATCCGGACCACATGCCCAACAGGCAACGGCTCCTGCTCGGATGTGGCGTTCACCATGAAGCAGTACGTCCAGACCGACCTGGAGGCCGACCGCCGGGTCGCCAACACGCTCGCCGAGCTAATCATCGGTGGCGCGCTCGCCTCCACAGAGATCAGAACGAC
>Ga0335083_10012347_pt1 | contig 10230 bp, 10 predicted proteins | sample Lox_Sample_42_FD_206716 | JGI IMG/M metagenome (GOLD analysis project Ga0335083, IMG submission 206716) | Soil microbial communities from Loxahatchee National Wildlife Refuge, Florida, United States - Lox_Sample_4.2 | ecosystem: Environmental > Terrestrial > Soil > Wetlands | place: USA...
CGGCGCCATCGGATTTCTGAGCTCGTGCGCGAGCGTTGCCAGGAACTCGTCCTTCTGCCGGTCCGCGAGCTCGAGCGCGCGGTGCGCGCGCTTGAGCGCGGTCACATCGACGTGCGTGCCGATCGCGCCGCGCACCTGCCCGCGCCCGTCAAAGAGCGGCGCCGAGCTGATGATCAGGCTCTTGACCTCGCCGTCGGCGAAGGCAATGTCGAGCTCCACGTCGCGAAGCGCGAGCCCGGTGCGCGAGGTGATCTGCAGCGGCAGCTCCGAACCCGGGATCTCCTGCCCGTTCTTGAGGCACCTGAACGGGATCTTCTCGTGCCCGGGCCCCGTGTACGAGGCGTTCTGGTTGGGCCCGAGGCGCAGCATCGCCGCGAGGCTCGGGCTCACCGTGATGCGGTCGGCCTCGGGGTCGTGCGAGACCGCGATGCCGACCGGCATCAGGTCGAGCATCGCCTTCAGTTCCTCGCGGTCGCGCTTCGTCTCCTCGAGCTCCTCCTTGCGCACCGTGACGTCGCCCGCGAGGCCGATGAGCCGGCGCGAGCCGTCCGGCGCCGAGATCAGGCTCGCGCTCGTCCGCACCCACCGCTCGCGCCCGTCGACGATGACGCGGAACTCCGTGTCGGCGCGCGCCTGGCCGCGACTCGCGTCGGTGAGTTCCTGCTCGACCCGGAGCCGATCGGCCGGGTGGATCCGCGCGAGCCACTCCTCGCGCGAGGCATCGTCGCGCGCGATCGAGAAGAGGCTCCGGAGCGACTCGGAGATCTGCATCGCTCCCGTGGTGACGTTGAGTTCCCACGTGCCGAGCGACTGCGTACGCAGCGCGATCTCGAGCCGCGTTTCGCTCGCGCGCAGCGCCGCCGCCGTCGCCTCGTGCCGCACGATCTCGTCGCGCTGCGCGTCCTGGATGCGGCGCATCTCGCGGGTCAGCGTGTGCATGCGCTCGGTGATCAGCACGATGATGGCGCCGACCAGCAGGAAGCCCGCGAGCGCGAACAGGTGCCTGAGGTCGAGCAGCGGCTCGCCGGGTCGGTTGTCCTGCCAGCCGCCGCCGGCGAGTACCGCGGACAGGATCAGGGCCAGGAACCCGGGGCCCCGGCCGGCGCGAAGCGCGGTCACCACGATCCCGGGGAAATAGAACAGCAGGTAAGGGGTCAGGCCGCCGGTCAGCGACTGCAGGCCCACGCTCAGCGCCGCCGCCGCGAGCGGCGCCGCGACGGCGAGCCCCCAGCGCAGGAGGGGCTGTCCGATCAGTACCTTCGGTTGCAACGTCCGACCCCGCCACGTGGATGGGCAGCCGTGAAAGTGTACGCGGGGCTCCCGGGACCCGGAAGAACCGGACCTTCGGGTCGCTCAGGGCCTTGGGCGGCGCACGGGTTCCGATCCGGTGCGTCGGCCGGCCCTTGTGACAGCGGAATGACCCGCCGGTAGACAACATAAGGGCGCGAACGCGCTCCCGCCGCGGCCAGTCCGGCCTTTGAATTCGTCGCGCGCCCTTCCTAAAAAAGGCGGCATATACTGGTTTGATGGACGTTACGGCCCTGGAACCCGAAGGCAGGACTGCCGACCTCATGCCCCGTCCGATTCTGGCCGGCAAACCAGTGATCGATCCGGTCGTGTACCTAGATCGGCTGTGGCGGGACCTCGCGGGCCTCAAGGCGGCGCTGATGCGCCTCACCCGCGACCCCGAGCTCACCGCCGACATCCTGCAGGACGCCGCGGTCACCGCGCTCGAGAAGCTCGAGTCCGGCGAGATCGCCAACCCCGAGGGCATCGGCGGCTACGTCTACCGGGTCGCGATCAACCACCTGCGCAACCACCGGCGCAAGGATCGCAGCTCCAAATACGACAACGAGTTCCTCGAGCAGTTGAAGGACGAGAACGCCGACGCGCTCGGTGTCGACCTCGACCGCGCGGTCTGGGCCGCCGAGATCCGCGCGGTCCTCGAGTCGATGCCGACGGTGCGCGATCGCGAGATCATCGTGCGTTTCTACCTCAGGGGCGAGGACAAGAGCGACATCTGCGCCGCGCTCAACCTGAGCGAGGAGCACTTCAACCGCGTGATCTTCCGTGCGCGCGAGCGCTTCCGGCTCGGGCTCGAGCGCCGCGGGACGCTCAAGCGCTCCGACGTCATCGCGGTACTCCTCTCGGCCTCGGTCGCACTCCTCGCCGCGACGCTCGCCGTCGCGGGCCCGTTCGCCGGGGTGCTGCTGTGAACCCGCTGATCCGCGACGACGAGTCGATCAACGCCTACCTGGGCGGACGCCTGAACGAGGCCGACGCCGATGCGTTCGAGAAGCGCATCGCGAAGGATCCCGAGCTCGTCGCGACGATGGAGGCGACGCTGCGCATGAAGGAGGGGCTCGCTGTGCTGAGCGCCTCCGGGCAACTCGACGACCTCCTGAAGCCGCCGCCGAAGCGCCGCCGTGCCGCGCTCGCGATCGGAATCGCGGCGGCCGCCGGCGTCGGCACGCTCGCCGTGCTGGTGGCCCTCCAGTTCTTCGCGCGCGCGCCGCTGATCAGCGCCTCGGTCGAGCGCCTCGGCATGCCGGGTGCCGCGTCCGCGCCGATCGCGGCGCACTACACCTTTGCGGCAGTGCGGCAAGCCGCCCGCTCGCCCCGGCTCGAGCTTCCGGTGGGTGGGGTCATCGAGATCCGCGTCCTGACTTCCCGGACCGGAAAGCCCACCACCTATCATTCGACGCTCGAGTCGGTGCCCGCGACCGGCCACCCGGTCGTCGTCGGCAGCGTGATGCACCTCGTCCGCGATGCCGACGGGTTCGTATCGGTCTACGCCGATGCCTCGCGGCTCACGCCGGGTGATTTCGCCCTGTCCGTGACGCCGGAGCCGGACGACGGCTCGCCCCCTGACCGCTTCCCGTTCACGCTCCAGCGGCCCCCGGCCGATCCCCGCCCCTAGTTCCGCGGCGGCATTCTCCCGCCCGGCACCCCTGTCGTTCGACGGGTGAGATGCCTATCAGCCTCCTGACAGATACCCCATGCGGCGGTCGGTCGGCACGGAAACGTTTCTGGTGACGTTGCCAACGGACTGGATAGTAACGTTGCTACCGCCGCGCTAGATCAGGGCGGTCCCGCCGGTACGTCTCCCCCCGACGTACCGGCGGGCGAACCCGCCCGGGCATCGTGCGATGCATCGCGCGCATCGAGACCGTCCCTGAACTCGCGGTTCGCGCCGTGCTACTTACGATCGATCGGCCTGGGCCCGCGCGCCCCGCGCGGAACCGCCGGTCCGCCCGGGTCCACCTCTGCCGCGACCGCAACATGGCCTCCGAGAGCCGCCGAAAAATCGCCCGGGGTGATCGGGTCGAGCTCCGAAGGGACGGCCCGGGGACCGTCGTGGCGGTGATCGGCGAGCGCCCGCTTGAACCAACTGCGGCCGCGCGCCACTGGGAGCGTCTCGGCCGCGGCATCGTCGTACAACTCGACTCGGGCACCGTCGTGCACATCCGCGAGCCCGGCTTCGAACTCGTGAGCGACGGCCCCTGAGCCGCCGCGTCCAGGCACCCCCGCCCCGCAGGCTAGAATCCTCCCGCGCCGCCGTCACCGCTCGCGGCGCGGAGACTCCCGTGACGACGATCCTGATCACCGGCGGAAGCCGCGGCATCGGCCGCGCGACCGCGATCCTCGCCGGCTCCCGCGGCTGGTCGGTCGGCATCAACTACGTGCGCGACGAGGCCGCGGCCGAGGACACCGCCCGCGCGGTGCGCGCGGCCGGCGGTCGCGCCGCAACCGTGCAGGGCGACGTCGCCGACGAGGCGGCCGTGATCGCGGTGTTCGATGCGACCGTGCGCGAGCTCGGCCCGCTCGGCGGCCTCGTCGTCAATGCGGGCATCGTCGCCCACCCGCAGCCGCTGGCCGACATGCCGCTCGGGCGGCTCAGGCGCATGTTCGAGGTGAACGTGCTCGGTGCGTACCTCACCGCGCGCGAGGGCGCGCGCCGACTCGCGACCGACCGCGGCGGTGCGGGCGGCTCGATCGTGCTCGTCTCCTCGGCCGCGACCCGGCTCGGCTCGCCCGGCGAGTACGTCGACTACGCGGGCTCGAAGGCCGCGCTCGACACGCTCGCCATCGGCCTCGCGAAGGAGCTCGGGCGCTCGGGCGTGCGCGTCAACGCCGTGCGGCCCGGCCTCGTCGAGACCGACATCCACGCGAGCGGCGGGCAGCCCGACCGCGCGCAGCGCATCGGCTCGACGACGCCGATCGGTCGTCCCGCGAGGGCCGGGGAAGTGGCGGAGCCGATCGTCTGGCTCCTCAGCGAGGCCGCCTCCTACGTGACGGGTGCGCTCCTCGACGTCGCGGGCGGTCGCTGATCGCCGCGGGCGGTCTTGGGGCCGCCTCAAAAAAAGCCGCCGGCACCCGGGGATCAGGTGCCGGCGGGATCGGGGTTCAGTTGTTGGCAGCCCCCGCGTTAATCCACGACTTGATCTGGTCGATCGTCGCCTGGTCGAGCGGCGTGCCGCCCTTCGGCATCTGGCTGCCGACGATCCCGGGCGCGCCCTCCAGCTTCTGGATCAGGTAGCTGTTGGTCGCATCGCCCGGCAGCACGCGCTTCAGCGTCGGCACTTCGGTGCTCGTGACGTTGACGAGCGCGTTGAAGCTCGCCGAGGCCGAGGTCAGGTTCTGTGAGCCCGGCAGCGTCGAACCGACGCCGCTGTGGCAGCCCGAGCAGATCGGCCCGAACACGTTCGCCTGGATCGTCGTCAGCGTCGTCGCCGGCGTCGTGTTCTGCACGGTGATGTTCGCGACCGCCGAGGAGCCGACGTGGCCGTCCGGGTCCGTCGCCGTCGCCTTGATCGTGACCGCGCCGTCCGCGACCGTGGTCGAGTCCCAGGTCACGGTGTAGGGCGAGGTCGTCACGACGCCGAGCGAGGTCGTGCCGTTCAGGAAGAACTCGACCTTCGAGACGCCGAGCGGGTCGACGACCGTCGCGGTGAGCGCGACCGTCGTGCCGCTCACGGTGCCGGTCGGCGAGGTCAGCGTCACGACCGGCGGACCGCCGAGCACGGGCGCGGCGCCGAGGTCGATGCGGCCGTAGACGCCGTTCGCCTCGTTGTTGAGCCCGGCCGCGTAGAAGAGCGTGTTGTGCGGCTGGTTGTGCGCGTCGTTGCCGAAGGCGATGCCCCAGAGGCCGGGCGCCGCGAATGCGGCACCGGTCGAGTCGGCGACGGTGCCGATGTACGCACCCGTGCCGGCGTCGTAGCCGTTGATCGTGCCGTCACCGAAGTTGCCGACGAGCAGCGCGCCGGAGAGCGTGCCGAAGTCGGACGGCGCGATCGCCATGCCCCACGGCGCGTTCAGCTTCCCGCCCGTCGTGACCAGCCGCGAGATGAACGCGCCGTTCGTGTCGTAGACGTCGACGAAGCCAAGGCCCGCGCCGTTCGCGTTGTCGTGGTTGTCGGGCGGCGCCTGCTGCGCGTAGCTGACGTAGATCTGCGTCGCGCCGCCCGTGCCCGTGTTCGCGGCCATGATGCCGAAGGGAGCGTAGCCGGCGGGCAGGTTCGGGTCGACGAACGTGAACGCGGTCGCCGAGGTGGCCTGCTTCGCGTACGTCGTGTCGAAGACGTCCACCTTGTTGTTGTGGAAGTCGGTCGCGTACAGGTAGTTCGCGGTGCCGTTCTTGGCGAGCGCGAGGCCCTTATACACGGCGCCGCCGGCGTCCGTGTACATCGCGATCACGTGGCCGCTGTCGACGCTCGGCGCCCAGCCGCCGATCATTCCGCCCTCGCCCGTGAAGACGAAGAGCGCGGTCGAGGTCGTCGTGCCGTTCGTGACCGGGAAGCCACCGGTGCCGTTGAACACGACGCCGGTCGGGTCGAAGCCGGTGCCGGGGGTCGCGACGACAAGCGGCGTCCCGAACGGCTGCGCAACGCCATTGCCGTCATAGAGCGTCGAGGTGCCGGTGCCGTTGTTGGCGACCCACATGAAGCTGGTCGGGCTGAGCGCGAGTCCCCAGGGATTGACGAGGTTCGCGTCCTGCACGAGCGCGGCGCCGGCGGTGTCGCCGACGAGCGCGGTCGAGGAGTACGAGGTCGGCGCGTTCACGGTGAGCGTCGCGCTCTGCGTACTGCTGCCGCCGTAGGCGCCAGCGCCCGTGCACATCAGCGTGTAGGTGACGGTGCCCGCCGCGGTCGGCGTCTCGGTGGCGGAGCCGGTGACGTCCTGCGAGCCCGTCCAGCCCCCGCTCGCGGTGCAGGTCGAGCCCGTGCTCGCGGTCCAGGTCAGGGTGGTGCTCTGCCCGAGCGTGATCGTCGTCGGGTTGACGGTGATCGTGATCGCCGGCGGTGGCGGCATGCTCGAGCCGCCGCCGTAGCCGCCACCGCCGCAACCGAGCGCGGCGAGCGTGGCACCGAGGACGAGGAGGCCGGTCCAGCCGGCGCGGGCGCGGCGCCCGAGCCCGTGTTTGATATCGCTCATGTTTGATCCCCTGCCGTTACGACGGCGACGCTGCCCGCGCCGGAACGCCCGGCGGGGACTGTCACTGCGTGTGTACCGGCCGTGCCGGAGCGAGTTCACGCGTCCACGGACCGGGAGGTTTGTTTTCGCGGGATGAACCCGCGCGCGGTCGGCGGGTACGTGCGGCGCGCGGCGCGGGACCGGACCCGCGACTTGACTGATCGTTCAAGTCGCTCTACGCTCACTTGAACGATCACTCAAGAGTGCCCGTGGAAGGCCCCGATACCCGCCAGCGCCTCGTGATGACCGCGCTCGAGCTCTTCTGGGAGAAGGGCTACGGCTCGACCAGCATCGCGGACCTCCTCAAGAAGGCCGACGTGAACAGCGGCAGCCTCTATCACTTCTTCCCGGGCAAGCAGGACCTCCTGCTCGCGGTGCTCGACACCTACCACGCCGGCATCTGGCCGATGCTGCTGAACCCCGCGTGGGAGGGCATCGAGGATCCGCTCGAGCGCGTGTTCGCGCTGCTCGCGCGCTACCGGCTCGGCCTGGTACAGACCGACTGCGCCTACGCGTGCCCGATCGGCAGCCTCGCGCTCGAGCTGCACGAGCCGGACCTTCCCGTCCGCGAGCGACTCGCCAAGAACTTCACCGCCTGGACGGACGCGATCGCGGGGTGCCTCGAGGCGGCGGGGCCGCGGCTTCCCGCGAGGCTCGACCGGCGCGGTGCCGCGCAGTTCGTGCTGACGACGATGGAAGGCGGCGTGATGCTCGCGCGCACCTACCGCGACATCGCCTACTTCGACACGGCGGTCGGCCAGCTGCGCGCCTATTTCGATGAGCTCGGCCGCCAGGCGGCCTCGACGGTCCGAAAATCGCGCCGCCCACGGGCGCCTAAAAAAAGGAGAGGGAGATGAACGGTATCAATCTGCTGGCGGTGGTCGCCGCCGCGGTCTCGGCGTTCCTGCTGGGCGGTCTCTGGTATTCACCGGTGCTCTTCGGTCGCCCGTGGCAGGCGGCCGCGGCCCTGAGCGATGCGGACCTGAAGGCGGGCAAGCCGGCCGTGATCTTCGGCGGCGCGTTCGTGCTGTCGCTGGTCGCCGCGTTCGTGTTCGCGATGTTCCTGGGTCCCAAGCCCAGCCTCGCGCTCGGGCTCGGCGCCGGCGCCTCGGCGGGCCTGTGCTGGGTCGCCGCGGGATTCGGCATCAACTACCTCTTCGAGCGGCGCAGCCTCAGGCTCTTCCTGATCAACGGCGGCTACAGCACGTTCCAGTTCACGCTGTACGGCCTCGTCCTCGCCCTCTGGCACTAGGCGGGAAACGTCCACCTCCGGGAGCCTCGCGACACCCCGGGCCCTGCCGCGCCCGGGCGACGCGCCGGCTCCCGGAGGGACTCGTCCGCACCGCCCCGGCGCCGGCCGGTTGATCAACGCGCAACCCCCTTCCATCAGGGTTCCGGCCCGCCTGCCGGCAGTCGCCACCCATAATCGCGCGGAATAGTCCCAGAGCCACTGGGACGTGGAGCCCTCGCGGGGCCGCGGCTAGTGTTTGAGGCCCGGGCCCCGACCAGCGCGGCGCCCCGCCCCCTCCGTCGAGGTTCCGTCCATGGCGACCCGTGCGTCCGACCTTCCCGCCCCGCTCGCGCCGTCGCGCCGCGGCTTCTCGTCCCTGTGGAGCGTCGAGGACTGGTGGTCGATCTGGATCGGCCTGGGCCTCGTGGCCGCGGGGGTCCTGCTCTATCGGGCCGGTGGCAGCATCAAGTGGCTCGCGGTGACCGCGCCCGGCAAGTGGCAGTCGCTCGATGCGCTCACCGCGCATTTCGCGGGCGCCTGGCCGCAGTACCTCGCACTCTTCGCGCTCTGGGCCGGCGCCTTCGGCATCGCCGCGCGCGTGCTCGGACTCTCCTTCACCAGGTTCCTGCGCGCCTTCGTCGCCGTGTTCGTGCTCGCGGTGCCCATCTACGCGCTCGGCCAGTGGCAGGAAGCGGCGCGCTACAACCTCGAGCCGCCGCTCGTCGCGCTCGCGCTTGGCCTGCTCATCTCGAACACCGTCGGGACGCCCGAGTGGCTGCGGCCGGGCCTGCGCGTCGAGCTCTACGTCAAGACCGGCATCGTGCTGCTCGGCGCCGGCGTGCCGCTCGCGCTGATCCTCTGGGCCGGCCCCGTCGCGATCGGCCAGGCCGGCATCGTCTCGCTGGTGACGTTCGGCGTGATCTTCTGGGCCGCACTCAGGCTGGGGCTCGACCGGCGCCTCGCCGCGACGCTCGGCGCCGGCGGCGCCGTGTGCGGCGTCTCGGGCGCGATTGCGGTCGCGGGCGCGGTCGGCGCCAAGCGCGAGCACGCGCCGATCGCGATCACCGTGGTGATCTTCTGGGCGATCGTGATGATCTTCGTGTTGCCGCTCGTCGCGCGCCTGCTCGGGCTCCCGACCGGGATCGCCGGCGCCTGGATCGGCACGTCCGAGTTCGCCGACGCCGCGGGCCTCGCCGCTGCCCAGACCTACGGCGGCTACGCCGGGCACGTCGCCGGCATCGACGGCACGGGCGATGCCGCCGTCAACACGTTCACGCTGATGAAGGTGATCGGCCGCGACGTCTGGATCGGGATCTGGGCCTTCGCGCTCTCGCTCGTCGCGACGACGCGCTGGGAATCGAGCGGCGTCACGGGCGGCGCCAGGGCCGGGGAGATCTGGACGCGGTTCCCCAAGTTCGTGCTCGGCTTCCTCGCCGCCTCGATCCTCGTGTCGCTGCTCGCCTCGAGCCTGCCGTACGCCGAGTACAAGAAGGTGGTGACCCCGGGACTCGTGCAGCCGCTGCAGGTGCTCAGGACCTGGGCCTTCCTCTTCTGCTTCCTCAGCATCGGGCTCACCACGCGCTTCCGCGACCTCGTGACCGCGGGCGCGAAGCCCTTCTATGCGTTCAGCGCCGGCGTCGCCGTCAACGTGGTGCTCGGCTACGTCCTCTCGGCACACGTGTTCGCCGACTTCTGGCGGCACTTCGGCGAGTGATGTGGGGCTCTTCGCCCGCAACGCGCGCCCGGCGCCCGCCTGCGGGCGCTGCCGGTATTTCCTGACCGACGCCGCGCAGATCGAGGCGGAGATCCCGGGCCTCGCCGTGATGGGCTCGGGCTTCAGCGCGGTGCGTGCGCACGACGGCCTGTGTCGCCTGCACCAGCGTTACCTCAGCGAATCGCACGCCTGCGAGCGCTTCCAGAGCGCCGCGCCGGCGGCCGCTACGCCGCGCTGATGTCCCGGCGCATCAGGTAGCCCTGGCCGAAGCGCGTCTTGAACGTGCCCTCGCCCACGAACCCGCAGCCGCGGTAGAACGCGGCCGCGTGGGGATTGCCGATCACGTGGAGCGCCTTCGCCCCCTGCATGCGCGCGAGCGCCACGCCGTGCTCGAGGAGTGCCCGCGCGATTCCCTGCCGCCAGAGGGCGGGCTCGACGAAGAGCGCATCGAGCTCGGCATCGCCGTCCTCCCGCGGAACGACCGCCGCGAAGCCGACCACAACCCCGTCGCGCTCGGCGACGAACACCTGCCGCGCGAGGATCTGCTCGGGCGGGACGTCGATCGCATCGGGATGCTGCAGCAGCGCGTCGCGGTCGCCGACGTTCCTCAGGGAGGCGCGGGTCTGCAACGCCCGCAGCGCGTCGCGCTCCGCCAGGGAGGCGACCCGGATGTGCAGCGCGCCGCTCATCGCCGCGGCGCATCCGCCGGGACGGGGTCGGCTTCGGGTCGGACGGCGACCATCCGCCGAGGATAGTCGCCGTTCCCCCGCCCGGCCAGCCGGGCAAACCGGCGCGGGCCGCAGGGGCCCGA
>Ga0335083_10012348_pt1 | contig 10229 bp, 6 predicted proteins | sample Lox_Sample_42_FD_206716 | JGI IMG/M metagenome (GOLD analysis project Ga0335083, IMG submission 206716) | Soil microbial communities from Loxahatchee National Wildlife Refuge, Florida, United States - Lox_Sample_4.2 | ecosystem: Environmental > Terrestrial > Soil > Wetlands | place: USA: Florida...
CGCCGCCTGCGGGCGCAACGGGGCCGGCCATCGACTACACGATCGCAGGCTACCTGGGCCGCGCGCTGCAATGGCCGTTCGCACCGCTCGGGTTTAACTGGCAAATGAGTCTTGCGCTGATTCCCGCGTTCGCCGCACGCGAAACCGCCGTAGCCGCACTGGCCACGGTCTACGCCGTGGCAGGCGGGGACAGCGATGTGGCTACGCTCGGTCACACGCTCGCACAGAACTTCTCTGTGGCGAGTGCGCTCTCGCTGATGGTTTGGTTTGCGTTCGCGCCACAATGCATGTCGACGCTCGCCGTGATCCGCCGCGAAACGCGTTCGTGGGGTACGGTGGTGATCTCGTTCGGATACATGTTCGTCGTGGCGTATGCGGCTTCGTTCGTCACGTATCAGGTTGCCAGGCACTTCGTATGAGCGCCAGTCTGCTGCTGCAATACACCGTTATCGCACTGCTCGTTGCGGCGAGCGTGTGGACCGCGCTGCGCAAGCTCGCGCCCAAAACGACTGCGCGGTTGCAGGCGAGCGCGGCAGCGCCGTTGCTGCGCCCGCAGCGTGGCGCAGTGGCGCAACGCCTGGGCCGCTGGCTGCAACCGAAGGGCGCGACCGGCGACTGCGGGGACGGCTGTGGAACGTGCGGCACCTGCGGGCCTTCTGACGTGAAAGTCGAGCAGACCATCACGTTCCATCCGCCACGCAAATAATCCTCCACGGGACGACGAATCCGCGATCCGGTCGTCGCCTCCTCGTAGATCAGCGACATTTGTCGCGATACGCGTTAAAGCTTTCGCTGCCGCGGCGTCGCCACTGCCATTTGCGAATGTCGCGCATCACGATCTTATGTCATTCCGAAGACTATCGTCGGTTCACTCCCCGGCATACTCGGTTGTCTTCCTGACTGAACTCATCTATCCACGCTTCTTCGTCGCGCTTGCCAGTTCCTCCGCCTGCTTTGTGAATCCTGCCAGCAGTTCGATCATGTCGGCTTTCACCTTTGCCGGTGCTGTCTTCAGCGAACCGGCGTTGAACGGCGGCTGGGGGGCGTACTCGCTGACAAGCTGGGTGCATTCGGCGTAAAAGCGGCTCCGCAACTCCGCGATCATCATCAAGCCGAAATCGAGTCCGGCGGTCACGCCTGCGCCCGTGATACGGTTGCGATCCCGAACAACGCGCGCGTCAGTCGGGATCGCGCCAAATCCCGCCAACGCGTCCCGGCACGACCAGTGCGAGGTCGCGTTATACCCTTCCAGCAGGCCTGCCGCGCCAAGAACCAGCGATCCCGAGCAGACGCTGGTGACGTACTTCGCCCGAGCGCCGCGATCTGCCATGAACGCGAGCGTCGCGGGATCAGCCGCTGCCGCCAGGGTGCCGTCCGTGCCCCCCGGCGTGAACAATACGGTGAGGTCGTGCGGACAGGATTCGAAGGTCGCAGTGGGCACGATCGTGACTCCCGCGTCACTCGTGACAGGATCGAGCGTCTTCGAGACCAGATGGATCTTCGCACCCATGAGCGAGCCGAACATGCAGTGAGGCCCGATCAGATCCATCACGGTCATCCCTGGGTACATCAGCATCGCGATCTGCTCGTTGCCCTCCCAATGGACTGTGCTATCCGGCATGTACATGTGCGGATGTTGATCGTGGGACTCCTGCGCTCTCGCGCCCGTGGTACCCACAGCAAAAGGCGCAAGGAGCGCCATTGCAACAAGATTGCGACGGTCGGTATCGATCATATTTGTGCCTTCAGCGTTAAATAGACAGAGCGCGGTTGAATCGGCATCACCACCGGGAACGAAAGATATTCATACGGGGCATAAGCGCGTCGGTTAGCCAGGTTCACGCCGGAGAGTGCGATCGTGTATCGGTCGAAGGTATAGGCAAGCTGTGCGTCGAAGACGGCGTAACCTGGCACGGAAACCGTGTTCGGCAAGGTGACTTCGCGTGAGCTGAGCGCGGTAACGCCCGCCCCGAACGACAGCCCCTGTGCGGCGCCGTTCAGGACCCTATAGCGGAACGTGACGCGCCCGCTGTTTTTCGGTACGCGCGCCAGCGTATCGCCGACCGGAATGGAATTGTCTTCCGTTACCTTTGCGTTCGTATAGGCATAGTTCACGAGAAGGGAGAAAGCCGGCACGGGTTCCCACACGAGGTCCGTTTCAAATCCGCGCGCGCGTTGCTGCCCGGTCTGGATCGAGTAGAGCGGATTGTCAGGGTCGGGAGTGGCAACGTTGTTGCGCGTTTGTTCGAAGGCGGCAATCGTGCCCGACAGGCCAATGCCGCTTAGCGCAAGCTTCAGTCCGCCCTCGATATTGCGAGACGTTTCCGGCACCGGGGGTTCAAGGCCGATATACCCGAACGCAGCACGGAACGCGGTTGCATATGCTGCATACACGGCTACCCCAGGCGCGAGATCGAAGGTCGCCCCGATTCTCGGCGACACGTGGTGATAGGTCTCGTTGGTGCCTTGCTCTGCTTCGCGGAAGTTGAGCTGGGTAAAGCGCAGCGAGCCGGTGAGGTGGAGCCGGCCGTATGTTGCCTGGTCCTGCACGTAGGCCGCGATCGTCTCGTAGCGGTCGGTCTGGGTGAGGTTAAAAGGCGTCAGCGTTCCGAACGCAAGGTTGTAGACCGGCTGGGCCAGGTCGATCGAGCCGACGGGGACGCCGTTGAACCCCATATCGGACGAGAAGTCGGTGTGGTCGTAGTCAACGCCCGCCAGTAGCTCGTGGTTACCGCCCAGCACGTTGACTTTCGCCAGCAGATTGGCGTCAAACGTGGCCTCCGTCGTGGTGGTCAACATATTGAGCGGCAGGATGGGGTAAGTGGTCGGCGTGGCCGGATCGGGGGGGAAGAGCCCCGGATAAACGAAGCTGCCGTATTCCGGAATACGGCTGTGGTAGTACCGCCCACTGACGTTCAGCTGCAGATTGTCGTTGAACTTGTGCTGGAGTTCGACAGTTGCCAGCTGGTTGTCGATCGTGGTTCGCGGCTGACCGATCGGCGCCCCGGGAAAGGCGTGGCGATCAAGCTCGCCTGCCAGCGCCTGGTCGGCGGGCAGACCCGAGTATTCGAGCTGGCTGCTGTGATTGAACTGCCCCTGCACGAGCAGAACCGTTTTGGGATCGAGCTGGAACGAGAAGCTCGGCTTCACCGACCACCGTTCTCCCCTAACCTGGTCGATCCAGCTCCCGTTGCTCTGATACTCACCCGCAATTCGTGCATTGATCGAAGATGTCAACGGCCCGGTCAGGTCGAAATAGGGATTGACGGTTCCATAGCTGCCGGTGCGCATCGCCACGTAGCCGCCCGCGTCGCTCGAGGGACGCTCGGACACGATATTGATGAGGCCGCCAAGAGGAGAGCCCAGGCCGCCGCCATACAACGTCGAGGCCGGTCCCTTGAGCACGTCGATCTGCTCCACGCCGACAAGGCTGGTGGGACTGTTGGCCGCACTCATGCCGTACATGGGCAACCCGTCCATATAGACTTCGGCGGGAAAGCCTCGCACGATGGGTGCGACAAAGAGGTTCTCTTCCGGCTGGCTGGGAACCACGCCGGAGACATTCACCAGTGCATCCGCCAGCGTTCGTGCGTCCTGCTCGTCGATCAGGGTACGGGGGAGCACCTGTACCGACTGCGGTATCTCGATCAAGGGTGTGTCGGTGCGCGTCGCGGAGCTGGTTTCGAGTGCAGTGTCTGAAACCGTAAAGCGATATCTGTTGCCTGTAATCCTGATTGCGGGCAGCGTTGGCACATCGGCGCTGCCTCCTGCCGCTGGAGCCGTTGATGCGCCGGTGGAAGATGTGACGGGCCGGGCTTCCTGCGTGCCAGTTACGTCCGCAGCCTGGAGAGGCTCATCTCGCATACTGGTCATGGTCTCCTGCGCGTGCAGGGGTAAAGCGAAGGTCGCTAGTGAAGCTGCGGCGACAATGGTCAGCCTGAGCATGTTCTTCTATCTCGAGTGAAGTCGTTTATTTCGTGTAGCGGCAGGCATCGGCGCAGGTGCACTGGCCTTATGCTTCGGAGCGCGATTCTGAGAGGACCGATTTCGGCACGAGTGTGTGCGCCGGCCGGTGTTCGCGCTGGCGCACGGCGTGCTGCGTCGACTAGTTCGAGGAAGACGACGTACGTGTTTGCATCAGCAAGCACGATCGCAGTCGCGCAGCAATGTAATGCGTGAGGATGCACGAACCGGTCGTGAACACGGCCGTCACGGCGTGCTCATACGCGATACGCCACGTCTGGACGTATCGGGATGAGCGAGGTGACGGCAGTGAGGTCGAACCAGTAACTGGTAGATCAGCGGGGGAGAGGAGGGGCACGCGGTCGCCCGGAAGGGAACGCGCCGAGGGGCGTGAAAGAAGTGTTTAGCGACGGCAGGAATACCAGTACGGCTATGGCAAGCAACGGCAGTGTAACCGCAGCAATGGGCGGCATCGCGGTGTGCGAAGCGAGCAGATCACAGTAACCGCAAGCACTGAGCGAGACGGTGTGACTGGACTGTTTGACCTCGCCACCAGACAAACTCGCTGAACACAAGGCGGATTCGGGCTGCAAAGCCCGATGAGCCATGACAAGCTGGCTGACAAGTGGCGCGAGAACGATCAGACACATGGCGATCAGGCCAAGCCATGCGGTCGTGAGAGTGCGGGCGCGAGGATTCATGTCAGTCTGGGCGAAGTGCTGCGTAGTGTAGCACTCCGTAAAACATGTTTCTATGAATTAAGCATTGGGAGAATAACTTTGGAACGCGACCAGGTTCGAAGCTGCACGGCGGCAAAAACATGCTGGCGCGCCGTCACAGCCGGTGGCGTGGCGGCGGCAGGGCGCTACGTCAAACGGGTACTGCGTACGCTGCCGGGGTCATGCAGGGCTGCCGCGGGACGGCTGCGCAGTCATCGAGTGTCGAGGACGCAGATCGCTGAACTCGCCGGGTGAAGCATGGGAATGTGGTTTGCGCGGCTTGCGCGATCCTCAGTGCATGCTCGCGTTTTTTGTCCGGCTTTCGCGTAGTTCAGCAGCGCCATTTTACTTAGGCATTCTTATTGTTAGGAGGTAATGAGGACCAGAGCCAGGAGGTTAACGATACGCGCACCAGCGCCATCCTGTTGGTGGTGGCATCGCTGTCCAGTTCGAGGCTGCCAATGAACGGTGTTGCGGAATTCCTGGCCGCGGGTACGCAAAATCGTGGCAGGGGCACATTTCCCATGTTTATCTGTGCGGGCGGTCAACCTCAGGTCTCGTCGATCAATCGCCGCAAATCGTGCACGAAATCGTCGACTGAATCCGTGTCCGAGCCGATTAGCCGTGCATGTCCTCTTGCATCGAATATGTAGATTGCCGAACTATGGGTGACTTCGTAGCTGCCGTTCGCGCGCGGAGGGTCAGCCTCGTAACTGACGCGATAGCGTTGTGCAAGCGTTCTGATTTCGCTGGCTGAACCGGTCAGACCGATGTCGTGCCGCGAGTCGAACGCATCGACGTACGCACGCATGACGGCTGGCGCGTCCCGGGCGGGATCGACGCTCACGAACAGGACTTTCACGTGCTCGGCAGCGTCACCGAGTTGACGTATCACCTGTGCAAGCTTCGCGAGCGTTTCCGGACAAACATCCGGACAATGCGTATAACCGAAATAGACGAGAGTGACGTCGCCCGCGACGTCCGTTTGACGGAGGGGCTGGCCGGCGCCCGAGGTCAGGTTGAAGTCAAGATCGGGGAGGTGCCCCTTAACGTAAACGAGTCTCCATGGCTCTTCGCCATGGCAGGCAGTAAGCGAGATCGCGAGCGCGGTGCTCGCGAGAAAACACCGGCTTCGTCTGTGAAATTTGATCGGCATGATAGTGACGAACAGCAACGCTATCCTGCAAGTCTAGCTCTCCAGGCTTACGGGTGTTCGATCGCCGTGTGGCACTCATTGAATCGGATTGGGCGGGCACCTTGCGTGCCGTCGTCGAAATATCAGGAAAAGGAACGACCGTAAGGAGACCAGTCGCCGCGCCGCGGTAGTGACGAGCCGGAGGTAGGGCAAGGTTCGTCGGGAGTTGCCAGACAAAAGGAGCGGACAACAGCCAAGCCAAACTGTCAAACTGGAGTCATCGGGAACTCGGGTCGGTCTAACCGGACAAGCTCGCGATGAAAAAATGGTTGGGCTTTCGGACTCGCCTGTGGCTGGCATTCTTGGTCTGGGCGTGCAGGGGTTCATTTGCACACGACTGCGCTAACGTGTCAGGTGATTAACGCAAATGCTGGAACCCTCAACGGTCGCCGCCAACTAAATTTAACATAAATACAATGATCGCATTTTGGTTTTGATTCGTATTCCTATATATTTCGTATCGGTGTGGTGCAAGTTACGAAGCTTCGGGCATATCACCTTCTAATGCCACCGCATGCAAACCATCGTGCGGCACGACCTCATCGAACGCGCCGGTCATGGATGGCGTGTCACCTTGCTGGTCACATAGCGCCAGACACCTGACATCAGTTAGGCGCAGCTTGCCGTGTCTGTCAAAATAGCGGTATCCGTTCGCCAGCTACTGCGCACCCCAACACGCCTTCGCGGGCCGCATGTTGCCCCCAACGTCCGATCAGTAGTGTCGAAAACGACAACCGGAAATCAACATCCCTGGCGATCGCGGGGAAAACGTTACAGCAGGCACGACATGGCACACAAGCGATGCGAACAATGCGGCAACCAGACGCCGCCATGGGACATCATCCACTGCGGTTCTGGGGATGGCCACTATCAGTTACTCTGCACTTCGTGCTTCAATGCCAGGATTGCCGAGTCCGCCGGATTCACCGATTTCGAGAACGTTCGGCTTGACCCCATCCAGCTGACTGACTGCGAGGGGGACACCCACCAGTTCCATTTCCAGCTCCGGCTCCTGGGCGCCCGGATTGCGCTGGATGCCTTCGAGCTTCGCGGAGAGCTTCCCGCCGGTTACCGGTTCCAGCTGATCGGCGAAGCTGACGACGATGTATTCGTGCTGCTCGGGCGCCTCATCGAGAAGATTCGTCGCGCGCTGTCGGTCAGGCACGTCGATTTTCGTGAGCGCCGGATCATTGACAGCACGGTGCGCGGGCGTATCGAATGGGACGAATCCCAGCCAGGCCACCTGCCACTCGTGGTCGTCGACGGCAAGGAGGTCTTATGGGACGATCTTGGGCGAATGCTCATGAGCATGGAAGGATGGCAGTTCCGGCTCGAGATCGCTGACCCGAGCGACGAGCTTTGAGTCGTGGTGCCGATGCGGTAAACGGGCGGCCATCACTGGCCCGAGCCGGTTTGCGAACCGGCGCCTCGAACGGTTATCACCCAGGCCGGAGGAGAGCCATGGTCGCAGTGAGGCACGACGATCTTTCCATGGCGTTCGACTTTGTCAGCTGCGCGGCGCCGATGGAACATAGCGCGTATATCTCGCTCGATACGATATCTCGCTCGATACGGGCAAAGTCTGGTGGACTTCCGATTCCAGCGAGGCGTTCGACGAGGAGATACCTGACGACCTCGAAACCTCTGACCGCTACCTTGCGATACCGCACAAGAGCGAGCTTGATCTCGGAAGCCATCTCGCCTTGCGCTTTGTCGCACAGACGTTGCCTGCATGTTACGAGCAGGTCGAAGAATTTTTCCGGAGACGAGGGGCCTATGCGCGTTTCAAGGGCCTGCAGGAACGTGAAGGCGTTCTCGAGCGCTGGTACGCGTTTGAATCCGACGCTGTCGAAGGCGCGCTGAGGCAATGGTGTGCCGAAAACGGGCTTGAGCTTGTTCAGACGTGACGGGCGCTGTGGGTTTTCGCCACGCCAGATGTGCTGAATCCGCGTCCGGCGCGGGGCCGCTCGATCGGCCGTGTGCCATGCGAAAATCCGTGACACCACATCGCGAGGAGCGAGCGCACATGAGGTCTGGTATCGCGTGAAGAGGAGCTTTATTCCAACGACAGAGCAGCAGGCCGTGATCGAGGCGGCGCGTGGCGCCGGGAACCTGAAGATCAAGGCCTTCGCAGGCGCGGGCAAGACTTCCACACTCCAGCTCGTGGCCGAGCACTTCGGCCAGCGGCGCGGCATGTATCTCGCGTTCAACCGGGAAATCGCGGCAAGTGCAGCCCGGCGGTTCCCGCCTCACGTCGGCTCGCGAACGATGCATTCGCTGGCGTGGGCCTCCGTCAGCCCGTCGCTCAGAAGCCGGGTGAGCCTTCAGGGCGAGCCGCCACACGAACTGGCGGCACGCTACGGGATTGGCTCGCTGGAGGTGCGGACGGTGACGGGCAAGGCCGTCGAGGTCGCGCCGTTCGAGATCGGGCGCATGATTGCAGAGGGACGCGACAGGTTCTGCCGGTCCGCGGATGCCCAGCCGGCAGCGCAGCATATTGTCGTCGATGAAAAGATCGACGAAGCCGTGGCCGCGCAACTGCGCACGTACCTGCTGCCTTACGTCGGGCGCCTGTGGGAAGAGGGCGCGGCAGCGCGCGCCGCGAGCGCGATTTCGCCTGACGTGCTCCTGAAGCTCTGGGCGTTCTCACAGCCTCGCATCGAAGCCGACTACATCCTCTTCGACGAGGCGCAGGACAGCGATGGTGTCATGCTGTCGGTCCTTGGCCGGCAGCGCCATGCGCAGATCATCTATGTGGGCGATCCTTACCAGCAGATCTACGAGTGGCGCGGCGCGATCAATGCGATGGCGCAGATCGACGCGCCCGAATGTGCGCTCACGGAGTCGTTCCGCTTTGGTGCCACGTTCGCGGCGCTCGCCAGCCGCCTTCTCGCACTGCTGGGTGAGCGCACGCCCATCCGGGGACAGGAAGCCATCGGCTCGATCATGGTGGAAGACCCCACACTGGCGCCGCCGGTCGACGCGATCCTGTGCCGGAAGAACGTTACGGCGATCTGGCAGTTCGCCGCGGGACTCGAGGCAGGACACCGACCAGCGATCCGGATGAGCCCCGCGGAGATTCTCGCTTACGCTGACGGCGCTGACCGGTTGCTGGCCGGGCAGCGCGCGTTCCGTCCGGCGGCGTTTTCGCTGTTCGAGACGTGGAGCGACGCACAGGCGTTTGCGCGCAGTGCTTTTGGTCAGGACCTGCTGCCGGTTGTGCGCATCGTCGACGAGCTGGGGACCGGCTATCTGCGGGCACTGGCGCAGCGTTCGGCGGCGGAGGGCGCCGCCGACTATGTGATCTCGGTGCGACATGAAGTCGCATAATTCGTTGTTTTACCGTCGAGTAGGACGGAAGGAAACCGGGCGTTCCGTCGCCTGTAGCCTATCGGTGCATGCGGAATTGGTAACGGTCCCGTGTGGAGCCACCGAAACAATGTAGCCCGGCGAAAGCCAAACCGATGTCGTGAGATTGACGTTCTCTGCGAGTGTCAATGCGGAGGGGGCGCTAGGCTGGATGGCATGGTTAAAGGAATTGAACTGCTGATAAACGTCGTTACATAGACGGGCCAAAGACACTGATAGGCCTTACCCAAAAGGGACTGTGGCAGGTCTGCTCGTTTGAGATTCGGGCAGCACGGACATTACTGCCATCGGCGAATAGGCAGAACCTAAACCATCCGTGCGAATTGTGCGGAACATGGTAAGCCTGTATCGCTGCCCATGCAGTCCGGGCAGGTCAACCGCGAGGGAGACTGTTGGCGGTGCAGGTAAAGGATGACGGAGAAAGCGAAGGGCTGCCTGTAATGGGCAGCATAGCGGTTGCAACATTACCGTATGCGAAAGCAGGCCCACTTCCGTCGGGTCTTTCATCACGAGAGAGTTTGATCAACCTTCAAAGGAGGGAAAGCAGATGACGGTGCAGCAGCAAGGCACTGGTGCGTCCTCCGACCGGGCGAAGCATTGGCACAGCATCGACTGGGCTGGGTGCTATCGCGAGGTTCGAAGGCTCCAGGCGCGTATCGTGAAGGCAACTCAGGAAGGCCGCTGTGGCAAGGTGAAAGCCTTGCAACGGCTGCTAACCAATTCGTTCAGCGGCAAGGCACTTGCCGTCAGACGGGTGACTGAGAATCAGGGCAGACGGACACCGGGCGTGGACGGCATCACATGGTCCACTCCGAAGTCCAAGATCAAGGCAGTGTTGTCCCTCAAACGACGCGGCTATAGGCCGTGTCCGCTGAGGCGGATATACATCCCCAAGGCCGACGGGAAGAAGATGCGGCCCCTCGGAATCCCGTGCATGATCGACAGGGCGCAGCAGGCGCTGTATCTGCTCGCGCTGGAGCCGA
>Ga0335083_10012349_pt1 | contig 10229 bp, 19 predicted proteins | sample Lox_Sample_42_FD_206716 | JGI IMG/M metagenome (GOLD analysis project Ga0335083, IMG submission 206716) | Soil microbial communities from Loxahatchee National Wildlife Refuge, Florida, United States - Lox_Sample_4.2 | ecosystem: Environmental > Terrestrial > Soil > Wetlands | place: USA...
CCGCGATGCCGTCGCCGCGATGCCGTCGCGACGTCGCGCTGACAGAATGGGGTTTGTGACCGACACCACGCGTCGCAGTCCTCGATCGACCACGATGCCGTCGCGACGAAGCGGCGCTCAGCTCGCGGTCAGTGACTCGCTGGCTGTCGCAGTCCTCGATCGACCGCGATGCCGTCGCGACAGGCCGGTCGGGCTCTCGGCGAGCCGGTCCACGCTGGAGGTCGCAGTCCTCGATCGACCGCGATGCCGTCGCGACCTGGCGTCTCGTCCCTCGTACCGCTGCCGGGGATGCCTGTCGCAGTCCTCGATCGACCGTGATGCCGTCGCGACTCCCATGCCCCGTCGCTCGAGAGACTGCGCCGCTACGTCGTCGCAGTCCTCGATCGACCGCGATGCCGTCGCGACTTCTTGAATGGAGCGTGCGACGACGGCGGCAGTGCCCAGTCGCAGTCCTCGATCGACCGCGATGCCGTCGCGACGCGCAGTTGACGGAGGCTCGGTCGCAGTCCTCGATCGACCGCGATGTCGTCGCGACTGGAGGAGGCTGTTCGGTTCGCGACGGCGATTCGCGTCGCAGTCCTCGATCGACCGCGATGCCGTCGCGACCTCGCGGAGCGAGTCGAAGTGCTACCCGGCCTGTACAAGTCGCAGTCCTCGATCGACCGCGATGCCGTCGCGACTCTGCGACCCACTTCGCCGTATCGTAGTACTGGCTGTCGCAGTCCTCGATCGACCGCGATGCCGTCGCGACGTCGGCGTCGCGGCCAACGAGATCGAGGAGAACCGGCGTCGCAGTCCTCGATCGACCGCGATGCCGTCGCGACCCAACGGCGGGCAAACCGTTTTTCCTGGCTCCGTGCACGTCGCAGTCCTCGATCGACCGCGATGTCGTCGCGACGGTCGAGCAAGTCGCGCCGTGGGCACCGCGCACAGGCGTCGCAGTCCTCGATCGACCGCGATGTCGTCGCGACGCACAGCACGAGTACGCGCACGCCTACGCCTGCCGCCAGGTCGCAGTCCTCGATCGACCGCGATGTCGTCGCGACGAACGGAAAGGGCTGGCAAGACGTGATCGAGCAGGTGTCGCAGTCCTCGATCGACCGCGATGCCGTCGCGACCGACGTCGGCGACCTGTGCGAGCTTCAAGAGGTCGGGCATGTCGCAGTCCTCGATCGACCGCGATGCCGTCGCGACAAAGCTTGGAGGTGCGACCCGAGGATCGAACGCACTTGTCGCAGTCCTCGATCGACCGCGATGCCGTCGCGACAGGCCGCTAAATTGTCAAAGAACAGCGCCCTTCTACAGGCCGTCTTGCGAGCGCTCCGCCATCCGCTGCTTCTTCGCAGCGCTCATCCGCTTCGCCCGCGCCCACTTCGCCGACTTCTTCGGCTTACCTTCCGACACGTTATCGTCGCCGCGAGCGCCCGCGAGGATCTTCGCGTCACCAGGCTTCTCGCTGTACCGGCGCAACAGCATCGGAGCAGCCCCTTCCCTGTCCTGGTCCCATTCGTGGCCGCACTCGCACCGCAGCCGCACGCTCGCTGCTGCATCACGGTCCGCGACGAGGCCGCAGCTCGGGCACGTACTCGTCGTGCGCGCGGCATCCACGGCTACCACGATACCTTCGCGCCGAGGGGCCGCGTTGAGCAAGCATCCGCGCAGCTCGCTGATCGCTGCGAGCTGTCTGTTGCTGCGCGCCATCTCGTTCTCGGCGCTGTCCTCGCCCGTCTGCGGCCGTTCGGCAACGTCCCTCAGGTCGAACTTCTCCAGCACAACGGCCTCGTAGCGGGCGCACATCTGCGCCGCAAAAACGCGGTACTTGTCGCGGCGCCTGCGAAGACCCCAGATCCGGCGACTCGCCTCGCTTGCCCACTTGGCTCTGTCGGCCATCGTCCACGCACGCAACGCCTCGACGACGATGCGTTCGTCGGCCGAAGGTGACGGTCGCTCCGCGTCCCACTGGCGAAGCAGCACTACCAAGCGCGAAGCGCGTCGCCACGAGTGCATGTGCGCCGACGCATCGCGCATCCACTGCGGGGGGTGTGCCTGAGCCGAGATCCATCTTTTGACCGTTGCCTTGCAGGCGTCCATCGCAACGTCGCGCTGGGCCCGCAGATCTTCCGCGGCACGCAGGGCGCGGATATCGGCCGCGGTCAGACGCAACTCGCCGGTCTGGCCGCTGGAGTCGGTCCACGCTGCGACACGGATCTCGTCGCCGATGATGCGCCATCCGACGTCGATCGCCACGGTCGGACGCGGACCATCCGCGTGAGGGGCCCGCAAGGGCGCGCTCAGTTCCACGGTGACGCACAGGCTCCACTCGGCGTGCGGCCCGCGCACGGTCCTGTGCACGGCTGCCCACGTAATCTGCGCGCCAGCTGGCAAAGGACGGTGGTAGTCGAGGCGCCAGCGCGCCCAGACCGGGGCGCCGCTCGTCGAGCCCACGCGCATGCGCAGTTCGCCGTGCCGGCATGCCCGGTCACTCACCCAGCGCGCTGGTGTCCCGTCCGGACGCGTGGTCGGCGCCGCCGTGTCGGGCTGCCCGCGTTCGCCCGGACGCACGCCCGGCGGACGGCGCCCGCGTCCTGTTCCGATGATGCTGTCCTCCCGACGCGGCGGCCTCGCGGTCAGGTCGGCGGTCGCCAACCACTGCTCGGGCCACGGTGACGCCACGAAGGCCAGGCGCGTGTCTGCCCCGGCGAGCGCCTGCTCGACCGAGAGCGGCTTGGACGACTGGATCTGCACGCCGACGGTGCCGTCGCCATCCCAGCGCGGCGGCGGCAGCTTCGGATCGTGGGGCGTGATGCCGTCCTTCTCGTAGAGCGGCGCCGAACGACTCGCCTGCATGGCGCGCTCGACGAGCAGGTACGTGCCCCAGTACAGGCCCGAGTGTTCGCGGGCGTTCTTGATCAGATCCGACGCGATGGCGCCGCTCCCGTCGAGACGATGGCGCAGCGCGACTGCTTCCGGTGTGGCGTGAGGGCACGGCATCTCTTCGCTGCCGGCCTTCCTGCACTCCGCGCACTGCGGGGCCAGCATGCGACGAAGCTCGTAGAGGTGCTCGCGCACCGCCTTGGCCTTGGCGCGGGCGGCCGCCAGCTGCAGCCGCATCGCGGCTGTCTCCGAACGTTTGCGGCTGTTCTTGCGCAACACCCGGATCTCGGCGGCGAGCCAGTCGCACGCGGCCTTGATGCCGACCAGCTGCGCCTCGACGATGGAAGCTTCTCCGCCGAACTCGCTGCGGATCTGTCTCTCGGCCGCGCGCCTGCCGCGCTCGATGATGATGAGGTTGCGCCGGTACTCGTGCGCGAGACGCATCTGCGCGTAGACCTCGTCGAGCCCCTCGTGAGGCGTCGCGATCCCGTAACGGAAGACCATCGTCGTCATGCTGTTTTCTCCTGAGATGGCAGGTGCATCCGCGCCCATTGCGCGCAGTTGGTGCACGTGTCCAAAGCGTCTGTCGGCGGGGTGCATAGCGACATCTTCGGCGCGTAGCGTCGCGCAACCTGACAGGCTCCGATGCCTCCCAGGAACAAGTGCTTGACCGGCGGCTTGAGCGCGTCCGAGCGCCAGCGCCACTCGACCTGGGTGCCAAGCTTCGCAGCGACAATCAAAGTCCTGCCGCTGGTCTTGGCAATGGGCTGCTCGAGCGCGACGGCTTGGAATTCGGCACGGAGCTCGGCGTGCCGGCGCTCGAGGGCGTCCATTTCGGTGGCGATCTCGAGCAGGGATCGCTTCACGCGCTACCTTCGCCGAACAGCCGCATCGCCATCTGCCGCTCCGCTTCGGCCTTGCTCTCTGGCGTGGCCATCGCGCACGGGTGGCAGACTTGAGCACCGTCCTTGCCGTAGGGGCGGCACTCGCGCGTCTGCCCACACGTCGTGCATTCCCGAGGCGGCTCAGGGCAGATGACGACTGCGCCGGCAACTCGGCCGCTCATGCCCGCGCCGTCCGGGCCAGCTCTGCGAGCTGTTCCAGCTCCTCCAGCCGCGCTCTGACCTGCTCGACCTCCGCCCAGAACGCCCTGTTGAGCGGGCGCTTGGCTTGGAGCAGCGAGTGGGTGCGATAGGCGGCAGCCTTGTCGAGCTCCGAGAGATGCCTGGCGAGGCCGGACTGGAATCGCGCGAGCGACCTGTCTGCCTCGGCGAGCATCTCCTTCTGTTCGCGGGTCATCGGCATGGTCAGACGATCCTCCCCACCCGTTTATTCACGACGCTCCGTCGAGCGCCCCGATCCACGCCCACCCCACCATCTCGGTCCAGCTCGTACGCCACCGGGTGCCCAGGCGCCAGTGCATCTCGATGCGGTAGGCGCGCTGCACGATCTCGATCACTTCGGCTTCACTCCGCAGCGGTGGTTGATGAGGTCTTGCACCGGCAGGGCGCACACAGGACACGGCTTGTCCTGCTCGAGCGGGCCCATGGTCTTGGTGCGCGGCACACGCACGCCCAGCAGCTCCACGGAGCCCTCACCCATGAAGTCGATGGCGATGGGCGAGCCGCTCTTGACCTGCAGCGACTGGGGCAAGCGGGTTAGCCCCTCGGCTGGCGAGAGCTTGACGTCACCGAGCTGCACGCGAACGTCGCGCGCCTGCTTGACGTGCAGGCCGACGACGATCATGTCGGTCTCGGTGAGAGGGCCGAAGGTGCGGCCCTCCTGTCCTTCGCGACGGTAACGGTGCTCGAGCACGTTCATCTCTTTTTTGCCCTCTTGATCAGGTTCAAGACGCCATCGGCGACGTCCTTGACCGCCGCGACGGTCTTCTGCACCTCGGGATCCTTGGCCATCGCGATGACGTCGCGCACCTTGTCGCCGGCGCGCATGAAGTCGTCCAGATCCCAGGCCTTGGCGCCGGGCGCTGTGCCGAAGAAGTCGCCTTGTCCGATGTCGTGCTTCTTGATGAGGGCGCGAGCCTGCCGGTAGAACGACAGGGCTTCCTTGCTCTCCGAGTTGTAGAGCGAGGCTGCGATGAGCTTGCGGGCGGTGTCGATGGGATCAGCGGGCATGCGGGCGCCTCATATGGACATCTGCTGGCGTGTCACGCAGCCAGAACAGCTTGGTGCAGCGGTAGCAGCCGCTGCCCGGCGTATCGCAGACGATGCTTCCGTCTTCGCCCCCGCTCTTCCAAAGTACGTCCCGCAGGATCACGTCAACGCCAGTGGGCAGATCGATGCGAGTGAGCGCAGCATCGTCCTCGGTGCTGACGAGATTGTTCGGGTTGGACATGCGGATGTCGATCACGTCTGCGCCATTGGCGTCCTTGCCAACGGCCAGGATCTTCCCGTAGTACTCGGCGGAGCACGAAGAGAAGAGCCACTGCCCTACTGCGGGCATCATTGCCTCCGGAGTTGTTCAAGCTTGGTGAGCGCGGCGCGGATTTCCCTGAACAGGATGTCGTCGCCAGGGCCGTACTCGCCGGCAACAGCGGCATCGAATGGGACGGCACGAGTCCCACCCACGAAGCTGCCGAGCAGAACGCCCCGGGTCATCGCCGACGCCTCCCGTTCTTCTTCTCGGGCTCCTTGAAGAGCTCCTCCATGGCCCGTGTGCGGCAGATCCACATCCGCCCACCGGGATCGATCTCGACGCCGATGATGTCCAGGTTCTCCCACCACATCAGGGTGAATGGATCGACCTGCGGCGCTCGAGGATCGACGATGCGGCACGCGTCGTCGAGCTCGACGCGCCCCACGCGCAGGAGGTACTCGAAGAGCTCCCGGTCTCGTTTGGAGACCTCACCCCGCACCATGATGCGGATGACGGCGGGCATCTCGTCGTCCTCGGGGGACATGACGGGCGCGGCGCCGTGGTGCTTGATGGCCATCATTGGCACCCTCCCCAGATGTACCCGCTCGCCGCGAGACCGACGAGCACCGCGATGGCCGCCGACGCGACGACTGCGCCGACGATCTCTCCGTACCCCCTGAGGTTCATCAGCGGACCTTCACGCCGAGCGGGTTGCATGGAACCTTGCAGCTCTGGATCGTACCGCCGTCGTACATGCAGGCGAGGCCCAGGTCGCCGTACTGCTGCCTCTCGGCAGCGACGGCCGCGGCGCCGGCTTCGGAAGCAGCCATGCACCCCGCCTCGACCAGCGCGCCGTAGATCTGCTGGTCGCCCGGGGTAATGACGACCGGGGCAGGTGCGGCGTCCGCAGGCCCCGGCGGCGTCGGCGTGGGGGTGCACGTCGACGCCGCGAGCAGCAGCACGGCGAGCCTCACGACTGCGGCCATCCCGCCGCCAAGCCTGCGTTCGCTGCGGCGATGGCGTCGGCCTGCGTCAGCAGCTCGTGGTCCTGTTGCTGGATGCCGGCAGCGACCCACGACTGCGCCTGGGCGAGGGTGACCGGCCCGGTCGGAGCGGGCGCCGGCGCCGGGGCCGGTGCATTGCCGCCCAGGCCCTGCAGATCTGCCAGCAGCTGATCGTAGTCGAACCCGTTGGGCGCGAGTTTCTTCGCCTTGTTCACCACCTCGGGGCTCAGGATGGCGAAGAGGTTGCCGCCAGCGTCGCTCGAGCAGAACTGCTTGATGGCCGCGTACGTGATCGTGCCGAGAAAGCCCCACGAGTCGATCTTGAGCCCCTGCGCGTTGCCGCCGAGGCCGACCACGCAGTGCCCGTCGTTCGGATCCGGCAGCGAGCCGACGTCCCACACGAACCCGTCGCCCGCGATGTTGAGCCACGGGTCTGCGAGCTCGAGGCCGAACATCATCGGAAAGAGCCACGCGCAGCTCTTGATGAAGGCCGGATCGGCCAGGTCATCGTCGCTCAGGGCCGCCCAGCCAGCGATGGCGTGCGTGCCGCGCCCGTCGTAGCCCTTCTGCTGCCAGGTTTGGCAGACCGTGACCTCGTCGCCGCCTTGATCCGTGGAGGGTTGTCCTAGCACGTATCCGGTGCTCAGTGAGTAGAAGGTGATGGCCTGCTGCGCGGTGATGACGACGGGAGCGCCGGCACCGGCCGTGATCGAGTCGATGATGTGCCCCGGACCCGCGCTGGTGCAGTCGCCCAGACCCTGCACGGCGACCTGCGGGGGCGCGGACGGATCCGGACCGTTCGCCAGGATCATCGACAGCGCCGTCTGGCAGTCGGTCGTGTTGTCGAAGTCCGGAGCTGGGGGAAGCGTCCGCACGTACCCGCGCAGGCTCTTGAACAGGTGCGGGTGGGTGTGGCGAGCCTGCTTCGGACGCCGGCGGCCACCGACGTGGAAGGTGTGGCCGTGCGAGTTGGTGTGGAGCCTCACTTGGCCGCCCTCGGGTGCGCCGCCAGGTACTGCTGGCCGCGCGCTCTGCCGATGGCAGGAAGGGCACCCGTGTCGAGCAGCACCACGATGACGTCCTGCACCGTTGTCTCGACGTCGGCGCAGACAGCATCCGTCGCGCTCGTTCCGCCGAGGTCGGCGCAGACGTCGGCGGCGATCTGCGCGTCGCTCTTTGGCGGTGACGCCGACAGGTCGTCGACCACCGTCTGCTCGATCTTCTGCAGGGTCGGAAAGACCGGCTGGCCGCAGCCGACGAGGAGCAGCATGGCGAGCGGCTTGACCGCTGCGGCCTTGAGCTTCGCAGCCGCGCTCGGCGGCACGGTGAAGAAAGTCTCGAGCAGGGTGAGCACGCCAGCCGCGCTGCCGATCCACTTCCAGGTGGGCTCGACGTTGTAGATGGCGTTGAGGGCGCCGAGGCCTCCGACCAGGAGGAGGGCGACGACGAGCTTGACGTTTGCGGGAAGGGGGATCATGGGTCGAAGTGTAGCTCAACCGAGGTGATCGGTCAGTCCTCGAACTCGGCGTCGATGGTTCCGGACAGCTTCCCCACCTGCCGCTTCGCATGCGTGGCGAGCCCACCCTTTCGACCGGCTTCGCGGGCCTTGTCCGAAGTGAACTCGTGCGCGGTGCCAGCAAGGTGTGCGGCCTTACCGCCCTTGCTCGAGATCTCCTTGACGAGCTCGGGGTCCATTGCGGCGAAGCCGCGCTTCTTCTTGATCGGTGCGTCCATCGTCTGCCTCACGTGAGTGGCGGAAACCGTTTGATAGCATCCTGAGCGGCGCGAGCCGATCGCAGCTCCGCGCTGCGTTCGCGGGAGTCGAGCGTCGAATCGCTCAAGATCCGCTCGACACGCAGTCGCAGCGCCTCGCGGATGTCGGGTCGTGGCTCTTTGGCTCGCTGGCCCATGCATCAGCTTGTACGCTTGACGCCAAGCTCGGTCAACAGGTAATCACTATCTCGTGCCCTACGCCGAGCCCTCCGATCGCCTTCGCGCGCAGATCCGGCGCGCGATCAACAGGGAGGGCCTCTACGCGTTCAGCAAGCGTGCCGGCGTGCAGCCCTCGACGGTGCAGCGCCTCGCACACGCAGCGGGCAAGACCCATCGCAAGACGATCGCCAAGATCGAAGGAGCACTGAAGTGATCAAGATCCACAGGTTTGCCTCTCCCGAGCGTGCAGAGAAAATCGAGTGCTCGACGGCGATCGAGGCGCTCGCTGCTTTCGAGCCGGAGCAGCAGATCATCATCGTGCGCTGCTCAAGCGACGAGGAGTACCTGGGGCTGACGCACGCCGTGCTCAAGCGGACGATGACCGCCATCGAGATGGGCGTCGGCGACACCGTGTGGGTCTGGGGGCCGAGCCTGACGCTGTGCGACGGCGACGGGTGGCGCATGACCTTCGAGCAGAACCAAGCTTTCACCAAGGCCGGCATGGCCAAGCAGCAGGTTGCCCAGCGGCAGCAGGCCCAGCAGGCGCTGTCGATGCTCAGCGGTTTCAAGCAGCACGGTGGCCGCGGGCGGTGAATAAACGGGCGCCGCCGCCCGTCAGTCCCACCATGAAGCTCGGGGTCACCTTGCTGCTGCTCGCCATCGGGTGCGGCGGCGAACCGTTCTCGGTCGGCCGCGACAGGCCCGCTCTCGAGCTGCCAGACGCGGCCAGCGATGCCCAGTTGGAGGCAGAAGGTGCCCCCGCCGACCCGCCGGAATCCGGGGGGGCGGATGTCCTGACGGAGGGCGGGGGCGAGGCAGATGCTGCCCCGGAAGCGGACGCGTTGCAAGTCGAGGCCGACGCGTGCGGCGGGCAGGTCGCCCTGCACAGCAGCTGTCCGGTGCCCGGCGGCGAGCAGCCCACGCTGCCAGCCCTCTTCGTGACGGCGTACCCGGCGCAGGGAACCTGCGCAGCGGTACCGACGCCGCCCGAGTGCGCCTGTACGGCGAGCTACACCTGCGCGTGCATCGCTGCCCACCACGCGGAGGTTCCGTGCGGCGTAACCGCCTGCGCCGAGGCCGACCTCGACGCAGGCGTTGCGCTGACCGTGCAGTGCCTCTAGGCGAGGCGCTCGGTGATCTCGACGTTGAGGGCCTGCCAGGTCATCGCGCCGGCCGACACGTTGGTGTACAGGCCGATAATGGCGAGCTGCCCCACCGTGAAGGGCACCAGGGCGCCGGTGCCGGCCGTGATGCTGGCGCCGACCGCGCCCGAGAACGTGAACATCTGGTTGAGCGCGGTGGTCACCGCCACCTGAGCGCCGGTGTCCATCATCGTGTTGCCCGGCGCGCCGACCAGGCCGTTGGTGTACGTGATGCCGCCCGCGGTGCCGTGGTTGGTGTACATCACGCTCGCCACGGTCGCCTTGTCGCCCGTGGGCGCCGAGCCGAACGCGACGCCGCTCGTCACGACAGGTGCCGCGGAGGCGTGGTCGGTCGTGACGCTGTAGTCGACGCTGTCGCCGGTGGTGATGCCGGTGCACGCCGTCGTGATGTTGACGTCGAAGATGCCGCTCATCTCGACGAGCATGATGGCGAGCATGACGCAGTGGGCGCCGGCGGCCGTCGTCGAGGTGGGGATGGTGGCCGACCCGGCGAGCGACGCGCCCCGGATGGTGTGGACCGCAGCGCCCATGAGCGCGTCGGTCTCCGCAGCCTGGCGGCTGCGGTTGGCCTGGATCATCTTCAGAACTTCCTGTCGGATCGTACGGAGCATGGTGCAGATTCCTTTCGGAGATCAGACCCCGGTGCGGGGTCAGCACGTGACGACTTGCAGACTACTTCACGTCAGGCGGGCGGCCAAATCAGCGCTTCTTGCCCCTGCGCTTGGCCCGCCGGCGCGGGCGGCGCTTCTCCGCCGCGCCCGTGTTCTTCTTGCCGAAGTAGCGGAACAGCCAGATCCCGGCGGCGACCGCGCCGCCAGCGATGAGCACCCAGATGAGCACCTTGGCCCAGGTGGGCAGGCCGCCCGAGGGCGCGACCGGAGGC
>Ga0335083_10012351_pt1 | contig 10228 bp, 10 predicted proteins | sample Lox_Sample_42_FD_206716 | JGI IMG/M metagenome (GOLD analysis project Ga0335083, IMG submission 206716) | Soil microbial communities from Loxahatchee National Wildlife Refuge, Florida, United States - Lox_Sample_4.2 | ecosystem: Environmental > Terrestrial > Soil > Wetlands | place: USA...
GCCGAGGCTCGTCTCGTCGTCCGACAGCACGCGCAGCAGCAGCCAGCCGTGCGGCGTCGCGAGCCTGAGATCGCGGTCGTCGCGCGCCGACTGCCCCGGCCCAATAATGCGAAAGCGGCCACCCTTGCCGCCGGTCGTGCGCGTGCCGACCACGATGCCGGCATCGGTGTACATGTCGAACACGGCGACGGAGACGTAGCGCTGGCCGGTCTCCGGCAGGACCAGGCCGACCGGGCCCGCCGTGAGGTCGATCAACGCGACCGAATAGAGCGTGTCGCGATTGGGCGCCGTGACGGCGCGCGACTGCGGGCTCGCCAGCCCCGGCGCATGCACCATCGTGTTGCTGGGGAGCGTCCGCCCGTCATTGCCGCGTTCGCTGAGCCGGGCCCGCACGCCCGCCATCTCGATCAGCGGCAGCACATAGAGCCAGGCCATGAAGGCGTCGTTTTCGAGGCCGGCCGCATCGGCCGCCGCAGAACCCGCGAGCGCCAGGCCGCCTGTGCCCGCCAGCAGCGTTCGCCGCGAAGGGACGGCTCGATCCATGCCGTGACGATCTACCTCGGCAGCACGAACCGCACGCCGGGGCGAGCGTGACCGCCGCCCATGGCCATCGCCGCACCGTCGGCGCGCCAGCAGGCGGCCGCGGTCATGGCGCCATCGTCCTCGAACTTGATGGCGTTCATGCCGCCCGCCACGGTGGGCATGCGGACCAGCCTGTGGCCGCGTGCTTCGAGGCCCTCGCGCACGTCGGCGGGAATGCCGTGCTCGACCTCGAGCGCGGGACCCTCGGTCCAGATGCGCGGTGCCTCGACCGCCTCCTGCAATTCCATGCCGTGGTCGATGAGGTTCAGGATCGCCTGCAGGGCCGAGGGGAAAATCTTGCGGCCGCCGGGCAGGCCCAGCGCATAGCGCACCTTGCCATCCTTCAAGGCCATGATCGGCGACATCGAGGTCGTGACCCGTTTGCCCGGCGCGATGGAAAGCGCGTTGCCCGGGCGCGGATCGAAGTTCGACATATAGTCGTTGGGGATCATGCCGGTGCCGGGCACGATGAAGCGCGCGCCGAACAGGCTGTTGATGGTCTGCGTCGTGGTAACGACGTTGCCCGCAGCATCGGCGACGGTGAGATGTGTGGTGTCGGCGCCCTCGGCCGCCGCGAGGCCCGCGGTCCAGAGCGTCGCCCGCGCGCGATCAATCTCGCCGCGCCGCCGGTCGGCATAGGCGCGCGACAAAAGCTTCTCGACCGGCACGTCAACGAAAGCGGGATCGCCGCTCGCCGCCGCCCGGTCGGCGAAGGCGATCTTCAGGACCTCGGCCAGCAGATGCAGCGTCTCGACGGTGCCGAAGCCCATCTTCGCGATGTCATAGCCTTCGAGGATCGCCAGCATCTGCGCGATGTGCACGCCCGAGGCGGCCGGCGGCGGCGGGCCCAATATTTCCCAGCCGCGATAGGGCGCGCGGATCGGCGCGCGTTCGACGACTTTATAGTCGGTAAGATCGCGCTTGCCGACGAAGCCGCCGGTGCGCTCCATGCATTCCACGACGAGATCGCCCAGCGGCCCGCCATGCAGCGCGCCCTCGCCGTCCCTGGCGATGAACTGCAGCGCCTCGCCGTAGTCGCCTTGCACCAGCGTCTCGCCGGCCTTGAGCGGCGTGCCGTCGGGCACCAGCCGGTCGGCGGCGAAGGGATCCTGCACCAGATCGGCGCCAGCGCTTTCGATGCAGTCGGAGAGATAGGGCGTCACCGTGAAGCCGCGCGTGGCATGACGGATCGCGGGCTGCATCACGTCGGCGAGCGACATCGTGCCGTAGGTGCGCAGCGCATGCGTCCAGGCGAGCAGCGAGCCCGGCGTCGCGACGGCCTTGGGCCCGAGCTGATTCTCGCGCCGCTCGACGTCGTAGACATGGGCGGGCGTGCCGGCGATCGGCTTATACATGGTCGGATGACCGGCGAGCGGCACCGCGCTCATGCCGTCGACGATGCGATGGCCGCCGTCGGCGAGACGGATGTGGCAGGTCGTGCCGCCGATCAGCCCGACCATCATCGGCTCGACGACAGTGAGCGCGAACTGCATGGCGACGGCCGCATCGATCGCATTGCCGCCCGCCGCCAGCATCTCCATGCCCGCCGCGGAGGCCAGCGGATGGTTGGAGGTGGCGACGCCGTTATAGCCGTGCGCCGGCTTCTTCTCGCAGGAGAACAGGGTGCCGGCGCGGGAGCGCCATGGGGACTGGGTCATGGTCGCGAGCCTAGCGTTTTCCTCCTCCCCCGTCATACGGCGGAGGAGGCATGATTAGTCCGCCTTGATGCCGGCGAACTTGATCACCTTGCCCCATTTTTCGGTGGCCTCCGCGAGGACCTTGCCGAAGTCGGCGGGCGAGCCGCCGGTCACCGTGCCGCCCAGCTCGACGATGCGGGACCTGATCCTGGCGTCGGCGAGGCCTGCGTTGATCTCCTTGTTCAGCCGGTCGACGATCTCGGCCGGCGTGTTCTTCGGGGCGCCGACGCCGCCGAAGCCGCTCGCCTCGTAGCCCGGCACGAAGTCGCCGATCGTCGGCAGGTCAGGGAAGACGTCCAGCCGGCTCGCGGTCGTCACCGCGAGCGCGCGCAGCTTGCCCGCCCTGACGTACTGGATCACCTCCGACACCGGCGCGAAGATCACCTGCAGATGGCCGCTCATCAGGTCGTTGACCGCGGGCGCGCCGCCGCGATAGGGCACGTGCAGCATGTCGACCTTGGCCATCATCTTGAAGAGCTCGCAGGCGATGTTCTGCGGCGTGCCCTGCCCGGCCGAGCCGTAGTTGATCTTGCCGGGGTTCGCCTTGGCATGGGCGATCAGCTCGGGGATGGAGGCGACGGGAACCGACGGGTTCACGACCACGACATAGGCGAGCCGCGCGATCTGGCTGACCGGCGCGATGTCGCGCAGGAAGTCGAAGCTGAGATTGCTGTAGAGCGCGGCGTTGATCGCATGCGGCGTCACGACCTGCAGCAGCGTGTAGCCGTCGGCCGGCGCCTTGGCGACCGTCTCGGTGCCGATGTTGCCGCTGGCGCCGGGCTTGTTCTCGACGACGAATTGCTGGCCGAGCCGTTCGGTCAGCAGCTCGCCCATCAGGCGCGCCTGGATGTCGGTCGCGCCGCCCGCCGTGAAGCCCACGACGATGCGCGCGGGCCGCGATGGATAGGTGTCGGCGCGCGAGGCGCGAGGTGCGGACGACAGGGCAGCAGCGCCCGCGGCCAGGTGCATGAAGGCACGGCGATGGAATGTCATGGTGCGTCTCTCCCGGTCGGCGCTTGGCGCGCCTTTCGGCGAAGGCTACACCGGTCCTGTCGGCCAGTGAAAGAGCGGGAGTTCGACCAGTGCAAGCAGAGACGCCAGACCAGAAGCTGCGGGCGCGGGCCGCCAAGGTGGTGCCCGGGGGCATGTACGGCCATCTGAACGCCAACCGCCTGCCGGAAGGCTATCCGCAATTCTTCGAGCGCGGCGACGGCTGCCACCTGTGGGACGTGAACGGCAAGCGCTATGTCGACTTCATGTGCAGCTGGGGGCCGATCGTGCTCGGCCACCACCATCCCGCAGTCACCGAGGCGGCGCACCGCCAGATGGCGGCCGGCGACTGCCTCAACGGTCCCTCCGAGCGCATGGTCGAGCTGGCCGAGCGGCTGGTGAAGCTCGTGGCCCATGCCGACTGGGCGATGTTCTCCAAGAACGGCACCGACGCCACCACGACCTGCGTCACGCTCGCGCGCGCAGCGACCGGGCGGCGCAAGATCCTGGTCGCGCAAGGCGCCTATCACGGCGCCATCCCCTGGTGCACGCCCAACCCGCTCGGCGTCACGGCCGAAGACCGCACGCATCTGCTCACCTTCACTTACAACGATGTCGGCGGCCTCGAGACGGCGGTGCAGCGCGCCGGCGACGATCTGGCCGGCATCGTAGTCTCGGCCTTCCGCCACGATTACGGCCTCGACCAGGAGCTGCCCGATCCGGTCTTCGCGCGCCGCGTCCGCGAGCTGTGCGATGCCAGCGATGCGGCCTTGATCGTCGACGATGTGCGCGCGGGCTTCCGCATGACACTCCGCGGCAGCTGGGACCTGGTCGGCGTGCAGCCCGATCTCAGCGCCTGGAGCAAGGCGATCGCCAACGGCCATGCGCTCGCCGCCGTCACCGGCAACGACCGTTATCGCGATGCGGCGTCGAAGATCTTCGTGACCGGCTCCTTCTGGTGCAGCGCCGTTTCCATGGCCGCGGCCGTGGCGACGCTCGACGAGCTGGAGCGCATCGACGGGCCGGCGCGCATGCGGGCGATGGGCCTGCGCCTGCGCGACGGCATCGCAGCGCAGGCGGCTTCCGTCGGCATCGGCGTCCGCCAGAGCGGCCCGCCGCAGATGCCGACCTTGCTGTTTGACGACGATCCCGACTTCAAAAAGGGCGAGCTGTTCACGCGCGAAGCCTTGAAGCGCGGCGTGTTCCTGCACCCCAAGCACAACATGTTCCTGTCGACGGCGCACACCGAGGCCGATATCGACTTCGCGCTCGAGGCGACGAAGGCCGCGTTCGACGTCCTCGCGGCTCGCCGGGCGGCGTGATCGAATGAAGCGACGGCACTTCGCGGCGGGCGTGGTCGCATCGGCGTTCGCCCCTCCCGCGGTCCGCGCCCAGCAGCCCGGCCGCACCTATCGCATCACCGTGGTCACCTTTGCCGAGAGAGGCCCTTACTCGGACCACGCCCTGGCTGGCCTCAAATCCATGGGCTTCATCGAAGGCAAGAACCTGACCTTCGACCGGGTCGGCGTAGGCCTCGCCGACGATCAGCTGGGCGATGCGTTGAAGAAGGTGGTCGCGGCGGGCGGCGTCGACCTCCTGATGGCGGGCGGCCCTGCCTTCATCAAGGCCGCGCAAGCCGCCACGACCACGATCCCCATCCTGGGCTTCACCGACGACATGCTGGGCGAAGGCCTCGTCACCTCGTTGGCCCGGCCCGGCGGCAATGTCACCGGCATCTCCATCCTCAGCACGGAGCTCGACTTCAAGCGGCAGGAACTCCTGCTCGAGGCGCTGCCCAGGGCGCGCAAGATCGCCGTGCTGGCCGATGGCGGCCCGCAGGTTCCGGCGCACTTCGAAGCGCTGCGCGCCGCCGTGCGATCGAGCCCCGTGGAACTGTCGCTGCTGCGCGCGAGCACGCCGCAGCAGATCGAGGCGGCGCTGAAGCAAGCCAAGGATCAGGGCAGCGACGCGGTGAACGTGCTCGCGAGCCCGGTCCTGTTCGCGAACCGGCAGGCCTTGTTCGCCGGCCTGAAGGCGCAGCGCCTGCCCGCCGTGTACCAGTGGCCCGAGGGCGCCGCCGACGGCGCGCTGCTGACCTACGGGCCGGGCTATGCCGACACCTACCGGCTGTGGGGCGTGATGGCGGGCAAGATCCTGCGCGGCGCCAAGCCGGCCGACCTGCCGATCGAGCAACCGACGGCGTTCAAGCTCTCTCTCAATCTCAAGGTCGCGCGCGCGCTCGGCCTCACCCTGCCCGCCCGGCTGGTCGAGCGCGCCGACGAGGTGGTGGAATAGCCGTCACCGCACGTACTGGCGCAGGAAGGCGAGCGTGCGCGGCCAGGCATCGTTCTTCGCCGCCTCGTTTCCCGGCCGGAGATTGTTGCGATCGAAGCCGTGCTCGGCATCGGGATAGAACTTGATCGTGTAGGGCGCGCCGGCGCTCTTCATGATCTCCTCGAGCATCCGGACCGGCGGCGGTCCCAGGGTCGTGTCGTTCTCGCCCATCAGCACGAGCACGGGCGAGCTCGCCGAGGTGAAGCTCTGGCGGAACGGATTCCTGTCGAGCGGCTGGCCCACGCCCATAAGTGCGCCGTAATAGGCCACGCCGGCCTTGACCGACCGCTGCGCGGCGAGAAGCACGGAAAACAGGCCGCCATTGGAGAAGCCGACCGCGCCCACCGCGCCGCGGCGCGCGCCGGGCAGCCCGTCCATCATGCCGGCGATGTGGCGGAAGTCGGCCAGGATGGCTTCTCGATCGCTCGTGAAGGCCGCTTCCTTCGCGTCTTGGCGGATGCCATAGGCGCGCAGGAAAGCCGGCACGATGCAGCGGAAACCTTCCCGCGCCAGGCGCGCGCAGTACTGCCGGTCGACCTCGACGAGACCCTGGCTGGTGTGGATGACGATCACGCTGGCGAACGGGCCGGAACCGTCGGGCTCGTAGAGCGTGGCCTCCATCTTGCCCTTCACGCCCACCTGAACCAGGCGTGACGTCGGTTCCGCCGAAACCGGGAGGGCAGCGGCGATCACCAAGCCGATGAGGGAAAGGACCTGCCCGACATTCCGCATCATGCGGTGCCGACTATAACCGGCTGGCCTCGCGTGGGCGAACGGCCCAAGATCGCGCGCGGAGGAAACAAAAATGAGCCGTGCCTACAACGTCATCGACGCCGACGGTCACATCCTCGAGCCCTTCACGCTGTGGGGCGAGTATCTCGACCCGAAATACCGCGCCCGCGCGCCCCAGCTGGTGAAGGACAAGGACGGCCGGCAGAAGCTGCTGCTCGAGGACAAGATGCTGGGCAGCCGCCAGGGCTTCGGCGGCATCGGCGCGGTCGGCGCGCGCCAGGGCACGGTCGTGGCCGAGGGCATGGACTACAATGACGGCCGCAAGGGCGGCTTCGATCCGCACGCCCGCATCCCCGATATGGATCTCGACGGCATCGATGCGGCCTTCCTCTATCCCAGCCTCGGCCTGTTCGTGGGCTCAATCGCCGATCCCGCCTTCGCCTCGGCGATGTGCCGCGCCTACAACCGCTGGCTCGCCGACTACTGCAAGCCCTACCCCGACCGGCTGTTCGGCATCGCCATGCTGCCGCTGCAGTCGATCGACGCGGCCATCGAGGAGATGCGCTTCGCGCGGAAGGAGCTCGGCTTCCGCGGCGGGTTCCTCCGGCCCAATCCCTATGGCGAGCGCAAGCTGCACGACCCGGAGTACGCGCCCTTCTGGCGCGCCTGCGAGGAGCTCGACTTCTGCATCGGCCTGCATGAGGGCGGCAACAGCGGCATGCCGACGGTCGGCGTCGACCGCTTCGACGGCCGCGGCGCCCAGCACATCATCTCGCACACGATGGAGATGATGCTGGCGGCGATGAGCATGATCTGGGGCGGCGTCTGCGAGCGTCATCCCAGGCTGCGCGTCGGCTTCCTGGAATCGGGCGGCGGCTGGATCGCGCCCTGGCTCGACCGCATGGACCGGCACTATGACGACAAGGGCTTCAACGATTCGGGGCTCTCGATGCGGCCTTCCGACATCTTCCGCCGCAACTGCTGGATCTCCTTCGAGCCGGTCGAGGGCTCGATCGCGGGGCTCGCGGACTATATCGGCCCGAACAAGATCCTGTGGGCGACCGACTATCCGCATCGCGACGGCTTCTTCCCCGGCGCGCCCGACATGCTGCGCGAGCGCATGAAGGGATTGTCGAAGGACACGCAGGCAGGAATCCTGGCTGGCGGCGCGCGTGGCTTCTACGGGCTGCACTGACATGCTGACCGTGAAGCCGCTCGGCCTGCATATCGGCGCCGAGGTTGAGGGCCTCGATGTCTCCCAGCCGCTCGACGACGCAACCATCGACGCCATTGCGCGGGCCCTCGCCGAGCACGCGGTCCTCGTGCTGCGCCGCCAGAAGCTCGACGCCGCCCAGCTCGGCGCCTTCGGCCGCCGCTTCGGCGTCCCCAAGCCGCATCTCCTGGAAGGCTATGCGCATCCGGGCTTCCCCGAGGTCTCGCTGGTCACCAACGTCACGCCCGCCGGCGAGATCGATCCGTTCGGCGTCAAGCGCGCCACGACCTGGCACAGCGACGAGACCTACAAGCAGACCATCCCGCGACTCGCCATGCTGCACGGGCTGGAAGTGCCCAAGGACGGCGGCGGCACCCTGTTCGCCGACATGCGCGCCGCCTTCGACGCGCTGCCGATGGAGCAGCGTGAGCAGCTGCGCGGCCTGACCGGCCTGCACAAGTTCACCGCCGGTCCCGCCGATGCGCGCAGCGCCTACGCCATGCGCGTGACACCAGAGCAGCTCGCCGCTCTGAAGGACTGGGAGCATCCCGCCGTCGTGCGCCATCCCGGCAACGGCCGCGACATCCTGTTCGTCAATCCGAGTCATTGCCACGGCTTCGTCGGCATGAGCCGCGAGCTCGGCACCGCGCTGATCGAGGCGCTGGCCGCGCATTCGACGCAGCCGCCCTTCGTCTATCACCATCTCTGGGAGGTCGGCGACCTCGTGATCTGGGACGAGGTCTCCACGATGCACAAGGGCGCGGGCGATTCGCCGCCCGACCAGCGCCGCGTGCTGATGCGGACGATCGTGCATCCGGCGACGCCGTACTGGATGGCGGTGGAGCACTAGCGAATATGCGAAAAGCCTCATCCTGAGGAGCCGCGAAGCGGCGTCTCGAAGGATGGGAACGCGCACTCTTTCCGTTGCCCATCCTTCGAAACGCGGCCTGCGGCCGTTCCTCAGGATAAGGTACTTCTGTCACGGCAATTACCTGCCGCGTCGTTTCCTGAAAATCGCGCCATGCCACAACCCGGCCTTCCGACGAAGGAGGCCGGTCGTGCCGGAAAAATTCGGAGCATTGGTGCTGTTCGCGCTCGTCATGTGCGGGACGCCGGGACCGAACGTGGTGATGATCACGGCGGCCGCGGCCAATTTCGGCTTCCGCCGCTCGGTGGCGCAGATGACGGGCGTCACCTTCGGCTTCTGGCTCTCGATCCTGGCGGCGGGGCTGGGGCTCGCGAGCCTGTTCGAGGCCGAGCCGCGCCTGCACACGGCATTGAAATACGCGGGCGCCGCCTACCTGCTCTACCTCGCCTGGCGCATCGCCCGTGCCGATGCCGCGAGCGCCGACGCCACACGCGCGCGGCCGCTCACCTTCGTCGAGGGCATGCTGGTCACCTGGCTCAATCCCAAGGGCTGGGTGACGGCCTTCGGCGCGCTCGCCGCCTTCACCGCGCCCGGCCCCGATCTCCTGCTGCAGGTGACGATCGTCGCCACGGTGCTGGCCGCCGCCTGCCTGCTCTCGCTCGCTTTGTGGGCGCTGTTCGGCGTCGCCATCGCGCGCTTCCTGCGGCGGCCGCGGGCGCGGCTGGCCTTCAACGGCACGATGGCGGGATTGCTGGTACTGTCGCTGGTGCCGGTGTTCTGGTAGCCGGTCGGGCGAAGGAGAGCACGATGACGGCGAGCGAGATCGGCCTGTTCGAGGCGATGTACACGGCGCGGTCGCTGCGGCACTTCAAGCCCGACCCGGTGCCCGACGCGCTGATCGAGAAGGTGATCGACGCGGCGATCCGCGCCTCGAGCGGCGGCAACACGCAGCATTGGAGTTTCGTGGTGGTGAAGAGCGAGGCCAAGCGACGCGAAATCGCCGCGCTCTATCGCAAGGCCTCGGACTATGCCGACAAGATCTACAGCAACCGGCCGACGCCGCCGCATCTCACGGACGAGCAGAACCGGCAGTTCATCGCCAACTCGGCCTATCTCTGGGACCACATGGCCGACGCGCCGGTGATCCTGGTGCCCTGCCTCGACAAGCGACCGCCGCCGGCCAAGGAGACGCTGCCACCCGTCGTGCAGGCGCGCTACGCCGAGCATCTTGCCAACACGCTCCGTACCAGTGGCTCCAGCATCTATCCGTCGGTGCAGAACATCATCCTCGCCTGCCGCGCGTTGGGCCTCGGCACCGTGATCACGACCAACCACATGCTCTACGAAGACGAGGTGAAGGCGGCGCTGGGCATCCCCGAGAACGTCGCGACCTACGCGCTGATGCCGATCGGCTATCCGACGAAGAAGTACGGCCCTCTCACGCGCAAGCCGGTGGCGGAGGTGACCTATGTCGACGGCTGGGGGAGGAAGTGGAAGGCTTAGCCATCTACCGTGATATCATCAGCCATGGTCAATGACCTCGACGAGCAGCTCCGCGCCATTCGTGCGGACATTTCCGACGTGCAGGAGTCGCTCGGCCAGATCAAGAGCCGCTTGACCAATCTAGAAGGCAGCCAGGTGTCGATCATTCAGCATCTCGAACATCTGGCGGCGGCTGGCGCGCAGCAACAACTCGCGATCGACGGGCTGATGCAACGGCTTGTTCGGATAGAGCGACGACTGGATTTGCGGGACACCTGACCAGCCGCCAAAGCAACGCTAGGATGGCAGATCATCCAGGGCGACGCCGAC
>Ga0335083_10012353_pt1 | contig 10227 bp, 6 predicted proteins | sample Lox_Sample_42_FD_206716 | JGI IMG/M metagenome (GOLD analysis project Ga0335083, IMG submission 206716) | Soil microbial communities from Loxahatchee National Wildlife Refuge, Florida, United States - Lox_Sample_4.2 | ecosystem: Environmental > Terrestrial > Soil > Wetlands | place: USA: Florida...
CGGCGAAGTTGTCCTGTTCAGCGGAGGCGGCCGCGAAAATGGCACCTACGGCAATGAGACCTGGATCTGGGATGGAGCCGCCTGGTCCTTGCGCAATCCCGCTCTCAGTCCGCCGGCGAGATCGCTTGCAGCGTTGGCCTACGACCCGGTTCGCCACCAGACCGTGCTATTCGGCGGCACCACGAACACCTCGTTATTCGCCGACACCTGGGTGTGGGACGGGACGAATTGGACGCAGAAGCTTCCCGTGCACTCTCCGAGTCCACGGTCGGCCGCGACTCTGGCCTGGGACGGCAGCCGGCTGATTCTGTTCGGAGGCAATGCGGGAGGCGTGTTCTCCGCGGAAACGTGGGCGTGGGACGGAACCGATTGGACGCAGCTTGCCGTGGGCAGCGGTCCGTCGGGGCGCCTGGGCAGCATGATGACGTACGATCCGGTGCGGCATCAGGTGGTGCTGTTCGGCGGAGGGGATATCAACGGCTACCTGGCCGACACCTGGACCTGGAGCGGCTCGGCATGGACCAAAATGTCGCCGGCCTCTTCCCCCACGGGCCGAACGTTCGCGGCCATGGCATGGCAGGGTGCGATTCAGCAGATCGTACTTTTCTCCGGGCAGGAAGCAGTATTCGCGAACGACACCTGGTGGTGGGACGGAACCAACTGGCGGCTGCACGCAGAGCCGGTTAGCCCGGGCCTGCAGTGGGGCTCGGCCGCGGCCTGGGATGAGGCCCGGCAGCAAATGGTCCTGCTCTCGCACTACGCCGGTGACGCCGGGGAAATGTGGATCTACGCCAACAACGCCGTGCAGCAGTTCTACACGCTGACCACCAGCGCGAGTCCGGCAGCCGGCGGGACCGTATCGCCGTCGGGCGCGCATAGTTATGCGGCCGGAACCCTGGTTTACATAACCGCCGCCAAGTCCGCCGGCCTTGAATTCCAGGGATGGAGCGGCGCGTGTGCCGGCAGCGAGTTCCTCTGCCGAATCAACGTCAATGCGAATATGGCGGTTACCGCAAACTTCGGCTACCCGCTCTCCTGGCTGCAACTCAACCCCGCTACCAACGCGCAGCCCAAAGGCAACCTGATTTTCCAGAATCCGGTCTCCATGGCCTTCGACGCGGCCCGTCAACAGGTGGTTTACTTCGGCGGGCCCTTGGGTGACCAGACCTGGACCTGGAACGGCAGCACATGGACCAAACGCGCTCCCGCGCACTCGCCGCCGCCGCGGAGCGGTCATGCCATGGCGTACGATGCAGCGCGGCAGAAGGTAATCCTCTTTGGCGGCGGAGCAAACTCGCTGGCGGTCAATGACACGTGGGCCTGGGACGGCACGGATTGGACGTTGGTGGACGCGGGTACCGGTCCGGGGAAGCGATTCAACCACGCTATGACGTATGACCGCGCCAGGCAGGAAATCGTGCTGTTCGGCGGACTCGACGAAAGCTTCAATTTTTACCAGGACACGTGGGTCTGGAACGGCGCGCAGTGGGTCCAACGATTTCCCGCGGCCAGCCCGATGGCGCGGTCGGATTTCGGAATGGCCTACGATCCAGTCAACGCCGAGGTGCTGATTTCTTCGGGTTACGAAGGGCAGAACGATATGTGGAGTTGGGACGGCACCACCTGGACGCGTAAGTCTCCCGCTCACCTTCCGCCATCGACTATCAACCACTTCAGTCAGATGGCCTATGACGAACGGCTACAACGCATCGTGTTGTTGATCGACGCCTATCCGCTCGCGCCGCAGACCTGGATGTGGAATGGTTTCGACTATACACAACTCAGTCCCACGCAGAGTCCGACACCGCGGGCCGCGGGCGGCATCGTATACGACGGCGTGCGCGGGCAGGTGCTGTTGTTCGGTGGCGACGGAGCGGCCGCGCCACTCAATGACACCTGGGTGTTGGCGCCGCCGACTCCGATTCTGACGTTGCAGAGCGCCGCGGCCGCAAAGAACGCGGCGGGGAATTACATCGTGACATTCACGTTGAAGAACACCGGCAACTCAGCGGCTACCAGCGTGTTTGAATTCATCGCCACGGCGGCGACGCTTGCCCCCCCAACCACCACGACCACCAGCACCTTTCCGGCAGGCCAGTTCACAACCATTGCACCCGGCGCCGCCGGAACGTTCCAGGCGCAGTTCCCGGCTACGGCAGGATCGGGGGCCCACAGCTTTTCGACCGGTGGCGGGTACGGATTGATTACGGGTGCCACAGGGAATTGGACCGCAAATGTGAGGACTGTGATATTTCCATGAAACTAAAAATCGTATTGACGATACTGTTGGGACTGGGGACACTCCAGGCGGACGGCCTTCTGGTGGTGCTGTCGAGTCCCTCGCAATCCGGGGCGCCGGGGGATGTTCTGTCCTTCTTCGGCACGATGACCAATGTGTCTGGCGACACGATCTTTCTGAATTCGGCTTCGTCGACTTCGGCTTCGTCGAATCTGACGGTCGATCTGCTGCCGTTCTTCTTCAACGCGCCGCTATCGCTGGGGCCTGGCGAGGCGTCGGGGTTGTTCGAGATCTTCGACGTGGCCATCGATCCAGCCGCGCCGGACGGATTGATTCCGGGGAGCACTTTCTCGATTCAGGGCGGCGCCGATTCCTTCGCGCTCGACGATCTGGCGGATCCGAGCTTCGATGTCACGGTGCAACCCCCGTCCAGCACGGTGCCGGAGCCGTCTTCGGCGTGGCTGATGCTGGCAGTAGTGGCGGTGTTTGCTATACTGCGTCGCAATCATGGACTCGTCCGATCTTGACCCGTCCCAATTGAGGGCGCTCTTTCTGACAGCTCTTCATTTGCCCGCCGGCGAGCGGACGGCGTATGTGAACGGGGTGGAGGCCCCGGCGGAGCTGCGTGAGGAAGTGTTGGCCATGCTCCGCGAGGACGCGGATGCCGAGAGCTTTATCCAGACGGCAGTGGATAGCGCTATACCGGCCGACAACGACGGCATCGGGCAACGATTCGGCGTCTTCGAAACTCGCGCCGTGCTGGGGCGGGGCGGGATGGGCGCGGTGTTTCTCGCGGAGCGCTCCGACGGCGAACTGGCGCAGACGGTGGCGATCAAGGTGATTGAGCGCGGCTGGCTGTCACGGCGGGCGCTGGAGCGGTTCCGCATTGAACGGCAAATGCTGGCGGGGCTGACGCATCCGGGAATCGCGCGGCTGATCGACGGCGGCACGCGCGAAGATGGTGTGCCGTACCTGGTGATGGAGTACGTCGACGGGCAGCCCATCGACCGGTACTGCGCGGAGCGGAAGCTGGGAGTTCGCGAGCGGCTGCAACTATTCCTGCCATTGTGCGACGCGGTCGACTATGCGCATCGCAAACTGATTGTGCATCGCGACCTGAAGCCCTCGAACGTGCTGGTGTCGGCGGCGGGCAACGCCAAGCTGCTGGACTTCGGCGTCGCCAAGACGCTGGAATCGGGCGGTGGCCAGACGCAGACCATGATGTTCACGCCGGACTTCGCGAGTCCGGAACAGGCGCGCGGAGAGGATGCCGGAACCTCCACGGACATCTATGGACTGGGCGGCGTCCTGTATTACCTGCTGACCGGGCAGACGCCGCACAAGACCGAAGGGTTGTCGCCGACGGCGATCCAGCGGGCGATTTGCGAGCAGGAGCCGCGGCGGCCTTCGACGTGGAACCCGGAGCTGAAGGGCGACCTGGACAACATCCTTCTGAAGGCGCTGCATGTGGATTCTCAGCGCCGGTATGGGAGCGTTCGGGAGTTCGCGGCTGACATCGAGAATTTTCTGGAGGACCGGCCGGTGGCCGCGACTCCCGACAATTGGAGCTATCGATGCGGTCGCTTCCTGCGGCGCAACCGGGTGGCGTCGATTGCGGCGGCGCTGGCCCTGGCCGCGATCGTTGGGGGCGCCGGGGTGTCGTGGTTTGAGATGCGGCAGGCTCAGCAGCGGGCGGCGGATGTCCGGACGCTGGCGAACCGCTTCATCTTCGATTTCAACGACGCCATCCTCAACACTCCCGGAACGCTGGCGGCGCAGAATATGGTGGTGGCAACGGCGCGCGAGTATCTTGCCAAACTGGCGGTAGACGCCGGGCGGGACCGGTCGGTGACACGCGATCTGGCGCAATCGTACTACCGGCTCAGCGGGATCGAGACGCGGTTGGGGGATGCTGTAGCCGCGAAGGCGCATGTCAGAGAATCCATAACGATCCTGGAAAGATCGGGCGACGCCTGTTGCGGCCCGGCGGCGCAGCACGCGCTGTACATCGACGATTTGATTACGCTCTCAAGTTTGAAGCAGGGGACGGCACTGAGTGAATCTCGGCAGGTCGCGGTCCAGGCCGTGGAAGCCGGACGGCGGTGGACGCAGTCGGCGCCGGCAGAGGCGAAGGCCCGCAAGGCCCTGATGAAGGCGCTCTGGCGGCAAGGCGAGGTGTTGGGAGCGCAGGGGAAACATCCCGACGCCAAAAAGGTGCTGGAGGAGGCGTTGGCGGTCGCGGACTCGTTGCACAACGAGCGGCCACAGGATGCGATGGCGGCGTTCGACGCCGCGGAGGCGAGGAACTTTCTGGCAACCACCGAGCGGCAACTCGGCGAGTATGCGGCGGGGTTGGCGCGCGTGCGGGAAGGGGAAGCGATTCTGGACCGCTTGATCGCTTCCGCGCCGGAAAACCGGGATTGGAGACACTCACGGATCCTGCTGGCATCGCTGCGATCCGTTCTGATCATGGGCTCCACCTATGACGATCCGGTGCTCACGGAGCAGGCGATCGCCGCCCAGAGAGAAGCCGCAACCATGGCTCAGGCTGCCGCGGCGGCAAATCCACGCGACCTGGTGGTGCTCGACCAGGCGGCCGTGATGACCAGCCGTTTGGCCAACCGGTTGAACAATACCAACCGCGCGGAAGAGTCACTGGCCGCGGAGCGGCAGGCCCTCGCGCTGATCGATCAGATGCTGGCGGTGGACCCGGACAACCGCCGGTTCCTGTATCTGCGAGGGAACGGATGCCACATCGCCGCCGTCGGCCTGATGCACTTACAACGCTGGCGGGAAGCGCGGCAAGTGCTGGTAGAAGGGCAGGGCTTTATCAAACGATCGCTGGCGAAAGACCCGCAGGATGTGGCAGTACTGCAGTCCGACAACGCGCTGCTGGTCTTTCTCGCTCGCACGGAGCGAAACCTGGGCAATATCGAGGTGGCACGGGAGCGCTGCCGCGAAGCCATGGCCTCGGCGGAGAACCTGATTCGGAAACACCAGAACGCTAAATTCCCGGTGTCTTATATCGACGATCTGCGCTCCGAGGCGAAGCTCCTGGGCGTTCCGGATACCACGCTGCGGCCGGAGTAAACTGGTGGTTTGCCAGAGTCGACGGAAGTACCTGGACGCGAGCTCATCACGCTGCTGCTGGGCCGGGTTCGAGAAGGCGACCGGGAAGCACTGGATCAACTGCTGCCGCTGGTGTACGGAGAACTGCACCGGCTGGCGCGATCGGCGCTGAGGCGGGATCGCGGATTGCACACGCTGCAGCCGACTGCGCTACTGAACGAAGCGTTCCTGCGGCTGTTCGGACGGCAGCTTCCGGAGTTCTCGGATCGCGCGCATTTTCTGGGCGTAGCGGCGCGGGTGATGCGGCAGGTGCTGGTGGACTACGCACGCACACAAGGGGCACTCAAACGGGGTGCCGGCCTCCAGGTGGAATTGCCGGAGAACCTGGCCGCGGGCGGGCCGGCAGGTTCACTAGTCGAGCTGGATCAGGCGCTCGAGCGATTGGGCCAGGAAGATGCGCGGCTGGTCCGCCTGGTCGAGATGCGATTCTTCGCGGGAATGACGGCGGAGGAGACGGCGGAAGCCACTGCGGAATCGGTGCACGTGGTGCGTCACGATCTGCGCTACGCGCAGGCGAGGTTGCGCCGGTTGATGGGTGGGCGTGGGCGATAGGCACATAAATATCTCTCAGCCCGTCCGAGGTCCCTGTCCTGAGTGTGGCCGTATTTACGGCTCCAGAAACATTTCGCCGCAGACGGCGTCCCAATCGGCGGCCGGGCAGCTCGCTGCCAGATCGCCGACCAGGACGCCGCCATCCGCAAGTGTGGGGACACTCAGGGAGCTCGAAAGCGCGAGTTGCAGCCGCTCCAGTTCGCGCAAAATCCAAGGCCGGATCTCGGCGCCGCGCAGTAGATGACGGAGGCCGAGTTCGCCCGCGGCAGTTGGGCGCACCTTCAAAATCCAATCGGCATCCGGACCACCGGCCGCGACCACTTCGCCATCCACCGGAGAGAGCACCCGCACATCCGCGCCGCGCTTGCGCACGCGGAAGGCTGTGCCGTTGACTTCCAGGAGTGCGCCGGGAAGCGGCAGTCCCGCCGCGTCCGGCTTTCCTGCCAGCCGGGAGCCCAGATCGTCGAGACCCACGGTGACAGTGCCGTCAGATTCGGGACGCACCCAGGTGTGTCCGCGATGATAGAAACGGTCGAGAGGAAATGCCATTCCGAACAGGTCTTGTTCGGATCTGTCAGGCTGCAAGGGGTGCTTCTCGATGAGCTTGGCGTGCGTCTCGCATTCCCGGCAATCGAATGCGTGCGGGCACTCGCGGCGCTTGAATTCACCCGTCAGCACGTGGCGGCAAACGCGATCGCGCGGAGGTAGGTCGTGGAAGTCCGCGTGCCAGCCGATCTCCTCCACGCGGTGCTCGACAATCGCGCGGCGCGAACGGCGCAGTGCGGCGACGATCGTGGTGGCGACCGTCATCAACACCAGATAGAACGCGCCCAGGAAAATAATATGTCCCAGGTTCCAATGAAATCCATAATTCCACGGCAACATGATCAATACCTCCCCACTAGTTCAAGCTCTTCCACCTTAGGCGCTTCCAACCTCAGCTCGCGCTCCTGAGGGAACAACTGGAAATAGCGGAAGGAGAATGAATAGACGAGCACGCCGTAAGCCACTACCGCCAGGAAAGTGCCGGTTTCCTGCCAGCTCGGCGTGTAGCTCAGGAAGCGGTCGAAGGAGAGCGTCGGCAGCGCCAGCGTTTGTACCGTCAGCACGAAGCGATTCAGCGCCACGCCGAGACACGCGAGAAACGCGCCCGTCACCAGCCATTCGGTACGGCGGCGCAATTGGGGCGCGAGCAGCATCAGCGCGGGGACCAGTCCACAAACCACAATTTCCGCCACCAGGATCCACGATCCGAACGGCTTCCAACTGTAGTATTGCCACGCCTGGAATCCCGTCTCCGGCGATGTGCGATTGATCCAGACGAGCGTGTCGATGCTCTTGGCGAGCACGTAAACCGAAAGGAGCGTGCCCGAGATCCGGCCCAACAACTGGAGCACTTCGGGCCGCACCAGGCGCTTACGCGAGATTTTTTGCACGAGCCACGTGGTCAGAAGAATGAAGCTCGGGCCGACAGCCGCGGCGGAGAGGATGAACAGGAAAAACGTCGACGGCCAGACCGCCAGGCCTTCGCGGAATGCAAATGGACGCCCGCGCAGCACGCCGTAAAGGCCGCCGAGCGATCCCTGATGGAAGAACGAAAGGAATGTGCCCACTCCCGCGAGCACGTAGATCAGCTTGTGCAGCTCGAACTCGAACACCAGGAACGACGGGATCTGCCGCAGCTTGCGATTGCGCAGCACGATGGGCACGTACTCGATGGCGAGCACGGTCAGGTAGCAACTGATGCAGAACGTCACTTCCGTGAGCATGGAATGAACGTTCGGATACCAGAAGGTGAACCATGCGCGCAGCGGCTGTCCGACATCGACGGCCAGCACGCAGACCGCGCCGCTGTAGCAGACCAGGCCGATGACCACCGCGCTGTTGATCACGGAGCGCAGTTCGTCGATCTTGAGGATGTACAGCAGGAATCCCGTGAAGAAGGCGCCCGCGCCTAGCGCGATCACCGTGAGATCGAGGAAGATCCAGAGGCCGAACGCGAAGCGGTTGTCCATGTTCGTCTGGTTCAACCCTTTGATGAGGCAGAGCGCGGCGGCGTAGAGACCGAACAGGAGGAGCGCCGCCCAGGGCGCGATCCACAAGAGAAATTTCGGCGCCGGGCAGCGCGATACGCCGCGCGCGATGAATTGCTTATCCACGATTCTTCTCCTTTCCCGCGACGGGGCGCGGCGCGGCGGCAATTTGCCGCACCCAATCCCTCTTCGACCGGTAGTAAATCTTGGGCTGGGTGTTCAACTTTTCCAGCAACCGGAAGCTCTCGGTCTCGGCCGCTTCCTTGGCGACCGTACTGGCGGGATCGTTGAGATCGCCGAAGTGAATCGCGCCCGCCGGGCAGGCTTCCACGCAGGCCGGGGTGTAGTCCACCGGTTCGGTATCGGGTTTGCCGGCGGCTGCCGCGGCTTCCTTGGCGGCATGCCAGCGGCCGTGGCAGAAATTGCATTTCTCCACCACTCCGCGCATGCGCGGCGTCACGCCCGGGTTCAGGCTCTTCGCCATTCCTTCCGGCCACGCCGGGTCCCACCAGTTGAAATATCGCGCGTGATACGGGCAGGCGGCCATGCAGTAGCGGCAGCCGAGGCAGCGCTGCGGCATCTCGCCGACCACACCCGTGGCCGGGTCGATATCCACCGCCTGCTGCGGGCAAACGTGGACGCAGGGAGTTTCGTTACCGCAATGCTGGCACATTACCGGCACGAAGGCCGTGCGGCGATCGGGATACCCCGCGCCGTTGTCCACTTTATACACGCGGATCCAGGTGAGCCCTTTGCGATCGTTGGCGCCCTCGTGGGCCGGCGGCACATTGTTTTCGACGGCGCAGGCGAGCATGCAGGCCCCGCAGCCGTTGCAGCGGTCGACGTCGATGGTCATGCCGTATCGCGCCGCTCGAATGGGTTTGTTGGCGGAAGTCATGACCGCACCACCTTGGCGCGCGCGCCCTCGCCGCAGAGGTCGAGTAGCGCCGGCGTCGCGGACACTTGCACGACACCGGGCGGAATTCCGGGGTCGAGCGTCACTCCGACGGTTGCCTTGCCGAGCAGGGTTTCGAAGATGGCCTGCGATCCTTCGGCGAGGCCGCACGCGGGATGGAGCGCTACATGGCCGGGAGCAAGCCGCAGGTTCGATTCCCGATAGACCTTGGAAAGGAGCGGCATCCCGGCCGCCGCTTCGCGCGCGACGACGATCGCCAGAGGCAGATCCGACTCCTCGGCCGGTTGGCGCCCCGGAGCGCCGGACGCCAATCGCGCCGCGGTGACCTTCGCGGCAGGTTCGTCGATCCAGCATCCACCGGCATTGAGCGACTTCCAGAAATCATCGGCCTTCATGTCTTTTAGCGATTGCGATTTGCCATCAGCGTACGTAAACAGCGTGCCGCGGGCCGATTTATGGATGGCGTCGGCGCGTTCGCGGAGCGTATCGCCGATGGCGAGTCCGGCGGCAGAGGCGATGAACGCCTCGGGGTTTACCACTCCGGATGGGGGCGGTAACAGCGGCGTCGCGATACGGAAGTTCGCCACGATGGAATCGACGGCGGGCGGAATATCGCCGGCCACTTCCGGATAGACGGCCACCGGCAGCGTGTAATTCGCGTGCCGCGCATATCCATCGCGCGAAGAGGCGAACGTCACCACCATCGGGTTATCGGCCACCAGTTTGCGCGCGATGGCGTTCCACTGCAGATATCCGCCTGGCGCCGATTCGTCGATGAGGAGGACGCGGATCGAGCGATCGGGCAGCGATGCCAGATCGGTGACCGGCGCGGATTTCGTCCAACCGTCGGGCATGGGTGCATCGGGCCGCGCCACCACGGTTCCGCCGGTGCTTTCCAGCCGCGAAGAGCCCAACACCAGCACCGGACCGTTCTGCTCCAACTCCCTCGCCAATGCGGCGATGTCCGCAACGGCGAGGCCGGTGGCATCCGCCGCCGCGGCGTATGAAATCTGGCCGGCCAGTGCCTGAGCCAACCCGTCCTCCGCGTTGGGCCTGACTCGCAACCACTGGTCGGCCATCGAAGCGGTGCGAGATTCCACCGCGTCGATCTGAATGAGACGAAATCCCGGGCGCGCCGCGTGGACATTGCCGGGCGTGCCCCAACCATCGAGGACCGGCACGCCGAAGCTCAGCACCGTGCGCGCCTTCAAAAGATCCACTGCCACCTGCGTGTCGGCGGATGCCGCGACGTACCGGCCATTCTTGATTGCACCCATGGCGCGGCGATAAGTCCACGAAGCTGTGCGGCCGGGACGCAAGTCGAGCGTCACGACAAGCTCCGACGGGCCGCGTTTCGC
>Ga0335083_10012354_pt1 | contig 10226 bp, 10 predicted proteins | sample Lox_Sample_42_FD_206716 | JGI IMG/M metagenome (GOLD analysis project Ga0335083, IMG submission 206716) | Soil microbial communities from Loxahatchee National Wildlife Refuge, Florida, United States - Lox_Sample_4.2 | ecosystem: Environmental > Terrestrial > Soil > Wetlands | place: USA...
TGCCGTCGGGGTCCCGGAACTCGATGGCGATCTGGCAGCCGGCGCGGCGCCGGCCCTCGAAGTGGATGGGCACGCTCCGCTCGCGCAGCCAGGAGCGAGCGCGGAAGACCTCGTCGAGCGAGCCGAGCTCGAAGGCGAAGTGGTTCAGGCTGGTGTGCTCGCTCTTCGCGGCGCCCCCGACGAGGGCGACGCCGTGATGGTCGGTGTTGACGCGGAGGAAGACCATGCCACCGGGCACCATGGCGTCGGGATAGCGGTCGCTCACCTCGAGGCCCAGGACGCCCGTGTAGAAGGCCAGCGCGCGCTCGAGGTCGCTGACGTTGAGCACGACGTGGCCGATCTTCCGGAGCTGGAACTGCATCGCCGGCCAGTATACCGCCGGTCGCGGGCCGACGGGCGGCCCGCGTGATCGGCAATCCTTGACCCCCCGAGAGCCACCGGCTAAGCTCGGCCCACACCTAGGAGGCGGGTATGGAGCTCGAGCCGCGACCCGAAAGCTTGCCCTTCCATGATCCCGATGAGGAGCAGGCACGCGTTGACGCGCCGGCGCCCTCCCAAGACGCGCGGATCCGACATCTGCAACGGGTTCCGCTCTTCAGCGGGTTCGACGAAAACGAGCTCCGCCGGGTCGCCGAGCTCTCGAGGATCGTCGAGATTCCGGCGGGGACGGTAGTGACGCAGATCGGAGAGCCCGGCGATTCATTCTTCGTGATCATCGATGGCGCGGTGGCCGTGCGAACGCCGGTCGGGGCGGGCAGCCAGCTGAAGCCGGGCGACTTCTTCGGCGAGATGAGCCTGCTCGACGGGGAGCCTCGATCGGCGACGATCGTGGCGACGACCGATCTCCGGGTGCTCATCGTGGATCGCTCCCACTTCTGGCGACTCCTGGAGGAGACTCCGGACCTGGTCGGGCGGATCCTCACGATCCTGTCCCGCCGCGTGCGACGCCTGGAGCAGACGCTGGACGCCATGCTCCGCGGCTCGAATCCGACCTGACGCGCGGGCCGCCGACTAGTCGCAGCCGACGATGAAGTCCACCCGACCGCTGCCCGTCCCGGTCGATCCGGTCGCGCAGCCAGAGCTCACGGCCACCGACGTTCCCATGCCGTCGCGATAGTAGTGGGCGCCTCCGCTGTTCCTGGACTGTGCCGCCCGGGCCGCGACGAACAGATTGCCGGCGGGAGCTGCGCTCCCCTCCAGGCCGAAGTACCCGGTGACGCCGTCCAGCCACCACCTGCCCGGGATGACCGAGCCGAGGAGATTGCGAACGTAGAGGGCCTCCGCCAGGTTGATCTGGCGGCCGTTGATGAAGACGCCCGTCGTGCCCGCCGAGGCCGTCGGCGCAAGCGGTCCAAAGTCATGGCCGGGGCGCAGGATGCCGAACGCCTCGCGGCCCTTGACTCCCCACAAGCCGCTGCGCGGGTCGTACCAGAAATCTCCCGCGAGCGGCGCCACGCCGTAGATCCGGCGGAACTCCGCTTTCTGCTGCTCGGTCAGGGCTCGCCCGTTGATGATCGTCTGGAGCTTGTCGCTTTGCGCGCTGGCGACCGCGACATTCACGACCACGGCCAGAGCCAGGATCAGTCGCGCTACGAGCGTCATGGGTATTCTCCTTTCGTGAAAGACAGTGCGATGTGCGTGGCCCAGCCCACCGTCAGCTGCGGCTCGAGAGGGCGCGCCCAGGGCTCGAGGTCTCTCTGCGCCCGGGAGCATAGCGCACTGCGGGGCACGTTTACTGGACAACTCACCGAGTACGCGCTACGCATGTGTTGCCACAGGTCTTCCCGGCCGACCACCGGCCGGGTGGGGCAGGCTGGGGACAAGTGTCGCGTCGCTTCCTCACGGCCGCTCGGAGCGGCGGGGGACTACGTGACAAGATCACGAGGTGACGGGATGGATGGATTCGGCACGATGATGTCGGTCCAGGAGTACCGGTCGTGACCCCCGTTCATGGGTCCAGCTCGGAGCCCGTCTTTCGCATCCTGCATGCGACGGATCTCGCGCCGACGAGCGAGATCGCGTTCGTCCACGCGGTCAAGCTGGCCCTGACGGCACACGCCGAGCTCGATGTCATCCATGTCAGCCCGCGGTCCGACCCGCCCGATCGGGTCGAATTCCCCGGCATCGGGGACACCTTGCGCCGCTGGGGACTCCGGGTGGAGAAAGACGGAGCCGGCCCGGTACGCGGGGAAGGGCTGAGGGTAGGGAAGATCGTGGCGATCGATCGCGATCCGGTGCACGCCGCGGTGGAGTACGTCCAGGAGCACCCGACCGAGCTCGTCGTGCTGGCCACCGCGCAGCGGCAGGGCCTGGACCGATGGTTATCCAAGGCCATCGCGGAGCCGCTCGCGCGCGAGTCCGGCGCGATGACGCTGTTCCTGCCGAGGCGGGCCCAGGGCTTCGTCGCCGCGGAGTCCGGACGGGTGACCCTCGATCGCATCCTTGTGCCGGTCGATCACTCCCCCGGGCCGCAAGTCGCCGTCGATGCCGCGCACGCCCTCCTCGCGGGCCTGGGCTGCTCGGGCGCTCTCGGGCGACTGCTGTATGTCGGCGAGCCTGGCCCGATGCCGGACGTCCAACCCTCCGTGCCACCGCCGTCCAGCTGGGATTGGGTCGTCAAACCGGGGGATCCGGTGGACGAGATCGTGGCGATCGCCGATTCCTGGGCCGCGGACCTGCTCGTGATGACGACCCAGGGCCACGCCGGGATCGCCGACGCGCTGCGCGGCAGCACGACCGAGCGCGTCCTGCGTCGGGTGGCGTGCCCGGTGCTCGCGGTTCCGGCCGGGTCGCGTGCCATGCGGCGGCTGTTCTCCGCTGCACCCCCGGGCTGACCCAAGCGCAGCACGGGACTCCGCATTCCTTGGTGTGCGATGATCTGGCGGGCCGGGCGGGTCCCGTCCATCGTGACGTCCCCGCGGGCCGAGGAGGAGTGATGAGGATGAAGGCGAGACGGGCCGGGGAAGCGCGGCGCCGGTTCTACCGCGCGCGGGGCCTCGGGGCCGTCGTGGCGGCGCTGGCTCTCCTTGCGGGATGCGCCTCGGCTCCGGTCGGGTCGACGGCGGCGCCGGTTCTGAGCCGGATCCAGGCCAGGGGCGAGCTCGTGGTCGGAACCGCCGCGAGCATGCCGCCGCTGAACATGACGACCAAGAGCGGGGAGATCATCGGACTCGATATCGATCTGGCGCAGGCCATGGCCGAGGCGATGAGCGTCAAGCTGCGCCTGGTGCCCACGCCCTTCGCCGATCTCCTTCCCGCGCTCGAGGCGGGCCAGGTCGACATGGTGGTGTCGGGGCTCACGATCACCCCGCGGCGGAACATGAAGGTCGCGTTCGTCGGTCCGTACTTCAATTCGGGCAAGTCCTTCCTGACCAAGGCGGCGACCCTGGCCTCCGCCAAGGGCTCCGCCGATCTCAACAACCCCAGCATGCGGCTGGCCGCGCTTCGGGGCTCGACCAGTCAGGCCTTCGTCCAGGAGTCCATGCCAAAGGCCACGCTCGTCCTGACCAAGGACTACGACGAGGCGATCGCCCTCTTGCTGCAGGACAAGATCGACGCGATGATCGCCGATTACCCGGTCTGCGTCTTCTCGGTCTATCGCTATCCGGACCGCGGACTGTTCGCCCTGCTCACCCCGCTGAACTACGAGCCGATCGGGATCGCGCTGCCCGGCGACGATCCGCTGCTCGTGAACTGGACGCAGAACTGGCTCCACAGCCTGGAGGTGACCGGTGCCCTCGAGATGACGAGGGCCCGCTGGTTCAAGGACCCCTCCTGGCTCGGTCGCCTTCCGTAGGACGCCGCCTTGTCGGAGGACGCGCCGTGGTGACCTATCTCGACGAGGAGAGGGGTCGTGAGCGGCTCCACTGGGAGGAGTCGGGTAGACGTGATCCTGAGCGGCGCCCGGATCCACGCCGAGGCCGGGGAGATCTTTGCGGGCACCCGGCCGGCTCCCGCCGGCGAGACCACTGTGTTCAAGTCGGTCGGCATCGCGATCGAGGACGTCGCGGCAGCGCGGCTGGTCTACGAGGCGAGCGTGGCGTGCACGCAGGCATGAGGGGAGGAACGGCATGGCGGCAGGCGAGATCTCACGTCGAGCGGTGCTGACCGGGTGTGCGGCGACGGGCGCCGCGGCGATCCTGGGCTTCGGATCGGTGTCCAGAGCGGCCGCGCAAAGCCGGTTGAGTCCCGAGGAGGCGCTGAAGACGCTGATGGACGGCAACGCGCGCTTCCGAACCGCCCGGATGACCTCGTTCCAGGACGACCTCCGGCTCCTCAAGCAGAAGACGGCCGAGAAGCAGGAGCCGTTCGCGGCGGTGCTCTCGTGCGCCGACTCGCGCGTGCCGGTCGAGATCGTCTTCGATCAGAGCATCGGCCATGTGTTCGTCACCCGGGTGGCCGGAAACGTGGCGACCGCGGAGGTCATCGGGAGCCTGGAATACGGCGTCGCCGTGCTCGGCACGCGCCTCATCATGGTGCTCGGCCACGGCGCGTGCGGCGCGGTGAGCGCCACGATCGCGGCCAAGGAAGTGCCCGGTCAGATCAGCACGCTGTACCGCTACATCCGGCCCGCGGTGGAGCGGGCCGGCTCGGACGTCGAGGCGGTCACCCGGGCGAACGCCCAGATCCAGGCCCGCGTCCTGCGGGAGTCTCCCGTGATCGCGGGCGCAATCGGCCAGGGCCGCCTCAAGGTGGTCGCGGCCTACTACGAGCTGGCCACCGGCACGATCACCCTGCTGGGGTAGCTCGAGGGTGCTGAGCCTGGCGGTGTACGACCCCGCGACGGTCACCGCCAGGTACTGAGCGCTTCTTCCCGCCCGGCGGGAAGCGGGTTATCGTCTGGGCATGGCTCGACTCGCAGCCAGCAAACGAGCCCGTCTGCCGGCCAGCGCCTTCGCGTACATCGACTCGCGCGGGCGGCGGCGGCTGCCGATCCACGACGAGGCGCACGTGCGCAACGCGCTGGCCCGGTTCAGCCGGGTCGGCTTCGAGGACGAGGCGGCCCGGGAGCGCACACGCACCCGGCTGCTGAACGCGGCGAAGAAGTACGGCATCGTGCCGGTCGGCTTCATCACCGGCCAGCTGCAATCGGAGCGGAGCAACGCGACGGCCGGCCGCCTCGTGATCGAGCTGGGCCGGCACGGGGCGCCCGGCGAGCTCGAGCAGCGCCTACGCAGCGTCCTCCGCGATCCGACCCTCGCCGTCCTGCACTGGTCCGAGGCGTCCGGCGCCTATCTGGACGGTACGGGCCGGCCCGTCCCGCTCCCCGCCGAGGCAGACCACCGGGGTGTGACCTTCCTGGAGCGCCAGGGTCGGCCGATGACGGCGCTCGTTCACGCCCCGACGGTGCTCGAGGACCCGGGTCTCGCCGAGACCGTGCGGGCCGCCGTGCGCTTCGTCATCGAGCGAGAGCTGCTGCACGGCCAGATCCAGGCCACGTCGACCGATGCGGCGGCGCTCCCCACCGGGTTCGTCACCCTGCTGATGACCGACATCGAGGGATCCACCGCATTGCTCCGACGGCTGGGCGACCGGTACGGCGATCTGCTGAACGACGTGCGCGGCATCCTCCGCGCCGCGGTGCTTCGAGCGAGCGGCCGGGAGATCGACGCCCGCGCCGACGAGTACTTCGCGGTCTTCGAGCGGGCAGCCGGCGCCGTCGGGGCGGCCGTGGCCATCCAGCGGGCGCTCGGCAAGCGCGCGTGGCCCGACGATCTCGACGTGCGGGTTCGGGTCGGGATCCACAGCGGTCGCCCGACGCTCACCGACGTCGGATACATCGGCCTGGCCGTGCACACCACGGCCCGGGTGTGCGCGGCGGCCCACGGAGGGCAGATCGTCGTGTCGAGCAGGACCCGGGCCGCGGTCGGGACACCGGCGCCGACCGGCGTCCGCTTCCGCGGTCTCGGCCGGCATCGGCTGCCCGGCCTTCCGGACCTGGAGGCGCTCTTCCAGGTCCAGGCGAAGGGACTGCGCTCCACGTTCCCGAAGCCGCGAATCGGCCGCCGCGGCGTCCGGCGCTGACGCGGCGAGCTCCGTCCGCCGCGAGCGGGACACCGCGGGGCCTACTGGCTACATCTCGAAGCCCCTGGCCTTGAGCGCCGCGGCGGTCTCGGGCGAGCGCAGGAAATCGACCAGCGCTTTTGCGGCCGCCGGGTCCTTGCTGGTGGCGAGCACGGCGGCCGAGAACGCCGTGGTGTTCCCGAGATCGCCCGGTAGGGGGCCGACGAGCTCGACGCCGGGCACCGCCAGCAGCTCGGGAATCTGCTGGACCGCGATGTCGGCCTCGCCCTTCACCACCGCCTCGCCGTTCGGCACCGCCCGGCCGAGCTTGGCGCGCGCATTGACCTGCTGGGCGATCCCGAGACGCTCCAGCACCCTGGCGAAGTGAATGCCGCTCGCGCCGCCGCCCGCGGGATCGGAGTACGCGACGGCCTTCGCGCCGAGCAGCGTCTGCTTGAGGGCCTCCGGGGTCGAGATGTTCGGCCGGGGGGCGCCCTTGAGCACCGCGAGTCCGACCTGGGACTTGGCCACGGGCCCGATCGTGCCGGCCGCGACCTTGCCGTCCCGGGACAGGCCCTCGATCCCGCTGCTCGTGCTGACGATGACGTCGCCCGTCTCGCCCTCGGCCACGCGCTTGTTGATGCCGCCGGAGGTGCCGAGCACCAGGGCGAGCTTGTGGCCGCTCGCCTCGAATTTCGGCTGGAGCTCGTGCCATGCGTCCCTCAAGGCGACCGTGCTCAGGACCTTGACCTCGGCGGCCGCGGCGCTGGCGGTCGGGACGAGGGACGCGAGAGCCGCCAGCACCACGGCGATGCGAGACAGCGAGATCGTCATGACGTCCTCCACGGATATGGTCCGCACACGCCCGATAGTCTATGAGCGTTTCCGTCTAGTTTCCACCCTGTTGCCGCCGGGCGCCGCTCCACCGGCCGGCCCCGTTTGACCTCTCCGCCGCGCTCTGGCAGGATCCCCACGACACGTATGCGGTCAACGGCCCGAGAGAAAGGGGAGCCCCCATGCTGGACCTCGTGATCAGGAACGCGCGCATCTGCGACGGAACGGGAGCGCCCAGCTTCATGGGGAGCCTCGGGGTCAAGGACGGCCTCATCCGGCACGTCGGCCCGGCGAACGGCCAGGCGGCGGAGCGAGTGCTCGACGCCGACGGCCTCGTTCTCGCGCCGGGCTTCGTGGATCCCCACACGCACTACGACGCCCAGATCTCCTGGGATCCGCTCGTCACCAGCTCTCCGTGGCACGGGGTGACCACCGTCATCATGGGGAACTGCGGGGTGGGGGTGGCGCCGGTCAAGCCCGAGACGCGGGAGATCCTCATGCAGGACCTGGTGAACGTCGAGGCCATTCCCTACGACGTCATGAAGGCCGGCATCGACTGGCAGTGGGAGAGCTACGCCCAGTACCTCGACGCCATCGATCGTCGCGGCCTGGGAATCAACGTGGCGGGTCTGGTGGCGTTCACCCCGCTCCGCCACTACGTGATGGGCGAGGCGTCGTTCGAGCGGGCGGCCACCGGGGACGAGATCACCCTCATGCGCCGGCTGCTGCGCGAGGCGATGGAGGCGGGGGCCTTCGGCTTCACCACCACGACTTCTCGAAACCACGTGGGCTACCAGGGACGGCCGCTGGCCTGCCGCAACGCGAGCCGCGACGAGCTGATCGGGGTCGTGCGCGGCCTGGCCGACGTCGGGCGGGGAGCGATCGAGATCATCCTGAGCTCGGGCGGAATGTACGGGGTGAGCGACGAGGACGTCGAGCTGCTGCAGAGCATCACGCAGGCGAGTGGCCGGCCGGTGACGTGGCTCGCGTTGTTCGCGCATCCGGGCCAGCCCGACTTCCACGACCAGACCTTCGCCAAGCTGGGCGACCTGGTGAAGCGGGCCATCCCCCAGGTGACGCCGCGGCCGATCATGAGCCAGGGCGATCTGAAGAACCCCACCATGTTCGGCTCGTTCGTCTCCTGGCAGAAGGCCTTCAACCGGCCGGTGGCGGAGAAGATCGCCCTCTATCGTGATCCCGCGTTCCGCGACGCATTCCAGCGGGAGCTGGAGAGCCGCAAGCGCAGCCACATGTGGGGCCAGATGCGCGTGCTGGAGGTGGGCCGGCCCGACCTGGCCTCCCATGTCGGGCGCACGCTCGAGGAGATCGGCGCGAGCCAGGGCAAGCGTCCGGTCGACGCCTATTTCGACCTGGGCCTCGCCGACGATCTCGCCACGCGCTTCCAGTCCTCCACGTTCAACTTCGATCCGGCGGGGATCGAGCGGCTGATCGCCGACGACCGGTGCCTGGTCGGGCTGTCCGACGGGGGTGCGCACGTCGACGTCATCTGCGACGTGGGCTACGCCACCGCGCTGCTGGATCTGTGGGTCCGCAAGCGCGGGGTGCTGAGCCTGGAGAAGGCGGTGCACAAGCTGACCCAGGTGCCCGCGACGGTGTTCGGCATCCCCAACCGCGGGGTGCTCGCGGAGGGCAAGGTCGCCGACCTGGTGCTGTTCGACCCGGCGACGGTCACCGCGAAGACGCCGAGGTACGTCCACGACTTGCCCTGCAACGGCCGGCGCCTGATCTGCGAGTCCGAGGGAATCCAGGCGACGTTCGTGGCGGGCACCCAGCTCTACGACGACGGCCGGCACACGGGGGCCATGCCCGGGCGCATCCTGCGCAGCTACGAGTAGCGAGGGATGGGCGAGTTTCTCGGGCTCGCGGGCAAGGTCGCGGTGGTGACCGGCGGCGCCAGCGGCCTCGGCCGGGCGGTGGCCCGCGGGCTGGTCCGTGAGGGCGCCTGCGTCGTGCTCGGCGACGTCGACAAGGCGGGCCTCGAGCGCACCGCGGCCGAGCTCGGTGCGCCGGTGCGCTGGGCGCGAACCGATGTCACCCGGCGTGACGACATCGCGGCCCTCTTCGCGCTATGCGACGAGGCGTTCGGGCCGGTCGAGATCCTCGTCACCTGCGCCGGCATCATCAGCTCGGCGCCCCTCGCCGCGATGACCGAGGAGGAATGGGACCGGGTGCTCGCCATCAATACCAGGGGGACCTTCTTCTGCATCCAGGAGGCGGTCAAGCGGATGGTTCCACACAAGCGCGGCCGTATCATCACGATCGGATCGGACAGCGTGACGCGGGGTGGCGGCCGCGTCGCCACCGCGGCCTACACCGCCTCGAAGGGGGCGGTCGTCGCGCTGACCCGCAACATCGCTCGCGACCTGCTCGGCACCGGCGTGAGCGTGAACTGCGTCAACCCCGGCCCGATCGACTCCCCCATGCACGCCCCGCTGACCGCCGAGCAGCGGGCGCGCGTCGTCGGCAGCATCCCGCTCGGCTGGATGGCCCGACCCGAGGAGATCGCCAACGGGGTGCTGTTCCTGGCCTCGAGCCGCGCCGCCAGCTTCATGTACGGCACCAACCTGAACATCGACGGCGGCACCCAGATGGGCACGAGCTGAGGCGCGCAGGTCGCGGGGAGGACACCATGGCCGGGATACTCATCGCCAACACGATGATCCTCGACGGCAGCGGAGTGGCGCCGTTTCCGGGCGACGTGCTGGTGGAGGACCAGCGCATCGTCGCGGTGCAGCGCGGCGGAGGCCTGCCGCGCGAGGAGGCGCGCCTCATCGACGGCACCGGCGCCACCCTGATGCCGGGGCTCATCGAGCCGCACGGGCACGTGAGCTACCCCGACGCTGCCCGCAACGCCGACTTCACGCGGCTGCCGCCCGAGGAGCACGTGCTGGTGACCATGCGCAACGCCAGGACCTTGCTCGACTGCGGGTACACGAGCGTGCTCTCGGCGGCCTCGGCCAAGCCGCGCCTGGACATCGTGATCCGCAACGAGATCGAGGCCGGGCGCATCCCCGGGCCGCGCTACCTGGCCAACGGCCCGGAGATCACGGTCACCGGGGGCCTGGGCGACGAGAACGCGCTGCACCTGCCGCACCTGGAGACGCCGACCTTCGCCTGGGTGGCCGACGGGCCCGACGAGATCCGGCGGGTGTGCCGGCTGCTGGTGCGCGAGGGCACCGACCTCCTCAAGCTCAACATCTCGGGCGACACCGGGCCCCGTAACTCGCGCTCCCAGCGCGCCGTGATGACCGACGCGGAGGTGGCCGCGGCCATGGAGATTGCGCGGGCGGGCGCGGTGCGGGTGTGCGCCCACGCGCGCAGCGCGGAGTCGGTGAAGATGTGCGTTCGGCACGGGGTGGGCATCATCT
>Ga0335083_10012355_pt1 | contig 10225 bp, 8 predicted proteins | sample Lox_Sample_42_FD_206716 | JGI IMG/M metagenome (GOLD analysis project Ga0335083, IMG submission 206716) | Soil microbial communities from Loxahatchee National Wildlife Refuge, Florida, United States - Lox_Sample_4.2 | ecosystem: Environmental > Terrestrial > Soil > Wetlands | place: USA: Florida...
CCCTCGAACAGGTTGGTCGAGCCGATGAATTCGGCCGAGAAGCGGCTGTTGGGGAATTCGTAGACTTCGGTGGGCGAGCCGATCTGCACGATGCGGCCTTCGCTCATCACGGCGAGGCGGTTGGCCATGGTCATGGCCTCTTCCTGGTCGTGCGTGACCATCACACAGGTGACATCGACTTTCTCGATGATGTTCACGAGTTCGAGCTGGGTCTTCTGGCGGATCTTCTTGTCGAGCGCGGACATGGGTTCGTCGAGCAGCAGCAGCTTGGGGCGCTTGACGAGCGAGCGCGCGAGCGCGACGCGCTGCTGCTGGCCGCCGGAGAGCTGGTGCGGCTTGCGTTTGGCGTAACGGCCCATCTGCACGAGATTGAGCGCGTCGGCCACGCGCTCGCGGATCTCGTTCTTCGGCACGCCTTCCTGCTTCAGGCCAAACGCGACGTTCGACTCCACGCTCATGTGCGGGAAGAGCGCGTAGGACTGGAACATCATGTTGACGGGGCGGCGGTAGGGGGGCAGCGTCGCGAGGTCTTCGCCGTCGACGAAGATGCGGCCCGAGGTGGCGGATTCGAGCCCCGCGAGCATGCGCAGCAGGGTGGACTTGCCGCAGCCGGAACTGCCGAGCAGGGCGAAGAGCTCGTTCTTGGCGATGTTCAGGCTCACGTTGTCCACGGCGGTGCTGTCGCCGAACTTCTTTACGACGTTTTCGATGCGCACGAAGGCGTCGTTCCTTGCCGGGGTCGCGTTTGAGCGCGCAGCTTCTGGGGCGTTGACTTTGGACGTCGAATTCATGATGTAACCTTGGTTCCTTTCTGATCGCAGTACGCGTTTTCAGGCGCGAGTCGGCCCGCACGGGGCGCACGGAGCGACTCGCGACGATGAGTACTGCGAACGGAGCTCGGTGAAGGCTCGCGCGCGTCAGGGAAAGGGGGTGGCGCAGCGCGGCCGGACTTCGAAATTGCGTACTTCAGACGGAGAGGGGTCGAGCGATCCCTCTTCCGCGCGTTGTCTCCTTCTTCTCCTTCTCGTCTCCTTCAGGGGATGATCAGCGTGTCAGTGGCCAGTCTTCAACTGAGCCCACAGACGGTTTTCGAGGCGCAGGATGTCTGCCGGCATCGGCTTCATCAACGTCATCTTCTTGAGCACGTCATCCGACGGGTACACCGTCGCGTCCTGGGCAACGGAAGCGGTGACGAACTGGCGCGCGGCCTTGTTCGCGGTCGGATAGAACACTTCGTTGGTGATCTGCGCGTTGACCTTCGGGTCTTCGATGTAGTTGATCCACTTCATCGCGTTCTCGGGGTGCGGCGCGTCCTTCGGCACGACCATCACGTCGAACCACAGCAAGCCGCCTTCCTTCACGTTCGAGAACTTGACTTCATACGAGCGCTTGGCTTCCTCGGCGCGGCGGTGCGCGATGCCCACGTCGCCCGACCATGCCACCGCAACGCAGATGTCGTTGTTCACGAGGTCGTTGATATAGCCCGACGAGTTGAACTGCGTGATGTACGGACGCACGCTCTTGAGCACCTGGAAGGCAGCCTGGTAGTCGGCCGGGTTCGTGCTGTTGGGGTCCTTGTGCATGTATTGCAGCACGGCGGCGAACACGTCCACGGCCTGGTCGAGGAACGACACGCCGCAGCCCTTGAGCTTCGAGAGGTTGGCCGGGTCGAACACGAGCGCCCAGCTGTCGACAGGCGCGTTCGGTCCCAGCGCCTTTTCGACGGCCTGCTTGTTGTAGCCGATGCCGTCGGTGCCGAATGCCCAGGGCACGCCGTACTGGTTGCCCGGATCGGCGTCGGCGATCATGTGCATCAGCACCGGATCGAGGTTCGCGATATTGGGCATCTTCGACTTGTCGAGCTTCTGGTACACGCCGGCCTGAATCTGCTTGGCCATGTAGTTCGAGGTGGGCACGACGATGTCGTAGCCCGAGCTGCCTGCGAGCAGCTTGGCCTGCAGCGTGTCGTCGCTGTCGTAGTTATCGTATTTGACCTTGATGCCCTGCTCCTTTTCGAAGTTCGGGATCGTGTCTTTCGCGATGTAGTCGGACCAGTTGTACACGTTCAGCTCGCCGTCGGCCGCGCGCGCGAGCTCGCTCGAAGTGGCAGTGAGACCCGCGCACACGGCGAGGGCTGCGATCGCGACCGCATGACGAAGATGGCTAACACTCATGTTGGTTTCCCCTGAAGATGAAGATCGGCGGGAGGCCCTGCACCCCGTTGTGTGCCGCCCGCCGTGGACAAGCAGCGTTACGAAAGACCCAGTTGTTGCGCAGTTGCGTCGATGGCCTTCTTCGCCTTCGACACAATTTCGTCGATCTCGCCGCGCGTGATCACGAGCGGCGGCGAAAGCAGCATGCGGTCGCCGGTGGCGCGCATGATGAGGTTGCCGTTGAAGCAGAAGTCGCGGCAGATCGTTCCCACGTCGCCGCCGTTCGCGAAGCGCTTGCGTGCCTTCGGGTCCTGGGCGAGCTGGATGCCGGCTACGAGGCCCGTGCCCGAGATGTCGCCCACTATCGGATGATTCGCGAATGTCTCGCGCAGGCGCTGCTGGAAGTACGGGCCGGTGTCGGTCTTCACGCGCGTCACGATGCCCTCGTCGCGCAGCAGCTTGAGGTTCGCCACGGCCACGGCCGCCGCGACCGGATGGCCCGAATACGTGAGGCCGTGATTGAAGTCACCGTTCTCGATGAGCGCGCGCGCGATGCGGTCGTGAATGCCCACTGCGCCCATCGGCACGTAGCCGCTCGTGAGGCCCTTGGCCATGGTGATGAGGTCGGGCTCGAAGCCGAAGTGCTGGTGCGCGAACCATTCGCCCGTGCGGCCGAAGCCACCGATCACTTCATCGGCGCAAAGCAGGATGTCGTACTTGCGGCAGATGCGCTGGATCTCCGGCCAGTAGGTGGAGGGCGGGAAGATCACGCCGCCCGCGCCCTGGAACGGCTCGCCGATGAAGGCCGCCACGTTTTCCGCGCCCACTTCGAGAATCTTCGCTTCGAGCTGCTGCGCGCGCGCGAGGCCGAATTCCTCGGGCGTCATGTTGCCTTGTGCTTCACCGTAGAAGTACGGCTGGTCGATGTGCACGATGTTCTCGACCTTCGAAGGCATCTGCTCATGCATGTAGCCCATGCCGCCGAGCGTGCCGCCCGCGATCGTCGAGCCGTGGTAGCCGTTCTTGCGCGAGATGACCACCTTCTTCGAGGGCTTGCCTTGCGTGAGCCAGTACTGATGCACGATGCGCAGTACCGTGTCGTTGCCTTCGGAGCCGCTGTTGCAATAGAAGAAGTGGTTGAACGGCTCGGGCGAGAGCTGCGCGAGCAGCGCCGAAAGCTCGATGACCGGCGGGTGCGTGGTTTTGAAGAACGTGTTGTAGTAGGGCAGTTCCTGCATCTGGCGATAGGCGGCATCGGCCAGTTCCTTGCGGCCATAGCCCACGTTCACGCACCAGAGCCCGGCCATGCCGTCGATGATCTGGTTGCCTTCCGAGTCCCACAGGTACACGCCTTTCGCCTTCACGATCACGCGGCTGCCCGCCTTGTTGAGCGAGCCCATGTCCGAGAACGGGTGGATGTGATGCGCGGCGTCCAGTGCGCGGTACTCGCTCGTCGAGCGCGCGGTTTGTGCGCGCAGCGCGGTCGGCACTTCTTGCAGCGCGCTGGCGGGGGCGTCGATCCGATAGTTCATTTTGAATGTCTCCTTTCTGTTACACGTGCAGCAGCAGGTGCTTGCGTTCCCACGAACTGATCACGCGGAAATACGCTTCGTATTCCGTTTCCTTGAGCGCGAGATAGGCGCGCACGAACTTCTCGCCGAGGATGTCGTTGAGCGGCTCGCATGCACTCATCAACGTGAGGCCTTCTTCTAGGTTGCGCGGCAACTGGTAAGGCAGCGCGTAGCCGTCGCTCACGAGCGGCTCCGTGGGCTTGAGGTGCTGCGTCATGCCGAGGTAGCCGGCGGCGAGCGTCGCGGCAATCGCGAGATACGGGTTCGTGTCCACGCCCGGAATGCGGTTCTCCACACGGCGCGCGGCCGGCGACGAATACGGCACGCGAAAGCCCACGGTGCGGTTGTCGTAGCCCCACGCCACGTTGATCGGCGCGGCCATGAAGCGCGACAGGCGGCGATACGAGTTGATGTACGGCGCGAAGATCGGCATCAGCGCGGGCGTGTACTTCTGCAGGCCGGCGATGTACGCATGGAACATGTCCGTCGGTTTGCCGTCCTGACCCGTGAAGAGGTTCTGTCCGCTTTCCGCCGAGACGAGGCTCTGGTGAATGTGCATGGCCGAGCCCGGCTCGTTTTCCATCGGCTTCGCCATGAACGTGGCGTACATATGGTGGCGCAGTGCGGCTTCACGCACCGTGCGCTTGAACAGGAACACGCGGTCGGCGAGGCCCAGCGGTTCGCCGTGCATGAAGTTGATTTCCATCTGCGCGGCGCCAACCTCGTGAATCAGCGTATCGACTTCGAGGTCCTGAATATCGCAGTACTCGTAGATGTCTTCGAAGAGCGGATCGAACTCGTTGACCGCTTCGATCGAGTACGCCTGGCGGCCGGTTTCCGGACGGCCCGTGCGGCCGATCGGCGGCGCGAGCGGAATGTCCGGGTCCTTGTTCATGTCGACGAGATAGAACTCCAGTTCCGGCGCAATGATCGGCTTCCAGCCCTTCGCTTCATAAAGCTCCAGCACGCGGCGCAGCACGCGGCGCGGCGAGATCTCGACGGGCGTGCCATCGAAGTGGACACAATCGTGAATCACTTGCGCCGTGGGGTCGACGGCCCACGGAATGATGCGGATAGTGGACGCGTCGGGCACGCACACCATGTCGGGGTCGGTGACGCCGGTGAGGCTGCCGTCTTCGGGATAGTCGCCCGTGACGGTCTGGATCATCACGGCTTGCGGCAGGCGCATGGATTCGCCCGATTCGAACTTGCTGCGCGGGATGATCTTGCCGCGCGCGATACCCGCCATGTCGGGGATGATCGCTTCGATTTCGGTGATGTGGTGCTTCTTCAGGAATTCGTCGATTTCATGCATGATCTTTCTCTCTGTTCTGTATAGGCCGGCATCAGGCGTGGGCGGCACGCGGCGCATGCGCCACGTCGTGTCCGGCCCCGCCCGGTATTCGGGCCAGCATGCGGTTGCGGCAGGCTTCGCCAAAAGCGCGGAAGATGGCGGTCGATAGCGCGTCGTCGGCGTGTTTCCACTCGGGGTGCCACTGCACGCCAAGTGCGAAGGTTCGCGCCTTGGCCACGCTCACGGCTTCGATGAGGCCGTCGGGTGCGAATGCCTCGGCCACGAGGCCCGCACCCAGCCGCTCGATGCCCTGGCCGTGCAGCGAATTCACGCGGGCTTCGCGTGCGCCGCCCGAGAGCCGTTGCAGCAGGCCGCCTTCCACGAGCGTCAATGCGTGTGCCGGACCATATTGCGTGTCGAGCGAGTCGACCTTGTTCTCGCGATGATCGTCGTAGCCATCAACTGCGTGCACCTGCTGATGCAAGGTGCCGCCGAACACCACGTTCATCTCCTGGAAGCCGCGGCAAATGGCGAGCACCGGCACGCCAGCCTCGATCGCGGCGCGCATGAGCGGCAGCGTCGTGGCGTCGCGAGCGGGGTCGTGCAGCGTGCCGGCCTCGCTCGCCGGGCCGCCGTAGCGATGCGGTTCGACGTTCGAGTAGCTGCCCGTGAAAAGCAGCCCGTCTACGGTTTCGAGAATGTCGGCCGCAGCCTGGCGCTCGCCGAGGGCGGGCAGCACGAGCGCGAGTGCGCCCGAGCCGTCCACCGCCGCGGCGAGGTACTTCTCGCCGGTGACGTGCGAAGCGTGCGGTCCCATCATCGTGCGATCGGCCGTTACGCCGACTAATGGTCTGTTTCGCATGACTAATGATTCACTTCCTTGCCCGTGCACGATGTATCGATGCTACGGGCGTGACATGACCTTGCTGTCTTGCTGGATGCAAAACCGCAAACCCGGGGGTGCTCCACGCAGCGAAGCTAACGCATGGCGCTACGCGTGGAGATCATGTAGGCAGTTCGTTTCCGGCCGTTGTGGGGCGCGACGGTATTCAGGCGTGCACAGCCACGACGTTCACGCGCGGCGAGACACCTCGCGGACGAACGACGGCGAAGAAAACGAACGGCGCAGGAAGGAGAGGCGCTAGGGCAGCAGCGACGCGACTTCGTCCGTGTGGACGGCGATGAACGCGCGCGCGGAGACTGAGTTGTGACGCCGCACGGAGCGGCGCGAAAGGATCGTGAAGACGGACAGGAACAGGCGAGAGGCAAGCCTGCCGCTAATGCCGTCGGCGATGGCGGCGCAGTCACTGCGAAGACACCTCGCATGACTTCGATCCCATCTCACCAGAGGGCCACGGACTCTCACAATTACACTCGACTGGTTGCGTTGAACAAAGACGTTCGGATGGGGCATTCGAACTCGCCAATGTCGTTGCTGCTTAAAACATTGAACGAGGTCGATGTATCGCTCGCCGAACTCGGCCGACTTGCTATGTTTCTCGCATAAAGCGCTGCTTTTGCGGTGCAACGTCGCTTATACGATGCAGTGTTCGACCTGTAGTCCAGCATATACGAGCCAAAAAGGGCGTCAATTATTTTTTCACGTTTTTGATGTCAGCACTTTCCCCGAGGGCACTGCTAAACAAGATGCTCTACGAAATATCGGTACCTGTCCTTATATTTCGAATTACTTACAGGGGTTTGTACTGACGCAAAAAAAAGCAAACTGATTAGAATATTCAACACGTCCGCACGCGCATGCTCGCGTGTCTTCTTGCCAACGGTCCTTCATCGTGTCCGAGTCCGCCTCTGTTTTATCCGAAGTCGCCACGCGCCTGCGCCATGTTCGCAAACGTCATGGTCTGTCGCAGCGCGAACTCGCCAAACGCGCAGGCGTCACCAACGGCGCGATCTCGCTGATCGAGCAAAGCCGGGTGAGTCCGTCTGTGGGCTCGCTCAAGAAGCTGCTCGAGTGCATACCAATGAGTCTTGCCGAATTCTTCACGTTCGATCTCAGCGAGGGGACGGAGGTGGTGTCGCGGCGCGGCGAGATGCCGAACCTCGGCAATGCAGCCATCGAGTTCTATCTGGCCGGCGCGAACATGAAGGACCGCAACATGTGCATCATGCGCGAGGTCTATCAGCCGCTTGCGGACACGGGGCCCGAAATGCTCACTCACGCGGGGCACGAGGGCGGCGTGGTGGTCGCCGGCCAGCTCGAACTGACCGTGGAAGGCACGACGTGGCTGCTCGACCCCGGCGACAGCTACTACTTCGAAAGCCGCTTCCCGCACCGGTTTCGCAATCCCAGCGCGAACGAAGTCTGCGAAGTGGTGTCGGCGAACTCGCCGCCCACCTTCTGACCTTCGGGTCGTGCGAACCTGATTCGCCCATCGTCGCCGCTGCCGCGGCGGCGTGCTGCGCGAATCGCAAATCATTGAGGCATCCTGATGGAAAAGAAAACTCTCGCTTATTGGCAGGACAAGGCCGCGACGCTCTCGATCGAAGGCCGCGCATTCATCGACGGCGCGTACCGTGACGCGTATTCGGGTCGCGCGTTCGACTGCGTGAGCCCCATCGACGGCCGCGTGCTCACGAGCGTGGCCGATTGCGGCGCGGGCGATGTCGACGCCGCCGTGGCCGCCGCGCGCCGCGCGTTCGACGAAGGCGTGTGGGCGGGCCTGAATCCGCGCGCGCGCAAGGCGATCCTGCTGCGTTGGGCCGCGCTCATGCGCGAGCACCTCGAAGAGCTGGCGCTGCTCGAAACGCTCGATGCGGGCAAGCCCATCGGCGACACGACGACCGTGGACGTGCCGGGTGCGGCCTACTGCGTGGAATGGTTCGCCGAGGCCATCGACAAGGTGGGCGGCGAAGTCGTCCCCGCCGACCATCATCTCGTGGGCCTCGTCACGCGCGAGCCCATTGGCGTGGTCGCCGCCGTGGTGCCGTGGAATTTCCCGATCCTGATGGCCTCGTGGAAGTTCGGCCCCGCGCTCGCCGCCGGCAACAGCGTCGTGCTCAAGCCTTCGGAGAAGTCGCCGCTCACCGCCATTCGTGTAGCGCAGCTCGCGCACGAAGCCGGCATTCCGGCGGGCGTGTTCAACGTGCTGCCGGGCGGCGGCGAGCCTGGCAAGCTGCTCGCCCTGCATCGCGATGTGGACTGCATCGCGTTCACGGGATCGACGAACGTCGGCAAGCAGATCATGCAGTACGCGGGCCAGTCGAACCTCAAGCGCGTCTGGCTCGAGTTGGGCGGCAAGTCGCCCAACATCGTGCTGCCGGATTGCCCGGACCTGGACCGTGCAGCAAACGCGGCGGCGGGCGCCATTTTCTACAACATGGGCGAAATGTGCACGGCGGGCTCGCGCCTGCTCGTGCATCGCGACATCAAGGATGTATTCCTCGGCAAGCTCCTCGAAGCCGCGAAGGCCTATAAGCCTGGCAATCCTCTCGATCCTGCCGTGTCGATGGGCGCGATTATCGACAAGGTCCAGCTCGAGCGCGTGCTGGGCTATATCGAAGCCGGCCGCAAGGACTCGAAGCTGCTGATCGGCGGCGAGCGCGTGAATGCAGGCGAGGGCGGCTTCTATGTCGAGCCCACGGTGTTCGACACGCATCACGACGCGAAGATCGCGCGCGAGGAAATCTTCGGGCCGGTGCTCTCGGTCATCACGTTCAGCACGATCGACGAGGCGGTGCGCATCGCCAACGAGAGCGACTACGGGCTCGCGGCGGCGGTTTGGACGGCAAACCTCACGCACGCGCACGAAATCTCGCGCCGCCTGCGCGCGGGTACGGTGTGGGTGAACTGCTACGACGAAGGCGGCGACATGAACTTCCCGTTCGGCGGTTTCAAGGAGTCGGGCAACGGTCGCGACAAGTCGCTGCATGCGCTCGAAAAGTACACGGAGCTCAAGTCCACGCTCGTGCGCTTGCGCTAACGTAGCCGGCACGCAATGCGGCGGCGGCCCCGGGTGGCCGACGCCGCGTTCGCGAGCGGCTTCACGCACTTCTCACTCAGGCCATTGCATGACTGACATTCTTCACGGCGACGCCGCGATTCGCCGCGCCTCGCTCTACGGCTCGTCTGTCGAAAACACCTATGCGGGTGTGCTCTCGTTCATGCGGCGCAACTACACGCGCGAACTGAATGGTGTGGACATCGCGATCTCGGGTGTGCCGCTCGACCTGGCCACGACGTTTCGCTCGGGCGCGCGCCTCGGGCCTTCGGCCATTCGCGCGGCGAGCGTGCAGCTCGCGGAGCTGCACCCGTACCCCTGGGGCTTCGATCCCTTCGAGACGCTGGCCGTGGCCGACTACGGCGACTGCTGGTTCGACGCGCACAATCCGCTGACGATCAAGCCCGCGATCATCGAGCACGCGCGCACGATCCTGCGCTCGGACGCGAAGATGCTGACGTTCGGCGGCGATCACTTCATCACGTATCCGCTGCTCGTCGCGCACGCGGAGAAGTACGGGCGGCCGCTTTCGCTGATCCACTTCGACGCACATTGCGACACCTGGCCCGACGACGCGCCGGAGAGCCTCAATCACGGCACGATGTTCTACAAGGCCGTGAAAGAAGGGCTGATCGATCCGAAGACCTCCGTGCAGGTCGGTATTCGCACGTGGAACGAGGATTTCCTCGGCATCCCTATTCTCGACGCCGCCTGGGTGCATGAGCACGGCACGCGCGCGGCGCGCGAGCGCATCCTGGAGATCGTGGGCGAGCGGCCCGCGTACCTCACGTTCGACATCGACTGTCTGGACCCGGCCTTCGCGCCCGGCACGGGCACGCCTGTGCCAGGCGGCCTGTCTTCCGCGCAGGCACTGGCGATCGTGCGCAGACTCGAAGCGGTGAACCTGGTCGGCGCGGACGTGGTGGAAGTGGCGCCGGCTTACGACCAGAGTGAGATCACGGCGCTTGCGGCCGCACATCTCGCGTGCGATCTGCTGTGCCTGTGGCGGCAGCGCAAGGTGGCCGGGACGTTCGCCGCGAAGTAACCGGAACGTAGCCGCAACTTAGCCGGTACGCAGCCGGAACGCAGGCGGCTTCAGCGCTCCACGAGCGCGCCGAGGTTCGCGCGCACGCGCTGGAGCATCGCGCTGAACTGCTCCGCCTCTTCGGGCGTGAAGCCTGCCAGGGCTTCCGCCTGCACCTCGTCGCCCACCTGGCGCGCGCCCGTGAGCGCGCCTTGCGCCTTGGG
>Ga0335083_10012356_pt1 | contig 10224 bp, 8 predicted proteins | sample Lox_Sample_42_FD_206716 | JGI IMG/M metagenome (GOLD analysis project Ga0335083, IMG submission 206716) | Soil microbial communities from Loxahatchee National Wildlife Refuge, Florida, United States - Lox_Sample_4.2 | ecosystem: Environmental > Terrestrial > Soil > Wetlands | place: USA: Florida...
GCGGTTGACCGTGGTGCCGGGGGCGCCGATCCCGGCCAGGATGCTGATGATCCGGGCCAGGTTGTGCCCCTGCTCGCCACCGGGCAGGGCGCAGCCGCATATCACGTCGTCGATCTGGCGGCGATCCAGCTGCGGGATCTGCTTGAGCACCTCGTCGACGACGAAGGCGCCCAGGTCGTCGGGCCGCTGGTCGATCAGCGATCCCTTCATGGCGCGGCCGATCGGGGTCCGGCCGATGGCGGCGATAACGACTTCTGACATGACACACTCTCCAGATAGTTCGGCTTACTTGGCTGGGGACCCGTCGGTGCTGACGACGGGCAGGCTGCCTTGGGCTTCGCGCTCGCGCAGCAGCTTCTTGTCGTGCTTGCCCACGCTGGTGCGGGGCACGTCGTCCACGAACACCCACTGGTCCGGCAGCCACCACTTGACCACCCGGCCTTCCAGGTGGGCGCGCAGCTCCTCCGGGGTCACCGACTGGCCGGGGACGAGGGCGACGCAGGCCAGCGGCCGCTCGCCCCAGCGTTCGTCGGGCATGGCGATGACCGCGGCCTCGCGCACCGCGGGGTGGCTGAGGATGGCGGCTTCCAGCTCCAGCGTGGAGATCCACTCGCCGCCCGACTTGACCACGTCCTTGGCGCGGTCGCTGATCGTGATGAAGCCCCGTTCGTCGATCCGGCCGACGTCGCCGGTGCGCAGCCAGCCGTCCCGGAACTTCTCCGGTGCCGGGTCCCGGTAGTAGCCGGCCGTCACCCACGGCCCGCGCACCTCGATCTCGCCGGTGGCCTGGCCGTCGCGCGGCAGCACCTTGCCCTCGTCGTCGACCACCCGGGCCTCCACGCCGCCGAGCGGCCGGCCCGCCGTGGCCCGGTACTCGATGGAACGCTCCGCCGGGCCGTGCTTGGGCGGGAAGGACAGGGACGCCACCGGGCTGGTCTCGGTCAGTCCCCAGCCCTGCAGCACCCGGACGCCGAGCCGCTGCTCGTAGGCCTCGATCAGGCTGCGCGGCACCGCCGCCCCGCCGCACAGGATCATCCGCAGCGAGGACAGGTCGACGCCGTCCAGGCCGAGGACGTCGTACCACACCGTCGGGACGGCCGCGGCCAGGGTGGCCCGCTCCGCCGCGATGAACCGGGCCAGCGGAGCGGCCTGCGCGAACCGGTTCGGCAGCAGCAGGTCGGCGCCGACCAGCCAGGCGGCGTACGGCATCCCCCAGGCGTTGCCGTGAAACATGGGCACCACGGGCAGCAGGCGGTCGTACTGGCTGAGCCCGAGGGCCTCGCCGGAGCACACGCCCAGCGTGTGCAGGAACGTGGACCGGTGGCTGTACACCACGCCCTTCGGCAGGCCGGTGGTGCCGCTGGTGTAGCACATTGCGGCGGCCGACCTCTCGTCGTTCTCCGGCCAGGCGAACCCCGGCCGCTCCGCGGCCAGCAGCTCCTCGTAGTCGATGGCCCCGGGCAGCGCCGAACGGTCGCCGTCGCCGTACACGATCAGGTGGCGGAGCGATTGGACCTGGTCTCCGCCATCCGCCAGGACCGGGCCGAGCACGGGCGCCAGGCTGGCGTCGGCGATGAGCACCGAGTCCTCCGCGTGGCCGATGATGTAGCGGATCTGCTCCGCCGACAGCCGGATGTTGACGGTATGCATCACCGCGCCCATGCCGGGGATGGCGAAGTACGCCTCCTGGTGCTCGGAGTTGTTCCAGCCGAAGGTGGCCACCCGGTCGCCGGGCCGGACGCCCAGGCGGCGCAGCCCGGCCGCCAGCTGGTCCGCGCGGTCCGCCAGCGCCCCGAACTCGATCCGCCGGACCCCGTCGGCCTCGCTGGTGACCACGACGCTATCGGCGTAGAGCCTCCGGCCGTGCTCGAAGATGTGCCCGACCGTGAGCGGGAAATCCATCATTGTGCTGCGCATCTGTCTAACCTCCTGCGACTCGCGTGTGCTGGCCGGCCCAGTGCGGATCGCGCAGCTCCCGCTTGAGGATCTTGCCGGCCGCCGACTTCGGCAGCGGCTCGGTGCGCAACTCGATGTGCCTGGGCACCTTGAATCCGGCGATCCGCTCGCGGCAGTGCGCGATCAGCTCGTCGGGCGTGACGTTCTGGCGGGAGAACACGACGGCGTAGACCGACTCGCCCCAGCGCGGGTCGGGCACGCCGAAGACGGCGACCTCCTCGACGCCGGGATAGCTGCCCAGCGCGTCTTCCACCTCGGTGGAGTAGATGTTCTCGCCGCCGCTGACGATCATGTCCTTGGCCCGGTCGACCAGGAACACGTGCGACTCCTCGTCCAGGTAACCGAGGTCGCCGGTCAGGTACCAGCCGCCGCGCATGACCTCCGCGGTCGCCTCCGGCTTGCGCCAGTAACCCGCCATCACGCTGGGACTGCGCACGGCAAGCTGCCCGATCGCGCCCGCGGGCAGGTCGGCCATGGCGTTGTCGACGATCCGCGTCTCCACGCCGACGGCTGGCCGGCCGCACGACCGCACCAGCGGGGTGTCCAGGATGCGCTCCTCGTGCGGGAGCAACGCGGTGATCGGGGTGCTCTCCGTGGTGCCGTACACGTGCAGCAGCTCGGCACCGGGGAAGGCCTGACGGGTCCGCCGGAGCGTCTCGGACGAGATCGGCGAGGCGCCGTGGCTCAGGTACCGCAGCGAGCTGACGTCCCGCGGCCGGGCCAGCTGGGCGCCGGCTGCCATCGCCAGCATGGTGGGCACCAGCAGCGTGTGCGTGACCGCCTCGCGCTCGATGAGATCGACCGCCAGGTCCGGCTCGAACCTGGGCATGATGACGTGGGTGCCGCCGGCCCAGACGGTGGCCAGCGTGGCCAGGATCCCGCCGGTGTGGAACATCGGGGAGGCCACCAGCCAGCGTGTCTGCCGGTCGAAGGGCCAGGTGGCCATGAAGTGCAGCCCGCTGGAGACCAGGCTCCGGTGGGTGTGCATGGCTCCCTTCGCCGTCCCGGTGGTGCCTGAGGTGTAGAACAGGGCGGCCAGGTCGTTCTCGGTCACCGCGTCGTTGAAGGGCAGTTCGTCGGCCGCGGCGAGCAGGTCCTCGTAGTCGTCCGGGATGGTCAGCACCTGGCGGGTCCCGGCGAGACCGGGGTACTCGGCGTCGGCGAAGACCACGCTGACCTCGGCGTCGTCCAGGATCGCCCGCATCTCCGCGGGCGCGAGCCGCGAGTTGACCGGGACGAGCACGTAGCCCGCAGCCGGGAGCCCGAGGTAGAGCTCGAGGTAGCGATCGGAGTTCAGGGCGACCACGCCGACCCGGTCGCCCGGCGCCAGGCCGAGCTTGCGCATCGCGCCGGCCAGCTTGCGGCACCGCGCGCCGAGCTCGGCAAAGGTGCGGCGGGTGTCCTGGCAGACCACCGCGCAGGCGCCGGGGGCGGTGGTGAGGGCCCGGGTGAGCGGCTGGGCGAAGGTGTACATTGGTCGCCTCTCAGAAGGGCGGGGCAGTGGCTCTTGTAGTTGTCGGCTGCGGCGCTTCGGCTAGTCCGGGACCGTCGATGAGCGAGACGCTACCGACCGATCCTTCGGTCATGAATGGCCGAAGGTCCCGTAGGTTGGAGCCGGACGTCCGTTGGCCCGCACCCGTCTCTCCGCCGCCTCTTTCACCTCATCGGCCTCGTCCGCAAAAGCCTTAACAGAGGCATCCAACCGATCGTTCGGTCTGTTACCGTACGGTAAGATATTGATCTCGGCTGAGTTCCCGCCTGACACGGGCCCGGCTGGCCGACCCCAGGGAGGGTTCCGATGACAGCAGCCACATCGGTGGCGCCGGCCAGGGACGTGCAACTGCGGATCAGGGGGTTGCGGATCCATGCCCAGGTGCGCGGCGAGGGCGAGCCGCTGCTGCTGTACTCGGGGATCTGGGGCGAGGTCGGGCTGTGGGACCGGCTGCTGCCGCACCTGGCCGGGTTCCAGACCATCGCGTTCGACCCGCCGGGCATCGGCCGGTCGCAGCGGCCGCCGTACCCGCTGAGCATGTGGTCACTGGCCGAGCTGGGCACCGCGGTGCTCGACGAGTTCGGTATAGGGTCCGCGCACGTGCTCGGCGCCTCGTTCGGTGGCGCGGTCGCGCAGCAGATGGCGTTCTCGCACTCGGCCCGGGTTCGCCGGCTGGTGCTGGTCTCGACCTCGTTCGGCGGGTTCGCCATGCCGGGCCGCCCGGCGGCGCTATGGCATTTCATCCACCCGCGCAGCTACCACCCCGGCCGGCTGGAACGCGTGGCCGGGGCCATGTTCGGCGGGCGGCTGCGCACCGAGCCGGAAATCGTCCGCTCGATGCACATCCGGCGCCCGACGGACACCCTGGCCGCGCTGTACCGGATGGCGGGGCTGGCCGGCTGGACCAGCCTGCCGTGGATGTGGACCATCGGCGCGCCCACACTGGTCCTCGCGGGCGACGACGACCCGGTCACGCCGCTGGTGAACCACCGCGTCATCGCCGCGCTGATCCCCCGGGCCCGGCTGCACACCGTGGTCGGCGGCGGCCACCTGGTGCTGCTCGACAGCGCCGCCCAGGTCGCCCCGGTGATCACCAGCTTCCTCCGGGAAGGCTGAGGCCGCTGGCCGGATCAGCGTCGCCGCGCCAGCGGCAATGCGAACCACAGTAGGCCGAATACGCCGGTGATGAACGCGGTGATCAGCGCAGCGGGCAGCGTGCTGGTGACGTAGCCGGTCACCAGCAGGACCGCGGCCGACACGGCCAGGCCGGCGGTGATCAGCCCGCCGATCGCCATCACGCTGGCCGACTACCCAGGCGAGCGGCCCTATCGGTTCACCGGTGGCACTATCAAGCGGGTCGCGGTCGACGTCAGCGGCGAGCCCTACCTCGACCTCGAGCGCCAGGCCGAAGCCATGCTCGCCCGGGAGTGAACCCCGGACCCGCCGGTTACGGGTGACGCTCGGCGGCGGGATCGGCGGCGGCCCGGCCGCCGATCGCGAGGATTTCCAGGCTCAGCGCCATGATCCACGCCGGGAACACCAGCTCCACCCACGGTGATATCCCGATGCCGATCAGCAGCACTACCGCGCAGGCCAGCCCGGCATAGATCAGCCAGGAGGACACGATCCTGGTGCGGCGCGCGATGTTCACGGTGGTGAGGGTGAAGACCGCCGCCATCCGCATCGCGTAGACGTTCAGCAGGCTGGCGGTGACGTTGCGGCTCAGCACCAGGACGTCCGCGCCTGGCAGCCGTGACCCCGCGGCCGCGATGGTGGCGCCGGCCACCGCCGCGGCCACGAATATCATCCCGACGAACAACAGGGCGCTGCCGAGGAACACGGTGGCGAAGAAGCGGTCCTCCCGGTCGCCGATGCGGTCCCGTAGCACCCCGACGAACCACAGGAAGGCGATCCCGGCGAACGGGATGAGGTTCAGCGCGATGGCGACCTCGGCCCTGTTCCTGGGGTTGGACAGCCACGCGCCAGGATTCGAGGCATGGGCCGGGGCGGAGAGCCTGAGCAGCACCAGCGCCGTGATCAGCAGCGCGGCGAAGACGATCCCGGCGACCGCGGCCGCCCGCGGGGTCCTCAGGTTCCGCGACTCCAGCGGTTCCCGCTCCGTGATTCGGGCACGACGCACGGGCCTGCCTCCTCACTTCCCGCCCTTCGGGTCAGGCTTATCCTCGCGATCCGCGCCACTCGGCGGATCATCTCCCGCGGGTGATTCAGCGCCGCCTCATTCTTCTGGGGTGACGACGCGGCGGCCCGCCGGTCGTTACCATCGCGTAATGATGATGCGGAAGATGGCGGTGGAGTTTCTCGGTACGGCGATCCTGGTGTTCTTCGCGGTGGGCGTGGCCACCCTGATGTTCGGCTTCAAGTTCGCCGGCGCCAGCGTCGCGGCGGGGGTGGTGGCTACCGCGCTGGCGTTCGGCCTGACGCTGCTGGCACTGGTGTACATGATCGGCCCGATATCCGGCAGCCACGTCAACCCCGCGGTCACGGTCGGCGCCTTTCTCACCGGGCGCATTCCGCTGACCGAGGCCGTCGGCTACTGGATCGCCCAGTTCGCCGGCGGAATCGTCGGCGCGCTGGTGCTGTGGGGAGGGTTCAGCACCTCGCCGTTCTACCACCGGACCATCACCGGACTGGGCACCGACGGCTACGGAAAGCAGTCGATGATCCACATCGGCGTGGGCGGAGCCTTCATCTTCGAGGTCATCCTGACCGCCCTCTTCGTCTTTATCGTCCTCCGGGTGACCTCGGCCACGGCCAACGCCGCCACGGCGGCCATCGCCATCGGGCTGACGCTGACCATCGTCCACCTGATCGGCATCCCGATCACCGGCACCTCGGTGAACCCGGCCCGCAGCCTCGGTCCCGCCCTCGTCGTCGGCGGCACGGCCCTCGCCCAGGTGTGGCTGTTCATCGTGGCGCCCCTGATCGGCGGGGTGCTCGCGGCCGGCCTGCACCGCCTGCTCTACCGCGAGGAGAGCATCACCCTGGCCGCCGAATCCCAGCAGCCCGACAGCACGGAGACCGCCGCGCCGCCATGACGGCGCGGCTAGTGCGGCCGCAGGACCACGGCTTCCCGTTCTGAACGGGGGTCCCGCTACCAGTACATGACCGCGGTGGTGGCGGACTTGGCGGAGTAGTAGCAGCGCACCCGGACCACGTAGTGGCGGCCCTGGAACAACCGCATCGAGATCTGCGCGTTCCGGCCCTCGCCGCTGTCGTCATCGCCGGCGACGAAACGCGGGGAGCCGTCGATGACCTCGAACAGCCCGAGCATGGTGTCGCTCTCCCCGAACGTCGCGATGGTGTACGGCCGCGTTCCCGGTGGCTCGACGGTGTAGTCGGCCTGTGCCCCGGGGGCGAGCGCCATCGGCGTCGAGACGAACGGTTCCAGCTTGGGGTGCGCGTCGCCGTTTCCGGGATACCACGAGAGCATGTACTGCCGGTCCAGGTCGGACAGGCCGCCCGGCGGGTGCACGCCAGTGGAGAAGGCGGCCGGCTCAAGAATGAGCCCGCCGGGGAAGTCGTACTCCATCACCGACTTCCAGTCCCACTCCGACCCGGCCACCTCGCGTGGGTCCAGCTTGCGCAGGACATTGTGGAACGTGGTCTCACGCGGCCAGTTGTTCGGCGGACCACCGAGAAACGCGTAGACCGCTTCCTCGTCCCACACGATGCCCGCGTTCGGGTTCTGATGCTCGTGCGGCATCCCCAGCGTGTGCCCTATCTCATGCAACGCCGTGGTGGTGCCGTAGTCCGTGGTCAGGTCCCAGCCGAAGTTCATCGTCCGGTCGGTCTGCGGCTGCGCCAGGATGTCCTTGCCCACGTACGACCACGATCCGTCGCCCTGGTCGAAACCGATCCGGACCTCGGCCTCCGCCGCCGTGGTCACCTCGGTGAAGTCCAGCCCCAGGCCCAGCCCCTTCCAGCTGTCGAACGCCTTCCTGACCGCGGCACGCTGTTCCTCAGGCACGGCCCACGCCGCCGGCGAACCGTCCCCGTTCCCGAAGAAGTAGTAGTGCAGCACCGTGTGGTTGAGCCACTTGTTCGGACCGACGAGCAGGGCCTTGGCCCGGTCGTCGGTGACGCCCGGAGGCAGCACCCGGGGGATCCTGGCCCGCTGAGCGCAGTATGTCAGCCGGTACTCCTCCGGAGCATCCTGCGTCCTCGCGCCGTCGTAGTCTGCCATGGTGCCTCCCCCTGTGGTATCAGTCGTTAGTCATCGTGGCCCGGGCCAGGGCCGGAGCGCTTCGGGGAGATCCCTACATCGGGCTAGCACGCTGCCTCGGCGACGAGCCGCTGCAGCACCTGGGACGTCTTGGTCTCGCCCGCGCTGGGCCGCAGCCCCTGGCGTTCGACGAAGCCGAGCAGGGCCTTCTGGGCCGTCGCCGCGCTCGCTACGTCAACGACGATCGACAACTCGAGGAAGTCCAGGTCGTGGACGGTCCAGCGTTCGGCGCGGACGTCAAGCGACGGCCCATCCGGCCTGGGTACCGCGAAGGCGGGCCAGCGGACGGCCGACACGGCAGGCAGCATCGTCAGGGCGCCGAGGTTGACGAAGGTCCCCGCGCACTCCTCGATCAGCCGCCGCTGGTCGCCGGTGAGCAGGGCACGGACGTCACGCTCGCCGTCCGCGACGGCAGCGACCCGGCCTTCGGGGCGCTCGGCGGTGAGCGAGATCGACAGCACCCGCCGCTCGCCGGCCCAGTCTTCCTCGACCTTGAGCTCGGCATCGAGGTTCCCGTCGGCGGTCTTCGTCATGGCCAGCCACGAGTCGCTGAGCTGTGACCGGCGCCCGGGCCTGAACTTGACCGTGACGTCGTCCTTCTTGCCCCGGTTCTTCTGGCGCGCCCGCACGATCAGGTGCTGATCCAGCAGGGGCGTAGCCGAGCAGAGCCCGGTGGTGACGTCCTCGGCAAAGAAGATCTTCCAGGGCGTCCCGTCGGCCAGGTCCAGGGCCCGCACCGCCGCGGCCGTCTGGTCACCGTCCAGGCTGACCTTGACTTCGACGCCGTCCAGTCTCACCGCATCCTCCTTTGCCGGGTCCTGTGACAGTGACATTCTCGACTGGACCGGGCCGTCGCGCTTCGGGGAAATCCCTACTCTCCACAGCGTCTTCACGTGACCTGCACCGTGCCTGCACCGGCGGTGCCTTAGCGTCGTGCCGGGGGGTATCGGGCATGGGGTCGACGATCACTATGGCGGGGCCGGAAGCCGGCTGGGCGCAGCGGCTCGACGGGCGGCTGGTGGGCCGGCCGCGAGAGCGGCGTCTGCTTGACGGGCTGCTTGAGTCGGTGGAAGACGGCGGGGCGGCGGTCGTCATCACGGCCGAGGCCGGGGGCGGCAAGACCGCCCTTTTAAGGCATGTCGCCGACGTGGCCGCGGACCGGGGCGTGCGCGTCCTGCGGGCGCGCGGCGAAGAATCCGAGGCCGTCCTGGCGTTTGCCGCCGTCGCGGACCTGCTGCTTCCGCTGCGGGAGAAGTTCGCCGGGCTGCCGCTGGCCCAGCGTCATGCCCTGGAGGTGTGCCTGGCTCTTTCCAGCGGGCCCGCCGTCGGCCCGCTGGCGGCGTGCGCGGGGGCGCTGGGGGTTCTGGCGAGCGCCGCGGCCGAGCGGCCGCTGGCGGTCCTGGTCGACGACTTTCAGTGGATCGACCCCGAGTCGCAGCAGATCCTGCTGTTCGCCGCGCGGCGCCTGGCGGCCGAGCGCATCGTGATGCTGCTGGCCGTCCGCGACGAGCCCGGCGCCCGGCTCCCCGGGCAGGATCTGCCCGCCTTGAGGATGGGCGGCTTGTCGGTGGCCGAGTGCGCCGAACTCGCCCGGGTCCTCGGGGCCGATATCAGCGGGCCGGCCTTGCGGTCCCTGGTCGAGCTGACCGGCGGCAACCCGCTCGCGGTGCTGGAAAACCTGGCCGGAGCCGCCGACGCAACGGGCGCCTTCGAACCCGGGCGGCTGACCCTCGGCGCGGCGCTGGAGAACGCCTGGGGCCGGGTGTTCGAGGAGTTGCCCGAAGATACCCGGCATGCGCTGTTCGTCGTCGCTACCGACGGCATCAGCGGCGGGCGGCACGTAGCGGCCGCCCTGGGCGCGCTCCGGCTCCCGCTGTCGGCCCTCACCGCCGCCGAACGGCGCGGGCTGGTGCTGACCGCGGACGGCCAGATCCAGCTGCGGCACCCGCTGATCCGTCCGGTGGTGGTGGGCCGGACGCCGCTGTGGGCCAGGGTCGCGGCGTGCCGGGCCCTGGCCGGCGCCTCCGGAGGGTACCTGCGGGCCTGGTACCTGGCGGCGGCCGCCACCGGTCCGGACGACACCGCCGCCGACGCTCTCGCCGCCGCGGCCGCTGGCGCGCGGGCGCGCAGTGGCTCAGGCGCGTCCGCGAGGACCTGGCGACGGGCGGCGGAGCTGACGGCCGATCACGGCACACGAGCCGTGCGCCTGCTGCGCGCCGCCACCGACGCGCACCTGGCCGGGGATCCCGGGGCGGCGGTGGCCTGGTGCGAGGAAGCACTGAGACTGTGTGCCGATCCGGTTTTCGTCGCCGAGGTCGAGCTGCTGCTCGGACGGGCCCGGACCTGGGCCGGTAACCCGTTGCCGGCCTTCGACGGCCTGATCCGGGCCGCGGCGATGATCCGGCCGGTTGACCCGGGCCGGGCCGTCGCGCTGCTGGCCGAGGCCATTGTGCCGGCGACGACGGCCGGACGCGTCCAGCTGGCTCGGCAGGTTGCTCAGCAGATAGAAGAACTCTGGGCGCAGACCGTGACC
>Ga0335083_10012357_pt1 | contig 10224 bp, 6 predicted proteins | sample Lox_Sample_42_FD_206716 | JGI IMG/M metagenome (GOLD analysis project Ga0335083, IMG submission 206716) | Soil microbial communities from Loxahatchee National Wildlife Refuge, Florida, United States - Lox_Sample_4.2 | ecosystem: Environmental > Terrestrial > Soil > Wetlands | place: USA: Florida...
GGCTCTAGCGCTTTGGCGCAAGCCGATGTGCAAGCCGCGCTGGCGACAGAATCCGGCTTACAGGCTCACCCGCTAACTCTTCTTCCGGCCTCAGTGAAGCGAACCAATCTGATAGGTGAGAGCAGCGGTTCGCACCTGGTAGTCGTACCTGGCGCTCGCGGAGGCCAACTCCGCCTGGGTTTCGTTCAGTTGCGCTTGGCTCAGCTCGATAATGGAACTCAGCCCCAGTTTGTAGCGCGCCTGCGCGAGGTCGAAGGCCTGGGTGGCGTTCTTGAGCAGCTGGTCCGTCAGAGCGAGATTTTGAAACGCGGTGTTGGCGTTTAGCCAGGCGGTGCGCACGTCGCGAACGATCCTATTTTGCAGGTCGCGCACGTACTGATCGTCGGCCTGCGCGCGTTGCTTGGCTTCGGTATGCAGCGCGTTGAACAGGCGCCCGTTGAAGATCGGAATATTGACGTTCACTCCGGCAGCGGCATAACGCGGCGCGAGCTGCGGCGCACCGGTCGGCGTTAGTCCCGCGCTGCCTGCGGCTGAAATCGTGGGGAGCCACAAATCGCGCTCGGCGGTTGCATACGCGTGGGCCGATTCCGCGTCGAGGCGCATGCCGATCAGTTCCGGGCGATTGCTGATCGCCTGCTGCAGTAGATCGGCGAAGTCCGTCGACGGCGCGGGCGGCAGCGGTTCCTCGGAAAGCTGGAACGCTCCCTCGGCGCCGTAACCCAGCGAGGCGGCCAGCTGCGCGTTGGACGCGTCGAGATCGTTCTGTGCCTGAGCGAGCAGCAATTGCGCTTGGCCGAGGTCGACGTTCGCGAAGCTCACGTCGAGTCCCGACTTGATCTTGTTCTGCTCGAGGGCGCTGGTCTGGTCGGCAACCAGCTGTCTTGCCTTCACCGTTTCCTGAGCGACCTTGAGCACGGCCTGAGCCTTCAGCATTCCGAAATATGCTTGATCGACCGCTAGCAGGACGTCGGCGCGCGTCGTGACGACGTTCTCGTCCTCTGCTTTGGCGTGCAGGTTTGCGCTCTTCACCAACTGATAGGTGCGGCCGAAGTCCGTCACCAGCTGATTCACCGTAATGCCATTCGCTTCGCGCTCGTAGATGATCGGGTTATTTAGCGTGCCCGCCGCAATGCGGCTATTGTTTTCCGCGTCGACCGCAGTCACGCTGCCGTAGGCCGTTGGGTAGTAGGCGGACTTCGCCTGCGTGATCTCTGCTTTCGCCGCAGCTGCCAGGTTCGTCGCGGCTTGAATCTGCGGATGATTCTGGATCGCGATCTGCTCGGCGTCGTGGAGCGTCAGCTTCTGAGGCCTTGGCGCCGCCGTTTGGCCCAACGCCGCGGCGCTCGCTACGGCGGCAAACGCGGCTGCGGCGGCGAAACGATATGTAGCGAGCATCATGCGTTCCCCATTTGCGCGTGGGTGGCGGCCGCACGGCGCTCGTACATCATCAGGTACGCGGCAGGGACCACGAAGATCGTCAGCACCACCGACGCCAGCAAGCCGCCGATGATCACGCGCGCCAGCGGTGCATACGCCTCGCTACCCGTTTCGAGTTTCAGCGCCATCGGTAGCAGCCCGACGATGGTCGCGAGCGAAGTCATTAGAATCGGGCGCAACCGGATCCGGCAGGAATGCGAAACCGCCTCGCGCACACTGCTTCCTTCCTCTCGCAAGCGGTTCGCGAAATCCACGATCAGGATGCTGTTCGAGACGACCATTCCCGTGAGCATCACAATTCCCATCAGTGACTGAATATTCAGCGTCGTATCCGTGAACGCCAGCGTCAGCATTACGCCCACCAGCCCCGTGGGAATCGCCAGCACGATCAGGAACGGGTCGATCCACGATGAAAACTGCGCCACGATAACCAGGAACACGAGCAGGATCGAGAGAGTTAGCCCGATGCCAAAACTTCGGAATGACGCGTTCATCGTGTTCACGAGGCCCCGGATATTCACGCGGATGTTGGGAGGCAGCTGCAGACCACTCACGATCTTCTGCACTTCTCTTGCCGGTTTGCCGAGATCCTCGCCCGACGGCGCGACGTAGATGTCGATCGTCCGCTGAAGCGCATAGTGATCGACTTCCGTGGGGGTAAGGATCGGGGAAATGTCTGCGACCTGATTCAGATAGGTGGGCAGCTTCAACGTCGGAGCGTGAAGCGGCATCGTCTTCAGGTCCTCAACGGTATGAACCTGATTCTCGGGATACTGGACGGTGACGAAATAATTGTTGCCGCTCTTCGGATCGACCCAGTAGCTCGGCGCAATCATCGCGTCGGAGGTCAGCGAAGTGATGACGTTGTCGATGACTTCCTTGGGGCTCAGGCCGAGTTCGCTGGAACGTTCGCGATTCACGTTCACCTGTAGCGCCGGGTAGTCCATGTCCTGAGGCACGTAGACGTCAGACACGCCTTTCACCGTTCGAAACTGATCTTCCAGATCGAGCGCGATCCGGTCGTCCGTGGCCATGTCGTTTCCACTGACCTGGACGTCGATCGGCGCCGGCATGCCCTGATTGAGGACGGAATCAACAAGGCCGCCGGACTGGAAATAGGTACGCAGCTCCGGAAGCTCCTCCGCAATCCGCTTCCGCACCTCGTCCATGTAGGTATAGCTCCCGATCTTGTGTTCTTCTTTCAGCCCGACGTTGATGAAAGCCGTGTGCATGGCGGAGTTCGGCGTGGAAAGCGAAGAAAGATCGGGAGTAACGCCGATATTGGAGACGATGGCGTTCAAATCCTCCGGCTTCACCACGCTCCGCACGATGTTCTCGACTTTCTTCACGTAGTCTTCGGTTAGCTCGATGCGTGTGCCCGTGGGAGCCTTCACGTTGATGACAAACTGCCCCGCGTCGGTGCGCGGAAAGAAGGAAACACCCACAAGCGGATACAGCCCAAAGCTCAAGAGGAAGATGCCGAGGAAGCCCCACACCACATCCTTGGGCCGGTCCAGTGCCTTGCTGACCCAACGGTCGTACACCTCCAACATTTGCTCGAATTTCGCGTTGAATCCCGCGTGAAGCCGAGCGGCCCACGACGGAGGCGTCGCGCCCGGTTCCTCGCTCGCGTGAGTCCCGTTTCCCGCTGTGCCGTGGTGCACGATCCCTTTCAGTAGCTTCGCGCAGTAGAGGGGCACGACCGAAAGCGCGACGAAGTACGACGCGAAGAGCGAGATCACCACGCTCAGCGCCAGCGCCGTGAAGAGAAACTTGCTTACGCCGTAGAGCAGCGTGACCGGGAAGAAAACCACGACGGTGACAATCGTAATCGCCAGCACTGCCAGCCCGACCTCATTGGCCCCCTTTTCCGCCGCCACCAGCGGCTCCTCACCGAGCTCCAGATGGCGAAAGATGTTTTCGAGCACCACCACGGAATTATCAATCAAGCGCGAAAAGGCCAGCGCCAGTCCGCTGAGGATCATGCTGTTGATCGTGATGCCGCCGATGTGCAGAAAGAAGAAAGTCGCCATCACGGACAGCGGAATCGAAAGAAACACCGCCGCGGTGGCGCGCGCGTCGCCTAGAAATACCAGCACCATCATCGCTGTGAGGATCAAGCCGATCCCGCCTTCTTTCAGCACGGTGGCGATCGCCTGTTTGACAAAGAGCGACTGGTCGAAGACGACGTGCGCCTTCAACTGCGACGGAATGTCCCGCAGGTCCTTGATTGCTTCCTGGATGCCGTTGACCACCTGAATCGTGTTGCTGTCGCCGCCCTGCTTTTGGACCGGAACGTATACCGAGCGCTGGCCATTAACGCGCACGATGTTGTATTGCAGCGCAGAGCCGTCGACGGCCTTCCCCACATCGGAGAGGAACACCGACTTCGTTCCTTCCGTCTTCAGCGGCAGTTGATTCAGCGCGTTCGCATTCGGAACTTGCGCGTTCGTGTAGAGGTTGTAGTCCAGTGGGCCGATCCGTACGTCGCCCGCAGGGAGAATGAGGTTGGAATCGTCTGTCGCACGCACTACGTCCATCGGGCTCAGCTGGTTCGCCTGCAGCTTCACCGGGTCGACGTACACCATGATCTGCCGGTATTTGCCGCCGTATGGAGGAGGCACTGTGGCGCCGGGAATCCCCGCAATCTGGTTGCGAATCTGGAATTGCAGGTAGTCGTGAAGCTGCGTTTCTGTCAGGCCCTTTCCGTCGACGGTCAGCAGGCACACGGGCAGGCTCGACGCGTCCATGCTCATCACCACCGGCGGCAGCGTTCCCTGCGGCAGGCGGCGCAAATCCGCCATGGCGAGGTTCGATATCTGCGTGACGTCTGCGTTGGCGTCGGTGCCCGGTTGAAAGTACACCTTGATGAGGCTTACCCCGGACATCGATCGCGATTCCATGTGGTCGATGCCGCTGCCCAACGTGAAGAAGCGTTCAAATGTGTCGGTAATGTCCGCTTCGATCTGCTGCGGTGGCATGCCGCTATAAAATGTTGCCACCTCCACGACCGGAATGTTGATTGGCGGAAACATGTCCACAGGCATCTGGACGAGGGCCGTCAGCCCCAGCACGCAGACGAACAGGCAGATGACGATAATAAAGTAGGGATGGCGAAGTGAAAACGACGACATAAAGTCCCTATTCCGCCGCCGACGGTGTGATCGGTTTCGGCGTCACGCGCTCTCCCGGCTTGAACTGCGACTGCTCGCCGAAGATGACTCGTTCGTTGTCGGTTAGGCCGGAAAGAATTTGGACGTCCGTTGAGCTTTGGACTCCAGTTGTCACGTCTCGCCGGTCGATGCGGTTGTCGCTACCGACGACGAGGACCGTTCCTCGATCCTCACCCGAGCTCTGGACGGATTGCACCGGCACGGTGAGCGCTTTCTGAACCGTATGAAGCGGAATCTCGACGGTCGCATACATTCCTGGCACGATTTCAGCCTTGGCATTCGGAACCACGACCTCTGTGTGCATCGTGCGCGTCTGCTGATCGATCTGATCGGAGAACAGGCTGACTTTTCCCGGGAAAGCTTTGCTGATTGAAGACACATGCACAGCCACGGTCTCTCCGACCCGCAAGTCCGCGACGGCTCGCTCAGGCACGGGAATAACTAGGCGAAGCTGGTTGATTTGCGAAAGGTGACATAGAGATTGGTCGCCCTTGTTCGACGAGGTGCCTGCGGGCAGGAGCGCACCCGTGTAGGCGTCGATTTCGGTGACCACGCCGTCAAACGGGGCCGTGATGCGCGAGTAACTGAAGAGCGCCCGGTCCTTTTCGAGCGCGGCCCTCGTTGCCGCCAGCTCCTGTTCGCTTCCGGCCAACGCGTCCTTCGCTGATGAAACGCTCGCGCTCGCTTCCAGGTCTTTTCCCTCCGCGACGTCGATTTCCTCCTGCGCCACCAGTTCCGGCCGCGATTTCTGGACATCAGCGAGCCGCGTGTAGGTCAGGTGCGCGACCTTGTAAGCGGACCCGGCGCGGTTCAGGTCTTCTTTGGCGCGCTCGAGGTCCTGCTCGCTTTTCTTCATATTGGCTTCGTCCTGCTGGAGCTGCTGCTGCAGTTCCGGAATTTCCAGAACGGCCAGCAACTGCCCTTGTTTTACGTGTGATCCCCAGTCCACGTAGAGCTTCTGGATGTAGCCCGATACCTTGGCGTACACATTCACTTCCTGGTAGGGCTGGAACTCCGCGGCGATGCTGAGTTGACTGGAAAGGTCTTGGCGCTGGGCCGTGACCACGGGCGCGACCGGCGTAGTTTCGGAGCTGGCTGCGGACTTGCTGCTCGAGCCGCAGCTGGCCGCGCCGCCACAGACAAGCAGCAGCGTGGCGAGCGAGCATGCATGGCGCTTCGTTGAGGGCTTGCAGTGAGATTTCATGATTTCGTCGAGTGAACCATTCCCGGGGAGTCGATTCATTTCATGTGTTCGGGGACGACGGCCGTATCCCGAATTGCCTGGCGGAGTTTTTCGAGCGTGAAGTTCTCCGAGCGTCGCAGACCGACCAGATCTTGGCGACGTTGGCGAACTTCCCTGGCAGCGGCCGGAACCTTGTCAGCTATCTCAAGGGGCACAGTCTGTACGCCGTGGCGGTCGGCGTGAATCAGGTCGCCGGGATGCACCGTGAGCCCCCCGATCCGAACCGGGGTCCCGAAATCGAAAATGTGCGAAAAGGCGTGCGAGACGGAAACGTTCCCCGCGAATAATTGAAACTCGGTCGGTTGAATATCCGGCAGATCGCGGACCGCGCCGTTCGTCACGATGCCAACGCAGCCGAGCGCCAGCAGGATATTTGCGTGCACCTCTCCCACGAAGGCGCCAAGGCCCGGCGATTCATCGATATCTTCGATTACCACCACACGCGGCGCCGGAATCGTCAGGATGTTGTTCCACCAGTCGGTGCGATCGTAGTAGTCGTAGGACTTTGACGCTTCCATTCGCGGATTCGAGCTGCGCAGCCGCGCCGTGGCGGCATATCCGGCCATGGAGGGTTGATCGGGGAACATGCTGCGAATGCTCGAATCGGCGAACCCGGTGTTCGGGAGGCGCACGCGAAAGGTTTCGATCGCGCTGGCGACCACGCATGTGGTCAGCCGGCGGAACTGTTCAAGTTGTGCTGGCTTAAGGACTCGCGTCATCTTCCGCCGCAGCCATCCAGCAAGGGGAGGCGTTCGCGGCTCGCCCAACCGGTGACGCGAGCGTGTGTGGGTGCGCGAAAACCGGTTTCGTCCTGCTCGCTGCCAGAAGCGCGTCCGGCCCGGGCAATCGACAGGCGAACCGCGAACGTAAGGCGGACAGTCATGGTCTTGGGCCTAATTTAGGGAAGTATCAGTTGGCTTGGTACTGAAGAGATTCTGAAAATTCGCTGAAGATCGAGCTGTAAGCCTAGGCTTTGACTGCAGAGCCACCGACGGCGGGGAGTTGAATCCAGAACGTGGCGCCGCTTCCTATCGCGCTGCGGACGCCGATCTCTCCGTTATTCACCTCCACGGCCCAGCGCGCTACGGAAAGCCCTAATCCAGCGCCCATCTCGGATCCGTGGGCGCGGCCGGTGCGTGATTCGTCGACCCGATAGAACCGCTCGAAGACCTTGGCGGCATGCTCGGGAGGCACTCCCGGCCCCGTATCCGTGACGGAGAGCTCCACACACCCCTCGCCACGGCACTCGACCCGCGCCGTGATTGACCCGCCCTCCGGGGTGAACTTCACCGCGTTGTGCAGGATGTTGACGATTGCTTGCCGAATGTAGAGGCGGTCGCCCTGCACGCCGATGCTTTCATCTCCGGCGAGTGTGAACTTCAGCTGCTTGTCCTCGATCAGAACCTCCAAAAGCGCGGCGGATTCGCGCACCAGCGCCAGCAGCGGGAAGACCGAAACCTGAATCCGAATCTGGCCCGCGTCGGCGCGCGAAAGGGTGAGCAGGCTTTCCACGATTGTGGTCAGGCGGTTCACTTCTTCGAGCATGCTGCCGATCGTGTCGCGGTACTCTTCCGGCGTCGCTCCTTCCCGGAGACGCACTTCACCGATGCTGCGGATTGCCGCGAGCGGCGTCCGCAGCTCATGCGAGGCGTCCGCCGTAAACCGCTGCAGTTGCTCGAACGACTGCTCGATGCGCGAGAGCATGGCGTTGAACACCCCTGCCAAGTGGCCAAGCTCGTCATGCGGGTTCTCGACGGGTAAGCGCTCGTTCAGCCGCTCCGAATTGATCTGCTCTGCACGATGCGCCATCTTGCTCACCGGATCGAGCGCGCGACCAACGACCCTGTATCCGGCCCAGGCTGCCCCCGCAAGGACGAGCGGCGAAGCGAGAATCAGCACGAGAAGATTCTGCTTCAACTGATTCCAGATAAGGTCCTGGCTGTAGCCCACGCGAATCAAGACGGTTCGGCCCCAAAGATCGTATGTGCGGCTGATCAGAATCACCGGTGTTCCGTCGGATAGACGTGCGGTCCGTCCCGAGTATCCCTTCACGCCTTCGCCGGCAAACGGGGCCCCGCCGAGGTCGCGGTCGCCCAGCCGCTCGTTCCGGTAGAGGACGGAGCCATCCGGCCCCAGAATTTCGAGCAAGCGCTCCTGAACCTGTTTCCAGTCGCTGTGGTGATGGTAGTCCTCGCGCAGCCCCACTTGGCCGTCGTCTGCCACATAGAGCAGGCCCTTCAGCGTCTCGAGATCTTCCGCGGCGATGCGCTTCAGTATGTTTCCGGCCTGCCAGAAAAGCAGCATCGAGACGCCTGCGAGATAAACTGTTAACACGCCGGTCAACATCGCAACGTGCCAAAGCGTCAGGCGCGCGCGCAGCTGCCTTGGGGCCAGCGCAGTCACGAGGGTTCCTCGCGCAGTACGAAACCGACTCCGCGGACGGTGTGCAGGAGTTTCTTCTTGAATGGCTCGTCGAGCTTCTTCCGCAGATGCGCCACGTGCACGTCAATCACATTGTCGAGTGGCGTGTAGCGCTGCGTTTCCTGCCAGACGTCTCGCGCCAGCATTTCGCGCGAGACGACCGTGCTGCTGTGCCGCAACAGGTATTCGAGCAGATCGAATTCGCGCGCGGTCAGTGCCAGTTCTTTGCCGCCGCGCAGCGCCATGCGGCCGGCTGCGTCGACTTCGAGATCGGCCAGCCGTAAGCGGTCTCCGGAGTCCGGTTTTCCCCGCCGCAGAAGCGCGCGCACACGCGCCAGCAATTCGGAAAAGGCAAAGGGTTTGACCAGATAGTCGTCGGCGCCCGCGTCCAGCCCGCGCACGCGATCCCTTACCGTGTCCTTCGATGTAAGAATCAGAACGGGAACGGAGACATTCTTTTGCCGAAGAGCCGCCAGCACTTGCATGCCATCACGACCCGGCAGCATCAGGTCCAGAATCACCAGATCGAAGGATTCCGTGGATGCGCGGAAGAAACCGTCTTCACCCGTGTGAGCGATGTTAACCGAGAAGCCGTCGGACTCCAGACCCGTCCGCAGGGCTCTGGCCATCTTTTCTTCGTCTTCGACTACGAGGATGCGCATGGGACGCTTAAACCACTAAGCATAATCCTCTTCCGGCGAAACCGAAAATTACGCGCAAAGCGATCCGCCCGTGCGTTAAGATATTTCCGTTCCCAAGACAGGAGAGATCTCAGCTCGCATGAGCCAATCCTCGAAGAATTCGTTCGCCTCTCGGGCCACACTCAAGGTCGGCAGCGAGTCGTTCGATATCTACCGGCTGGATGTGCTTGAGCGCAGGGGCATCGGCCGCGTCTCGCGCCTTCCGTTTTCGCTGAAAGTGCTGCTGGAAAATCTGCTGCGCCATGAGGACGATCGCTTCGTCCGCGCGGCGGATATCGAGGCGCTTGCCGGCTGGGACCCCACGGGTGCCGCTGCGGCCACCGAAAAGGAAGTCTCCTTCATGCCGGCGCGCGTGCTGCTGCAGGATTTCACCGGCGTTCCCGCAGTGGTGGATCTGGCGGCAATGCGCGATGCGCTAAAAACGCTCGGCGGCGATCCCAAGAAAATTAATCCGCTGATTCCCGCCGAATTGGTGATCGATCATTCCGTGCAGGTCGACAAGTTTGGCGCTGCGAACGCATTCGCGTTCAACGCCCAGCTCGAAATGCAGCGCAACCTTGAGCGCTACGCGTTCCTGCGCTGGGGCCAAAAGGCTTTCGAGAACTTCAAGGTCGTGCCGCCGGATACCGGTATCTGCCACCAGGTGAATCTGGAATATCTCGCCCGGGTCGTTTTCCGCGAAAAGCAGGGAAGCAACTGGGTCGCTTTCCCCGATTCGCTCGTTGGCACCGACTCCCACACCACGATGGTGAACGGCCTGGGCGTTTTCGGCTGGGGCGTCGGCGGAATCGAAGCGGAGGCCGCCATGCTCGGCCAGCCGCTTTCGATGTTGATTCCTGCAGTCGTGGGATTCAAGCTGCACGGGCGCTTGCCTGAAGGCGCGACGGCAACCGATCTCGTTCTTACCGTCACGCAGATGCTGCGCAAGAAGGGCGTCGTCGGCAAGTTCGTCGAATTTTACGGCACGGGGCTTTCAAGCCTGACGCTTCCTGACCGCGCCACGATCGCCAACATGGCGCCCGAATATGGCGCCACGATGGGTTTCTTTCCGGTCGATTCCGAAACGCTGGCCTATCTGCGCTTCACCGCGCGCTCGGAGGACCAAGTCAAGCTGGTCGAAGCTTATACGAAAGAGCAGGGGCTTTTCCGCACCGACCAGACGCCGGATCCGATCTTCACCGACCGTCTCGAACTCGATCTCGCCACCGTCGTACCGACCATGGCAGGCCCGAAGCGGCCGCAGGACAGC
>Ga0335083_10012359_pt1 | contig 10221 bp, 9 predicted proteins | sample Lox_Sample_42_FD_206716 | JGI IMG/M metagenome (GOLD analysis project Ga0335083, IMG submission 206716) | Soil microbial communities from Loxahatchee National Wildlife Refuge, Florida, United States - Lox_Sample_4.2 | ecosystem: Environmental > Terrestrial > Soil > Wetlands | place: USA: Florida...
GCGCGCGCCTCGCGCAGGATCTCGCGCAGCACCTCGTAGCATACCGTGCGCGCGGTCTTCAGCTCGCCACGGCCGCCGCAGGCGGCGCAGGGCTCGCACAGCACGTGCGCGAGCGATTCGCGCGTGCGCTTGCGCGTCATCTCCACCAGCCCGAGCGCGGTGAAGCCGCTTACCGTCACGCGCGTGCGGTCGCGCGCGAGCGCTTTCCTGAACTCCCCCAGCACCGCGGCGCGGTGCTCCTCGCTGTCCATGTCGATGAAATCGACCACGATGATGCCGCCCAGGTTGCGCAGCCGCAGCTGGCGCGCGATCGCCTGCGCCGCCTCCAGGTTGGTCTTGAACACGGTATCGTCGAAGTTCCGCTGGCCGACGAAGCCGCCGGTGTTGACGTCGACGGTGGTCATCGCCTCGGTCTGGTCGATCACCAGCGTGCCGCCCGACTTCAGGTCGACGCGCCGCGCCAGCGCCTTCTCGATTTCCGCCTCTACGTTGTAGAGGTCGAACAGCGGCCGCTCGCCGGTGTAGTGCTCGAGCTTCGCGCGCAGCTTCGGCATGTAGGCCGCGGCGAAGACGTCGAGCTTCTGGTGGTTCTCGCGCGAATCGACGCGCACCGCGAGGGTCTCCCCGGACGCCATGTCGCGCAGCACGCGCTGCGCGAGCGACAGGTCCTGGTAGAGCAGCCTGGGCGGCTGCGCGCCGAGCGAGCGTTCGCTGATGTCGCGCCAGAGGTGGCGCAGGTAGTCGATATCGGCGCGCAATTCATCCTCGCTCGCGCCTTCGGCAAGCGTGCGCATGATGAAGCCGCCCTTTTCGTCCGCCGGCAGCAGCCCCTTCAGGCGCTCGCGCAGCGCCGCGCGGCCGGCTTCGTCCTCGATGCGCTGGGAAACCCCGATGTGCGGGTCCTGCGGCAGGTAGACCAGCAGCCGGCCGGCGACCGAAAGCTGCGTCGACAGGCGCGCGCCCTTGCTGCCGATCGGGTCCTTCAGCACCTGCACCATCACCGGCTGCCCCTCGGCGAGCAGCTTTTCGATCGGCTTGCCGGGCTCGGTCTTGCCGGCTTCGCCGCCACCCGCGCCCGCCTTGCGGTGGCCCCAGAGGTCGGCGACGTGCAGGAACGCGGCGCGCTCCAGGCCGATTTCCACGAACGCCGACTGCATGCCGGGCAGCACGCGCGCGACCTTGCCCATGTAGATGTTGCCGACCAGGCCGCGGCCATCCGCGCGCTCGACCAACAGTTCCTGCACCTGGCCGGAAGCGAGCACCGCGACGCGGGTTTCCTGGGGAGTGATGTTGACGAGGATTTCTTCGCTCATCTGCGCCGGTCCTGCTGCGCCCCCATGCGCTCCAGCAGCTGGGCCGTCTCGTACAGCGGCAGGCCCATCACGCCGGAAAAGCTGCCGCGCAGCTGCACGACGAACTGCGCGGCGCGGCCCTGGATCGCGTAGGCGCCGGCCTTGTCGTCGCACTCGCCCGTGGCGGCGTACTGGCGGATTTCCTCCGCCGACAGCGGCTTGAACTCCACTTCCGACACCGATACCACGCTCTCCAGTTGCGATTCGTGCTTCAGGACCACCGCGGTCAGCACCTCGTGGCGCGTACCGGAGAGCGCGGCCAGCATCACGGCCGCCTCGCGCCGGTCGGCAGGCTTGCCGAGGATGCGGCCGTCTAGGGCTACCGTGGTGTCGGCGGACAGTACTGCGGCGCGCGGCAGGTTGCGCTGCTCGAGGCGCTTCCATCCGGCCTGCGCCTTGGCGCGCGCCACGCGCTCCACGTAGGCCCTGGGCGCCTCGCCCTCCAGCGGCGTTTCGTCGAGCTCGGCGTCGGTCTCGGGCTTGTCGCGGAACATCAGCACCTGGAAGCGCACGCCGATCTGCGCCAGCAATTCGCGCCGGCGCGGGCTGCGCGACGCAAGATAGATGCTGCGGTCGAGCTGGGTGATCACGGGACCGCGAAGTTTAAGGCTAATCGCGGTGGTAGGGATGTCCCGTCAGGAGCGTTGCGGCGCGGTAAATCTGCTCGCACAGCACCACCTGCGCGAGCGCGTGGGGAAGGGTGAGCGCCGACAGGCGCAGCAGCAGCGAGGCGCCCTTTTTCATGGACGCATCCAGGCCGTCGGCGCCGCCGATCACGAATGCGGTCGGCTCGGCGAGCAGCGCCGCGAACTGGCGGGTGGTCAGGTCCTTGCCGCGCTCGTCGAGGGCGACCAGGCGCGCGCCGGCGGGAATCTGCTCGCGCAGTTTTCCCGCCGCCGAGGGCTTGAACCGCACAAGTTTGACTTCGTAGCCGCGCGGCATGCGGCGCAGGTACTCGTCGCGGGCGGCTTCCGCCCAGGCGGGCAGCTTATTTGCGACGGCGAGGACGTGCAGCCTTGGCATGGGCGCGCTTCCTGGCGGCGGGTTTGGCCTTCGCCTTCGGCTTGGGTTTGGCTACCTTCACTTCCTTCTCGCCCCACAGCTCTTCCAGGTTGTAGTGGCTGCGCACGGCGGGATGCATGACGTGGACCACGATGTCGCCGAGGTCGACCAGCACCCACTCGCCGTTGCGCCTGCCCTCGACGCCGGCGATCCTGGCGCCCATCGATTTCAGTTTTTCCTGCACGCTGGCCGCCAGTGCGTTCACCTGGCGATTGGAGTCGCCGCTGGCGATCACCACGCGCTCGAAGTAGGCGGTCTGCCTGGCGACGTTGAACACCATGATGTCCCGTCCCTTGACGTCCTCGAGCGCTTCGACCACGGCGCGCTGCTTGGTGCGGATGTCCATCAGCGGTACAGGCCGCGCGTGCGGATGTAGCCGGCGACAGGCGCCGGCACCAGGGACGATATGTCTTCGCCGCGCGCGACGCGCGCGCGGATGTCGCTTGCAGAAATATCCATCGGGGTCATCGGGATCGTCGTTGCCTTTCCATCGGGTTTTATTCCGGGCCTCGCACACACCGCGATGTCGCAGAGTTGCTCGATTTCCGTCCAGCGGTGCCAGGACGCGCGCTTTTCATATTGGTCCGCGCCCATGATAAGCAGGTAGCGGCTGGCCGGATTTTCCCTTTTCAGGGAGGCAACGCTGTCGAAGGTAAAACCGGAAGCTCCCGGCTGCAATTCGCGTTCGTCGATCGCGTAGCGCGCTTCGCCGCGCAATTCGCCTGCGAGCGCGAGTTTCAGCATGGCGACCCGCTCCTTTGCCGGCGCGACCGGCGGTGCGCGGTAGCCCGGCGCGCCCGTCGGGATCCAGAGGACCCTGTCGAGGCCGAGCATTTCAAGCGCCGAGCGCGCGATCGCAAGGTGGGCGTTGTGGACCGGGTCGAAGGTGCCGCCGAGGATGCCGACGCGAAGCGTCAATGCGGCACCGCTAATTGCGTATTTCTCCGTGGCCGAAGACCACGAACTTCCGGGTCGTCAGCCCCTCGAGGCCGACCGGGCCGCGCGCGTGCAGCTTGTCGGTGGAGATGCCGATCTCGGCGCCGAGGCCGTATTCGTAGCCGTCGGCGAAGCGGGTCGAGGCGTTGACCAGCACCGAGCTGGAATCCACTTCGCGCAGGAAGCGGTCGGCGCGCGCCTTGTCCTGCGTGACGATGGCGTCGGTGTGCTGCGAACCATACTTGGCGATGTGCGCCATCGCCTCGTCGATGTCCTTCACGACGCGGATCGACACGACCGGCGCGAGCCACTCGGTGTAGAAATCCTTGTCCGTTGCCGCCTTTGCTTCGGGAATCAGTTTCCTTGCCTTTGCATCGGCGCGAATTTCCACGCCTTTGCTCTTGAAGATGCCGGCAATGGGAGGCAAAACCTTTGCGGCGATTGCCTCCGCGACCAGGAGCGTTTCCATGGTGTTGCAGGTGCCGTAGCGCTGCGTCTTGGCATTGTCGGCGATATGGACCGCCATGTCCGCGTCGGCGCGGTCGTCGACGTAGACGTGGCAGACGCCGTCCAGGTGCTTGATCATCGGGACCTTCGATTCGCGCATGAGGCGCTCGATCAGTTCCTTGCCGCCGCGCGGCACGATGATGTCGACGTAATCGTTCATGGTGATCAGGTGGCCGACCGCGGCGCGGTCGGCGGTGCCGACCACCTGCACGGCCGCCTCGGGCAGGCCGGCGGTCTTGAGGCCCGCGCGCACGCAGGCGGCGATCGCCTGGTTGGAGTGCAGCGCTTCCGAACCGCCGCGCAGGATGCAGGCGTTGCCCGCCTTCAGGCACAGGCCGGCCGCGTCCGCCGTCACGTTCGGGCGCGATTCGTAGATGATGCCGATGACGCCGAGCGGCACGCGCATGCGGCCGACTTCGATGCCGGTCGGCCGGCGCACGAGTTCGCTGATCTTGCCGACCGGATCCTCGAGCGCGGCGATGTCTTCCAGACCTTCGGCCATCTGCTCGACCGTTTTCGCGTCGAGCGTCAGGCGGTCGACAAAGGCCGCGTCGCGGCCTTCTTTGGCCGCCTGCGCGACGTCGGCGCGGTTGGCTTCGATCAGTTCGGCGCTGCGGGCGCGGATTTCCGCGGCCATCGCGCGCAGCGCGCGGTTCTTGGCATCGGTGCCGGCGCGCGCCAGTTCGCGCGCCGCTTCGCGCGCCGCGCGGCCGAGTTCGCGCATGTAAGCTGCGATGTCAATGGACTTGTCGTGGGACCTCGGTTCCATGCAGCAATTCTAACCCCAGCGTGGCGAACTCATCCCAGGGCTCGCCGACGTTGTGCCCTCGACCCGCCCCCTTGCTCGCGCGCTCGATGCGCGCAACGCGCAGGACGGCGGCCCGCAGGTGCTCCGCGTCCAGGCGCCGGAGCGCTTTCTCGCAACGCGGCTGCGCGCCGCGCCAGATCCGGTTCTCGAGGAACAGCTTGTCGAGCGGCCGCCCGCCGCCCATCTGCAGGCGGACGCGCAGCAGCGCCGCGAGTTCGTCGCCGAGGCGCCAGGCGAGTCCCGCCGCGCTCTCGCCCTCGCCGCGCAAGCCGTCGAGTGCGCGCGCGTAGTGCGCGAAATCGCCGGCATAGAGTGCTTCGGCCAGCGTCTCGAAGTCGTAGCGCGCGACGCTCGACACCGCGCTGCGGATCTCCTCCGCCGACAGCTCGCCTTCCGGCGCGAGCAGCGCGAGCTTGAGGACTTCCTGGCTGGCGGCGAGCAGGTTGCCCTCGACGCGGTCGGCCATCAGGCCGAGCGATTCGGCGCTGGCGCGCTGCTTCTGGCGCGCGAGGCGCTGCGCGATCCATTGCGGCAGCTGCGCGCGCGGCACCGGCTGCGCCTCGACAATCGCGCCCGCGGCGTCGACCGCCGCGTACCAGCCGGATTTCCACCAGCCCGAGCCTTCGGGCCGCGGCATCGTGATCAGCAGCGCCACGTCGGGGTTCGGATTGCCGCAGTAGGCCTCGAGGGCTTGCGCGGCGGCCGCGGCCGGCTTGCCGGAGGCGAAACGCAGTTCGACGATCTTGCGGTCGCCGAACAGCGACTGGCTCGCGGTCGATTGCGTGAACGCGCTCCAATCGAAGCCCCGTTCGACGAACAGCACTTCGCGCTCGGTATGCCCGCGCTTGCGCGCGGCCGCGCGCACCGCGTCCGCCGCCTCGAGCACCAGCAGCGCTTCGTCGCCGTGCACGAGGTAGACCGGCGCGAAGTTCTTCAGGAGGTGGGATTCGACCTGCTCGGCGCGGAGGCGCACGTGCGGCTACGACGCTTCGGGCTTCGGGCGCTTCGCCGTTTCCAGGCGGCGCATGATCTGCTGCACCATATCGAACTGCATGTCGCGGTACAGCAGCTGCTCTTCGGCGTCCTTCGAGAGCACGTCCGAGTCGTTGAAGGTGATGTCGCGGCTCAGTTGTATCGCGCTTACGGGAAGGAATTCGCCGCCCTTGTTGTCGTGCACGCGGAAGCCGACGCGGTAGCGCAGCTGGTATTCGCGCACCCGGCCGTTGGCCGCCAGCGAAAGGATGACCTTTTCGCGCGCTTCCTGCGTGAATTCGATCACCGCCTCGGCCTGCTTCGGGTCGTCGACCACGGTGGTGTGGGTGCCCGCCCGGATGTTGCGCCTGAGGTCCAGCGCCACGCCGGCGGTGTTCGTGGGCGGAATGTAGATCGTCTTGAACGGCAGGTCGGCGGTGCCGCGCAGCTGGAAGCCGCACGCGGGCAGCAGCGCGGCGAGCAGCAAGGTGAACGCGAAGGCGGGAATGGCGCGCATCAGACGACGATGTTGATCAGGCGGCCGGGCACGATGATGGTTTTGCGGATGGCCTTGCCCTCAATGTACTTCTTAACAGCCGCTGCCGCCATAGCCTCGGCGGACTTCTGGTCGGCGGCTTTCGGCACCCGGGCGTTGCCGCGCGTCTTGCCGTTCACCTGCACCACGTAGTCGATCTCGTCCTGTTCCAGCGCGGCCGGGTCCGGTTCCGGCCATGGGGCGTTCATGATGTCTTCGCCGAAGCCGAGTTCCCGCCACAGTTGATGGCAGACGTGCGGGGTGATCGGCGACAGCAGCCGCAGCAGGATCGACAGGCCTTCCTGCGCAGTCCCGCCGCGCCCGCCCGGAAGCTTTTCCAGGGCGTTCAGGATCTTCATCGCCGCGGAGGCCACGGTGTTGAACTGGTGCTTGGCGAGGTCGTAGTTGGCCTGTTTCAGCACCGCATGGATTTCATGCCGGATGCTTTTGGCTTCGCCGCTGCTTGCCGGGCCGTTCCTGAAATTCAGGCAATAGTTCCAGAGCCGCTTCAGGAACCGGTACGAGCCGTCGACGCCTTCATCCGACCATTCCAGCGTGCTGGTCGGTGGCGAGGCGAAGATGATGAAGAAGCGCGCGGTGTCGGCGCCGTACTTCTCGATCAGCTGCTGCGGGTCGACGCCGTTGTTGCGCGACTTGGACATGGTGCCGATGCCGTCGAATACCACCTCGGTGCCGTCCGGCTTCCTGGCCGAAACGAATTTCCCCTTGGCGTCGCGCTCGACCTGCACTTGCGAGGGATGCACCCACTCGCGCCGGCCGGCCGGCGTGTCGTGGTAGTAGGTCTCCGCGAGCACCATGCCCTGCGTCAGCAGGTTGGTGAACGGTTCGGACACCTCGAGCAGGCCTTCGTCGCGCATCGCGCGCATGAAGAACCGCGAATAGAGCAGGTGCAGGATCGCGTGCTCGATGCCGCCGATGTACTGGTCGACCGCCATCCAGTACCTGGCGCGCCCGTCGACCATCGACTGCGACTGGTCCGGGCAGGCGTAGCGCGCGAAGTACCAGGACGAATCGACGAAGGTGTCCATGGTGTCGGTTTCGCGCTTCGCCGGCTTGCTGCAGGAAGGGCAGGTGGTCTCGTAGAACGCGGGCAGCTTGGCGAGGGGATTGCCCGTGCCGTCGGGCACCAGGTTCTCGGGCAGCACCACCGGCAGCTGGTCGTCCGGCACCGGCACGTCGCCGCACGCGGCGCAGTGCACGATCGGGATCGGGCAGCCCCAGTAGCGCTGGCGCGACAGGCCCCAGTCGCGCAGGCGCCACTGCACCTGCTTTTCGCCAAGGTTCTTTTTCTGCAGGTCCGCGGCGATGGCGTCGACCGCCTGCTGGAAACCCAGGCCGTCGTACTTGCCGGAATTCACGCAGGTGCCCGGCCCCTTCTCTTCGTACCAGCTGTACCAGGTCCGGTCATCGAACTTGTGGTCGTCCACCTGGATCACCTGCGGGATCGGCAGGCTGTACTTGAGCGCGAACGCGAAATCGCGCTCATCGTGCGCCGGCACGCCCATCACCGCGCCCTCGCCGTAACCCATCAGCACGTAGTTGCCGACCCAGACCGGCAGCTGCTCGCCCGAGAGCGGATGCGTGGCGAAAATGCCGGTCGGCATGCCTTTCTTCTCGATCTTTGCGAGGTCCGCCTCCTGCACGCCGCCGCGTTTGCATTCATCAATGAATGCTTTCAATTCGGAATTACTATTTGCGGCCCAGGTGGCGATGGGGTGCTCGGCCGCGACCGCGCAGAAGGTCGCGCCCATCAGCGTGTCGGCGCGCGTCGTGAACACCCAGAGCACTTTCTTCTGGTCCCCGAGGGAATACTCGAAACCGATCTTCACGCCCTCGGACTTGCCGATCCAGTTCTTCTGCATCAGCTTGACCTGCTCGGGCCAGCCCGTCATGCCGTCGAGCGCGGCGAGCAATTCCTCGGCGTAGTGCGTGATCCTGAAGAAGTACATCGGGATCTCGCGCTTTTCCACCGGCGCGCCGGTGCGCCAGCCGCGGCCGTCGATCACCTGCTCGTTGGCGAGCACGGTCTGGTCGACCGGGTCCCAGTTGACGACGCCGGTCCTCTTGTAGGCGAGGCCCTTCCTGAACAGGCGCGTGAACAGCCACTGGTTCCACTTGTAGTAGCTCGCGTCGCAGGTGGCGAGCTCGCGCTCCCAGTCGAGCGCGAAGCCGAGGCCCTGCAGCTGCTTCTTCATGTACGCGATGTTGTCGCGCGTCCACTTCGCCGGCGGCACCTTGTTGGCCATCGCCGCGTTCTCCGCCGGCAGGCCGAACGCGTCCCAGCCCATCGGCTGCAGCACGTTCATGCCGCGCATGCGGTGGTGCCGCGTGATCACGTCGCCGATGGTGTAGTTGCGCACGTGCCCCATGTGCAGCTTGCCCGAGGGGTAGGGGAACATCGACAGGCAGTAGAATTTGCTGCGCGCCGGATCCTCGGTGACGCGGAACGAGCGCCGCGACGCCCAGAATTCCTGGGCGCCGGCTTCGATGCTGCGCGGGTCGTAGCGGTCCTGCATGTGAACGTATACTCGAAGGCTTCGGCGAAGCGGCGGATTATAAGGGCTACATGAAACGACTCTTCCTCCTGCTCGCCTTCGCCGCGGCCCACGCGGCGCAGGCGCAGAGCTGGCCCGCGAAGCCGCTGCACTGGATCGTGCCGTATCCGCCGGGCGGCTCGACCGACATCGCCACGCGGCCGCTCGCGGAGCGCGTCGGCCAGGCGCTCGGCGGCCATTCCGGCCTGGTCGAGAACCGCGCCGGCGCCGGCGGCAACATCGGCTACGAGGCGGCGGCGAAGAGCGCGCCCGACGGCTATACCGTGCTGGTCGCGGTCGACGCGCTGGCCAGCAACCCGCACCTGTACAAGATTTCCTGGGACCCGTTCCGCGATTTCGTGCCGGTGATCCAGCTCGCGCGCCAGCCCGTGGTGCTGGCGGTCCACCCCTCGCTCGGCGTCTCCAGCGTCGCGGAATTCGTCGCCGCCGCGAAACGGAAGCCGGGCCTCGGCTTCGCCACCTCCGGCGCGGGCTCGCAGCAGCACATGGCTGCGGCGTGGTTCGCGAAGCTCGCAGGCATCCAGCTCACGCACGTGCCCTACAAGGGCGGCGGCCAGGCGATCACCGACCTGGTCGGGGGCCAGATCCTGGTCGGCTCGCTGGGCTCCTCGCCGCTGATCCCGTACTACAAGGCGGGCAGGCTGAAGCTGCTCGCGCAGTCCACGGCGACGCGCGCCGCCAGCCTGCCCGAGGTGCCGACCTACGAAGAGGCGGGCTACCAGGGCCTGGTGATCGAACAGTGGATCGCCGTGTTCATGCCGGCCGGCACGCCTGCCGACATCGTGGCGCGCCTGAACGCCGAAATCGGCAAGGCGCTGGCCGATCCCGGCATCCGCGAGCGCTACGCGCAGGCGGCGCTGGAACCCGTGGGCGGCACGCCGGCAGACCTCGCGCGCCTGCTGCGCGGCGACTACGACAAATATGCGCGCCTGATCCGCGAACTGGACATCAAGCTCGAATAAGCCGGCAAAAGCGGCGTGAGATAATGCGCGCGCTTTGTCGCTTCATCTCGAACATCTAAATCCCGAACAGCTCGCCGCAGTTACCCTGGAAGACGGCAACGGCGGGGGGCACGCACTCGTGCTCGCCGGCGCCGGCAGCGGCAAGACGCGCGTGCTCACCACGCGCATCGCCTGGCTGATCCAGTCCGGGCGCGTCACGCCGGGCGGCGTGCTGGCGGTCACCTTCACCAACAAGGCGGCGCGCGAGATGCTCACGCGCCTGACGGCGATGCTGCCGGTGAACCCGCGCGGGCTGTGGATCGGCACTTTCCACGGCCTGTCGAACCGCCTCTTGCGCGCGCACCACCAGGAAGCCGGGCTGCCGCGCGAATTCCAGATCCTCGACACTCAGGACCAGCTCTCGGCGGTGAAGCGCCTGGCGAGGTCGCTGAACATCGACGAGGACCGCCTGCCGCTGCGCGACCTGCAGCGCTTCATCAACGGCAACAAGGAAGAGGGCCTGCGCGCGCGC